>Ga0182024_10025756_pt1 | contig 10361 bp, 11 predicted proteins | sample P32metaG_FD_120480 | JGI IMG/M metagenome (GOLD analysis project Ga0182024, IMG submission 120480) | Permafrost microbial communities from Stordalen Mire, Sweden - P3-2 metaG (Illumina Assembly) | ecosystem: Environmental > Terrestrial > Soil > Wetlands > Permafrost | place: Sweden: Stordalen...
ATCGCGTCCGCCATCGACGACGCCATCGGCATTCCGGGCGCGGTGACGCGACTGCCGGTCACGCCGCAGCGGCTCAAGGCGCTGCTAGCGAAGCGCTAGGATGTGTACTTCTAAAATGTCTGCGGATGTCCGCTTTACCCGATAACGGACATCAAGCGGATGATGCTTGATGTCCGATTCGTGCCAGGAGCCCCCACCACGGTCTACCACCCTGATTTAGATCAGCCTTACATCGACAGAATGACAGTTTGTCCTGACAGGACTTCCTTCGACCTTTGTTTATTCCGAGACGCGCCTAGTGATGGTCGTTGGTAAATCAGCCCGGATCACCCCCAAAGCCGCCGAATCCGGTGAACGCTAGCGAGGCAACAAGCTTGCCCCCTCCCTTGGTGCGGGGCGAGAGGTGTACGTGTTGGGGCCCGGAAATTCGTAAAGTGCTGGCAGGTTGCCGATGAGAACGCCCTCGATATACATCGCGCCATCCACGAAACGGACTGGAATGTTAGTAGGTGCAACGGTGCCGAGACGATCGCTGGCTACCGCAACCCAATTGTGTTTGGCGGCATCCCGCACAAGCGACTCCACAAACTGAGCATAGGGACCTGTCACCGCAGCCGACAAGGTAGCCTCGACTCTGCCAGCATAGTTCAGTCCGACATCGCCTTGGGCGACCGCGACAGCGTCGTCTTGCTGGATACGTGCGGACCGAATTACTACCCTCCCAACGTTTGCCTGCCATTCACGCAAGCGGGCCGAAAAATCCTTGGGCCCATCTCCAGGTATATCTGTAACGATTGCTGTCGCATCTGCTTGAAAAGGTCGCGATGGTAAAGGTCCGGATGGCAGGAAGCCCCCAGCCAAGTGGGCGGTGATATCAAACTTCGGTCCGGCTTTATCGGAGCCAGCATTCAATTGCAACGCAGCTTCAAGCCTTTCACTTGTTAGCAAAAGCTCCTTGCCCGCTTGGGTCATCCGATAAAATTGCCCGCCATCGATCGAAACGGAAAGGCGGTCAAGGCTTGAGGGCATATTGTCTATTGTCACCCGAGCCTGAGTCCAGTTTGCCAAAAATGCCGGCTCGTTATGCTCCCAGACCCATATCGGGCCAGTGACTTCAACGCTCAAGACATTAGGGTGCAAGACGCTGGCGACAGCGCGAATTTGTTTCGCGTCAGTGATGATAGTTGATTGATCCCAAGCGACCCTGACGGTTGCACCAGTGCATTGCATCACTATGTGAAACGGAAATCCCCCGGTACTCTGCGAATCACACTGATAAATACGTCCTGCTCGTGTCTCCACCTCCCTCCACCTAGCCACGGCAGATTCGGCAGTACGAGCGCTGTAAAGCCACGCTACACTCCATCCGGCGCAGACGAGCAAGAGGATGGCCAGTGATGCGGCCGCCAACATCGTCGGCGACACTCTGTACGAGGCTACCGGCAGAGGGCCCAGTAGCCCGAAAAGTCGCGCGATAATCCCACTTGGTGATTGTCGTTGGCCGTCAGTCCGCACCCTTACTTCTGCGTTCCAATCGCCGAGGTCAGTGCGCATTTGTGCATTGAGCTCGCCGGCAGAATTATTCTCCATCGCGCCTAATATTCGAGCGCGTGCCGCAGCTCGCTCAGAGGCGGCAAATATCCGACCCTCTCCGTATTTCGCCCGCAGAAAAAGCTCCACGCGTTCGTTCAAGGTTGGCAGAGCGCCCTCTGCCAAAACCCTGTCATCCTTCTCGTCTTCAAAAGAAAGGAGCGCCGCGAGTGCTGTATCGGGCATAGCTTTTGCCATGATTTAGTTTTGCCCCTCTTCGCGGCCCCGGCGAGCAAACAGGTCCATGAGATCGCTTGCGTCGAGACCGCGAATGCGCTTTAGCCGCACAATCCAGTTTTTGAGGCGCTTCTTCGCATTCTCAACGCGATCATCATTCCAAGACGGAATGGGGTGTTTTAGATTCAAGGCACTGACCATCTGGCTAACCGGCCACTCCGCGCCGAAGCCAGCCTGCACCTCGTAATCGTGCGCCATCAGATCCAATAGAAGCAAAACGTCGGCACCGGGTCTAAACTCGGACGCAGCCATTGCTAACAAGCCGCGCCACACCCTTCGGACGTCATCGTCGTCGTGGGGATCGCCGGGTTCGGCGCTTAAGCCTTCCATGTGCTCCGTTTGCAGCTGCACTTGCCTATACCCATCGCCTCTCCCCTTTCCCCGTGGAGGCGGCGGCGGATGTCCTCATACCGATGCTTGAGAGCCTGCTGACCGCCTACTTGATCGATAAGCCAAACGACCCGCTCGTCACGTTTCGGGTTGTCCGAAATCGCCCACATGGTTGGGGCCTCTTCGCCGCTATTGACGCCTGGGTCGTGTTCCATCCCCAATCCCCGACACACCAAGCAGCTTGGCAATAACCTCACTGAACAACTCGCCGGAATTAATGCTCGAATCGTAGGGTAAAATGGCTGCGACATGTCGCCTGCACAAATTTCGAATGACCCAAAAAAAATAGGCCTGGTGCCGCCGCGGCAGCGAGTTCAGCGCGCGCAATCGGGCAGTCGCAGACCCTTCCATGCGCCCCGCGGTCTTTGGCGACCGGCGTTTGACCCAGCCGCCGGGGGAGACCGCCGCAGTCGACCGTTCATCGAAAGCTACGGCCATTTCTCGCTATCCGGTAAATCGCGATCGCCGAATAAGTCTCTGACATCTACGGCCGGTATCCGCCCATTCCGGCAAGCTGGCGTAAAAAAATTCTCAGCCCCGGCCAGCCGGGATCTCCTGCCTTCGTCCGTCTAAAGGTAAGCCAGGAAAATTCTGCGCTCAATTGGTCGGTAATTAACTCACAGTGGAGAGCTAAGGTCGAATTGCCATGACGCTGAACTGCAAAAGTGAGAGCACAGATTGCGTGGGAGAAGACGTGGCCGCACACCTGAACGAGGTCATAGGAACCCTGGAGCGCTACATTGACGTGACCGCCGGATTTGGCCTTGGCCTAGCGGCCGAGCTACTGCGCATGGCGAGGCTGGACTTGCTCATGCGCCTTTACGGGATTTCGGACGAGGAACTGCAAGCGTTGCGCGAGGCATTAGATGATCCAAAGAAAGCGGGCTCTAAGAACAAGACCTCTCTGAGAACAGGATCATCGATTTCTCGGGACAAAAACGCCAAGCGCCGCTGAATTCTAATCAGCTGCGAGGGACGTAGGTCCGACCCTAGCTTGGCACGATGCCACATCCCCGCAAGCGGCTCTACTCCGGCTTAACGTCAGCCCTTCGGATCGCACCGGACCACTTGGCGTATTCCTCCGCCGTGAACTTGCCGAACTCACCCGGCGTCATGGGCTTCGGCTCAACGCCCACGCTGAGCAGGCGCGCCTTCATCTGGGGCTCTGAGGCCAGCGCGTTGGTCTCTTTGTTGAGCTTGGCGATGATTTCTGTCGATGTGCCCTTGGGCGTGCCGACGCCCACCCACCCGACCGCCTGATAGCCGGCACGAATTCGCCGACCGTGGGCACGTCCGGCAACAACTCTGAGCGTGTCGCGCTGATGATTGCCAGCCCGCGCAGGCGGCCGTCTTTGACCTACTCGATCGGCTGCGGCAGCGGGCTGAAATAGAAATGCACCTGCCCGGCTAGCAGATCGGGCATCAAAGCCGTGCGATAGGGTACGTGCGAGAACGTCATGCCAGTCATCAGCTTGAGCAGTTCACCGGGGCCATTCTGGTCGAGGTGAAAAAGCTGACGCTTTGCCGATCGTTATTTCGTCAGTAGGGTCCGGCAAAGTGGTAGTTCACCCCGACGCGCAGGATTTGATCGCGCACGGCGTTATTGACACTGAACGCCGCCCCGTCGATGTCGAGGGTATTGATTGATTGCGTACCTAAATCGAGGTAGAGATACTCAAGCTTGGCGGTCCAATGGCCCGAAAGCACCGCCTCGATCCCGCCGCCGACCGCCCATCCCCACAGAGTCTGATTGTTTGAGAGCGAATAGGTTTGGCGGCCGGCTGCTCCGCCCGGATTGGACCACGAGAAACTGTAATCGGCTTCGCCGAAAGCGAGGCCGCCCGTCACGTAAAACATCCACTGGCGCGCCGCATCAGGCGTAAATCCCACGCGGCCGCGAACAGTGCCGAACCACGGAAAACTCCACGCGCTGTTCAGGAATGCCGGGCCGGTGCCGGGCCGCTGCGGAACGAAGGCGGTATTTTGGAAGCAATTTGGCGGAGTCCCAAAGAATCCAGGCGGGCACACCCCCGGTGCTAGCGCCGCAACGCCGGGATCCGTCCAGCTCTGAGGGTCCTTCTCGCCGGTCCCCTGGATGTCGCCTTCGAGGCCGATGACCCACGGGTTCGAAAGCTGCCAGTTATAGCCAGCCTGAATCCCGCCTAGCCAGCCATCGAGGCGCGGACTGGCAGTCGTAGACTCGAAATTGAAAATGCCTTGATTGCTGCTCGCATCCCACTGACCCCAGCTATAGCCGACGTTGCCGCCGATATAGAAACCGCACCACGTGCAGGTTGGTTGGGGGGAGTGGTTGAGCCTTTAGCGGCATGTCTGCCGCGTAGACGGCATCTAGAAGTGCAGCGGTAAGCAGAACTGAAACGCCAACAACGCGAAACATATTACGCAGCATGACACACCCGACGTAATGACTAGCCCCATTCAAGGACCACCCACGAGCTACTGACGCGGGAATATTTTGTCTTGGTCTGGAGTGAAACTGATAAGAACGCAGATCGAATTGCCGGACGGTGTTGCAATAAAGTGACTGACGAGAAGGTGTTTGATCAGCCGATAATGGATTTGACTATGCCTAGAGTGAAATGTCGCATGAATTTGAACTCTATTTCCTGCGATCACGACAAAGCGGCATGGACCCGCGGGGACGAGGGCGCGCCGATCACGGCATGGACGGGCTGCAGCGGCGGTTTGATATCCGCGAAGAACGGCGGGCCGCCATTCTGCGCGAGATCGAAAAACGAATCGGCGATCCAGCCTTGAGCGCAATCACTGTCGCGAGTTTGCTCGGCATCACCGTCCGATACGTGCACCTCCTCCTTGAGGAGACGGGCGCACGTTTTTCGCATCACGTGTTGGACAGGCGTCTCGAAAAAGCTGCTGCGCTGTTACGCGACCCACAATGGCGGGATCGCCTGATCATCGAGATCGCCGCCGAAGCAGGCTTTACCGACATCTCTCATTTTAACCGGGCCTTCCGCCGAAAATTTCGAGCCACGCCCTCGGTCATGCGCAAATCGTCGGGCCTTGACGAAAAACTGTGAGCGTTAGCTCGGGGAAGGCATATGAGTACGCACCCTACTCTGGCTTGACGTCGGCTCTGCGGATCACATCGGACCACTTGTCGTACTCTTCGGCGACGAACTTGCCGAACTCACCCGGCGTCATCGGCTTCGGCTCAACGCCCAGGCTGAGCAGGCGCGCCTTCATCTGCGGCTCTGAGACCAGCGCGTTGGTCTCCTTGTTGAGCTTGTCGATGACTTCGGGAGACGTACCCTTGGGGGTGCCGACACCGATCCACCCGACCGCCTGATAACCCGGCACGAATTCTCCGACCGTGGGGACGCCCGGCAGCAACTCCGAGCGTGCCGCGCTGGTGATCGCCAGCCCGCGCAGGCGCCCGTCTTTGACGTACTCGATCGGCTGCGGCAGTGGGCTGAAATAGAAATGTACCTGCCCGGCCAAGAGATCCGGCATCAAAGCCGTGCGATAGGGCACGTGCGTGAAGGTAATGCCGGTCATCAGCTTGAGCAGTTCGCCGCACACATGCGGCGTCGTCCCTACGCCCTGCGAGGCCATATTGACCTTGCCGGGATTGGCCTTCGCGTAAGCGATGAACTCGGGAAGCGTTTTCACCGGCAGCGAAGGAGTGACGACCAGCACAAAGGGATTGGCGCCGATGAAGGCGACGGGCGTGATGTCGCGAACGACGTTGAAACTCAGATTCGTATACAGCGCGGCGTTGACCACGTTGGACGACAACGCCAGCAGCAACGTGTAGCCATCCGCGGGAGCCTTCGCGACGGTTTCGATCGCGATGCTGCTGGCAGCGCCCGGCCGGTTGTCGACGATAACTTGCTGACCGAGCCGCCCCGACAGCGATTGAGCAACAATACGGCCGGTGATGTCGGGCGCAGTGCCGGCCGGAAAGCCGACGATGATGTGCACCGGGCGCGACGGGTAAGCTTCTGCGCGCGCCGCGCGGGGAAACGCCGCCAGTGCGGCCGCGCTTGCGGCAAAACCTAAGAATTCGCGGCGGGGGAACTGCATCGAGAACCCCTCCAATCAAAGCCGCCCGCCACTCCAATTAAACATTCACGGGCAGCGCAGGCTCACTCTATCTTTATGTTGGCGTCGCCGATCACCTTGCCCCATTTCACGGTTTCATCCGCCATGAGCTTGGTAAACTCAGCCGGCGTCATCGGCATCGGCTCGGCGCCTAGATCGGCCAGCCGGGCCTTCATTCCTGGGTCGGCGAGGCCTGCGGCAACCTCTTTGCTCAGGATGTCTACGACCTCCGTCGGCGTGCCCTTCGGCGCTGAGATGCCGAACCAGCCGGCCGCGTCGTAACCCGGTATGAATTCGCCGATGGCCGGCACATCCGGCAGCAAAGGCGAACGCTTCGCGGACGTAACCCCGAGCGCCCGCAGCTTGCCGGCCTTCACGTACTCGATCGACGACGTGATGCCCTCAAACATGCACTGCACTTGTCCGGCCAGAAGATCGACCAGGGCAGGCCCGCCGCCGCGATAGTTTACTGTGGGCATGTTCACACCTGCCATCACCTTGAACAATTCGCCAAACATGTGCGGCGGGCTGCCGTTGCCGGCGGTCGCCATGTTGATCTTGCCCGGATTGGCTTTTGCGTAGGCGATGAACTCGGGAATCGTCTTGACCGGGAACGACGGATTGATCTCCATGACGGACGGTGCAACCATCAAGCCTGCGACCTGCACGCTCTCGTTCATGTAATTGAACGTCATGTCCTTGTAGAGCGTCTGGTTGATCGCGTTCGATTGGGTGGTGAGCAGCAGCGTGTAGCCGTCCGGCGGAGAATGCAGCACATACTCGGTGCCAATATTGCTGCCCGCGCCCGGCCGGTCCTCGACGATGAATTGCTGGTTGAGACGCTTCGAAAGCCACTCACTGATCAGGCGTCCGGCGATATCAGTCGGACCCGCGGCAGCGTAGCCGACGATGACGTGCACGGGCCGCGACGGGTAGGCTTCCGCCCTGGCGATGCGCGGCATAGCCGGAAGCGCGGTCGCGCCCGCTGCCAGATGCAGGAACTTGCGGCGGGGAATTCTCATGACGACTCCTCCATTGCGGTGATAGCGCCGCCCCAGCTCACTCGAGCTTGATGCCGATGGATTTCACCAGCGGCGTCCAGCGCGCCACATCCTCGTCCATGAAGCGGTTGAATTTGTCCGTTGTCCAGTCGGTCAGAGGGATGACCGCCTGGTCGATCAGCGATTGCTGGTAGGCCTTGTCGGCCATCGCGGCGCTGTTGGCCTTGGCGATCTGCGCGACGATAGGCGCCGGCGTTCCCCCTGGAGCAAACAGCGCGAGCACCTGCTCGGCGACGAGGCCCGGCACTCCGGCTTCGACCGCGGTCGGTATCTCGGGCGCTATCGGCAGCCGTGTCCGATTGGTGACAGCGAGCAGACGCAGCTTGCCGGTGCGGTGAAATTCGAGCACCTGGCCGGTCATGGCCGGAATGATCATCGGAATCTGTCCGGCGATCACGTCGGCGAGCGCCGGGCCAGCGCCGCGGTAAGGCACGTGCGGCAAGTCTTTTATACCGGTCAGCGATTTGAGCAGCTCGCCGCTGAGGTGGTTCATCGTGCCGGCGCCCGCCGAGCCGTACGACAGCTTGCCGGGATTGTCCTTTGTGTACGTGACGAGCTCCATGAGCGATTTTGCTGGCACCGACGGATTGACCGCAATCGCAAAGCCGGTGATCGCCACCATCGAGATCGGCGTCAGGTCCTTCGCCGGATTGAGCAGAGGATGCTCGCGAAGAATAAACTCCGTGAGGTTGATCGAGGAACTGCCGAGGAAAATCGTGTAGCCGTCGGGCGGCGAGTGGGCGACCGCGGCTGCAGCTAATGAACCGCCGGCGCCGGGCTGGTTCTCGACAATGACTGTTCCGAGGTCCGGTTGCAGTTTGGCGGCCAACGGGCGGCCGACGATGTCGAACACGCCCCCCGGCGGGAACGGCAGCACCAGCCGGATCGGCCGCGATGGATAAGTTTCAGCCCGTCCGGCGCACGGCAGCGCGGGCAGAACGGCCGCCGCCCCTGCGAAGTGCAAAAATCTTCGCCGGTGAAATTCCATGATGCCCTCCCTCATATTTTATGAAGCCGCATTTTATGGAGCCCTCGGCTCAGTCGGCCTTAACGCCCGCGAACTTGATTACCTTTTCCCATTTCTCGATTTCGTCGGCGATGAACTTCCGGAAGTCGGCGGGCGAGCCGGTGAATACGTCGCAGCCAAGGTCGGTGAAGCGCTTTCTCATCTCTGGATCGGCGAGAGCGGCGTTGACCTGTTTGTTGAGCGCATCGACGGCGTTTGCCGGTGTGCCTTTGGGCGCGACGATGCCGTACCAGCCGTTCGCCTCGTAGCCGGGCAGAAATTCAGCCATCGCCGGAACGCCCGGCAACAGCTCCTGACTCTTCGTGCTGGTGACCGCCAGCGCGCGCAGCTTGCCGGATTTGATATAGCCGAGCGAAGCCGGCATGACGCCGAACATCGCCTGCACGCGGCCGCCAACCAGATCAGGCATCGCGCCGCCTTCGCCCTGATAGATGACGTCGAGCATGTCGAGGCCGGCCATCATCCGGAACAGCGCGCCGGCGACGTAGAGCGGCGTGCCGCTGCCGCCCGATGCCAGATTGATCTTGCCCGGATTGGCTTTCACATAGGCGATGAACTCGGGAACCGTTTTCGCCGGCACCTCGGGATTCACGTCCAAGACCAGAGGTATCGTGGCGATGCTCGCCACCGGCTCGGCGTCTCGGATGAAGTTGAAGTTCAGATGATGGAAAAGCGAAGGATTAATCGCATTCGACGACATGGCGAGCAGGAGCGTGTCGCCGTCCGGCGCCGACTTAAGGGCCAATTCGGTGCCGATATTGGTGCTGGCGCCCGGCTTGTTTTCCACGATGAACGGCTGGCCGAGCTTTTCCGACAGCCATTGTGCGATCAGCCGGCCAATGATGTCCGGCGAACCTCCGGCCGGCACGGTCACGATCACGCGCACCGGCCGGTTGGGATAAGCCTGCGCCCGCGCAATGCGCGGCATTGCGGGCACCGCCGCCGCAGCGGCCGCCCCTTGCAGAAATCGGCGGCGGCGAAGCGTCATTTTCAATTCCTCCAATCACAAGTTCGGGCATGCGGACTTACTCGGCCTTGATGCCGGCGGCTTTCACCACCTTGCCCCACTTCTGCGTTTCGGCAGCGACGAAATTTCCAAATTCGGCGGGTGTCATCACCATCGGCTCGGAACCCAGATCGGCAAACCGCGCCTTGGTCTCGGGATCGACGAGCACGGCGTTGATCTCTTTGTTCAGCCTGTCGATGATATCCGCGGGTGTATTTTTAGGTGCGCCCATCCCGTCCCAAACGACCGCCTCGTAGCCGGGCACGAACTCCGCCACGGCGGGGGCGTCCGGCAGCGATGGCAAGCGCTTGGCGCCGGTCACCGCCAGGCCCCGCAGCTTGCCGGCGCGGATGTACTGAATCGACTGGAGTATGGGCGTGAACGACGCTTGCACCTGACCGCTGAGCAAGTCGGGCAGATAATTGCTGCGATAAGGCACATTCACGATATTGACGCCCGCCATCTGCTTGAACAATTCGCCGGCCACATTGGTCGCGGCGCCGCTGCCGACCGACGCATAGTTGATCTTGCCGGGATTGGCCTTGGCGTAGGCGATGAACTCGGAAAGCGTCTGCGCCGGCAGCGATGGATTGACCGCCAGTACGAGCGGCAGAAACACAAGGCCCGACACCGGCGTAATATCGCGGAGGAGATCGAAGCTGAGATTGTCGTAGAGCGACACGTTGATGGCGTTGCTCATGGTTACGGTGAGCAGCGTGTAGCCGTCAGGCGCAGCGTGGGCGACGATCTCCGTGCCGACATTGCTGGCGCCGCCGGGCCGGTCATCAACAATGAACTGCTGCCCCAGGCGTGGCGACAGCGATTGCGCGACCATGCGCGTGACGATGTCGGGCGCAATCCCGGCCGGATAAGGCACCACCATGCGTACCGGCCGCGTCGGGTAGGCTTCCGCCCGCGCCAATCGCGGCAAACCCGGCAGCACCGCGGCGCCGCTCGCCAGTCCGCC
>Ga0182024_10025757_pt1 | contig 10361 bp, 12 predicted proteins | sample P32metaG_FD_120480 | JGI IMG/M metagenome (GOLD analysis project Ga0182024, IMG submission 120480) | Permafrost microbial communities from Stordalen Mire, Sweden - P3-2 metaG (Illumina Assembly) | ecosystem: Environmental > Terrestrial > Soil > Wetlands > Permafrost | place: Sweden: Stordalen...
GTAGCCACGACGAGAATTTAGCAACACTCTGTTTCTCAGCGAGACGCCACGGTCGGCTGTTTATACTCTCGTGCATGGTGACCCTCACCGATGAAGTCCGTCGAGCCCTCACCGCGGGTCGGCTCGCACACGTCACCACCATCAACCCGGACGGCAGTCCTCAGGTGAGCGCTGTGTGGATTGGATTGGAAGGTGACGACATCGTGATCGGTCACTTGATGGGTGGCCGCAAGGTCACCAACATCGAGCTCGATCAGCGCGTGGCACTGACCGTCGAAGTTGACGGGGCCAATCCAATGGGCATGACCAACTATCTGATTGTCTACGGCCACGCTCGGCTAGTCGAAGGTGGCGCGCCGGGACTTCTGCAGCGGCTGGCCAACGTCTACATCGGACCGGATGTCAAGTTTCCGCCGATGGACGGCCCGCCACCCGGTCATGTTATTCACATCACACCCGAACGCGTGGGCGGCTTTGGACCGTGGGTGCAGTAGCAAGATGCGTGATCTGTCAGGTTCGGTCCTCTTCGTGAGAAGTGACGAAATGGAACAAAGCGTCGGCGCGTATCTTGATGGCACTAGCGCATGAGCCAGCCACCCCCGAGTCCGTCTGAGCCCATTGGTTCTCGGTCCGAGGTCTTTGAACGGTACCTCGACTACTTTCGCGCCCGGATCGTCGATGGGGTTGAGAGCCTGCCCGAAAGTGAGTTGAGCGAGAGCCGTCTCGCGTCGGGCTGGACACCACTGCAGTTGCTCAAACACTTGGGTTACGTGGAGCTGCGTTGGTTGGAGTGGGGGTTTGACGGCCGTGCCGTTGAGAATCCGTGGGGTGATCACGAAGGGCATCACTGGTTCGTCGAGGAGACCGAGACACGCCGCGAACTTATAGAAGCACTGGAAGCACAGGCCACGCGCAGTCGGTTCATTATTGAATCAAATGACCTGGCGACCGTGGGACAACCGGGGCCGCGCTGGGAAGGCGAAGATCCGCCCACACTGGAGCGAATTCTTTTCCACGTCCTCCAGGAGTACGCCCGTCATCTCGGTCACCTGGATATTGTCTGTGAACTGGTTAACGGCGCGCCAGAAGGTTAGTGGTCGTCAATTCTTCTGACGAAGTCGCACTTTGAAAAGATTGCCCAGATGCGTGTTCTTGAAGCTGGTGTCGTATTTGAGTCCGTACCCAGCGAAACGGTCGAAGCCAACGTGGCCCAGCCAGATGATGCCGATGGCCAAGACCAACACGTGGTTGTAGTGCCAGCCGTAGAGGATGGTGAGCGCCGGCAGCAAGTATGTGTGTCCCGCGTTGTACAGGAACGCGCCAATCTTGGTGTTGCTGATATAGCCGAGCATGAATATGTCCGGCACAAAGAGCAGCAACGGATAGATCCACCAGTGTTGATGAGTCACACGGAATAGAAGGATTGACCCGATGAAAAGTACGGCGCCATCGAGGCGCAACCAGCGTCGTGGCTTACCCGTTACATACGTTGGTTCCATTGACTCAACTTACGGCTCGAACCGGCGCATTACGTGCATTTGAAGTGACGTCAACGTCGAACGCGATTCGTCTCGACTTCGACCGAGACTTAAGATGACTGAAGGATCCGCACTTCTTTGGTCCAGCGCGGCGAAGGGAAGTTTGACATTTCCTGGAAACTAAAACTTCCTCTAGCTGCGGGAGTGGCGACGTTCCTCGTACTCGGATTGGCGCCGCGCTTCGTCGACGCCGCGCAATTGCCGGGACAGGTCATCACCGTGCAGGCGGCGACGTCGCGATCAAGAGTGGCTGTGCTTCGAACGTGGCGACTGAACGCCAGCGGTCAGTACGTGCAAGTCAGCGGCCCTTACATCGCCTTTGTGGGCTGGCACGGCGTCGGTGCCACTAGAGAGGGGCGCGAGAGAACTCCCGACGGCGTGTTCACATTGACCCAAGCGTTTGGGAACGAACCCAACAACGGGACGCGACTGCCATACTTCCGAGCGGGACCTGACGACTGGTGGGACGAAGACCCAAACTCGCAGCACTACAACCGGCACGTCATTAGTCGTGACTCGCCCGGCGAGAATTCGGAAAACTTGTTTTACTCGGGCGCGGCCTACGCGCACGCGGTGGTCATCAATTACAACATGAATCCGGTGGTGAAGGGTGCCGGGTCAGGTTTCTTCCTCCACGTGAGTGACGGCATACCGACTCAAGGCTGCGTGGCCATCGGCGCACGTCAACTTAACGTCGTGATGCGCTGGCTAGAACCCTCGCTGGATCCCGTGATCAGCATTGGCGTGGGAGCTAATGCATTAGCGATTGTGCGTTCGCACTAGTCGAGAGCCGGCCCTGACGCCGAAGACTGATTTCACTTCGTAGGCTCGTAAATATGAAGGGTCATTGCGGCCAACCAGCTCGCGCTGTCGTCGTGCTGTTGGTGCTGCTCGTTGTTGCCGGCGCGACTCAGTTCATGAAACACCGCAAAGTCGCGACGACCGACACGTTAAATGACGATCAGTCGGTGAGTGATGAGCGGTGGGACGATCCTGACGGTTCGTCCCACTCGAGCTCTTGGCGATCGGTGGGCTCACTCGGCAGCGCTCGCTCCATTGGTTCCATCGGATCGTTTTGTTCCATTGGTTCGATTGGCAGCTCATTTTCGATAGGTTCGATTGGCAGCTCGTTTTCGATAGGTTCGATCGGTTCCTTTGGCTCCATTGCGTCAATTTTCTCTGTAGCCTCAATCGGTTCATTTGCCAGTATTGGTGAGCGGTTTTCGGCGCGTGCGGTCGGTAACGCGAATCTCGAAGGCTAAATTTCCCCAAAACTTCTGGAGTGAACCTCCGCGCAAAGTACTGTCCGTGACGCTATGTGCGCTCAATCAGTGCATGATTCAAGCCAGACAAAGATCGACGTCGTCGCCTAATAAATGGCGTGAATGTTGATAAACTACTATTTCTATAGAAAACCTTGCTCTGGCAAGCGGAGTGTTATGCAAATCGACATATATCTAGTCATGGGAAGCGCCGTCGTGGGCTTCCTTGTGGGCATGACCGGGTTGGGCGGCGGCGCACTCATGACGCCGATGCTGGTATTGATCTTCGGGATTGCTCCCTCGGCCGCCATTTCCTCTGACCTCATCGCCGCGCTGTTCATGAAGCCCTTTGGCGTCGCAATTCACTGGAAGCGCAAGACAGTTCAATCCGGCATTGTCAAACTGCTCTGCATTGGGTCGGTACCCATGGCGTTCCTGGGCACGTACGTGATGCATCTCATGGGCAATAGCGCGACCGCGGAGCGCAATCTGGAGATCTTGCTCGGCACGGCGTTGATATTTGGTGCGACCGCCATGATCGTTCGCTCCTTCTTGCCCGGCCGTCACCAACAGACCAACAAGCCGCTCGTCTTGCGCAAATACCCCACGATCGCCATCGGTGCGGTCGGCGGATTCATGGTCGGACTGACGTCGGTCGGTGCCGGCTCCATGATCCTCGTGCTGCTGTTGATGGTCTATCCCAACTTGAAGAACCATCAACTCGTCGGCACGGACTTGGCCCAATCAATTCCGTTGACCATGGCCGCGACCGCGGGGACCCTGCTCTTCGGGCACGTGGAGTTCGCGCTGACATTGTCAATCATCATTGGCAGCGTGCCGGCGGTCATCGTGGGCTCGCTCATCTCTTCAAAGGGGACATTTCAAATTGTGCGGCCCTTTATCGCGGGCGTCGTGCTGCTCAGTGGACTGAAGTACGTGGGCTTGCCCATTCCCGCGCTGGGCGTGGCGGCCATCTTCATTACCGCGGTCGTCATCGTGATGACAGTTCGCGCGACACGGGTCGACAAGCCCGAGTTGAATGAGCTGGAACTTCATCACGACGACTCGCTCAACGCCTCGTTGCCCAGAGTGGCGGCTCCGGAACGCTGATCCGTTCCGTTCGACTATTTTTTTGGACTCACGACTCCGTAGCGGATCATGGAGTCGGCCATGGATTCGGTCATCTCTTTCAGGTCTCGAAACTGCATGCCTAACTGCGTCGTAATTTTGGTGTTGTCGATTTCTAGGTCCTGATCCACTTCGGACAAGATGACGCGCACCTGCTTGTCCCAGATGGCGAAGATCGGCAGCAAGAAACTTGGCAGTTTGGCGGTGGGAATGTTGAAGCCCTGGCCCTGTAGATGATCCGCGAGAATGAGGGCGATGTCTCTGAAGGCGTGGCTCGCAATGGCGCAGATGAATCGTTGACCTGACGCGTCGGGCACGGTCATGGCCCGCAGGTGCGCACTCGCGACGTCGCGCACGTCCACGGGTGCGATGCGAATATTGGGTATCGCCGGAACCGCTCGCTGCATGACCTTCTTGATTGCTTCCGCCGAAAAACTCCACTCCTTGGTGAGCAGTGGACCAAGTACGAGCCCGGGATTGATGACCACGAGATCCAATGATGCCTGTTCTCCAAGTGAGTCCATGTAGTCCCAGGCCGCACGCTCAGCCAGGGTCTTGGATTTTTCGTACGCGCCAATGTGCTTGCTGGTGGCGTCCGACCAGTCGTGTTCGTTAAAGACGTGGTCGCGCGACCGTCCGTAGAGCACGGCCGCGACCGACGATGTCATCACTACACGCTCCACGCCCGCGCCATGCGCGGCGCGCAATACGCGCAGCGCGCCGTCGCGCGCCGGGATGATGAGCTCGTCCTCATTTTTTGGATTCTCGGGCGGGAAGGGGCTGGCAACGTGTAATACGAAGCGGCAACCACTGACTGCCTCGTCCCACCCATCGTCAGACGTGAGGTTCGCCGCTACAACGTTGAAGTCCTCACCCAATCGTTGCCGGGCCGCGTCCGACAAGTGTGGGGCGAGGATGTCGGCCACTTCTTGGGTTCGCCCTTGAGCGCGCGCCGTGCCGCGCACCTGGTAACCGGCCTCTAATAGTTGGAGAATGCAGTGCTGGGCGATGAATCCGGTTGCTCCGGTTACCAACACCGTGTCTGACATGGTCCCCCGTCACTGTTTGAGATGCGGCATTGATGCTAGTGATGTCGTCTCAACCGTCAACATCACCGTCGCTAGGTGCGGATGGCGTCGATGATCCGTGAGCGAGTCTCCTCACGGGGCCAGTCGCCGAGAACCATCGTGGTCAGACACGTGGCCCGCCACTTTGTTTCAATCTCTTCAACGATCTTGTCGGCCGGGCCTACTAGTGCCACGTCTTCAACCATGGCGGTGGGCACGAGGGCAATCGCCGCTGGCCGGTCGCCGGCGAGGTAAGCATCCTGAATTGCTGCGCACTCATTGGCCCAGCCCATTCGCACGAAGACGTCGTGGTGGAAGTTGGCCCCCTTGGCCCCCATACCACCGATGTAGAGCGCCAGGACCGGTTTGAGAAATGATGCGGCGAGTTCGACGTCGTCGTTTTCCACCATCCATACGGTGCCGGGAATTTCAAAGTCGTCGGGAATGGCGGTGTCGCCGTGGCGAGCGAATCCCTCGGCCAGGGCGTCGCGATAGAAACCGTCAGATTTGGGGGAGAACCACAGCGGTAACCATCCGTCGCCGATCTCGGCGGCGAGCGCGACGTTCTTCGGTCCTTCGGCGGCGATCAATATCGGTATCGCGGACCTCACCGGATGGACGGTTGATTTGAGGGCTTTGCCCAACCCGGTCCCGCCGCGCAGGGGCAGTTGGTACTGGACGCCGTCGTAGGTGACGGGCGTGTCGCGGGCAATGACGGAGCGCATGATGTCCACGTACTCACGCGTTCGCTCGAGTGGGCGCGCGTAGGGCTGGCCGTACCAGCCCTCCACGACCTGGGGACCCGACGCGCCAATACCCAGCAACACTCGACCACCGCTCAGGTGGTCGAGTGTTATCGCGGCCATGGCGAGGGCCGTGGGCGTTCGCGCCGACATCTGACAGATCGACGTGCCGAGTTTGATGGTGCTCGTTCGTGCGCCCCACCACGCCAATGGCGTGAGGGCGTCGGAGCCGTACGCTTCGGCAGTCCAAAAACTGTCGAGTCCGAGCGCCTCCGCTTCTTCGAGCTGTTGGACGACGCCTTGGGGCGGTCCCGCACTCCAGTACCCGGTCCCGATACCAACTTTCATGGGTCGCTCCTTTCGATATGTGATGCATCGCACCGGTGACGTCAGTGGAAAATTGAACCGCTCGGTGATAAGACCAGTGCGTGCCCATCACCAATGTCAAAGTTCTATCGCTTCCCGTCGCCGACCAGGATCGGTCGATTAGTTTTTATGTCGACGTGCTCGGCTTTGAACTGCTGAACGATACGCCCATGGGGCCGTCGATGCGCTGGGTACAGGTCGCGCCGAAAGGCGCCACGACGTCGATCACTCTCGTCACCTGGTTTCCCTCGATGTCGCCCGGAACGTTAAAGGGATTGGTGCTGGAGAGCGACGCGCTCGAAAGCGATGTGGCGACGTTCCAATCGAAGGGCGTCGTGATCGAAGGCGGGATTCAAGAGCAACCGTGGGGTCGATTTGTGACCTTTGATTACCCCGACGGCAACGGTATCGTGCTCCAGGAGTCGTCACTTCAGGGTTGAGGGAGTTTCATTCGCTCACTTCAATTGCTGAAAGTCGCGCTTATTGCAGCGTTTTCGCGTCCTCAGGTGGGTTCAAAGCATGTAGTTGACAGGGCGAGGCGACTGTGTCATTATTTACCTAGGTAACTAGTGAAATAGAGGCAGCATGATTGAGTTCTACCTCGATACCCGTTCTGGTGTCGCCCCGTATCTTCAGTTGGTGCAACAGGTGCGAAGAGCACAGAAACTGGGACTCCTGCGCGAGGGCGACCAACTGCCAACCGTAAAGGAGGTAGTGGGCAAGATCGCCATCAATCCCAACACGGTGCAAAAGGCGTATCGCGAACTCGAGCACGAGGGACTCGTGGGTGCACGTCCCGGTGTGGGCACGTTCGTCACGCAGACTCGAAGTGAGGCTGCGCTCTTGGCCCAGGGCCCGCTGCGCTACGACTTGCAGCAGTGGTTCTTGGCCGCCCGCTCAGCCGGCCTCGACGATGACAGCATCGAGGCGCTCTTCAAGGAGTGCTTTCGGTCCACCTCCAAGGTCGTCGTAGCGTGACCGCCGTACTGGAGGCCAAAGGACTGTCCAAGCGCTACGGCCGGCGCTGGGCGTTGAGTGATTGCACGCTGAGTATTCCCTCGGGCCACGTGGTGGGTCTCGTAGGCCCCAACGGCGCTGGTAAATCGACGTTGCTCAACCTCGCCGTGGGCCTGCTCGGTCCAACTGACGGCACGATCTCAGTCTTAGGGGCACCGCCGGCCATCGACTCCGCCCAGCTCGGACGTGTCGGATTCGTGGCCCAGGATCCCCCCACCTATTCCGGACTGTCGGTCGCTGATCATCTCAAGCTCGGGGCGCGCACCAATCCGAAGTGGGACAACGATTTGGCCGTTCAGCGCATCAAGCGTTTGGGACTGGACCCGAAGCAAAAGGCCGGCAAGCTCTCGGGAGGCCAGCGCGCGCAGTTGTCGCTCACGTTGGCCATCGCCAAACGGCCCGAGTTCCTCGTGCTCGACGAGCCGGTCGCCAGTCTCGACCCGTTGGCGCGCCGTGAGTTTCTACAGATCTTGATGGAGACCGTCGCCGAGCATCAGGTGAGTGTCGTGCTGTCATCGCATCTGGTCGCCGATATCGAACGGGTCTGCGACTACTTGATCGTGCTGGTCTCGTCGCGAGTGCAGCTGACCGGTGAGATCGAGGACCTGCTCGCGACGCACCACCGCTTGATCGGACCGCGCTATGACCCTTCGTCGCTACCCGAGAACCAGCAGGTCATCGAAGAGAGCCACTCTGAGCGCCAGAGCACGTTGTTGGTGCGCTCGGACGGTCCAATCATGGACCCGGCCTGGACGATCGAGGCACTGAGCCTGGAAGACCTCGTGCTCGCCTACATGAGCCAGGGTCGCAGCCTCGACTCCAACCTCTGGTCGTCGAAGGAGAGCGAGTGATCTGGCTCGCGTGGCGCCAGTTCCGGACCCAGGCCTACGTCGTCGCCGGCGTCCTTGCTGTGGTGGCCGTCGCGTATCTCTTGACGGGACCGAGCCTCGTGCACGCCTACGACACCAGTATCCTCACGTGTAAAGCGCACAGCGACTGCCCGTCGGTATTGGCCAACTTCGCCGCCCGCGATCACTTGCTGCGCGACCTCGCGTTGGCCGTGATTATCGTTCCTGCCCTCCTGGGACTCTTCTGGGGAGCGCCGCTCATCGCGCGCGAGATGGAAAACGGAACGTTCCGGCTGGCCTGGACCCAGAGCGTCACCCGGTCGCGGTGGTTTGTTACCAAACTTTCCATCGTCGCTCTGGGTTCCATGGCGGTGGCCGGCCTCTTTAGCCTCATGGTCACCTGGTGGTCGAGCCCCTTCGACACGATCAACAACAATCCATTCAGCTACTTCGACCTGCGCGATATCGTTCCCGTTGGTTACGCCGCGTTCGCGTTCGCGCTTGGTGTCACCATGGGCATCCTGGTTCGACGCACGCTCCCGGCGATGGCGGCGACGCTGGTGGCCTTCACGGCCATTCGCGGGGCTTTCACCTTGTGGGTCAGGCCGCATCTCTTGAACCCATTGCACTACAAGGGTGCGTTCGTGCTGAATCAGAGCGGGTCGATCGAGGTCCCCGGCAGGGGACAGTCAGGTAACTTGGTGATTTCGTCGCAGACCCTGAACGCGAAGGGCGCGGTAATTGGCTCCAACGGGGGGATTGGACCGAACGGCGAAATAAACTTCCACCCCGGTGCCCACGGCGGGACGGTCCTCAATGGTGTGGGTACCTGCCCCACGACGATTCCGACACCCACGGGCCGGCAGCGTTTCTCCAGTCAGCCTTCACTCGCCGTGCAACACGCCGTACAGAAGTGCATCAACAGCTTCCATATGAAGGAGGTCCTGACCTACCAGCCCGCGAGTCGTTACTGGACGTTGCAGTGGTACGAACTGGCGATCTTTATGGTGATGTCGCTGCTGCTGGCGACCTTCGCGTGGTGGTGGGTTCGCCGCCGTCTCGCGTGATCAATCGGAAGGGCAGTCAATGATCTGGACCGCGTGGCGCCTTATTCGATTCCAGACGCTGCTGGTGTCGGGTGCGGTCGCTTTGCTGGCATTGTTGTTGGCGCTCACCGGACCGCATCTGAGTTACGTGTTCCATTCCGTGGTCCAGACCTGTCAAGCCCACAACGACTGCGCTCCGGTCTTGAGCAATTTTCAACGCGAGTATCACTGGGTGAGGCTGGTTGAAATCGTTGTCTTGGCCGCACCGGCATTGCTGGGGGTGTTCTGGGGAGCGCCGCTACTCGCGAGAGAGTTTGAATCGGGAACCTACCGCCTCGCGTGGACTCAGAGTGTGTCGCGCAGTCGCTGGTTCTTGACCAAAGTCGCCATGGTGGGAGCACTCAGCATCGTGTTGGTTGGATTGCTCAGCTTCATGTACACGTGGTGGTCGTCTGCGTATTACCACGTATTCAAGGGCCAGTTCTTGCCCCTTTACTACTTGACCCACGATGTCACGCCGATTGGCTACTCCGCGTTCGCCTTCGCGTTAGGCGTCACGTTGGGCGTAGTCATAAGGCGTAGCGTGCCCGCGATGGCCGCCACGCTCGTTGGCTACGTCGGTGGCGTAACCGCCTTTTCGGCGTGGGTGCGCCCAAATCTCGAGACCCCCCTGCGCCGAAGCTCACCTTTACAGCTGTTCTTCTCGAGCAGTTCGGGTGGTCCTGGGATAAGTCCCAATAATTTGATTGTTTCGCAACAGACTGTGAATCGCGCGGGCCGGGTGGTGGGTCAGAACGGCGGCATCGGGACCAATGGCAATACCAATTTCGTGCCTGTTGGTCGTGGGTCGCCCGGGACGTTCCGCTTCGTCGGGGTCGGAACGTGTCCGAATAAGTTCCCACTTCACGAGAACGGTGGACGCGACGGTCGCCCGAGCGCAACGTTTGTCCACGCCATCGACACCTGCGTTCGAAGTTTTCACTTTCGCGACGTGCTGTCGTACCAACCGGCCAGCCGCTACTGGATCTTCCAGTGGTACGAAATGTCCATCTTTATTGCCGTGGCCCTGGCGCTGATTGGCTTCACGTGGTGGTGGGTCCGGCGTCGCTTGACCTAAAGCCCTGGATCAGCCTTTTAGATCGAGCGGGTGTCCATGATTAGCACGCTGCCCGAGGCAGTGGCGACGACCTTCTTATCGGAATCAACGATCTCCGCGCTCGCAAACGCCACCCGTCGCCCGAACTTGGTCACGACGCCGGTCGCGAGCAGTTTCTTGCCGTCCGCGTGCACGGGTCGAACGTAACTGATGCTGAGGTCAATCGAGGTGTAGCCCACGCCCGGTTCTA
>Ga0182024_10025758_pt1 | contig 10360 bp, 8 predicted proteins | sample P32metaG_FD_120480 | JGI IMG/M metagenome (GOLD analysis project Ga0182024, IMG submission 120480) | Permafrost microbial communities from Stordalen Mire, Sweden - P3-2 metaG (Illumina Assembly) | ecosystem: Environmental > Terrestrial > Soil > Wetlands > Permafrost | place: Sweden: Stordalen...
ACCGCCCTAAATCCATCATGCCCTGCATGGCCAATCCCTCCAGCGAATCATCCTCGCCAGAAGTAGTGAATCGCAAAGCAGGAAAACCGGGAAGCGCCAAAGATGTGTGTATGCATTAGGACGCCGGCCACGTCAGCGCGGATCACCGAGAACGGCGTCAACCCGTCGGAATCGTCACGCAAAATGATGATTGCCGTTTCGCCATCCACTTTGCCGAGCGCCATGCGCCAGGGGATGATGGGACGCTCGTATTCGACGAAGTAAGGCGAGTCGGCGAGGCGTCCGGCAAAGCAGTCGGCGACTCGCAAACGCGCATCGGCGCTGGCAAGTTCGCGCACGCCGTCCCAGTCGCGTCGATTGAACCGGTCGACATAGAGACGGAGCAATTCCACCGCCGACGGGCTCGTTGCGGGCCTGCCTTCGGGCGCTTCGGGCAGAATCGCCAGTTTGGCGCGGCCGCGGCTGAGAGCCGCCTTCACGCCGCCGACCGTGGAATCGACGAGATCGGCGATTTCTTCGAGCGAATAGTCGAATATATCCTTCAGCAGCACGCAGGCTCGCTCTTTGGGCGGCAGGTTGATCACCAGGCGCTCGACGGCCCGGTCCACGGCGCGGCCGGGAGGATCGGCGGGCAGGACCGATTGAGGGCCCACGGCGGCGGCTTCGGCCGCCTCCCGGACCTGGCGCCGGCGCAGGAAATCGATGCAGCGATTGTGGGCGATCTGGAACAGCCATGGGCCGAGCGGTCGGCTGTCGTCGAACGCGTCCAGCTTGCGATAGGCTTCGAACACCGCCTCCTGCATCACGTCTTCGCCGTCCAGCACCGAGCCGGTCATGCGCGCGCAATAGCGGTGCAATCGCGGGCGCAGATGCGTGATGGTTTCGAGAAATGCGACGTAGCGCGCTTCGAAAAGGCCGGTCGCGTCGAGGTCGAATTGAAAGTTGGTTTGAGTATCCATATCGATCAATACGCAGGCCAACCCCTTTAAGATACGTCCAAGCCGGCCGGAGCTCATTACGGACCGAAGCCGCTGGCCCGGCAAGGCCAAGGCGCCCTTTTCCCTCAATGCCGCGCTGATAATAGCCTGATATGCCGAATGGCGGCGCCCCTTCCCCCCTTCTCGATTCTCGGTTAGGAGAAAAGCCGCCTGCCGGTCGGCGCCCATGCGTGTGGCGTCGCCGCCGGCTTCCTTCAAGGACGGTTCGCGGCGCCGGCGTCTGCGAAGCGGCCTTTTTTTGTATGTCGAACAACCAGCCACAATGGCTTAACCGCCCCGGCGGCAAGCGCGGGAAACCATGCCGAAGCGGACAGATATTTCGACCATCCTTATCATCGGCGCCGGCCCGATCATCATCGGGCAGGCCTGCGAATTCGACTATTCCGGCACCCAGGCCTGCAAGACCTTGCGCGCCGAGGGCTATCGCATCGTCCTCATCAATTCCAATCCCGCCACAATCATGACCGATCCCGATATGGCGGATCGCACCTATATCGAGCCGATCACGCCCGAGATCGTCGCCAAGATCATCGCCAAGGAGCGCTATGCGGTCCCCGGCGGCTTTGCGCTGCTGCCGACGATGGGCGGCCAGACCGCGCTCAACTGCGCCCTGTCGCTGCGCAAAATGGGCGTACTCGACCAATATGACGTCGAGATGATCGGCGCCACCGCCGCCTCGATCGACAAGGCCGAGGACCGCGAATTGTTTCGCGAGGCGATGACGCGCATCGGCCTGGAGACGCCGCGCTCGCATCACGTCAAGACCCTGGCGCAGGCCCTTGTCGCGCTTGACGATATTGGATTGCCCGCCATCATCCGCCCGTCCTTCACGATGGGCGGCACGGGCGGCGGCATTGCTTACAACAAGGGCGAATTCATCGAGATCGTCGAGCGCGGCATCGACGCCTCGCCGACCAATGAAGTGCTGATCGAAGAGAGCGTGCTCGGCTGGAAGGAATTCGAGATGGAGGTCGTCCGCGACAAGGCGGACAATTGCATCATCGTCTGCTCGATCGAGAACATCGATCCGATGGGCGTCCATACCGGCGATTCGATTACCGTCGCGCCCGCGCTGACGCTGACCGACAAGGAATATCAGATCATGCGCGACGCCTCGCTGGCGGTGTTGCGAGAAATCGGCGTCGAGACCGGCGGCTCCAACGTGCAGTTCGCGGTCAATCCGGCCGACGGGCGCATGATCGTTATCGAGATGAACCCGCGCGTTTCGCGCTCCTCCGCGCTCGCCTCCAAGGCGACCGGCTTTCCCATCGCGAAAGTCGCGGCAAAACTGGCGGTCGGCTATCTCCTCGACGAAATCGCCAATGACATCACCGGCGGGGCGACGCCGGCCTCGTTCGAGCCGACGATCGACTATGTCGTCACCAAAGTGCCGCGTTTCGCCTTCGAGAAATTCCCCGGCGCCGATCCCGTCCTGACGACGGCGATGAAATCGGTCGGCGAGGCGATGGCGATCGGGCGCACTTTCGCCGAATCGCTGCAAAAGGCCCTGCGCTCGCTGGAGACGGGCCTCACCGGCCTCGACGAGATCGAGATCGAGGGTTTCGGCAAGGGCGACGACCATAACGCTCTACGCGCCGCGATCGGCAAGCCGACGCCCGACCGCCTCCTCAATGTCGCGCAGGCGATGCGGTCCGGCATGAGCGTCGAGGAAATCTACGACGTCTGCAAGATCGACCCGTGGTTTCTGGCGCGCATCGCCGAGATCGTCGCACTGGAGAAGAAGGTTCGGCGGCTCGGCCTGCCCGAGGATGCCGCCAATCTGCGCGCCCTCAAGGCGGCCGGTTTCTCCGATCTGCGTCTGGCGACGCTGACCGGCGTCGCCGAGGCGGATGTGACAGAGGCGCGCCGCGCGCTTGGCGTCGCGCCGGTCTATAAGCGCATCGACACTTGCGCGGCGGAATTCGCTTCGCCCACCCCCTATATGTATTCGACCTATGAGGCGCCGTTCGGCGGCGCGCCGGTCTGCGAGGCGCGCCCGACGAGCCGCGACAAGATCGTCATCCTGGGCGGCGGGCCCAACCGCATCGGGCAGGGCATCGAATTCGACTATTGCTGCTGCCACGCCTGTTTCGCGCTGAGCGAGGCGGGTTTCGAGACGATCATGATCAATTGCAATCCCGAAACGGTGTCGACCGATTACGACACGTCGAATCGCCTGTATTTCGAGCCGCTGACCGCCGAGGACGTGCTGGCCATTCTCGACAAGGAGCGCGAACAGGGAACGCTGAAGGGCGTCATCGTGCAGTTCGGCGGCCAGACGCCGCTGAAGCTGGCGCGCGCGATCGAGCTTTCCGGCGCGCCGATCCTCGGCACCTCCGTCGATTCGATCGACCTTGCCGAAGACCGCGACCGTTTCAAGCGCCTGCTCGATAAATTGGGGCTGAAACAGCCCAAGAACGGCATCGCCTATTCGGTCGAGCAATCGCGCCTCATCGCCGCCAATCTCGGCCTGCCGCTCGTGGTGCGCCCGTCCTATGTGCTGGGCGGCCGGGCGATGGCGATCCTTCGCGACCAGACTTCGCTCGACGATTACCTGCTCGGCACCTTGCCGGGCCTCGTCCCCTCCGACGTGAAGGCGCGCTATCCCAACGACAAGACCGGCCAGATCAACACGGTGCTGGGCGCCAATCCGCTGCTGTTTGATCGCTATCTCTCGGATGCGATCGAGATCGATGTCGATGCTTTATGCGACGGCAAGGATGTCATTATCGCTGGCATCATGGAGCATATCGAGGAGGCGGGCATTCACTCGGGCGACAGCGCCTGTTCGCTGCCGCCGCGCTCGCTGAGCCCTCAGATGATCGCCGCCCTTGAGGCGCAGACGCGCAAGATGGCGCTGGCGCTGGAAGTCGGCGGCCTGATGAACGTGCAATTCGCCCTGAAAGACGGCGATATCTACGTTCTGGAAGTCAATCCGCGCGCCTCGCGCACCGTGCCATTCGTCGCCAAGGTGATCGGCCGCCCGATCGCCAAGATCGCCGCCCGCATCATGGCCGGCGAGAGCCTCGCCTTCTTCGAATTCAAGCTCGACGAGATCGATCACGTCGGGGTCAAGGAAGCGGTGTTTCCCTTCGCGCGGTTCCCTGGCGTCGATACGGTGCTGGGTCCCGAAATGCGCTCGACCGGCGAGGTGATGGGCCTCGACCGGTCCTTCGACATAGCCTTCGCCAAGAGCCAGCTTGGCGCCGGCGCCAACGTGCCGCGCTCGGGCGCCTTGTTCGTTTCGGTGCGCGACGTCGACAAGCCGCGCATCCTGGCGACGGTGGCCGAGCTTTACGCGCTCGGCTTCCAGATTCGCTCGACGGGGGGCACGACGCGCTTTCTGCAGGCCAATGGCGTGCCGGCCGTGAAGGTCAACAAAGTCTCGGAAGGGCGCCCCCATATCGTCGACGCCATCAAGAACGGCTCGATCCAGCTCGTTTTCAACACGACCGAGGGGGCGCAGGCGCTTGCCGATTCCAAGCCGCTTCGCCGCGCCGCCCTCTTGCATAAAACCCCCTATTACACCACTCTAGCGGGGGCGATCGCCGCGGCTCGGGGCGTCAAGGCCTATATCGGCGGCGACCTTGAAGTGCGGGCGCTGCAGGATTATTTCGCTTGATGCCCTGAGCGGGCGTTTTGGCGCCGCGCAAATGTGAAATCTCGATACAGGCGAGACAGGACTGGGTAAGGATTCGCTATGGACAAGTTTCCGATCACGATCTCCGGGCATGCCGCGCTCGAGGCCGAATTCATGCGGCTCCAGCAGGTGGAGCGTCCGCGCATCATTCAGGCGATTGCCGAGGCGCGTTCGCATGGCGACTTGTCGGAAAACGCCGAATATCATTCGGCCAAGGAAGCCCAGTCGCATAACGAGGGCCGCATCGTCGAACTCGAGGACAAGCTACAGCGCGCCGAAGTGATCGACGTTTCGAAATTGTCGGGCGCCACCATCAAGTTCGGCGCGACCGTGACGCTGATCGACGAGGATACGGAGGCTCAGAAGGTCTTTCAGATCGTCGGCGAAAGCGAGGCCGACGTGAAATCGGGCCGGGTCTCGATCACCTCGCCGACGGCGCGCGCCCTGATCGGCAAGAAGGTCGGCGATAGCGTGGAAGTGAACACGCCGGGCGGCGGCAAAAGCTACGAGATATTGAAAGTCGCCTATGTATGAGCCTACTTCATGACCGGCATCGCGCGGCGACGCGGGCGCGAGGAGTGATGAGGATGGGCAAATCAATAGGGTTGCGCCGGGCGGCCCTTCTGGCGGTCGGCGTTTCCTTCGCTCTTGGCGCCCTCTTCGCGGCGCCGCGTCCAGCCGCCGCCTACGAGACCTTACAGCCGCTTGCCCCTGCCGCGGCGGCGCAGATCAAATTCAGGGCGATCCGGATCGATGTTTCGCCGCTCGCCGAAAACGGCCTGGCGCCGGAGGCGGCTTGGTTAGCGCAGGATTTGCCGGCCCTGCTTCAGGCCGCTTTCGCGAAACGTCTGGCGCCGGGCGCCGCCGGCGCGCCGACCTTGCTCGTGCGCGTCGACCTTCTCATCCTGGGCGAATCCGGGGGCGGCGGCACCGCGCCGTTCGGCGGCAGTTCCGCGCAAGACAGTATCGAAGGCGCGGGCGTGGTGCTGGCGCCCAACGGCAAGCCGATCGCCGTCTATCCGATGCTCGCCACTCTGCTCGCCTACACCGGCGGCTCGGTCTATGAGGTGGGCACGGAGCGCCGCAGAACGGCCGATCTCGCCAATAGCTTTGCCTATTGGCTGCCCGGTCAGATGGGGCTTTAGAGGCCAGGGATGCCGAGTTTGCCTCTTGCCAAATGACGCGTTGCTGGCCGAGGGGGTTCGCGTCCTTCTCTTGAGCACCGGCACGGCCGGCCACGAGGCCAATCTGTTGGGCGTCGCCGAGGCGCTTGGCGCGCCTTACGAACTGCGCCTGGTCAAGCCGCGCCCGCTATTCGCCAATCTCGCCCCCTATGGCCCGCTCGATCCCAGGGACTGGCCGGGCAAGACGGGCTCCGTTCTGGCGCCGCCGTTTCCCCAAATCGCGATCGCCTGCGGGCGCGTCAGCGTTCCCTATATCCGCGCCCTCAAACGGGCGGCCGGCGCCGATCTGTTCGCGGTCTTCCTGCAGGATCCGCGCTATTTCCGGGCCGGCCTCGATCTGATCTGGAAGCCCGAGCACGACAGCCTCGCCGGGCGCAATGTGATCTCGACCCTCACGTCGCCCCATCCGTTCTCGCCGGCGCGCCTGGACGCCGCGCGCGCCGATCCGGATCCGCGCCTCGCCTCGCTGCCGGCGCCGCGCGCGGCGATCCTGCTCGGCGGCCCGAGCGGCGCGCATGATTTTGCGCCGGCCGATATTGCAAGGCTGCTGCAGGCGACGGCGGCGATTGCCGGCCAAGGCTATAGCGTGATGGCGACCCCGTCGCGGCGCACGCCGCCCGAACTCCTCTGGGCGGTGCGGCAAGGTGTTGGCGACGCGCCGGCCTTTGTGTGGGACGGCGCCGGCGCCAATCCTTACGCGCAAATGCTCGCCCATGCCGAGGCGATCCTGGTGACGGGCGACAGCGTCAATATGGTGGGCGAGGCGACGGCCACCGGCGCGCCGGTCCATGTCTTCGAACCGTCGGGCGGGCGCGGCGGCAAGATCGCAAGATATATCGACGCGCTGGAAAAGCTCGGCGCCGCGCGCCGCTTTGCCGGCCGCCTCGAGCGTTTCTCCTACGCGCCGATCGATTCCAGCCAGACGATCGCGCGCGAGATCGCGCGGCGCTTCGCCGCTTCGCCTGCCGCGCGCCCCTTCTTTCGCGAAGCGAGACAAGGTGTCATGCGAAGCATGACGGATGAGGGGCGGCGCTGACGCCCGATTATTGAATCACCTTCCCGAATTGGCGCTATTGTCGGCGGTTCTAAAGGCCACCCCAGCAGGAAATCCATGGTCGGCGCGGGAACGGATCGCACCAAACCCGCCATCGCCGGCGGCCCGGCCATCGTGCTGGTGCGCCCGCAGCTTGCGGTCAATATCGGGATGTGCGCGCGCGCCATGGCCAATTTCGGCCTCGATGACCTCCGATTGGTGAGCCCGCGCGAAGGCTGGCCGCGCACCGGCGCAAGGCGCAAGGGCGCCTATGCCGCGGCGGCCGGCGCCGTGGCGCTCTTGGAATCGGCGCGCGTCTTCGCCAGCGTCGAGGAAGCGGTCGCCGACCTGCATTTCCTCTATGCGACGACCGCGCGCGAGCGCGGCCAGCTCAAGCGCGTTTTCGCGCCCGGCGAGGCGATGGCCGAGACCGCCGCGGCCTTTGGCGCGGGTCAGAAGCGCGGCATTCTGTTCGGTCCCGAGCGCACCGGCCTCGACAATCGCGAAGTCTCGCTCGCCGATGCGATCATCACCTTTCCCGTCAACCCGGCCTATGCCTCGCTCAATCTGGCGCAGGCGGTGCTGCTATGCGGCTACGAATGGTTCCAGGCCGCCCATGGCGCCGCCCCGCCGCTGAGCCCGCCTGACCGCTCGATGCCGGCGACGCGCGAAATGACGCTCGCGTTTTTCGATTTTCTGGAAGCCAAGCTCGACGAACGCGGCTTCTTCCGCCCCGCCGGCAAGAAGCCGGTGATGCAGCGCAATCTGCGCAACATTTTCCACCGCATCGGCCTCACCGAGCAGGATGTGCGCACGCTCTGGGGGGCGATCGTGCGGCTTGTCGAGGGGCCGCGCATTAAAGTGCAGACGAGGAAGCGGGTGCGGCAAAAGAAGAAGGAGGGTTGAGAAGGTGCAGGCCGAGGCTTCTACGGCAAAGAATATCTTCGTGTTAATAAATGACGTCTGCGATCTTGACGTTCGGCTTCGTACGCCGGGCTTGAGATTTTTCCTATTCGGGAAACAAAGAAGCTTGCTCAACCAACGGGCTAGCAGGCCCGTCCGCGAAGGTAATGCCGACCATTGCGCCGAAATCACGCACGACCCGCGTCATATGATGCGCCATATTCCACTCTCGCCACATCGACGGAGTGCCGCCTGTCGACTGTCCATGGGCCACTCGCCAAATTTGGTCGTCAGCGTAAGAGAATCTTTGGCCCGCATACTGCCCACATGCAAGCGCCCGCTGGCAGACGTCTTTCATTGCATCGCCCTGTTCTCCCGTCGCCCTCCCTCTGATGACAATGATGGATGTAGCGGCGGTGTAACGAAGATGGCGGATTGGGACGACACCCCCGCTCTTGCGAGGGAACTTGATCTCACCGCAATCAGCCCCGAAGTCGCCAAAGCCTATTAGTTCTGGCGGTATTGAGCATTCCCTCAGGGCGGCGAGGAATATCTTCCATTCGTTGCGGGCAACGAGATATTGCCCGCCACTCTCTGCAGGATTGGTTGTCGGAAAAGCGGAGCCTTGGAAGACAATTCGGATCCATCGTGCCGCATTTCCAAGTTCGTCGAAAAGCCCGGCTACTGACCCCGCCACGCCATCCAACGCGAAGGGCGCCCCCGTGAAGTCCACAAACAAAACGCAGTCCTCGGGAACACATCCGACTGCTTTCACTCCCTCAAGAAGCAGTTTCGTATTTACGCGTTCATAGGGGATGTAGATTCCAAGTCTCGGCCGCGATGCGCTGAGGAATCCGCGAAAGATCGGATTGAATAGGTCCGCGGCTGTCGCCACGGCAACGAGCTTGTTATTTCTGCCTTGGGCAATACTAAAAAGCCTCTTGAGACATCGTTACCGAGCAGAGGGGCGACGAACTGAGCGTCGAGAAACGCCGGATTTAGGGGCCAGTGCTTCCCGATCCGTTCCCCTGTAAAACGCGCAATCTCGTCAGCGGTCGGCGGCCCCCCTTTTTCCGGATCTGATTCGGTTGGCGGGGGAATGATGAAGCGCGGATGAACATGCCGCTGTATATCTCGGGCGATCTTCGCGCCAGCAGAGTATTCGCCCTGTTTGAATCGGAGAGCTGGATGATATGGCAACATGGAAAACCCCTTCTAGGATTACCCAATTAGAAGTGTGCGCACTGTATTTCCCCCGATCTTATCGGCGAAGATCGCGAAGTTCTCTCTCTCTTTTCTGATCCGACCAAACACGATTGCCGGATTTACTCCTATGTCTCTCGCAAATCTTTCAATCACTTCAGATGACTTAGCAATCCTGGCGGTAGATCGTCGCCATTTTTCTTCCGGAATTAGAATATTCGCTGCGAACGAATCAGCTTCGGTTTCTTGTTCGTCTGTAGACACGGTCTCGATTTGGTCAAAAAATCCTGTCGCGAGCCCCGTCCGATAGTGAAGAATCACATGGCCAACTTCGTGCAGTAGAGTGAACCAGAAATTATCGACGGTGTCCTTCCTGATGGTCATACCGATCACTGGTATGTTGCCCTCTAGGAAGGCCGCTCCGTCGATAGTTAATCCAGGAATTTGCGGCTCTGGGATTAGCAAGATGCCATGTTTCTTGAGTAGGCTTTGTGCTCGTAAGGGGCCGTCCTCGAAAACGCTCACTCGAATAAGATCAGGCAACCAACCAATTTCAAGAGAGTCGAAGTTTATGGCTTCATGAAAAAGGACATCGCGGGCTCGCGCGGAGACTCGCGCGCGCCATGCGTGGAGCAATACATCCTCGCTGTGATCCGTTACATTGAGCCCAGTCCGCAAGAGTGACGGGCTTCCGAACTCAATGCGGTTCTCCGCTATATATTGCCGCAGTTGCGCCTCGTTCATATCCTCTTTGAACCAGCCGTACGCGCGACCGTGTTTGAGAATCTTCCGGATATCTTCCTTTGACACATTGGCGATCACCGCGTCCAAGCCACGAAAGTCAGGATTTTCGCTGATGCGCGCCTGAAGCTGGACGCCGAGCAAGGCCGCAATGCGCGCATAATTCTTTATGCTTATTGAGCCATATCGATCCGCCTCATATCGCTGAACCTGCTGCTCCATAACCCCAAGTCGCCACGCCAGGTCCTTCTGCGAATAACCTTCGCAATCCTCGCCACAATGAGGGTGACGCCCGGATCGCTACCCGATCTCAGTTGCAGTATCGTTGCATCACCGGTGTCTCTGGCAGCTTCATACGCTTGGATCGAAGAAGTCAGATTTTGGCGCTCGGCCTTCATCATCCCAGTGACCTGGATAATCACTTCCGGCGGCAAGCCTGCTAGTGGATCGAATCTAACACTTGGTGCCCGCGCCTGACGGCGGCGATGATTTTGTCGGGGTTGGCGGTCCATGTGAAGGGCTTGGGGTCGGTATCATGCTCGTCGAGGAAGCGGTTGATTGCGGCCTGGAGATCGACGACGGATCGGAAGACGCCCCGCTTGAGTCGCCGCTTGGTCAGTTTTGCGAAGAACCCTTCGACGGCGTTCAGCCACGAGCA
>Ga0182024_10025759_pt1 | contig 10360 bp, 9 predicted proteins | sample P32metaG_FD_120480 | JGI IMG/M metagenome (GOLD analysis project Ga0182024, IMG submission 120480) | Permafrost microbial communities from Stordalen Mire, Sweden - P3-2 metaG (Illumina Assembly) | ecosystem: Environmental > Terrestrial > Soil > Wetlands > Permafrost | place: Sweden: Stordalen...
CCAGCCCAAGCCCGACCGCGGCCTGAAGCGCCGCACCAATTGCGATGACCACCGTCGCCACGATGAGCATCGTCGCCGACAAGCCTGCAATAGATCCCATTCTGGTCGCCGCGCGCAGAGCCGGTGTGGAAGTAGCAATATCACCGCCGCCCCGGCCCAGCGACCGTCGCAACGCGCCTCAGCCTATAAGGGTCCGCTCATCGCTTGGTCGACACGGTCTCCAACCGAGAAGCGATATCGTCGGTCGAGGCCAAGTCGAGCTTCGTCGCGCAGGGCCCTCTAAAATTTGCGGGCATTCTCAGCTTTTTTGGCGATAGCGATGTTCACTTTCGCACCACGCAGCGAAAACCAATGTGGCAGGCCGAGGTGTCAAGCGTCTCGCCTTGGCGCGCCGCCGGCCGATAGCGCAGGCAGTAGTTAGGCGCGCAGAGATGCGATCCGCCTTTCACTACCCGACGCGCGCCGGGCCCGCTCGGGACGCAGCATGACTTTTTTGTGATTTCGGCACTCGACGGCGAGAAGAAGCTCGTGGTCCACTCCCACACGTTGCCGATCATGTCGTAGAGCTCGTAGCCATTCGCGGGAAAAGCCCCGACCGGAGAGGTGCCCTCGTATCCATCGACCTCGAGGTTCTCCCAGGGGAACCGGCCTTGCCATGTGTTGGCCATCGCCCGTCCCTCCGGGGCAACCAAATCCCCCCACGCGTAAGCGGCGTTTTCCAGACCGCCGCGCGCCGCGAATTCCCATTCGGATTCGCTCGGTAACGCCTTCCCCGCCCAGTTCGCGTAAGCGCAAGCATCCTCGTACGCGACGTGAACGATCGGATGGTTCTCACGACCGTCGAGCGTGCTGCCCGGCCCCTCGGGATGCCTCCAATCGGCGCCCGGCGCGTATTCCCACCAGGCACGATAATCGCGCAGGCCGACAGGGCCGGCAGGCTTCCTGAACACCAGGGAACCGGGCACCAGGAGAGCGGGGTCGGCGTCCGGGTACGCAGCGGGATCGGGTGGACGCTCGGCGGGCGTGACGTAACCGGTCGCGCCGACGAATTTTCCGAACTCCGCATTGGTCACCGGATGCCGATCGATCCAGAATCCGCCGACAGACTCTCGGCGGACCGGGCGCTCCTCGGGGTAGAAATCGTTCGAACCCATGAGGAAGCTGCCGCCCGGCACCCAAACCATATTTTCCCGGCCCGCCGTGTAAGTCATGCGGCCATGAACCTAGGAATCCGCCGCGGTCTTCGGCACGAAGTCGAGCGGAGAGCCAGGCGGAATGAGCTGTTCTTTTTTGGTGCTTTCCTCGAATTCCCGCACGATTCGCTGCGCGTGCTGCATCACCCACCAGCGCACGTATCGCTGGCTGACGGGCTCTCGTTCCTTCGGGTCCTCCAAAAGATGGGTAATCCGGGCAAATCCCAGCGGCAATTCCGGGTCGTGGAAGTGCTGCTGGCGTTTGAAGTTGATCTTGAAATCCTTCCATTTGACCGCGTGCAGCTCGTCCTTGAGCCATACCATGCAGGATTCGCGGTTGGACTCTTCCTGTTTTCCGAGAAAAAAGTCGCTCTGGTCTACGCCGTCGATCAGCCGATCCGTTGGCGCTTTGCACCCGGCGAACCCCAGCAACGTAGCGAACATGTCGGTGACGTGGACCATCTCGTTGCTTTCAGTCCCTGGCTTGATGTGCCCAGGCCAGCGAATGAGGAAAGGCGTGCGAATGCCGCCTTCCGCCGAACTGAAATAGGAGCCATCGAAGAAACCGGCGGTTCCCCGCCCGACCAGGTGATCTTCGGCTCCGTTATCACCGCACATGACAACGATGGTGTTGTCGGCGATCCCGAGCTCGTCGAGCTGATCGAGCAGCACGCCAAAGTCGTGATCCAGCATCAGCAGGCAATCGCCCCAATCGCCGTTGGCGCTGACGCCTTTGAATTCGTCGCGGGGGATCATCGGAAAATGCATCAGCGAGTGGTTGAAATAGAGGAAGAACGGCTTGTCCGCAGCCACGCTGCGCTTCATGAAGTCAAGCCCACGCTTTTGGTATTCGAGGTCGCAGCTCTTTTTCATGTCCATGGTGAGCTGCTGGTCGGTGATGGGCCATGCACCTTCACCTTTTCGACCCTCGTGCATGTAGGAGTAGCCGTCGCGCTCCGGCACGTAATGCGGGTCGTCGAGCCACATGCATTCGTCGTAGGTCCGAAGCGGACCGTACCACTCGTCAAACCCGTGATCCGTCGGCCAGCGTCCGTCTTCCGCGCCGATGTGCCACTTGCCGAGGCACGACGACACATAGCCGGCATCGTCAAGGATTTCGGCTATGGTCTTTTCCCATGCCACCAATCCGCCGGCATTGCCGCCCAAGGCAATCGTGTGGTTGCCGGAGCGGATCGGGAAACGTCCCGTCATCAGAGCCGAACGGGTCGGCGTGCATTGCGGTTCGACGACGTAGTGCGTCAGCTTGGCGCCTTCCTTGGCGAATTGATCCATGCGCTTGGTGTCGGCTCCCCGCAGGAGGCCGCCGCCGTAGCAGCCCAATTCGCCCATGCCCAGGTTGTCGACATGAAAGAAAAGGATGTTTGGTCTTTTAAATGACATTAGGGTTCCTCCGGGTTGAGAATATGGACGAGAGTCGTGGTCTATTGCTGCGGAACGCCGGCGATATTGGAATTCAGACGCCTCTCAGCCCTGGTGTTCATGGCTGCAGTCCGCAAACGCCTGCCGCGGGCCGCGGAATGCTCGCGAGATAGGTCGAAAGCGCCGCGCCGTCGTGCTCCGACAGGCGCTGCGCGACCTTCTGCATGACGCCGTTCGAATCGTTTCGGCGTCGGCCCGATCTGAAATCATCGAGCTCTTTTTCTAGATATCCTGCTTGTTGCGCTTCAAGGCAGGGCGCGACGAAGTCATGCTTCGGATTCACGCCGTGGCAATCGATACAGGCCGGGATGCGTTCGGCGCGGCTGCCATGCGCGACGAGCAACTGAGCGCGCGCGATATCCGCGGGGTCGATCCCGATCGACGGTTGTGGCGGCGTACCGGGCAGACCAGCGAAATAGCCCGCCACCTGGTCGAGCGCCTTGCCCGTGGTCTCGCGCGACGACACACCCATTTGGCCGTGATCGTTCGTCCGCTTGCCGTCGCGGAAATCCGCCATCTCCTTGCGGAAATAGGCAGGCTTTTGCCCGGCGAGGTTAGGAAAGTGCCCATTCGGCGCCACGCCGTCGAGGTCATGGCACTCGCCGCAACCCTCCCACGGCTTCATGTCCTTGGTCACGATCACGTCGCCGCCGATCGCCTCTTCAGCCGTTGCCGCGGCGCTCCACAAGCAGAGAATGACGACGAGGAACGCATAGGCGAATCTGCGCCGACTCACCGGTTCTGCTGGTCGAAAGCCCGCAAGCTCTCGGCCCGAATTTTTTCGAGACATTGCCGTTTGAGCCGGATGAACGAATCCTCGGTCGCGATCTCGGGTTGGCGCGGGCGTGCGAGCGGCACGGTGAGGTCGGCGATGATGTGGCCCGGGCTGGCGCTCATCACCAGCACGCGGTCGGCGAGGAATAGCGCCTCGTCGATGTCGTGGGTTACGAACATCACCGTGATCCCGAATTCGCCCCAGATGCGCAGCAGGTTCTCCTGCATCATCACCCGGGTCTGTGCGTCGAGCGCGCCGAACGGCTCATCCATCAGCAGGACGCTGGGATAATTGGCGAGCGCGCGGGCGATGCCGACGCGCTGCTGCATGCCGCCCGACAGCTCGCCCGGATAGCGCTTGGCGAAATGCGACAGCCCGACCATGTCGAGAAAGGTGCGGGCGATCGCCTCGCTGTCAGCCTTGCCGGCCACGCGCGGCCCGAACCCGACATTGTCGAGGACGGTCTTCCAAGGGAACAGCGAATATTGCTGAAACACCATGCCGCGATCTGGGCCCGGTTTCGTCACCGGCCCGCCGTCGACGGTCACCGAACCGTGCGAGGGCGCGACATAGCCGGCGACGCAGCTCAACAGGGTCGACTTGCCGCAGCCCGACGGTCCCAGCACGCAGACGAACTCGCCGGGCGCGATGTCGAGGGAGGTTTCGGCAACCGCTATGTGCATGTTGGCGCCGCGGCCGAAGGTCACCGCGACGCGATCGATCAGAATGCGCCCCTTCTTGGCGTGGACTGGCAGCAGTCGTGGGCTCGGCGGCTGCGCCCGGTTGTCCAGCTTGACGACTTGCGCGCCCATGCGAACCCTCTACCGATCCTGAATTGCGAAACGCTTGGCCAACGGCGCCGCTTCGCGCGGCGGACTCGGTACGCAGCGCCACGCCAGCCAGCAGGTCGTCGCGGCTAGAATCGCGAACCCGCCGCCAAGCAGCGCGCCGCCATAGGGCAGCAGCGCGAACGCCGACGAGCTTTCGAAGCCGACCAGCGACAGGCCGACGACCCAGGATGGCGTGGCGCAGCACGCGACCCAGGTCATCGTGATGTTGGCGGTGCCGACGAACAGCGCGCCGACGCCCGTGGCCGCGGCGCCGGCGCCGCGCTCGGCGAGAGGGCAGGCGTCGCGCGAGCGCCGCAGCAATAGGATACTGGTCGCCGCCAGGGCTGCCAGCAACAGCGTCATCGCGACGTGCGTCGGCATGATCGCCAGGCTCCATTCGGCGATGCCGTGGCCGTAGCCGTAGTTGATCGCGCCCGTTTCGATCAGCCATTCGTCGGAGATGATCGCCGGCATGTCGGCGACCGACGGCGTCGAGCCGATAATCCGCAGCACGTTGGCCGGCCAGTTGTAGAACGTAACGTAGTTTGGCAGATGGCCGGTGCTGAGGCTCGCGCTGGCGAGGAGCCCCAGATGGTAGAGGAGCGTAAAGCTCAGCGTCATCGCCAGCCACGCGCGCCGGTTGGCGGCGATCGTGTCGCGCAGCACTGTCCGGGCGGTCATCGCGTCCGCCGCTGCCAGGCGAGGAGCGGCCACGTCAGCAACCGCACCGCATAGGCCGAGAGCGTGCCGAGAACGCCGATCATCAGCATGCCGACGATGATGTCGGGGTAATTGATCAGTGAGTAGGCATTCCAGGTGAAGTAGCCGATGCCGTATTGACCGCTGATGATCTCGCCGGCGAGGATCGCGAACCACGCCACGCCCATGCCGATCGAGAGCCCCGCGGCGATGCTCGGCAGGGCGGCCGGGATCACTACATGCCAAAAGATCTGTATGCGGCGCGCGCCCAGCGATTGCGCCGCGCGCACCAATATTTCCGGCGTCTGCTCGACGCCGTGGATCGTGTTGAGCACGATCGGAAACAGCGCACCGAGGAACGTGATGTAGATGATCGAGGACTCCTCGGTCGGCCACATCAGGATCGCGAGCGGAATCCACGCCACCGCCGGGATCGGACGCAGCAGCTCGATATAAGGGATTAGGAAATCGCGGGCGAGGCGCGAGCGGCCCATGATTAGGCCGAGGAAAATTCCGACCGCCGCGGCGATCGTGTATCCGGCGACAATGCGCTCCATGCTGACGAGGATGTGGATGTAGAACTTTACCTCGTGCAGGTGCCGCCAGAAGGCTTCGCCGACCGCGACGGGCGACGGGACGTTATCAAAGCGAATGTAAAAATCGAGGTGGACGCGGGCAGCCCAGTACCACAGCGCGATACCGACGATCACCGCGAACACGCGCACGACCCAGCTTTTTCCCGTCGCCAACAACCGCTCGCGGAGCGTCGAGGCGAGCGGCGCCGCGTCACCGTGATCGTCCGGGCTCAGATCTGTCGCGACGTCGCTGTCCTGGCTGATGTCGATGGTCATGCCTTGCTACTCCACGCGGCCCAAAATCCGCGGCTACGGCTTATCCAGGAAATCACGAGGTGAGGCTGGCGACCGCCTGGTCGAAGCCCATCACCTTGCCCTTGACGGTGCCGGCATAGGTTTCGGCCTCGGGCTTGCGCAGGAAGGCCGAATAGCTGCCGTCGGGCGCCTCGACGTAGAAACCCGACTTGCCGAACATCTTGAGCCCGGTCGTGCGGTCGTAGGTGTAGGTGGCGTTGAGCTTCGCGCCGGTCGCCTCGAACGCGCCGACCGCCTTCAGGAAGTCCTTGACGCCGGCATAGGTTTTAATGCCGTCGCGCGCGTGCCAGATCTCGTTCGGCATATCCTTGTTGGCGACGAGCGGGTCGACGACCTGGCCGAGATCCTTGTCGTAATCGACGCCCATCGCCTTGTAGGCGGTCCGGATATAGCTGTCGTCTACCCAGGATTTGAAGTCGAGCGGCGGCGAGAGATTGGCCTTCTCCAGCACCTGCTGGTCGAATTTGAGCGTGTCGATCCATTGCGGCTTCAATGTCGGATCGAGGGTCAAGAGGCCGCCTTTCGAGAAATAGAGGTACAGCACCTCCTTCTCGACGCCGGTCCACTCCTCCATCGCCTTGGTGGCCTTCATCGGGTCGGCCTCTACCCATTTGCCGGCGTCGTAGATCGCCTCGACAAACGCCACGACGATCTCCGGGTATTTCTCGGCGAAATCCTTGCGCACGACGAGCCCGTGCAGGTAGGGCACGCCGGTCTGGCTGCCGTCATAGATTTTCCGGCCGGTGCCGCGGTATTCCATGATCTCCGACCACGGGCAGAAATCGGCGTGGGCGTCGACCTTCAGTGTCTGGATATTGGCGGCGCCGACCGAGGGCGCCTGGTTCTTCAGATCGATATCGGACAGGCTCAGATGATCGTCGTCCAAGGCCTTCACCAGCATGCCCCAGGCGGCGCTGCCGACTGGCACCGATACCGAGTGCCCTTTCAAATCTTTGAGGCTGTAGACGTCGGACGAGATCGGCACCACGACGCCGTTGCCCGATCCCTTGAGGTTGTAGCCGGTACCGGCAACGTAAAGAGAGCGCAAGCTGTCGGTCGCCTGAAACTTGGCGCCGTTGACGATCAGCGGGTAATCGCCCATCACCCCGAAGGCGAGCTTGTTCGCCAGCATCTCGTTAGTGATCGGACCGCCCGAACTGTAGTCGTTCCAGGTGACATTGTAGGTGACGCCGGCATACTTGCCGTCATGCGGCAGATGTTTTTCAAGCAGGCCCAGCTCCTTGACGATGATGCCCGCGGTATAGGTGTCGGTGCACATGCTTTGGTGACCGATGGCGATGTCGATCGTCTCCGCCTGCGCCGACAAGTTGAAGCCGGCCAGCACGAAACCGACCACGCTCGCCAATGCCGCTTGTCCGATGGCCATGATCCCGCTCCGTTCGCCGCCGACTTGTTTTAAATCTTGCTCTTAAGCGGCGCAGTTCCTGTGCCAAACGAGCCAAGCATCGGCCAAACCGGCTACATCGTTGTATTTTCGACGGTCTTAGCGGGACCGCGAACGCGCCAACAGATCCCGTCGGCGCAACGGTGGCGTCGCAATGGGCTGGACCCGGGGGTGCTGTTCAAATGCTGGGCAGCACCAACACACTTGTCTAATACAAGTTATCGCCGGGACGCTGACTCAGCCACGAAAAAGCGTCTCGCCTACCAGCGTGGAACGCGAATGCGGAACTGAAATACGTCTTGCCGACTGTAGAGATACTCGAAGTCGATTGGGCGTCCATTTTGGTTATAGGTAAGCCGGGTGATGCAAATTAGCGACTCCCCGGGGCTCACGCCCAAATGGGGTGCGACGGTCTCGTCGGCAGCGACGACTCCCAGTTGCAGGTCGGCGTAAGCCAGATCGAGACCGGAATTGCGCTCCAGCAAGGCGAAGATATCGGCGTCGGCAAGGTCTTGACCCGTGAGTTGGCGCCCGATATCGACCGGAAAATAGCTGATATCGTACGATAGCGGGGTGCCGGCGCCGATCCGCACGCGATGGATGGCGATTACCGGAGCGGTGCGCTCGACGCGCAATGCCTTGGCTACCTCTGACGAAGCCGGGGTTTCAGCGACGCTAAGCACCGCCGAGCGGGCCTGGATACCGACCGCCGCCATCATCTCGCCAAAGCCCTGGAGCCGGCCGAGATCCTGGATCGCCCGCACCGGGCGCACGAAATACCCCTTGCCTTGGCGGCTCTCGACAAGCCCGACGTCGCGCAATGCACCCAGCGCGAGGCGCACCGTCACGCGGCTGACGGCGAACTGGCTCATCAGCGCGCTCTCCGACGGCAGCCGATTGCCGGGGCCGTACCGACCGCTGAGAATACGATCGCGTAGCAGGTTGCGGATCGTGATGTATTTGGGGTCGCGCGTCAGCCGGCGCGAATTCGGCTGAGGGCTCACCGCAGGCTCTTCCTAACATCTGGGTCGGGTTATCGAGATGGCTCTCATATCATGTTTGATCCGGGCAGTCGGAATAGAACAGGTACTTCCAAAGGAGCAGGTTCTAGATACTTCCGCGTCTACCAGTCCCGACAGTCCGACGCGGAAGATAGATATGGCCTAGCCGTGGGAGACTATGAGGCCACCGCCGGCACACCGGGATAGATCAGCCGACTGGAGTTGGCCCGCTGTTTGCTCGACACGGAAAGTGCAGGCATTTGGCTCAAATCGGGGTCGTCGCTATGAAATGCCGGTGTAAGAGCGCCGAAGGCCGACGTGAGGAGTTACTAGCCGTGATCGCAGCAATTGTGGCATGGGGGCTATTTTACCTAATGTGGTTGAATCACGCAGACCTGCGGAGCAGGATAATTTTGTTATTAAAGAGCTCTATTATTATTTAGAATGATCTATTTTTTGCGCGCACCATCGCGATTTCAGGTCGAAAATTACTAGATAGAAGGGCTGACCGCATGTGATGTACATCAAGAGTAAGCCACCCCGAAGCCCACGTTGCTCGGCGCTCGCAACCCGGGCGGGCGGCCATCGCGTCTGTCTCCAAGTATTTGCGGGCTTTGAGATGAGCGCCCGCGAGCGAAGAAAAGGAAAAATTTTGGTTCCCGTCACCAAAACGATTGCGGGTAGGCCGGCGGTTTTGGGCCGCGGGCCGGGCAAATCGGGAACGGTAGAAAACCATCCAGCTGAGACCTTTGCGTGGCGTCAGGCAAGGTCGGCTTCGGGGCAACTTCTGCCAAATCAGGATCGCGGCAGCGTCGGCTGCTTGGCGCCGTAAACAGTCGTCCGCCGTGCCGGGCTAAACGACTATGGAACCTTGGCCTCGCTCGCTGTAACCCAGTGCTGGGCTCGTTTTCTACAAGGCAAGGCTATTCTCGTTGGCGTCATCCTCGACCCTTTGTTCCTCCTTACCGGCCGATCGCCGCGTGCGGCGAATCTCGGTCGGCGGCCTGCCGTAGACTTCAGCAAAGACGGAATTGAACCGTCGCAGACTCCCGAAGCCCGCCCGCATCGCAATCTCGGTCATCGACAACCCGGTCTCGTCGAGGAGGCGTTTTGCTCGCTGCACGCGTGCGGTCCTTGCCACTTTTGAAGGACTAGCCTGGAGATAGCGCGCGAATAGTCGCGTCAGCTGCCTTGACCCCACGCCGAGGCGCGCAGCTAGGCGTTCGACGGTGGCTCCCTCCTGATCGAGTGCTCCCTCCTCGGCGATGAGCCGCAGCGCCCGCTCGACGGTCGCCCGGCTGCCGATCCAGGCGCTGGAAAAGGGAGCGGTTTCGGGCCGGCAACGCAGGCACGGGCGGAAGCCGGCCGCCTCCGCGGCGGCGGCCGACGGGAAGAACGAAACGTTTGCCGACCGGGCAGGGCGCACCGGACAGACCGGACGGCAGTAGATGCCCGTCGTGTGGACGCCGGTATAGAACCGCCCATCATAGGCCGCGTCTCGCGCCAAGCGCGCCTGATCGCATTCCGTAAAGTCGAGCGACATGCGCCCGATAATACTCGCTGGCGCTCGCCGGCCAGACGCCTTTTTGGGGATGGAGTCTGGTTTTGGCCAGCAAAAACAGCTCGTTTTCCCTACATCTGACAGCAGGCAGGGCGGTGATCGCGCGGTTCGAGACGCTTTAGGCACCTAACGCTAGCCAGCTCACGGGAAACAGCACCCGCGACCAAAGGAAGGCGCGTGCCGATCGCGGGTAGACGCGGAGGTGAGATGCAGCACCGAAACATCGAAGTCGGCGGCGCGACGCTCGAATGCACCCTTTACGGGTCCGGCACTCCGGTTGTGTTGCTCGCGAATGCCGGCTGCAGCACCGGTTATTTTGAGGACCTGGCGCGCGTGCTCGCTGCCGGAAGGTTGCAAGCCATCTGTGTCAACACGCGCGGTGTTGGAGAGAGCCGCGGCTCGCTCGACGGCATCACTGTGCACGATTTGGCCGCCGATGTGGCTGGGGTCCTCGAAGCTATGGATTGCGGTCCGGCGCACTTGGTCGGACATGCCTTCGGCAACCGGATCGCCCGCTGCCTGGCGGTCGACCGGCCCTCGCTGGTGCGCAGCGTGACTCTGCTTGC
>Ga0182024_10025760_pt1 | contig 10360 bp, 11 predicted proteins | sample P32metaG_FD_120480 | JGI IMG/M metagenome (GOLD analysis project Ga0182024, IMG submission 120480) | Permafrost microbial communities from Stordalen Mire, Sweden - P3-2 metaG (Illumina Assembly) | ecosystem: Environmental > Terrestrial > Soil > Wetlands > Permafrost | place: Sweden: Stordalen...
GCACGGCTGCTTCAGCCGTGCTGCACAGTCTAGTCTGATGAGGGTCTTACAGGCTGCGGACGAACTCTAGACGAAGGGCACGGCTTTTAGCCGTGCCGCACAGCCTGATCTGCTGAGGGCTTTAAGCCCCTGAGGTACGTTTTTCGAGAGCGCTTTAGTTCTCAGCTGCTTCGATGCTTCAGAAAAGAGATCATCTCGCTCTTACGTGTCCGCAAAAGCGTACCTCAGCGGCCGGGTACAAAGTCTACATCCATGGCACGGCTGAAGCCGTGCCCTTCGTCTAGAGTTCGTCCACAGCCTGTAAAGCCGGCTCAGATCTGCAGCACTTCCCGTTCCTTGTTACGGCACATCTCTTCCATGCGCCGGATCTCATCGTCGGTGAGTTTCTGTATTTCCTCGAGCGATCTCTTCTCTTCATCCTCTGAGATCTTCTTGTCCTTCGCCGACTTCTTGATCAGGTCATTGCCGTCGCGACGGATATTGCGCACCGCCGTGCGATGGTCTTCGAGCGTCTTGTTGAGGTGTTTGACCACTTCCTTGCGACGCTCTTCGGTCATCGGCGGGATGGGAATACGAATGATCTTGCCGTCATTCTGCGGATTGAACCCCAAATCCGAAGCACGCAGCGCTTTCTCAATATCGGAGATAATGCTGGGATCCCACGGCTGAATCAGGATCAGGTTGGCATCCGGAGCGGTGACCTGCGCCACCTGGTTGAGGGGCATATCGCTGCCATAGTAGGGAACCTTGACCTGATCGAGCATGTGGACGGAGGCGCGGCCCGTACGTGTGGATGCGAGCGTGGCGCGGAAGTCATCGACCGCCTTTTCCATCCGCGTCTTGAGCTGTTGCTGGGTGTCTTTGAGGGCGGGAATACTGCCCATTACCGAGACTGCCATTTTCTTCTTCCCCCGAAATTAGATGGACATCGCCTGCTCGCGCGCGTGATACGAGGAGCGCACCAGCGGTCCCGACTCCACGTGGCGGAAGCCCATACCGAGAGCCTCTTCGCGCATATAGGCGAACTCCTCTGGCGTGTAATAGCGCGCCATGGGCAGGTGATCTCTGGATGGACGCAAGTACTGTCCAATGGTTAACACATCCGTCCCCACGGCTGCGAGGTCGCGGTAGACCTGCAGCAGCTCGTGCATTTCTTCCCCCAGGCCAACCATGACGCCGGACTTGGTAGTCATGTGCGGGTCAACAATCTTGGCATATTCCAGCAGCCGTAGCGTGCGCTGATAACGCGCCCCGGACCGTACCACGCGATAAAGCCGGGGAACCGATTCGGTGTTGTGGTTCAACATCTTTGGTTTGGCCTCAACCACGATGCGGATAGCTTCTTCCTGGCCTTGAAAGTCAGGGACCAGCACTTCTACCTGGCAACCGGGGGCCTGGCGGCGAATCTCCTCGATCACCAGGGCAAAGGCGCGTGCGCCCCCAAGAATGTCATCGTCGCGATTCACGCTGGTGATCACCGCATGTTTGAGCTCGAGCTTGGCGACCGCTTCCGCTACCCGGCGGGGTTCGTCGAAGTCGATGGGATCCGGGCGCCCCTTGGGCACGGCGCAGAAACCACAGCGGCGGGTACAGGTATTGCCCAGCATCATGAAGGTCGCGGTGCGCTGGTTCCAGCACTCGCCGATATTCGGGCAGTGGGCAGACTCGCATACGGTATGCAGGTTGAGCGACCGGGCTAGGCTCTTCAGCTCGTGGTAGTTCTCTCCCACAGGCGCGCGCGCCTTGAGCCAAGCGGGCTTGGGAGCGGGACGCCGTGGGCTCTGGTCGATCTGAACAAGGTCAAGCACGCTGACCCAATTGTATCGTGGCTAGCGCAGGCGCTCGATTACCTCCGACCGCACCAGGTAGAGAAAGAACACCAGGTTGATCACGATCATGACCACCCATTGGCCCTGGCGAAAGCGGAAGAGGTTATAGCACCCGAAACACATGGAGCAGAAGACCGCGCCCAGTGCCAGCGCCCATCCCCACCGGCGCAGGCGGATCAGTCCCAGGCCGGCGACGGCAAAGACCGTACACAGGATCAGGATGCCCACCCTGGCTCCTCCAGACGGGTAATGGCCGGTCAGAACCCCCAGTACTCCGATCAGGGCCAGGGCCAGCATCCACAGTGAAATGGCCGCCATACCGGGCAGCGGTAATTTGGCGTTGGTCATAAGCTGTGCAGGTAGGCCATCAGATCTTCCAGTTGCTGATCAGACAGTGTATTGCCCAAGGCGGGCATCATGTTTCTGCCATGCACAATCACCGCGGTGACGCGGGCGTCATTCGCCGCCATACCACTGTGCAGATACGGCTTGCGAAACAGGCCCTCGAGCCCAGGACCGTTCAGGCCTTTCTCGCTGTCGGCATAGTGGCAGCTGGAGCAACGGCTCACGAATACCTGGCGGCCGGCGGCCTCATGCGGGGTGAGCTCGCTCAGCGGCTTGGAGGGCGTCAGACGGTGGCATCCACACGCCGCTAACAAACCGAGAACAAGAACCTTCTTCAATTTCACTCCTTCAATTTGAATCTGCGATCGCGGCGACGATCTTGTCCATCGCCGTGCGGTCTGCAGGCAAGGACGGACTGTGATCGGTGCACATGATAGAGAACGCAACCGTCTGGCCGCTGCGAGCCACCAGGTAGCCGCTCAATGCGCGCGCTTCTCCCAGGGTTCCCGTTTTGGCGAAGACCTTGCCGTCGAGCACCGGCTGCTTGAAGCGGGCGGAGAGGGACCCATCCACTCCTCCCACGGGCAGTGAAGTGCGGAAGGCCTCGCCCCAGCTCTGCCGAGCCGCGTAGCTGAGCAGGGTGGTGAAGGCCCGCGGCGTGACTAGGTCTTGTACGGAGAGCCCGCACCCGTCAAAGAGGACGAAATCAGTCGGGGCGATGCCGGCAGAGATGAGGAACTGGCGCACCACCCGCGTGCCTTCCAACAGGGATCCATCTGAGCTCTCGAATTTACCCAGTGTCCTGAGCGTGATTTCGGCGTGGAGATTTTGGCTGACCTTGTTGGTCACCACCAGATCATCGCCCAGGGGCGGCGACACATGCGACGCCAGCAGATTTTGTCCAGCACTCGGCGACTCAACGGTTTCGGAAGTAATGACATGAAGCCCGATCGGCTGTTGCTGCGCAGCGAGAAAATCGCTCGTATCAGTGGACAGACGATGCTGCGCCCGGGCTTTTCCGCTGACCTTAACCCCGCGTGCCAGGAGCATCGCCCGCAACGACCGGGCGGCGTATTCCGCTGGATCCTCGATAGCCAGGGCGGTGTGCAGACCTGGTTGACCAAGGGGTGTCCGGCCAAAAATCCGCACCGTCATGGAACCCGGCGAGCGCTCCACTCCAGGCTTGACCGGATCCCCTGGAGAGCTGGTGGTAAGAGAATTTTCGATGGCGTAGTAAGGCGTTGCCGGGACCCAGGAAGGCACGCCGATGTCACCCACCTGCGCCGCCGGCGCGACATTGAGATAAACCTCATTATCGTTCAAGCTCAGGGCCGAAATGGGCGCGCCGTACCCCCACTGCAGGTCGTCCCAACTCCAGCCGGCGCCGTAGCGTTCGAAAAGAAACCAGGTGTCGTCGCCCACGATATCTCCAGTTACGGAGTGGACCCCGTTCTTGACGATCTGGTCGGCCATATCTTCCAGTGCTGCCAGCGGTGGCCCGGTGCGTTCCGTCTTCACGCCAAAGGACATGGTACGGGCAGAAATATTGGGATCGCCCACCCCAAAGATGGTCACATCGCCGCGAACTTCTCCTCCACCGCCAACGGGAGTATTGCTCGAGACCAGCGTGGTGAAGGTGAGACCGCTGGGTAGCAGGGCGTAGGCCGCCGCAGTCGTGAACAGCTTGGCGTTGGAAGCGGGGTTGAAGTATTGACCGTCATTGAGCTTGTAGATGGTGCTCCCGCTGAGCGCCACCACCGAGATCCCCCAATGCGCCTGGCTTACTCCCGGATCGGCAAGGATGCGGGCCACCGCCTGGGGCAGGGGCACTTTGTGCGCGACTTTGGGCTTGGCAGGAGGAAAGAGAAGGCCGCCAAGCAGCAACAGGCTGAAATAGGGGGAGTACGGTTGCATGTGTCTTCGCGGAGTGTACCTCACTAGAATGATAAAGATGCCCTTTGCCTTGCGTGCCCGCTCCGACTGGAAGCTGCGCACCCGGTCCTTGCCGCTGGGCGAGCGGACCGTGGTGATGGGAGTGCTGAACACCACGCCTGACTCCTTTTCTGACGGCGGCGCATTCGACAGTCCTGCCGCAGCGATCGAACACGGGCTCCAGATGTTGGAGGACGGGGCTGACATCGTCGATATCGGCGGTGAATCTACCCGGCCGGGAAAGCGCAAGCCGGTGGGCATTCGGGAAGAGATCGACCGGGTCATTCCAGTGCTGAAAGGCATTTTGCGGCATCGTCCCGAAGCAATTCTGTCCATCGACACCTATAAGTCCCAGACTGCAACGGCCGCGCTCGAGGCCGGAGTCGAGATCGTCAACGACGTCAGTGGGTTTTTGTGGGATGAAGCCATGGCCCAGGTCTGTGCGGGCGCTCGCTGCGGCGTAGTGCTGATGCATACCCGGGGCCGGCCGGAGGAGTGGCACGCACTGCCGCCCCTGAACCCCAGCCAGGTCGTACCGCAGGTCAGGCAGGCGCTGCACCAGCGGCTGGACCAGGCCCTGAAAGCCGGAATCGAGCGCGATCGGATCGTCCTCGATCCCGGCTTCGGCTTCGGAATCATCGCTGATCAGAACTACTCACTGCTCGCCGGCCTGGATGAATTGAGTGGCTTAGGACAGCCGCTGCTTGCAGGCGTCTCTCGCAAGGGCTTTCTCGGCAAAACCCTATCGCCGCTATATAAGGGGGTGGACGTCCCGGTGGACCGTAGAGCGAACGCCTCTTTGGCAGCGGTCACAGCGACCATCCTGGCCGGAGCGCAGCTGGTAAGGGTCCACGACGTGCGTCCAAGCCGGGAAGCGGCGGCTATCGCAGATGCCATCCTGGCGGCATTCGCCTAAGGTGTTTGTCTGGGACGGGAAAAGAGATCTGCGGTTCTCTTTGAGGCAGTCTAGTGCTTGGCTTCCTCGTTAGGACCTGAGATTCGGCTGGCCTCAAAGCTCACGATCCTCCACTGACCACCCCGGTTGCTGTAAACCCGGGTGTAGCGGTATCGCCCACTAATATCCCGATCACCATTCTTGCCTACCAGGTCGGCCTTCGACGTCACCACCGCCGTGTCCCCGTAAATCCTTACCTTGATATCGCTTAGGTCAAGCTGGGTAATGTGGAGAGACCCACTGCGCCGACGGGTGAGCTCATCCGCCTTGGTTTCCAGAGTGCCATTGGCGCTGATCCCGAGATAATCATCGGCCAGCAGCCGATCGACTACGGGGATGTTATTGGTGAGCTGGGCTTGGCGCCAGTCCAGTTCCAGCCCTTCGATCTCTTTATGGGCATTATCGCGGTGGGGAAAACCGGCGTGCGCCTGACTCGTAAACCCGCAGGCCAGTATAAAAACGAGGGACAGTCTGCCAACCGTGGTAAACAGCCAACGATGCTCGGAATGAGCGCGCATAAGCGTATCGGATGTTAGTCCGCGTCCGAAGGTGAGTCAAAATTGAAACTTCAGAGTGACAGTTTTCGCGGTTGAACGCAATGCCCCGGGGATTGGACGGCAATCCCCTCAAGCAGAATCAGAACAACTGTACCCAGCGGCAGAAATGCGGACTGGATTTTTTATCAGGAAAAATCCAACCTATCAGATGTAGGCCGGGTATACGTATTCTGATTCTGCTTTAAACCACTGCAGTCAAATTCTCAACCTCTCGCTCCCGCATCAGCTGAAAAAGGCCGCCGACGGCAAACTTCTTGAAGTGAGGGGTGGTTCGGTGAAACTCGCTCGCTGCCCGGTCTTTGTATTGCTCGTAAATCACGACCATGGTCGGGTCGTCCTCGGCAGTGTGAGGAACGTAGCTTACGCAGCCGGGCTCCTGGCGCGAGGCGAGGGCCAGCTGGCGCAGAATATCGCTTACGTTTTCACGGTCTTCGGCGGCGAATCGCATACGTACGATAAAGCTGACCATTGTGCCTCTAATCTATCCGATCAGCTGGAGTGCATCCAGTCCAGGGCTGCCGAGAACCCAGGCAGAATCATCGTCTGCTCCCGGTCCGGGCCGGTGGAGACCATGCCGATGCGGGCGCCGGACTCCGCTTCAAGGAAACGAAGATATTTCTGTGCCACCTTGGGAAGCTGCTCGAAATCGGTGATGCCTTCGGTGGACGTTTGCCAGCCCTCCAGCTTGGTGTAAACCGGCTCGATCTTCTCCAACCCGCTCACATCCGCCGGAATCGTGTCACAGCTCTGGCCATCAATCCGGTAGCCAATGCAGATCGGGATCTCTGCGAAGCTGTCGAGCACATCCATCTTGGTAACCACCAGCCATTCCGTGCCGTTGATCTCATTGGAGTACCGTAGCAGGGGTAGATCGAGCCAGCCACAACGCCGCGGCCGTCCGGTCACCGCCCCGTATTCCTGCCCGCGGGCGCGCAGCAGATCGCTGGGCTCGCCGTGGATCTCCGTGGGGAATGGCCCCTCGCCCACCCGGGTGACATAGGCCTTGGTAACGCCGATCACAGTGCCAATCCTCGTCGGCCCCACCCCCGTGCCGATCACCGCGCCCCCGGCCGTGGCCGACGAGGAGGTAACAAATGGATAGGTCCCATGATCGATGTCCAGCATCGTGCCCTGGGCCCCTTCAAACATCACGCTCTGGCCCTGGTGTATCGCGTCGTTCAGCAGCTTGGCCGTGTCGGTGACAAAGGGCCGAATGCGTTCCGCGGCCTCGGCATATTCGTCGTACATCTTGATCGGGTCGAGCGGGTCAGTCCCGAACAGCGCGTGCGCCACCGCATTCTTCTCGTTGCAGGCGTTTTCGATGTGCGTTTTGAGCAAACTGCGGTTGAGCAAGTCAATCACCCGCAGCCCGCTGCGATGCATCTTGTCCTCGTACGCAGGACCGATGCCGCGGCTGGTAGTGCCGATCTTCTGCCGTCCCGGAGCATTCTCCGACGCCAGCTCAATCATGCGATGGTAAGGGAGGATCACTTGAGCGCGATTAGAAACAAAAAGCTGCTCATCGACGTTGACCCCCAGCTCGCGCAGCTTGCCGATCTCCTTAAGGAAGGCCAGCGGGTCAAGCACCACGCCGTTGCCGATGACCGCACGGCAGTCCGGACGCAAAACACCGCACGGGACCAACTGCAGGATGAATTTCTGTCCTCGGATGATGACGGTATGCCCGGCGTTGTGACCGCCTGCATAGCGCGCCACCACCGCAAACCGATCGGAAAGAACATCGACGATCTTTCCCTTTCCCTCGTCGCCCCATTGGGCACCCAGTACTACCGCTGTCTTGGCTCGCATGAACTCCAATCAATTTCGCGTGACGCACTCTTCCCCTGCCGGCTCGGCCTTTTTGATCGAACCTCGTGAAACCTGCGTAGGGGTTGAAGTAGAAATGTTGCAGACAAGTCTGGCGCGCCAGCGTAGCTTATTGCGACTCTCAGCCTGTTCCGACTCTTGATCATATAACGCCGCCGGGTCGCGGCCAAGCACCTGCGACAATGACAGAAGATGAGCCATGCCCGAACTGCCTGAGGTTGAAACGATCGCCCGCGGGGTCGATGAGCGTCTGCGTGGGGACCGCATTGAAACCACCTGGTTCAGCGAAAAGCCGGAGCCCTTCAAGTCTCCTCCGCAGCTCATGGCAAACGAGCTACCCGGCCGGCGCATCGAACGCGTCTACCGCGTAGGCAAGCACATTGTGTTCGATCTTGCCGGTGGCAAGGCGCCCGGCTTGCAATGGATCGTGCACCTGGGCATGACCGGCCGCCTGTTGATTGCTGATGCCGATACGCCGGTTCCCCCGCATACGCACGGCATCCTGCATCTGGCTTCAGGGAGGGAACTCCGCTTTGTGGACGCCCGGCGATTCGGGCGTATGGAGCTGCACGGTACCCCCACTCAAAAGACGGCGCGCTTCACCGGCACCGGCCAGGAACCCTTCAACATCTCGCAAGACGAGTTTGCAGCACTCTTCCGGCCCCGCCGCACATCCATCAAGGCTGCCCTGCTGAACCAGAAACTGCTGCAGGGAGTGGGAAACATTTATGCCGACGAGAGTCTTTTCCGGGCCGGCATCCGGCCCCGCAGGATGGCTCGGCACCTGAAGCGGGCAGAGCTTGATCGTCTGCACACCGCGCTCCAGGCCGTACTCAAGGAGGCAATTGCGCTGGGCGGCTCTTCGGTTTCGGACTATGTGGACGCGGCCGGGGTGGAGGGCTTCTTCCAGCTCCAGCATCGGGTTTATCTCCGCACCGGACTGCCCTGCCTGGTTTGCGGGACGCCCATCCGGCGCATCCTCGTCGCCGGCCGCGGAACACACTACTGCCCCCACTGCCAGCGCTGATTTCTATGAATTCCAGAATGATTGCCCGGCCAAGACTTCCATAAACCGGAAGCGCCAAGCTCGTCCTGGGAGCTAACTATCTGATAACAGGTAACATGTTAAACGGCACGCCAACTGCATATAGAAGAGCAGCCAGCGACGCACGTGGCTCGCGCTTGAACAGCGAGTCCGGCGCCTCAGATCCGGCGAGCAGAGCCCAGGTTCTACCGGGACCAGCCGCAAACCGGAGCTTTACATCCCGCAGACTAGATTCTCGCGGGGACCCTTGGGAGGCCAGTGATTGGCCATCATTACGAAAAGCCACTCAGCCGTGGCTTTTCGATTTTAGGTACGATTTTCCGGCTGACCTACCCCGTGTGACCTACCCCCGTAACACGATTGTTCTTACTACTGGAGCTAACGTCTCCGAATAGCACTTGCTCTCGGGCAGTTTTTCTGTGTATTATCGGTTTTGCCTATCGAGCGGCTGAAGCCAGATTTCAAATTGAGTCAGGCTCGCCGCAATTCTCGAGAGTCAATAGGGTTTTTCTGCCGCGTCGCACTTGCTGGCCCCAATAGTGATGTTCGTCGCTGGGCAATCAATAGCGGTACAGACAACACCAGAAGTTTGTTTGAGTGATCAAACCATAGGTTCCGCCCCCAAACCGTAATCTTTTGGAAAAGTTCCTTTTGAGTGCGTGGACGTGGCCGCTGGCCATCAACCAAGTGGAAACATGAGTTGCAGCCAATCTCTGCCTTCCCCTGTCTGGGGAGGGTTGTACTTGAGCAAGCTGCAAGAATTGCCAACGCACCGGGATGTGCATGCATGACAGAGCAAAATCAACCACAGGCGCAGCCGAATCAGGCCCAGCCCGCGGGACAGAGTGAAGGGCAAGGGCATCGTCGCCGGCGCCGCAGACGTAAGGGATACGCAAACAACCAGGCAAAGGGTCAAGCCAATGCCGAGGCCGGACAAGGGGCCGCCCAGGCCCATCCGCCCAAGAAGGCGGCTAAACCTAAGTCGTCCGGGCAAAATCGTTTCACGGCCAAGAACGCCAATGGAAGCGCCCACGGTGCCATGAACAATGGCGGCAACGGTGCAGGTCGGCGCAAAGGCAAGCAGCGCCGCCAGCAGACATTCGTCGGCCCCATGGACCACAGCTACCGGGTGGTGAACGGCAACACGGCGGACGCTGCCTATTCTCAGGCGGAATTCCGTGGCAATGGCCAGAATGGCCATTTCCAAAATGGGCATTTCGCGGAAAGTGCGCCCAAGGAGCCGGTCATCGCCCCGGTTCGGGAAGACTCCCCGGTGCGCATCTATTGCTTCATCGAAGACCTGTTCTTCCTGGCGAAGATCCAGGAGGCCGCTCGAAAAATTGGGGTGAAGGTAGCTTTCGTGAAGGCTGACAAGGATATTGTGTCGCGCCTGGCGGATGTGCCCGAAGGCGCTCGTCCTTCCCTGATCGTCTTTGATCTGAACAATGTCAGCGCCAAGCCGCTTACCCTGATTCCGCGGCTCAAGAGCAAGATGAAGCGGGGCACTTCAGTGATCGGGTTTCTCTCCCACTTGCAGGGCGACCTGAAAGCGAAGGCCATGGAAGCCGGCTGTGACATGGTGATGCCACGTTCTGCTTTCTCCCAAAACCTGCCCAATTTGTTGCGTCGTCACGGACTGGATGCAGAACTGGAAGCCGTCGAAGCGTAAACGGAACCACAGACTCGTAGTCTTAGCGCTAACAGAGCCAAAGGGAATCGGACGGGTGCCCCTCGTTCGCCAAGGCGTACTCCGGATTTCCTGTTGAGCTTGCAGGCGTTGGCGAACTTCATGCGGCTTTCCTCAATGAAAGCCGCACATGCGGATGTTGGTGGCGCCTCGCGCAGGAAATCCGGATACGTGGGCCGAAAA
>Ga0182024_10025761_pt1 | contig 10359 bp, 14 predicted proteins | sample P32metaG_FD_120480 | JGI IMG/M metagenome (GOLD analysis project Ga0182024, IMG submission 120480) | Permafrost microbial communities from Stordalen Mire, Sweden - P3-2 metaG (Illumina Assembly) | ecosystem: Environmental > Terrestrial > Soil > Wetlands > Permafrost | place: Sweden: Stordalen...
GGGGTGGTGGCGCTGGCGAAGCACAAGGGCGTGCGGCTGATCCAGCACGAGATCATTTACGAGTTGCTCAACCAGGTGCGCGAGGCGATGGCGGAACTGCTGGATCCGGAATTGCGCGAGAACCGGCTGGGCGCGGCGGAAGTGCGCCAGGTGTTCCCGGTGGCGAAAGGTTTTGTGGCGGGTTGCATGGTGACCGAAGGCCGGGTGGAGCGCGACGCGCACGCGCGGTTGCTGCGCAAGGGCGCGGCGGTGTTCACCGGGCGGGTCGGCACGCTGAAGCGGTTCAAGGACGACGCGAAGGAAGTGCGCGCGGGCTTTGAATGCGGCATGGGTTTGGAAGGCTGTAGCGACTACCAGCCGGGCGACGTCATCGAGTGCTTTGAAATCCAGCAAATCCGGGCAAAACTGTAAACGGATGGAAGATGGAAAATTGCCGATGGAAAATTCCGTCCCCGTGATGGAATGGCCCAAAAGATTCCCCATCATCCCTGTGTTTTCCCCTTTCCCATGTCCCGCGTCATTCGCGTCAACGAACTGGTCATGCGGGAGCTGAGCAACCTGCTGCACACGCGGTTCCAGGACCGGGCGGTGGGGATCACGGTGACGGAGGTGGACGTGACGCAGGATTTGCGTTCGGCGCGGGTGTATTATTCGGTGCTCGGGGACGAGGACGCGCGGCACGAGGCCGCGAGGCTGTTTTCGGAAATCAAAGGGGAGCTGCGGTCACGGATGGGCAAGCAGGTGGTGTTGAAATACACGCCGACGCTGGAGTTTGTGTTTGATGAGTCGCAGGCGCGCGGGAGCCGGACGCTGGCGATTTTGGACGAGCTGGCGGCGGGCGGGGAATTTGACGGCGCGGGCGAGGAAAGCGGGTCGCCGCCGGATCCGAACAAGACCGACTAAGCCATGTATTTTCCCGAACATTCGGCGGCGTTCAAGAAGCTGGTGGAAGGCCTGCGGGGGCGGAGCGTGGCGGTGTTGGGGCACATGCGGCCGGACGGGGACTGCATTGGTTCGCAGGTGGGGCTGACGCGGATGCTGCGGGATCTCGGCGTGGAAGCGGTGGCGGTAAACCACGATTTGGTGCCACGAATACTCAAGGATTTTGTGGGCGACACGCCGTTTTACAAGGCGGCGGAATACACGCCGCCGGCGGGGACGGTGGCGGCGTGCGTGGATTGCGCGGACCATGCGCGGCTCGGGCCGAAGCTGCGGCCGATGTTTCCCCGGCCCTTCCTGACGGTGGACCACCATCTGTCGAACGAAGGTTTTGCGGAGCATGATTTCGTGATGCCGAAGGCGTCGGCGACGGCGGAAGTGCTGGCGGGGATGTTTTTCGACGCGGGATGGAAGCCGGACGCGGTGGCGGCGCAGGCGCTGTATGCGGGCATCGCGAGCGACACGGGGCAGTTCCGGTTTCCCTCGACCTCGCCGCGGGTGTTTGGGTTGTGCTCGGAACTGATGGCGGCGGGGGCCGATCCGGGGACGGCGGCGGCACTCCTTTATGAGAGGGAGAGCTTGGGCAAGATGCGGCTGCTGCGGGTGTTTTTGGGCTCGCTAAAACAGGAATTGGGCGGGCGGGTGTGCGTGGGCTTTTTGCGGGACGCGGACTACCAGGAGTGCGGGGCGCAGCGGGATGACGCGGAGGGTCTGGTGGATTACGCGCGGTCGATTGACGGCGTGGATGTCGGAGTTTTGCTGGAGGAGCGGTCGGGGGCGATCAAGGGCAGCCTGCGCTCAAAGGAGCCGCGATATGGGATGCACCGGCTGGCGCAGCAGTTTTCCGGCGGGGGCCATGCGTGCGCGGCGGGCTTCAATTTGCCCGGGCCGCTGGACAAGTTTTACCCGCAATTTCTGGCCGCGCTGAAGGAGCACATTCGGACGGTGGACGCGGGGGGATTGACCTAAGCGCATGAACACGACGGACCCGCATCAATTGGAAGGCGTGCTGCTGGTGGACAAACCGCAGGGGCTGACTTCGCACGACGTGGTGGCGCGGCTGCGGCACCGGCTGAAGATGCGGCAGATCGGGCACGCGGGGACGCTGGACCCGCTGGCGACGGGCTTGCTGGTGATGCTGGTGGGCCGGGCGACGAAAGTGTCGCAGTATTTGATGAGCGTGGACAAGGAGTATGAAGGGATTTTCGAACTCGGGAAGGCGACGGATTCGCATGACGCGGACGGCGAGGTGACGGAGACGCACGAAGTGCCGTCGCTGACGGAGGAGCAACTGCGGGAAGTGTTTCGGGGGTTTGTGGGCGACCAATTTCAAACGCCGCCGATGTTTTCGGCGAAGAAAGTCAAAGGCGTGCCGCTGTACAAGCTGGCGCGGAAGGGTCAGGAAATCGAGCGGGAGGCGCGCTTCATCCATGTGCATGCGTTCGAGTTGCTGGGCATGACGCTGCCGACGGCGGCGTTCCGGTTGAAATGTTCGAAGGGCACGTATGTGCGGACGATTGTGCACGACCTGGGGAAGAAGCTCGGGTGCGGGGCGCATTTGACGGCGTTGCGGCGGACGGGATCAGGGCAGTTCCGCGTGGCGGACGCGACGACGCTGGAGCAGCTCGACACGATGAGCCACGCGGACGTCCGGCGGCGGCTGATTCCCGTTTACCAGGCGGTGCCCAGCCACGTGCTGTAGGGCTGGAGCCGCACCTTTACCGCCATGGCCGCCGGGATGATTGCCACTTCGTTAACGCAGGCCGCGCCGCCACCGGGGCAGCTGCATCTGGCCATCGGCATGTTTGACGGGGTGCACCTGGGGCACCAGGCGGTGGTGGAGGCGGCGATCCATTCGGCGAAGCAGAGCGGAGGGGTGGCGGCGGTGCTGACGTTCCATCCGCATCCGAGCCGGTTGTTTCGGCCGGAGGCGCCAACGCGGTTGTTGATGCCGCCGGAGCAGAAGACGCGCATTCTGCACGAGCTCGGAGTGGATTTGGTGATCACGCAGCCCTTTACCAGGGCGTTTGCGCGCATCGCCGCGGAGACATTTTTGGGGAAGCTGAAACGGTATTTGCCGACAATGGCAGCGGTGTATGTGGGGGAGAATTTCCGGTTTGGTCGCGGGCGGGCCGGGGACGTGGAAACGCTGGTGCGCAGCGGACGGAACTCTGGCGTGGCGGTGGTAAGCGTGGCGCGGTTGCGGCGCAACGGGCGGGCGATATCGAGCACGTGGATTCGGGAATTGCTGGCGGCGGGCGAGATTGCGGAGGCGAGCCGGCTGCTGGGTTACACCTATTTTTGCGAAGGCACGGTGCAGGCTGGGCGGAAGCTCGGGCGGAAGCTGGGTTTTCCGACGCTGAATTTGGCGTGGGCGCCGGAAGCGCATCCGGCGTACGGGGTTTATACGGTCCGGCTTTACACGGAGGAATCGGGCCGTGGATGGCCGGGCGTGGCGAATTACGGACTGCGGCCGACGGTGGTCAAGGAGAAGGCGGCCGGGCCATTGCTGGAAACGCATTTGCTCGGCACTACGCAGGCGCCTGGACCGGGCCAGAAAATCCGCGTGGAGTGGCGGGAGTTTTTACGGCCGGAGCGGAAGTTCGCGTCGCTGGAGGCGTTGCGGGCGCAGATCGCGAAGGATCGGAAGACGGCGGCGGGGTATTTTCGGAAGAAATGAACCGGCGGTGAATCAGTGGGCGGGAATGTGGAGAGCGGCAGGGTCTTTGATACCGGAGTCGAAGGTGGCGAGGCGCAGGCCGTGAGCGGCGGCAAGTTGGCAGAGCCAGGCGTCGGTGGTCTTATTGGGTGCGGAAGCCCAGGGAGCCAGCCGCGGTGAGGGAGCAGGGGTGATGAAGCCGCCAGACTCAGCTTTGATCGCAGCGAGAGCCTGTTGGGCTTGGGCGAGGGTGTAACCGAAGGCCTGCATGGAGACGCGGATGAAGGCGAGTTCGGTGAGGGCACAAGTGCGAAGGCTAACGCGGCCGACCCGTTTCACCCAGGCGTGAAACGCGGCATGGTGGGGAGAGCCGGCGTGGTGCCAAGCGAGCAAGGCATTGGCATCGAGGAGATGGCTCACGGGAAATCGGCTAGGGCGGCGTCAATTTGTTCCTGCGTGACTTGGGGGCCGGGGGCGGCGTTATAGGCCAGGCCGGAGACGGGATGTTTTTTTAGAACGAGGCGCCGGCGCGGGGGCGCGGCGGTATCGAGGGCGACGGCGCGCAGGTAGTCGGAGAGTGAACGGCGGCGCTGGGCGCGGGCACGGGCGCGGATGGCGGCGGCTTCGGCGGCGGTGACCTTGAAAGTGAGGACGGGCATGGCGTATTAAAGTAATACGCAGGGGTGGGGTGATGTCAAGCGGTTCGGCGTGGATGCAATAGCGGGAAGGCCGGGCGATGGCATCCATTGACGCTTTTTCAGGGTGCGGCGGATTTTTTTGGATTTTTGTCCTCAATGACGTCGGGGTGGAACATTTCCTCGAGCTCAAGGCCGGTGAGTTGTTTCAGGCCGTGGAGGAGGAGCCAGAGGGCGGCAATGAGGATGAGGCCGGAGGGCAGCACGATGATGGGCCAACTGAGGAGGGTCATGCGGCCAATTTCGGCGGTGAATTCGGGGGTGCCGGCGGGGTGTTTGACGATGTGGCGAACGAGGATGTAATTGAGAACGGCATGGAAGAGGAAGGAAGCGGCCACGAGAAGGGTGACGCGGCGGAGCAGAAGGCGAAAGGCGGGGCGGGATTGGCGGGCGTCGAGGGCGTCTTCGAGGCGGGCGACGTCAATGACGGAGGGGTTAAGGAGAAGGGTCTGGGCGAGGGGGCGCTTGGCGGCGAGCGAGGCGACGACGGCGAGGCCGAGGATGAAGGGAATGGCGGCGTCCTTAACGGCGACCCATTGCGGGGGAAGCTTGAGCAGACCGATGCCGCCGGTGGCGAGCAGGCCGAACAGTCCGATGATGGAGAAGATGTTCCAGACGCGGCGTTTCCAGAGGTCGTAAATGCCATAGGCCAGGGGGAAGGCCAGGGCGATGAGGAGGGCAGGGATGGGGCCGAGACCGAGCCAGGTCTGGCCCTTGGTCATGAGGAGGGCGGGGACGGCGATGTTGAAGCCGAGATTGGCCCAGAGGTTTTCGCGAGCGGGCGGGGGTGAGCCGGGGCGGGCGGAGGGCACGGGCTTTGCGCTTGGCGGAGGGGGAGTGTCCATTTAGCGTGAGGGGTTTTAGAAGCTCTCTCTTACGGATGAACGCAAGCCCGATTCGTTGCCTCGTGACCGCGGGGCCCACGCGCGAGCACCTGGACCCGGTGCGGTTTTTGAGCAATCCCTCGAGCGGGAAGATGGGCTATGCGCTGGCGGCGGCGGCGGCGGAAGCGGGGTGGAAGGTGGATTTGGTGAGCGGGCCGGTGGCGTTGCCGGCACCGGCGGGGGTGACGGTGCACCGGGTGACGTCGGCGGCGGAGATGCTGACGGCGGTGGAGGGGTTGTTTGACACTAGTGACGTGCTGATCAAGACGGCGGCGGTGGGCGATTTTCGCCCGAAGCAATACACGGAGCACAAGGTGAAGAAGGGCGACGCGGCGCTGGTGGTGGAGTTCGAGCCGACGGTGGATATTTTGAAGACGGTGGCGGCGAGGAAGCGGCCGGGGCAATTGGTGGTGGGCTTTGCGGCGGAGACGCGGGACGTGGAGAATTACGCGAAGCGGAAATTGACGGAGAAGAACCTGGATTTCATCGTGGCGAATTTGGTCGGGCCGGGGAAGGGATTTGAGGCGGACGACAATGCGGTGGTGCTGCTGGGGCGGGACGGGTCGCGGGCGGAATACGGGCCGGCGGCGAAGACATTGCTGGCGCGGGAGTTGATTGCGCGGTTGCGGGAAGTAGTAAAAAGCAGGGTTGTGTAGGGGAATGAGCAAAACAGCGATTGCAAAGGCGAGAGGCTCCTTCCAATATGAAGTCATGAAGAAGAAGTCTTTCGCGCGCTGGACATCGCGGGTGAAGAATGGCCGTCTGGCGTTGCCGGCGGGGCTGCGGCTGGCTGATGGCGCGAAAGTGGAGTTGATTCCGCTGGTGGCATTGCCATCAGATTCACGGTTCCTAAAGGGAGCGCTGAAAATGGCCAAGCCGCGCCACTGGCCGCGGGACTTTGCGTTGAACCACGGGCATTACACCAAGGGTTACCCCAAGAAGTGATGCGCGCCGTTTTTGCCGACACTTTTTACTTTATCGCGTTGCTGGACAGCCGCGACCCGGCCCACGCCAAGGCCGTTTATTTTTCACGCCGACCCGGCTGGCGATTTGTGACCACGGAATATGTGCTGGTGGAACTGGCCGATGCCTTTCACAAGCCACCGATGCGGGATGAGTTTTTGACGCTTTGGGAATTGCTGCAGCGGGAGCCGGTTTTCCGCATGGTGCCCGCACAACGGAGCCTTTTGCAGCGGGGCATCCAGCATTACAAAAAACGCGCCGACAAGGAGTGGCAATTGACGGATTGCCTTTCTTTTGTGGTAATGGACGACGAAGGCATCACTGAGGCGCTGACGGGAGACCGGCATTTTGAACAGGCCGGTTTCCGGGCGCTGCTGGCCTGATTTTGTTTGAACTCATATTTTTATGCGGCGGCGGAGTGATCCTTTGGAGCGTGTGCTGGGCCGGCTCGACGACCTCGATCCGGGCAACCTGACCATACTCGTGCAGCGGCTGGCGCGGGAGCGGGCGCTGCTGGAGACGGTGTTCCACACGATCAAGGAGGGGATCATGGTGGTGGACCGGGACGGGGCGATCCAGTATGCGAATGCGGCGGCGCGGGCGATGATTGGGTTGAAGGAGAAGGAAATCGGACAGGCGCAGTTGTGGAAGGTGATGCCGGATTTGTCGCGGTCGCTGTCATGGCGGGCGGAGGACGGGGGGGGGCCGGGGTCGGCGCGACCGGTGCGGGCGGCGACGCGGGAACTGGAGATCACTTATCCGGAGCGGCGGCAGGTGCGGTTGTATATCGTGCCGCTGGACGCGCCGCACGACAGCCGGCTGGGGGACCATTTTGCGCTGATCTTGAGCGACGTGACCGAGGAAAAACAGTCCACGCAGGAGTTGATTGAGAGCGAGCGGCTGGATTCGGTGGTGATGCTGGCGGCGGGAGTGGCGCACGAGCTGGGGAATCCGCTGAACTCGATTAATATCCACCTGCAATTGATGCGGCGGCAGTTGCACAAGCTCGGGGCGGACGGGCAGAAGGTCAAGGTCTCGGTGGAGGCGTGCGCGGCGGAGGTGGAGCGGCTGGACGGGATCATCCGGCATTTTCTGGAGGCAATCCGGCCGCAGCCGCCGGATTTGGCGGAGGTGAATTTGCTGACGGTGCTGACGGAAGTGCTGGAGTTGCAGCGGCAGGAATTGGAGGACTCGGGTATCCGCGTGGAGGTGGATGTGGTGAACCAGCCGCCGCCGGTGCTGGCGGACCGGCAGCAGTTGAAGCAAGTATTTTTCAATGTCATCAAGAATGCGATGGAGGCAATGACGCGCGGCGGGCGGCTGCGGATCGAGGCGAGGTCGGACGATGCGTGGGCCTATCTGGCGTTTACGGACACGGGAGTGGGGATAGCGCCGGAGGATTTGCCACGGATTTTCCAGCCGTATTTTTCCACGAAAGGCGGCGGGCACGGGCTGGGGATGATGATTGTGCAGCGGATCCTGCGCGGGCACGGCGGGCAGATCGGGTTGGAGAGCCAGCCGGGGCGGGGGACGACGGTGACGCTGCAGTTTCCGCTGAAGGACCGGCGGGTGCGGCTGCTGGAGGGCGGGGCGTGATCAGAAGTCGTCCTTGGGCGGGGGCGGCGGGAAGCTGGCATTTTTCATGTCTTCCAACTGCCGGTCCATTTTCAGGGCGGTATCCCGCGATGCCTGGGTTTCCCGGATTTGACCGCGCGCGATTCTAGGGGCGGTGGTCTGGAGGTCCCGTCCGCCGATGTCTATGACGAATTTGATGGACTGATTCAAGAGGTCGAGCAATGTCGACACGTCTTCGGGCGCGGGATCTCCTTTTGCGGACTTAACTTTTTTCGCTGCCGCATCGAGTGAGCCGAAGAGGGCCCGGAAACTGCCGTGACTGACAAGGAACGTGATTTCCTGTGCGCGGAAGGTTGCAAGGTAGGCAACGAGATCGGAGGCGAGCTTCTTTGCCGGAACTGAGGAACTGGTTGACGCGGGAGCATCGGCAGTCGTGTTCGCGCTCGCGGTTTGCGCCGCCGCGGTGTCCGTGGGGGCCGGGGTGGCTAGCTCAGGGAGCCAGCGGACGGTGTATTCAATCACTTGGGGCGGCGGAGGGGTGGCGGTTTTGTCCGTCTGGTTTGTATTGGCGGCGGGTGTTTCGGTGAGCCGGATGAGGACAATCTGGCCGGCCTTGATGCCCTTGCCGAAGTCCGTCCAGGTGAGCGGCACACCCGTTGCGCCGGAGCCGCCATCGCCGCCGGTAGCGGTATAACGGAGGAAGAGGTGGCCGGTGGCGTCGGTGGCGTAATACTTGGCGGCCTCGGTGTAGAGCTTTTTGAGGGTGGCGGCAGTTTCCGGGGCTTTGGGCTGGCCGGTGTGAGAAGCGATGAATTCGCGTTCCTGGTCGGCGGGACCGGATTTCGTGTAGGGGTCGGCGACGATCTGGGCCTGGGCGGGTGGGGCGGAAACAAGCAGGAAGGCCGCGGATGCCAAAAAAACCAAACCCAGACTAATTAGGGATTGGGGTCGCATGAGGGAAAAAATGAGGGTTTCGGGCCAGGGAGTCAAGTTGGGGAATGACGGCGTGGAAAAGGGATTGCTTCGCGGCGGGGATTGGCGTAACACGAAATCAACGAAAAGATGCAAACCATTGGCGAACGATTGGAAGAGGCGCGGAAGCGCCTGGGTGTTTCACTGCGCGAGGCGTCGGAAGCGACCAAAATCCGGATGGATTACCTGCAGGAGATGGAGAACGGGAGCTTCGCGTTTCCGCTGCCGGACGTTTACAAGCGGGGCTTTTTGAAGATTTACGCGCGGCACCTGAAATTGGACGCGGAGAAGCTGGGGACGGATTTCAACGCGCAGTCGCTGGCGTCATCGCGGCTGGCTCGTCGGGATCATCTGGGGCGGGTGGAACTGCCGGGGCGCGAAGTCGAGGCCGAGGAACCAAGCGGCGCACCGGCGAAGCCAGCGAGCGGCTTTGACGGCAGCGAGATGCTGGACCGCAAGACGCTGACGCGGCTGGCGGGGATGCTGGTGGCGGCGATTGTGATACTGGTGGTGCTTTTTTACGGGGTGGAAAAACTTTTGCGCAGCGACGCGAGCACGGACGCGAGTTCGACCGCCAATACGCCTCCGCCGGCGAGCCCCGTCACGGACACGCAGGCGACGACGGAACCGACGGCGCCGGCGCTGCACCTGATTTTGTCGGCCACGGACGACATCAGTCTTTTGACGGTGAAGCAGGTTTCGAATCGCCATGTGTTGTTCAATGGGGCGCTGCCGAAGGGGCAGCAGGTGGATTTGAGCCCGGACGGGCGGGTGGAGATCACGGTGACGAACGCGGAGAATTTGCACATTGACCAGAACGGCGCGCTTTACGCGCTGAAGGTGACGGGCCTGCAGGATTTTTACTGGCCGACGAAGAAGATGGAGAACACGCCCTGAGGGGCGGGGACGTTGTTTGCCGCCATGGCGAAATCCCCACCGGCTTCCGCGTCCGTGCCGGCCTGCGACCCGGTCGAGGCGGGGTTTCTGGACGCGCGGGGCAAGCTGATTGAGGTGGCGGCGTTTTTGGACCGGGTGGAGCGGCGAGGCCGGGTGGAGGACTACCGGGTGCGGGCCTTGCAGGCGGCGCTGGGCAAACTCACAAAGCCGGATGCGGCGGCGGAGCGCGCGGGGTCGGTGTTGCGGGCGTTAAGTGATCCGACGACGATTCCGGCGGAGAAGGCCGGGGCGCCCGCGGCCGGGGCGTGGAGGAAGCAACATTTGAGCGGAAAGACGCAAAGGAAGGCGAAGAAGTAAACGGGATGGATGAGGCAGTAATGGGTTAACTAGGATTTTTTGCAAAAAACTTTCACCGACCATGCGATACATCGAACCGCACGCGCACATGGTGAGCCGGGTGACCGACGACTACGAGCGGATGGCGCTGGCGGGTTGCCGGGCGGTGTGCGAGCCGGCGTTTTGGGCGGGGTTTGACCGCGGGTCGGCGGAAGGATTTCGGGATTATTTCAAGCAGATCACCGAATACGAGCCGAAGCGGGCGGCGAAATACCGGATAAAACACTACGCGTGGGTGTGCCTGAATCCAAAGGAGGCGGAGGACGTGGGGTTTGCGCGGGAGGTGTTGAAAGTGCTGCCGGAGTTTTTGGACAAGCCGAATGTGCTGGGCATCGGGGAGGTTGGCTTGAACAAGAATACGCGCAACGAGCTGGCGATA
>Ga0182024_10025762_pt1 | contig 10359 bp, 9 predicted proteins | sample P32metaG_FD_120480 | JGI IMG/M metagenome (GOLD analysis project Ga0182024, IMG submission 120480) | Permafrost microbial communities from Stordalen Mire, Sweden - P3-2 metaG (Illumina Assembly) | ecosystem: Environmental > Terrestrial > Soil > Wetlands > Permafrost | place: Sweden: Stordalen...
CCGCACCGGATCCAGGGGATCGGCGCCGGCTTCGTGCCCAAGGTTCTGAACCGCGAGATCATCGACGAGGTCATCCCGATCGGCGACGAAGAGGCGGTGAGCCTCGCGCGCCAACTCGCAGCGCGCGAGGGTGTGCTCGCCGGCATCTCAGCAGGTGCGGCGGTCGCCGGCGCGCTGCAGGTCGCGGCGCGCCCGGAGTTCGCGAGGGCACGCATCGCCGTGATCCTGCCGGACTCGGGCGAGCGCTACGTGTCGCTGCCGTGGTTCGGCCCATCGGGCAGCTAAGGGTTCCTATGAACCCTAAAACCGGCTGACTGTAGGCTTGTCTGGTGTTCGGTCCAGGCCCGATCTCGGATCCATGAGCCGGATCGCCCACGGCGTTACCGGCGCCACCGCGGCCGAGATTCGGCGCGCGGTGGCGGCCGCGAAGAGTCGTGACCCGGCTGCGGCGGGTGTTGGCACGGTCGAGATCCTGCTGGCGTGGCCCGGGGTTCAGGCGTTGCTCGCCCACCGGCTCGCGAGCCGGCTTCACGGTGCCGGCCTGTCGTTGCCGGCGCGGCTGATCGCGACGGCCACGCGCTCGCTGACGGGCATCGAGATCCACCCGGCGGCGGAGATCGGGCCCGGCCTGTTCATCGACCACGGCATGGGTGTGGTGATCGGCGAGACAGCCAAGCTCGGCGCCGATGTGACGATCTACCAGGGTGTCACGCTCGGCGGCACGGGCTTCGCGACGGGCAAGCGGCACCCGACGGTCGAGGACTGCGTCACGATCGGCTCGGGCGCCAAGCTGCTTGGCCCGATCGTCGTCGGGCACGGCGCCAAGATCGGCGCCAACACCGTGGTGATCCACGACGTGCCGCCGAACTCGACGGTCGTCGGGATACCGGGGCATCCGGTGAGGGTCGAGGGGAAGCGGCCGGAGGGGCCGGACGCCGACTGGGTACACCTGCCAGATCCAATAGCCGACGCGATCAAGGGTCTGTCGCGCCGGATCGAGACGCTCGAGCGTGACGCGCCGGCGACGGCTGACTCCGACGGTGTGCAGCGTGGAGCCGACTCCAGCAGCACCCTGGGCGGCCCGAACCCCGCCGGCGGCTGACGGTTCGCCCCAACCCCGCCGGCGGCTGACGGTTCGCCCCAACGCCGCCGGGCGGCTGACGGCTCACCGCTCTGAATCGAAATCGGCGGCCGCCTCCTCGTAGGCCGGCGTCGGGCCGCTGCCCTCTGTGAAGTTCCGCCTACTGCGGACGAGGTAGAGCGGGCGGTCCTTGACCTCCTCGAAGATGCGGCCGACGTACTCGCCGATCACGCCGATCGTGATCAGCTGGATGCCGCCGAGCAGCAGCATCGTGATCTCAACCGTGCTGAAGCCGGAGAGGTAATGGCCTGTGAGCTTGAGCACGATCACGACGGGGATCGCCAGGAACGCGATCGAGGAGATCGCGAAGCCGAGCAACGTGGCGAGTTGCAGCGGTCGGTATGAGAACGATGCGATCGCGTCTAGCGAGAAGCGCAGCATGCGAGCGGGCGTGAACTTCGTCTCACCGGCGTAGCGGGCGTCGCGGTCATAGGCGATGGAGTCCTGCCGGAATCCGACCCAGATGCTCATCCCGCGCAGGAAGCGGGAGCGCTCCCGCATCGAGCGCAGAGCGTCGAGGGCGCGGCGGTCCAGCAGCCGGAAATCGCCGGTGTTGTCCTCGAGGCGAACGGCGGCGAGTGCGCGGAAGAGCTTGTAAAACAGGCCGGCACTCCAGAGCTTGAGGCGCGACTCGCCTTCGCGGTGGCGGCGCACCGCGTACACGACGTCGGCGCCTGAACGCCAGCGTTCCAGCAACTCGAGGATCAGGCTCGGCGGGTCCTGAAGGTCCGAGTCGAGCGTCACCGCGACGTTACCCGAGGCATGGTCGAGCCCGGCTGTCATCGCCGCCTGATGCCCGAAGTTGCGCGAGAGCAGGATGAGCTTGATGCGGTTGTCGGCCGACGCCAGCTGCTCGAGCTTCGTCCGCGTCCCGTCGGTGGAGCCGTCATCGACCAGGATCAGCTCAAACGGGAGGCCGGAGAGCGCGTCGGCCACGGCCGCGCAAAAGGCCTCGATCGTCGCCTCCTCCTGGTACACGGGGGCGACGACGCTCAGCAGCGAGAGTTCTCTGTCGGCGCTCACGCCGCCATCGTACGGCGCGCCGTCAATAGCTGTGGGGCAGGGCGTCGGCGATCATCATCGCCGCTCCGATCAGGGTCATCAGCATCGCGACCCGCCACAGGCGGCGGCCCGTGCTCAACGCGACGAGTGGCAGCATCCAACAGACGTACCACGGCAGCATCGACCAGGCCGTGGCGAGTAGGGCAAAGGTCGCCCAGGCGGCGCCGTCGATCCAGTCCATCCGGCCCTGCCACACGCGGCGCAGGAGCCAGAGCAGCGTGATGGCGAGCCCGACGATGAACACGGTCCTGACCGCGTTCGTCACCGAGATCCCCGCGAGCGCGAACATGAAGCCGGGGATGCTCTGCCAGAGTCCCTTGTCCTGGACGGCCCGCAGCGTATTGCTCATGTGCAGGATGCCGGTGCCGAACACCGCGAAGCTTGCCCCCGCGATCACGACCGCCACCGCCGCCGCGCCGATGACGAACGCACGCCGCCGTCGGCCGGCGTCGAGTCCCACCTCCGAGAGCAGCGCGAACGGCAGGACCACGCCTGCGGTCAGCTTGATCGCGGTGGCTGCCATGATCAGCGCACCCGAGGCGCGCTCGTGTCTGGTCAGGACCGCGTAGACGCCCCAACTCGTGAGCAGCACCATCAGCAGGTCGTTGTGGCCGCCGCCGACTCCGAAGACCGTGACCAGCGGGTTGAGGCCGAACAGCGCGATGCCGCGTGCGGGATTGAGCCCGCGGCGTCGCGCCGATTGCCAGATCAGGTAGAGCGTGCCGGCGCTGGCGGCTGCCGCGATCAGCTTGAAGGCGAACTCGCTGGCGGCGATCGAAGCCGACGCGAAGGCGGCGCTGATGAACGTGAACAACGGCCCATAGACACTCGGCGTGTAGATCCACCCGGCGCCGATGTAGGGGTAGAGCGGGTCGAGCGGGGTTGAGATCGCGCCATGGGTGTAGGGGTTCGTGTGGTAGATCGTGAGCATGCGCCCGTACATCTGGTAGCTGAACACGTCGGTCGACAGCAACGGAGGACCGAGCAGCACGATCACGTTCAGCGCGACCACGGCCCATATCACCGTGCGCGTCGACACCAGCTCGACGTAGTTGACCGCGAACAGGTAGCCGGCGAACATCAGCACGATCGCCGCGACGACCTCGGGGACGCCGAGGTTGAATCCGAGGAAGCTCAGCGGGCCGGCCATCGAGGTGGCTGACACCGGGCGGATCGATTGCGGCACCAGCGCGTTCGTGTGGGTGCCGGCGATGCACACAAGCAGACCGAGGAGCGGAACTCCCACGACGGAGGCGATCGCCGCGTGCTCGCGCCACGTGCGCGCGCGCCCCCGGCGCAGCGCGTGCGCCGGCTCGACGGCCGTGGCCGAGCTTGTCAGCTCGAAGGCAGCGCTCTGCGGCGTCGCTCCGAGTGGTGCTTCGACGCTCATGACGGCAGAACGTCCGCGGGGATGGTATTTACGGAGCTCTGTATCACGACCGTGTCAGCTGACGGGTCTTTCCGCGTCGTAGGCTGGGCACCAGCAGCATCGCCTCGAGCGCGATCTTCCACGACATCTTGCTCGCGCCGACGGCGCGATCCACGAATAGGATAGGCACCTCGCGCACGCTGAAGCCGGCGCCTATCGCCCGGTAGGTGACCTCGATCTGGAAGACGTAACCGTCGGCGCGGAGGCTGCCCAGGTCGATCGTCTCGAGCACCGAGCGGTGGATGCACTTGAAGCCTCCGGTGAGGTCGCGCACGCGTACGCCCAAGACTGCACGCGCGTACATGCTGCCACCGCGGCTGATCAGCTTGCGCGTCAGACCCCAATTGCGGACAGCGCCGCCGGCAACGTAACGCGAGCCGAGCACGAGGTCACAGTCCTCGGCAGCCGTGAGCAGCGCCCCCAGATGCTTCGGGTCGTGCGAAAAGTCGGCATCCATCTCGATGACCAACTCGGCGCCGCCTGCGAGCGCGTGCTCGAAGCCGGCGATGTAAGCCCGTCCGAGACCGTCCTTTTCGGTGCGGTGCAGGACCTCGACGACGTCGAGCTCCTCGGCCAGTTGGTCGGCGAGCCGGCCGGTGCCGTCGGGAGAGTTGTCATCGACGACCAGGAGCCGGTACTCGCCCGGTACGAGCTTGCTCATCTCATCGGTGGCCGCGCGGACGATCGGGCCGATGTTCTCGGCCTCGTTGTATGTCGGGATGATCAGCCAGATGCGCGCGCCCATAGCCGCCCAGCGTAATCGGTAAACGGATGCGCTGCTCAGCGAACGACTGCCCTGCTAAGTAGCGGATTAAGCGCTTATGCGGGCCTTACCCGCGGCCGTCTGCCGAATCTCAGGCGGACGCGCGCCGGATCAACGGCGGACGTAGGCGACCCGCCCCCAGCTCGGCTCGGGCGCGAGCTCGATCGGCTCGCCGCCGCGATCGGGCTGGATGTAGACGAAGGCGCCGCTGTCGTCATCGAAGAGGATGTCGAGCTCGCCTTCCTTGACGCGCTGGTCGAGCCACGCGCTGCGGAAGATCAGGCGGCGCAACCAGTGCACCAGCGAACGATCCGAGGTACCGACCAGCTCGGGCCAGCACTCGTTCACGTGCTCCCCGAGCGCCGACGCGGGATCGCTGACCTCGCCGTTGACAACCAGGTTGATCAGGTCCTCGGCCTCGTCGTCGGCGATGTCATCGCCGATGAAGCCGAGGCGCCTGGCGGCCTGCTCACACCTTTCACTGAAATCGCGCTCGTTGAAGATGAACCGGAGGTCTCCGTATTCGAGGACGAAGTCCTCACCGGAGGAGTAGTTGCCGCGTCGGTACATGCCGTCGGCATCTTATTTCGGACTCCTGCCACGCCGCAGCCCCTGAACGTGATGTTGCACAGAAGCTCGGTATTTGCGGTTTTACGGTGTGGTGGCATCCCGGTGGGAGGGTTAACCAGCCTGCGCTCACGCCTCTATTGGCTATGACCTGGAGCGAGAACCCCGAGACGATCCTGATCGTGGGAGCCGACCGCGTCGCTCGAACGTACGTGGCTGACAACCTGACCGCCGACGGCTACGAGGTGATGGAAGCAGGGTCCGTCGCAAGCGCGCGACGCCTTCTCGCGCAGACGTTCGTTGACCTGGCGGTCGTCGATCGCGCACTGCCCGACGGCGACGGCCTCGATCTGGTCCGGTTCGTGCGGGAGGGCGGGGAAGCCTCGCGCGTCGACGTCGACCTGCCGATGATCCTCACGTCCGAGAACGCCTCGTCGCTCGATCGCGTGCGCGGGCTGGAGCGCGGGGGCGACGACTACCTCAGTTGCCCCTACCCCTACACCGAGTTGCGAGCGCGGGTCGGCGCGCTGCTTCGCCGCCGCAGGCGCATCACCACCGCCGCGCGCCTGCGCGTCGGCTCGCTCGAGGTGGACGCGCTCGCGCGGCAGGCCTGGCTCGACGGTCGGCCGGTGTCGCTCTCAGGCAAGGAGTTCACCTTGCTGCACACGCTCGCGCGCGAACCGGGGCGCGTCTTCGAACGCAAGGAGCTGATGGCCACCGTCTGGGGCTGGAGCGACGGCGGCAGCACCGCGCACCGCACCCGCACGCTCGACTCGCACGTCTCGAGGCTGCGGCGCAAGCTCTCCGCCCACGGCGCCAGGTACGTCGTGAACGTCTGGGGAGTCGGCTATCGCCTGATGGATGCTGCGGCGCCGGAGTCGGTCGACGTAGCCGAACTGGTCGCCTGATCGATCGTTGAGCGCGCCCCCGCTGGGGCACGCTCCCACTTCCCAACACCGTCCCCGGGTACAGGCGCCTACAGACCTGGATCCCTTACGCCGTGGGCGAATCCCGCCTCGGGCCGTCGCCCGTGGTGGGACGCAGGCATCTCTGAACGCGGCCCAGCGGGGCCGCGGTGGGACACAGGTGGCGAAAAGGGTTGCAAAGTGGGAGAGAGTGGTTTATTGTGGGGCACGCATGCAGGACCCGGGTGGCAGGGCTCCTCCCATCCAGCCACCCGGGTTCATCTTTCGGCCAGGCGTATGAGAAACCTTGATCTTCCGCGGCACCTTCGAACACGCGCTCGACGCGAAGCACCGGCTCACCGTTCCGGCAAAGTTCCGCGCCGCCCTCTCCGATGGGGTTGTGCTGGCCTTCCTGCCCGAGCTGGAAGAGGGCAGCGCTCGCTCGCTCTCGGTGTGGCCTTCCTCGGAGTACGACGCTTTTGCCTCGGCCGCGCTCGAGGGCATGCACCCGCTTGCGCCGCGCGCCCAGTTCCTGCGCGAGGCGCTGTACGGCAACGCCTTCGACCTCGAGCTGGATTCCGCCTACCGCTTGGTGATCCCGCAGCCCGCACGGGAGTTCGCCGGCCTCGGCAAGGACGTGGTGGTTTCTGGGGCCGGCCAGTCGCTTCAGATCTGGGATCGCCACGCCTTCGCGGCCCACAACGCGGGCATCCTGTCCCGGTTCCACGAGATTGCGGCGAGCTTTGACCACACTGATTGACATGACCACTCCGCACGTGCCTGTCCTGGCAGGCGAGTTGATTGAGATGCTCGATCCCGCTCCGGGCGCTATCGCCATCGACTGCACGGTCGGCGGCGCCGGCCACGCGCGACTCGTGGCCGAGCGCATCGGCGCCCGCGGCACCCTGATCGGCATCGATCGCGACCCGCTGGCGGAGGAGCGCTTCGCCGAGCTCGCCGACGAGGTCGCCTGTGATACCCGCTTCATCCGCGCCGATTTCGTCTCCGGCCTCACGCAACTGCGCGAGGAGCGTCTCGTCGCCGACCTCGTCTACATGGACCTGGGGATGTCGTCGATGCAGGTGGACACCTGGGAGCGTGGCTTCTCCTACTCCTACGAGGCGCCGCTCGACATGCGCATGGACCCGTCCCAGGAGCTCACGGCCGCCGAGGTCGTCAACACCTGGGAGGAGCGCCGGCTCGCGCGTGTGTTCCGCGACTTTGGCGAGGAGCGCTTCGCCGGACCGATCGCACGCGCGATCACCCACGCTCGCGCCCGCCGCGAGCTCGAAACGACCCAGGACCTGGTCGACGTGATCAAGTCGGCGGTACCAGTGCCGGCACAGTTCGCCGGCGGCCATCCCGCCAAGCGCACCTTCCAGGCCCTGCGCATCGCCGTCAACGATGAGCTCACCCAGATCGATGAGGCCCTGCCGTTGGCGTGGGAACTGCTCTCGACAGGCGGCCGTCTGGCGGCGATTTCGTTCCATTCGCTTGAGGACCGGCGCGTCAAGCGCTTCCTGACCGAGAAGGCACGCGGCTGCATCTGCCCGCCCGACTTCCCGATCTGTGTCTGCGGCCACGAGCCGGAGGCGGAGATCCTGAACCGCCGCGCGATCGCCCCCACGCCGGGCGAGATCGCGTCGAACCCACGATCGAAGTCCGCGCATCTGCGCGTCGCACGGAAGCTCCAGACCAGGGGGATCTGACCAGATGACACCACCAGCAGCAACCGCGGCGGGACGCCGCCCGGCCCGCACGGCCTATGCACCGAGGACACCGCGTCGCGTCTCAGGGCCGGTCGCCCAGCCCGAGACCCGTCGCCCCGCGCGTCCAGCGACACGGCCGTCCGGTCGCGCGGCCGCAGCTGCGGCGGCGTTCGAGGCAGCGCTCGCGCCGGCGTTCGCGCCTGCACCCGCTCGCACTCGCCGTGAAGCCGCTCCAGCTCGCGCCCCCTATCGCACGCGCCAACCTCGCGAGGCGCCCCAGCGCCGTGCACGGGCTCGCGAACTCCCGCGCCTTGACCGCCTCGTCCGCGGGCGCGCCTGGATCCCCGTGCTGGGCGCGCTGCTCGTCGTGATCGTCGGAATGCGCGTCGAGGTGCTGAAACTCGGCTCGAGCGTTGGCCGCCAACTCGAGCAGGCGACCGCACTCGAGAGCGGTAACGCGGCGCTGCGTGCGCAGGTCTCTGAGCTCTCCGGCAATCAGCGCATCGAGCAGCTGGCGGCCACGATGGGCATGCTCATGCCCGGGCCGATGGACATCCACTTCGTCAGGGCGTCGGCTGCGCGTAACGTCGACGCGGCGATCAGGGGGATTCACGCCCCCGCGTCACAGACCTTCCTGAGCGGGATCGCGAGCGAACGCCAGACCGACGCCAACAACACGGTGGGGGCCGCCGACACGAGCGCCGTCGGGGTGCTCAGCAGCGGCACGGTCGCCACCTCGACCACTGGCACGTCGACCGCCGGCACGACTTCCGCCGGCACGACTTCCGTTGGCGCGCCGACGTCCGGCACGCCAACGACTGGTACGGGGACGTATAACGGCGCCGCGACCAACACGTCAACCGCCGGCACCGACCCAGGTACGACAGACGCGGGTTCGACGTCCACGGCCACAGGTAGCGGCGGCGCCGTGAGCAACACCTCAGGGACGACCGCGCCCAACGGTCCCACCACCGGCGGCGCTGCGCTCGGCGGATAGCACGGTGACCACGAGCACGCCGCCCCGCCGAACCGTCGACATCATCGACCGGCGCGTCGGGCTCCTGTTCGGCGCGTTCCTGCTGCTGCTGCTGGTCGCGGTCGCGCGCGCCGGCTACCTCGGGCTGTTCCGCGGGAGCGCACTGCGTCAGGCGGCGAACGCCCAGCAGGTCCAGACCGCGCCGATCCCGGCCCCACGCGGTGAGATCACCGATCGAAATGATGTCGTGCTCGCGCTCAGCCAGCCCGCCGACGAGATCAACGCCGACCCGATCCTGATCACCAGGACCTACAAGCATCCGCAGACGGTCGCCGACAAGCTCGCGCCGCTGCTCCACATGACGAGGTCGTCCACGCTCAAGGACCTGACCAAGCCGAACACCGGCTACATCACGCTCGCCACCGTCTCGCCGCGGGTCGCGACGGAGATCACTGCGCTGAACGTCAACGGCATCTCCCCGCCGGTTCCCACCGAGCGCCGCGTCTATCCGCGCGGGACCGAGGCGGCCCAGGTGATCGGCTGGACAGGCACGAACGGTCACGGGCTCCTCGGGCTCGAGGATGTGTTCGACAAGAAGCTGGCGGGCGTCAGCGGCGCGCGGCGCAGCGTGCTCGACGCGCAGGGCAAGCCGATCTCAGTCACCACCGCCAAGGCGATGGTGCCCGGCAAGAACCTCGCGCTGACGATCTCGGCGCCGCTGCAATCGGAGGTCGAGCAGGTGCTGGCCGGCGTCGGCGCGCAATACCAGCCGGCGGGCGCCACCGCGATCGTCACCGACCCGCAGACCGACCAGATCCTCGCGCTCGCGAACTGGCCGGCCGTCAACCCCAACGCTTTGCACTCAGACCCATTTAAGGCGGTCGGCGGACAGGTGCCGGCTGCCGAGGATCAGGCCGTTGACATGTCATACGAACCGGGTTCGACCTTCAAGGCGATCACGGTCGCCGGCGCTCTGCAGGACGGCGTCGTGACGCCCCACACGATGTTCGACATCCCGCCCTATCTCGAGGTGTACGGCCACAAGATCAGCGACGCCGAGGTCCACGGCTACGAGAACCTGACCGTCGCCGGCATCCTCAAGTACTCGAGCAACATCGGCGCGGTCCTGATCGGCCAGAAGCTCGGCTCGACACCCGAACTCGCGGCGCAACGCTTCGGCTACTGGGTCAACCGCTTCGGTTTCGGAAAGCCGACCGGCGTTTCACTCCCGGGTGAGCAGATGGGCCTCGTGCGGCCCGTGGGCGGGTACTCCGGGCTGTCGATGTACAACCTCCCGTTCGGCCAGGGCGAGTCGGTCACGCCGATGCAGATGGTGCAGGCGTACGACGCAATCGCCGACGGCGGCATCCTTCGGAGACCGCAGATCGTCGACTCGCTCGGCGGCAAGAAGGTCTCTGAGCCGCAGGGCAAGCGCATCATCTCCGCCCATGTCGCCTCTCAGCTGCGCGGCATGCTACGCGGCGTATTCGCCGACGGGGGCACGGCCTCCGGCGCGGCGATTTCCGGGTACGACCTCGCCGGCAAGACCGGCACCGCCAGCGTCGTCGTCAACGGCAAGTACTCCGACAGCGACTACATCGCCTCCTTCATCGGCATGGTCCCGGCCAGCGACCCGAAACTCGTGGTCGCCGTGGTCGTCAACTATCCAAAGGGCGTCATCTACGGCGGCTCGGTGGCTGCTCCCGCCTTCCAGAAGATCGTCGGCTGGGCGGTGCCGCACTTCGGGATCAACCCATGCCCCTCGCCGTGTCCGAGCTCGGCGCTGAATCCCGCGGTGCCGTCAACC
>Ga0182024_10025763_pt1 | contig 10359 bp, 6 predicted proteins | sample P32metaG_FD_120480 | JGI IMG/M metagenome (GOLD analysis project Ga0182024, IMG submission 120480) | Permafrost microbial communities from Stordalen Mire, Sweden - P3-2 metaG (Illumina Assembly) | ecosystem: Environmental > Terrestrial > Soil > Wetlands > Permafrost | place: Sweden: Stordalen...
GACAATGCCCGTACGCAGCTGGAGTACACTCGGATCACCTCGCCCATCAACGGCCGCACCGGCATACGCCTGATCGATCCGGGCAACATCGTTCACGCGGCCGATACCACGGGCATCGTCGTCGTGACGCAGATACAACCCATTTCGGTGATTTTCACGTTGCCCGAAGAGGACGTGAGCGTCATCAGCGGCGCGCTGTCCGCGGGCGCGGTCAAAGTCACGACTCTGTCCCGGGACGGCGATGTCGAACTCGATCAAGGCAAACTGTTGCTGATCGACAATGAGATCGACCAGCCGACCGGCACCGCGAAGCTCAAAGCCATATTCGGTAACGAGCACAACACTCTCTGGCCCGGGCAGTTCGTGAACGCGCGCGTGCTGGTGCGCACGGACCGAGGCGCGTTGACGATTCCGACGAGCGCCGTGCAGCTCGGACCCAACGGACCTTTCACCTATGTCGTGAAGAACGAATCAACCGTGGAAATGCGGCCCTTGAAGATAGGCGAAGAAAGCGGTGGCATGACCATTATCAAAGACGGCCTCGTCCTGAACGAGCGCGTGGCGACGAGCAATCAATACCGTCTGCAGCCGGGCTCGCACGTGCGCGTCAATACCGCCGCCGCATCCGCCGGCGCGGCCAAAATGCTCACCAACGCGTCATGAGCATTTCAGCGCCATTCGTCAAACGGCCGATCGCCACCTCGCTATTGATGGGTGGTATTTTTCTGATCGGCCTCGTCGTGTTCCCCTTGTTGTCCGTGGCACCTCTGCCGCAGGTCGACTTTCCAACGATTCTCGTCTCGGCACAGCTGCCGGGTGCCAGCCCAGAGACCATGGCATCATCGGTTGCCGCGCCGCTGGAATATCAATTCGCTGAAATCTCCGGCCTGTCGCAGATGACCTCGACCAATGTGCTCGGTACCAGCCAAATTACTTTGCAGTTCGACCTGAATCGCAACATCGATGCGGCCGCGCAGGACGTGCAGACGGGAATCGACGCCGCCGGCGGCCAACTGCCGAAAAATCTGCCGACGCCGCCGTCCTACCGCAAGGTCAACCCTGCCGACTCCGCGATTCTGATCCTGGCGGTGCACTCGGAGGTGCTGCCGGTCACCACTGTCGATGACTACGCCGAGAATATCCTGGCGCAGCAGATATCGCAGATTCCGGGGATCGCGCAGGTATCGATCGGCGGTCAGCAGAAACCGGCGGTGCGCGTACAAATCGATCCCACCAAGCTGGCCGCTTTGGGTTTGCAAATGGAGGACGTGGCCAACGTCATCACGACCGCCACGGTCGACGCACCAAAAGGTTCGATCAACGGCCCGAAACGTAGTATGACGATTTACGACAATGACCAGTTGCTCAAAGCCGCACCCTGGAACGATGTGGTTGTCGCCTATAAGAACGGTGCTGCGGTACGCATTCGAGACATCGGTGTTGCCGTCGACGGCCCGGAGAATACGCTTATGACGGCCTGGCAAAACGGCCGCAACGGCATTTTGCTGCTGATCTACAAACAGCCCGGTGCCAACGTCATCGACGCGGAGCAGCTCGTCGAGGCGCTCCTGCCGCACGCACTGGCGGCGGTGCCGGCGTCGATCAAAGTGGATATGGTTGCCAATCGCACCACGACCATCAAGGCATCGGTCCATGATGTGGAATTCACCCTCGCACTCACCATCGCGCTGGTCGTGATGGTGATTTTCTTATTCCTGCGAAATGCCTGGGCGACGATCATCCCGGGCGTCACCGTGCCGCTGGCGCTGCTCGGCACTGCGGCGATGATGTATGTCCTCAATTACAGTCTCGATAATCTGTCGTTGATGGCGTTGACCATCGCCGTCGGCTTCGTGGTCGACGACGCGATTGTGATGCTGGAGAACATCTATCGTCATATTGAGGCAGGCCTATCGCCTTTGGAAGCGACACTCAAGGGCGCGGGCGAGATCGGCTTTACCATCATGTCCATCAGTATCTCCCTCGTCGCGGTATTCATACCGTTGCTGCTGATGGGCGGCATTATCGGGCGGCTGTTTCGCGAATTCGCGATCACCATGACGATGACCATCGTCATCTCGGCCTTCGTGGCCCTGACTCTCTCGCCGACAATGTGCGCACTGTTCTTGCGCGACGAGAAGCACGCGAAGCACGGCAAAGCCTATATGACGATAGAGAAAGCCTTCGATCGCCTGCTGGCCCGGTACACGCGCGGTCTAGATTTTTGCCTGGATCATAAACGCGCCACGTTGGCAGTCTTTCTGCTCACGGTCGCGGCTTCGGTCATTCTGTATATCGAGATACCCAAGGGTTTCTTCCCGCAGCAAGACACCGGAATCATCTCCGGGTTGTCCGATGGACCCCAAGACGTCTCGTTTACCGAAATGGTACGCCGCCAGCACGCCCTCATGGACGTCGTCACCAAGGATCCGGACGTTGAGAGCTACGGCACGGGACTCGGCGGCAGCCGGCCGGTCAACAATGGTTTTGTGGTCATCGGCCTGAAGCCGCGCGACCAGCGCAGCGCCAGTGCCGACCAGATCATCACCCGCTTGCGGCTTCAACTGGCGCAGGTACCGGGTGCGACTCTGTTCATGCAGGCGGCGCAGGATCTAAATGTCGGCGGCCGCATCTCGCGCACGCAATATCAATACACGCTGCAGGACTCGGATATCGACGAACTCAACGACTGGGCCCCGAAGCTGCTCACAGCATTGCAGAAGCTGCCGACGCTGCGCGACGTGGCCTCGGATCAGCAGACCAGCAGCGGCATGCTGTCGCTGAGGATCGACCGCGATCAGGCAGCGCGTTTCGGCATTCAGCCGGCCGCGGTCGACCAGGCACTTTATGATGCTTTCGGCCAGCGCCAAGCGGCGCAGTTCTTCACCCAGGCCAACAGCTACCATGTGATTCTCGAGATCACGCCCTCTTTGCAGACCGATCCGGAGTCTCTCAACAAGCTATACCTGAAGTCGGCATTGACGGGCCAGATGGTGCCACTGTCGGCGATGACCAAGTACGACACGCAACACGTGACCTATCTGTCGATCAATCACCAAGGACAATTTCCGGCGGTGACGCTGTCGTTCAATCTCGCGCCCGGCGCGGCTCTCGGCGATGCCGTCGATGCCATCAATCGCGCATCCGCCTCAATGCGCCTGCCCGCCACCGTGACCGGCAACTTCCAGGGTACCGCGCAAGCATTTCAGAGTTCTCTGAAGAGCCAACCGTATCTGATACTCGCGGCGCTGGTGGCCGTGTACATCATTCTCGGAATGCTCTATGAAAGCTACATTCATCCGCTGACGATTCTCTCCACCCTGCCGTCGGCGGGCGTCGGCGCGCTGCTCGTGCTGCTGATATTTCACATCGATCTGTCCGTGATGGCCCTGATCGGCATCATCTTGCTGATCGGTATCGTGAAGAAAAACGGCATCATGATGGTCGACTTCGCGATCCAGGCCGAGCGTGAACAGCATCTGTCGCCGCATGACGCGATACGCCAGGCGTGTCTGCTGCGCTTTCGACCGATCATGATGACGACGATGGCGGCATTGCTCGGCGCGCTGCCGCTGGCGCTGGGGCGCGGCACCGGTTCCGAGTTGCGCCAGCCGCTGGGCTATACCATGGTGGGCGGCCTCATATTGAGTCAGGCCTTGACGCTATTTACCACGCCAGTCGTCTACCTGTATTTGGATGAGTTCAGCCTGCGGCTCAGGCGCCGCCGCCGTCAAAAGCACCCCGACGCAGCCACACTAGACCCGGCCCCGCGGTCGGCCGAGTCAGCGGTACCGTTGCTCAGGGAGAGTACGTGAAGATATTGCTGGTCGAAGACAACGAACGGGTCACCCAGTTCGTCGTCAAAGGCCTGCAAGAAGCCGGTCACACGACGGATCACGCGGGCAATGGGCGCGACGGCATGTTCCTCGCGGCAAGCGAGCCGTACGATGTGATCATCATGGACCGGATGCTGCCGGGAGAGATCGACGGTCTCGCCATCATCGAAGTACTGCGCAAGGCCGGCAAGCGCACTCCGATTCTGATCTTGAGCGCACTCTCGGAGGTCGATGACCGCATACGCGGGCTGCGCAGCGGCGGCGATGACTATTTGACCAAGCCCTTTGCCTTCGGCGAGCTGCTCGCGCGCCTTGACGCATTGCATCGTCGCGCACAGGCCATCAACACCGAGATGCCACTTACCGTCGGCGACTTGCATATGGATCCGTTGACGCGCAAGGTAACCCGAGGTGATCGGCCGATTACGCTGCAGCCGCGCGAATTCAAACTGCTCGAGTACCTGATGCGCCACGCCGGTCAGGTGGTCACTCGCACCATGCTGTTGGAGAATGTGTGGGATTATCACTTCGATCCTCAGACCAACGTCGTCGATGTGCATATCAGTAAATTGCGGCAGAAAATCGATGCCGAATTCGAGCGCCCGCTGCTGCGCACCGTTCGCAATGCCGGCTATTCGGTGACCGCAGATGATTAGCATGATGCGCTCGTCAGCGGTGTCGCTGGCGCTCGGTTATGTCGCGTTGGGAATTACCGCACTGGTATTGTTCGCGGCGCCCCTGTGGTACGCCTGGCAGGTGACGATTCAAGAGGGCCGCGCGGAAATCCTGCAGGCCGATGCACAGCGTCTCACCGATATTTTTCATCGCGAAGGTGCGGCCGGCCTCAAGGCCTTCATCGATGCCCGCGTGGGCATGCAGATCGCCGGCGAGAGAATCCTGTTGCTGACCGATGCTTCGATGCATCCACTCGCCGGCAATCTGTCGATGTGGCCCTCTACTGTGCCGGCCAGGCCGGGCAACTATACGATTCAAGTCGAAGTAGGCAATCAGGGCGCTCAGCCGGCTCTGGTGCATGTCGCCATGGTGGGCAGCCATAACCTTCTGGTCGGCAGGTACAACACGATTTTCGCGCCGTTGCAGACGCGTTTCTGGTACGGCCTGACCGCCGCCATCGCCGTCCTGTCGATCGCCGGTTTATTAGTGGGTCTCATCACACGCCGCGCGCTGATGTCGCGGATCCATAGCATCCGTCAGACCGTATCGGCGATCATGTACGGCGATTTGAAGCACCGCCTGCCGACGCATCTGAACAACGACGAACTCAACACTCTGACGCGCACCATCAACGGGATGCTCGAACAGATCGAACTTTTGGTGCATGGCGTGCGCAACGTGTCGAATTCCATCGCTCACGATCTACGCACTCCGCTGGCCGAGTTGCGCTCCCGGCTCGAAGAACTGGCGCTCATTCGGCCGCCCCCCGAGCAGACTTACGCGGAAATCGATGGCGCTGTCGCGGACGTCGACCGGGTGATTCGTATATTCGACGCCCTGCTGCGGCTTGCGGAAATCGATGCCGGCATGCGCCGGTCCGGCTTCGTGGCGCTCGACGTAGCCGACATTGCGGCGAATGCCGTGGAATTCTACGCGCCCGCCGCGGAGCTGAAAAATATAGATCTCGCATTTCGTTCGGATGGGCCCGTATCGATATCGGGCGATCCGGTTCTGCTCGCTCAGGCGCTGAGCAACTTGATCGACAACGCGCTGAAGTATGCACCCGTCAATGGTGCGATCGAGGTCGCGGTATTCAAGCGCAGTGACGGTACCGCCGAGGTATCGGTATCGGACGATGGCCCGGGAATTGCCGAATCGGAAAAGAGCAAAGTGGTGGAGCGCTTTTATCGCGGCGATGCGAGCCGGGGCACTCCGGGCGTGGGCCTCGGATTGAGTCTCGTGCAGGCAGTAGCCAAGCTGCATGGCAGTGCGCTCGCGCTATCGGACCGAAAACCGGGTCTGCGCGCCGCGATGACCCTAGCGCTTGATGCGGCGAGTGCCGCCGCGCTCGCGACACCGCCGCAAGAAACCGCGAACGTCAACGTGATCGTGTCGGCGACCTTGACCTCCTCGTGAGCACGTAAGATGACGAGCTCACGTGTACCGTCGTCATTTGCGTGCGCGTCCCCAAGTCAACATCATCGTGACGGCATAATTCCAGACCGCTCCGACCAGTATTCCGGCGAATGCGGAGGCGAACCATCCGTGACCCAAGCCGTAGACGGTGGATGCCACGCCCAGGTTCGCAATGCCGCCGATACTGCAGGCAAGCACGAACGATGCCCAACCACGCAGCCACCGCAAACCGCGTAACCGCATGTCGCGGTAGGTCAGGACATTGTTGACGGCGTAGTTGAAAGTCATGGCACACAGCGTCGCAACCGCCTGACCAGCGACAAAGCCGCTGTGCAGCCCTTGAAAGCCCAGCGTGAGCACGGCGAAATGCACGGCGACGCCCATAGCGCCGACGATCGAGAAGCCGAGGAAGCGCACCGGGATCCAACGGCCAATTATCTTGTCGAGAAGCAGCATGACGTAGTCCCACACCGTCACAGAATCGAGCTTGCTCTGTCCCGCTCGGCGGACCCTGAACCGGTAGGGCAACTCCTTGAAGCGTAGCGGCTGCGGGAAGGACGCGAACACATCGGTCAGTATCTTGAAACCGATCGCCGAGAGCCGGTGTACGGAGCCGTCCAAAACCGACCGGCGCATCATGAAAAATCCGCTCATGGGGTCCGTCAATTCGGCAGGGACCAGCACTCGACTGAGTCGCATGGCGAAACGGCTCATGCGGGCCCGCCGCGCGTCCCAATCGCCGATATCGCCGCCGGGCGCGTACCGGCTGCCCACCACGATGTCGCTATCGCCCTGCCTCAGGGTATCGAGCATCTGCGGCAGCAATCGCTCGTCATGCTGCAGATCGGCGTCAATCACCGCCAGATACGGCGCCGTGGTCGCGAGCATGCCCTCGACACAGGCCGAGGAGAGACCGCGGCGACCGATTCTCTGCACACAGCGGACCCGACTATCTGCCACTGCGTGCTCGCGCACGAGATCGGCGGTGCCATCGGGAGAGTCGTCATCGACGAAGACGACTTCCCACGAACGATCCCCGAGGCATACCACGAGGCGCCGGATCAGCTCCGCGATATTCTCCCTTTCATTGAACGTCGGCACGATGATCGACAATTCCGGACCGGAACGCACCGGAGCCTGCGTTGGGATTGCATTGTCGAAATACGTCTCGAGCGGTCGATGGTGTTCGGCGGGGTTCATCTTCTGTGTTGTTCCCCAGTAAGTCGTCAGATTCGCCGAGCGTCTAGTAGTTATCGTTGTTACTATAATCACCAATCGGCGCCGACGCACGAACTGATGATGTAAGTTCGCCCTCTACGATAACAGGGATTCCCAAAGGTGAGCGCCTCTGCTGGAGAACAATGAAACACTGAACCGCATCTTCGCAACGGCGCTGGTACCGCTCGTCGACGCAGGTCTTTTCTGTGCTCTGGTCGGTAACGGGCTGTCGTTGCGATCCAGCCATATCGCAAGCTTCACCGTCGCCATGGCTTTGAATTACTTACTGAAAGTTCGTTTAACGGTCGTTGCGGGAAGTCAAACACGGGACTGGCGATTACACCTCCACTTGCTGGCGGTGAGCCTCATGGCGTTGTTCCTGCGCGGCGGCGTGCTGGGCTTGTTGTCGCTGAGCTGGGGCTGGCCGGCACAAGTATCCATACTATTTGCGGTGGTATTCGGGTTGGCGGTAACGACACCGGGATACTCGGAGGCATTGTCACCGGCCGATGCCGGCGTGCGGGCGCGCAGACTGAATATCAGCCTCATCGTCTATGCCTTCGTGCTTCGTTTGGTCTATCTGGGAACCGTCGACCTCCTTCCGGAGGAGGCATACTACTGGAATTACTCACGCCATCTCGACATCGGATATCTCGACCACCCACCGATGGTGGCGTGGCTGATCAGGCTCGGTACTGCCGCAGTCGGCCAGTCGCAGTTCGGTGTCCGCGTGGGCGCTGTGTGCTGCGGCGTTATTACCTCGGTCTTTACATATCGTCTGACACGCAACCTCTTTGGTGAGGCGAGTGCGCTGGCCGCCCTGGTATTGGCACAGGCCCTACCCTTCTTCTTTCTGTCAGGGCTACTTATGACCCCCGACGCGCCCCTGACCGCTGCGTGGGCGGCCTCGCTTTATTACCTCGAACGCGCGCTGATCGCAGGCCGCTCTGGGGCCTGGTGGCGAGTGGGACTCGCGCTGGGGTTCGGCGCGATCTCAAAATACACCATTGGCTTGCTCGTTCCCGTGACGTTGGCCTTCATGCTGTGGGATCACAAATCACGGCGCTGGTGGTGGCGTTGGGAGCCCTATGTCGCTGCGCTGCTCGCCCTCGCGATCTTTTCCCCGGTCATCCTTTGGAACGCGCAGCATGAATGGGCCTCCTTCACATTCCAGACGTCGCGGCGCCTTGCGGAGGCTCCCAAGTTCGCGCTACACAAGTTGGTCGCCTCCGCGTTGATACTCATCACGCCGACGGGTGTGCTGGCGGTCGCGGCGGGGCTCCTGGGCGCCAAGCCTGCGGATGCGGGCGCGGGCACAGGCGATGGCGGCGACGCCCCGCGACGAAGGCTGTTCATCAACTTGGCGATTCTCGTTCCGCTCGCGGTGTTCGCGATCTTCAGCCTGCGACATGAAGTGAAGCTCGACTGGACCGGCGCTCCATGGATCGCTGCGCTCCCGGTCATGGCGGCAGGAATGATCACGACCGGTACGAAGTTGCGCGGACTCCGTACTTGGATCCGTGCCGCGTGGGTGCCGACGCTCGTGACGATGCTGCTGATCTACGGCGCGGGCCTACATTACCTCGTGTTGGGGCTTCCCGGACTCGGCTACAGTAAACACATCGAACTGATTCCGGTCGGTTGGCACGATTTCAGCCGCCAGATCTCAGAGACGGCAGCGGCAGTCCGCAAGGAAACCGGCGGCGACCCGCTGATTGTCGGTATGGATCGTTACGCCATCGCCAGCGAGCTGGCATTTTACGGAACTGAACGAACGAAATCGCTGGTGGAAACATCGAGCGCGCATTTGTTCGAGGGAGTCGGACTGATGTATGAACGGTGGACGCCACCCGAGTTGCAGGAGGGCCGAACTCTACTGCTGGTCGCGTGGGACCCTAGGGACCTCACCGGCAAAACTGTCGAATCCCATGCCGAACGCCTGGGACCGGTCGAGGAGGATGTGTTGACGCGGGACGGGCAAGTTGTGCGTTACTACTCCCATCGGCTCGCCTACAATTACCGAACGATCCCGCGCAAATGATTGAGCGCCCAAGTACTTGAGGAAAATGCGATGAGACGGACGACTTCCCGGTGGCTCGCAGTGGCTGTGCTCGTTGCAGCGAGCGTCATACAAAATTCGACTGTCGTCGGTCAAACCCCCGAGCAGGAAAAAACGTGGCAGGCGCAGCGGGCCCAGACCCAGGCGGACGAGAAGGCCAAGGCGGAGCGGCTGGCCACGCAACGAGAGGCTCGGCGGGCAGACCCGATGGCGTGGGTGCGCACGCTGGATCCCATGTCGCCCGGAGGTTGGGTATTTAGGACGGTCGGTGCGGACGGATCCTGGGCGACTTTCAGCACCGAGCATCAATTGAAGCGTTCAGGCCACCTCGTGACGGTGTGGCTGAGGCAAGAATACCCGGAACCGCAACGCAGCGCCGCCGGTGATGTGTACTTAAGCGACGTCGAGAAAGTCCAATACGATTGCGCCAAGGAGCGGGCTCGAGTTCTGTTGGCCATTTATTACGCCGAAAATAATCTTGCCGGCAGCCAGAAAAGCGAAGAAGCGGACCAAAAGCAGGTGGATTGGGATCCGATCGTTCCGGGCACTCCAAGTGAATTCATCTTTCATTGGGCCTGCGGCGCCGGCTTATCAGGGGCGCGACGATGATAAGTGGATGGTTGCGACCAGCAGCTGCGATCTGTCCGCGCAGGGGCCCACCAAAATCTCGACTTCGCCGGGCTCGAACACGGGCTCAAGATCAAGGCCGAGAAAGCGCAATTCCGCGGCGCGCAAAGACAAGGTCACCGTTCCCGCTTCGCCGGGCCGCAAGTTGATCTTGGCGAAACCTTTGAGCTCGAGCAGCGGCCGTGCCACGCTGGCGAGCTGGTCATGCGTGAATAGGAAGACCGTCTCCTGCGCCGCCCTCCTGCCCTCATTGCGCGCGTCGACGCGAATCTGCATGGTGTCGTTATCCTCGACATTCACCGGCGTCACGCGCAGATTGGAGAGCGTAAATCGCCCATAGGTGAGCCCGTGGCCAAAAGGAAACAGGGGCTCATTCGGCACGTCCCGATACTTGCTCGTGTAATGATCCTTCAGGTCCGCCGGCCGACCGCTTGGGCGCTCGCCGAAAAAGATGGGAATCTGCCCCGCCGCCCGCGCCCACGTGACCGGCGTACGGCCGCTTGGTGACACGCGTCCGGTCACGACATC
>Ga0182024_10025764_pt1 | contig 10358 bp, 9 predicted proteins | sample P32metaG_FD_120480 | JGI IMG/M metagenome (GOLD analysis project Ga0182024, IMG submission 120480) | Permafrost microbial communities from Stordalen Mire, Sweden - P3-2 metaG (Illumina Assembly) | ecosystem: Environmental > Terrestrial > Soil > Wetlands > Permafrost | place: Sweden: Stordalen...
GCTTCCTAAGCCCACCGACAGTACCACCGGCTCTCACTACCTAGAAAAAGAAGAGAAAGAATCCAGTAGCACTCCCCCAGACAGCACAAGATCGGTCCTAGCGCCGAGTTTTTCAACAGCCACGGGATGTTTCGCCAACTGGCGAATGACGGTTAGGGGCTGACAGTTCACTCAGGTATGAACCTGCGTTACACCGCGATGTTGTGAGGATTTAAAGCGCCCATTCGCAAGAAAAGAGGCTTTGTCCGTTTCGGTACAAGCTGTTTTGAGTCCTTGGGTTTCTTCTCGCTGCGAATCTAAGATAGCCCACTTCTCGCAAAGGCGGCGAGAAGTGGGGCACCCGGATTCTTAGCCTCGTTTGCCTCCGGTTGCGTGGCCGCGCCCGTCCCGCACTTCATTTCCTTTGAAGTGGGCGACTTTATCGACGCGTTTTGAGGGCTCGGCTTTCTCTCCACGTTGTGGCGTTGGGCCGTTATAGCCGTGTTCGGGATGAAGGCGGTTATTTACGTGGCCCCGGAAATTATCGGAACCGTGAAACCACGGTCCGGCGCCAATGAAGACGCCACCTGTGAACCATTCCGAGCCGTAATAGCCGTAGGGGGCACATCCATAAGGAGCGGCGTCATAGTAGCCATAGGGACAATCAGGGGCGGCCCCGATCTCGACGCTGACTTGGGCATTTACTTTGGGTGCGGTGACCGTAAGGCACATTGCACCAATTGCAGCAAGGACCAGAGATGTGAATATCTTCATGATTCTCCTCGGTGTTGTAAGAATATTTGCCGACTACCCTGACACTATCCACAAGCTGGAACGAGCGCTGCCCTAAATTGCTCAATTCCCCGATTAATCGTTATGGCCGAGTTAGAGCGATTCTGGCGGGAGAGGAATAGCGGTAGAAAACCGGGGACAGGGAAAACCGGGTAAGACGGGGAGGCGGAAAGCTTGCTGGCTGAGTTTCACGGGTGCGCGTCCCAGTCGAATTGCGTCAGCGGAGGCGTTTACACTTACGTGACCCCTCGCCTGGAAGATGAGTGTGATGGCCGACAATCCCAACGAATGAGTGCCCGTGGCTTCGTTTGTGCCTGCTTGCCGCCAAAAGTACTCGATGGAACCCCCCGCTCTGCTTTCTGCTCAATCGGTTCAATAGGTTGCGTGTCGACTCGAGGGGCCACTCAAGTGCACCTGTTAAACCGAGTGAGCATCTTCTCCTCTTTCAGGTTCCCTGAAACTAAGTCAGCCATCTGAAGTTCTCTCCTCTTAGCGACTACAACCTTAGGAGGTTGATATGTTTGCACGCAATATCTCCATCCATCTGAAATCCAACATGCTCTCCGACTACACGCGCGTATTTGACAAAGATGTCCTCCCCTTGCTTCGTAAACAGAATGGGTTCAAGAATGAAATCACTCTCGCTGGCCCCGGCGGGGTTGATGTGACCACAATCAGTCTGTGGGAAAACAAGAAGGATGCTGATACCTACAACACCAATACTTACCCGACAGTGTTGAAGACCCTGGCAAGTTTCATCGAAGGAACGCCCCAGGTTCACACCTATGACGTTGTTAGCTCGACCTTCGAAATGCACGCCGTACTAGCATAGAGGACACTCTGAGCCACTCGGCACGAGGAGGCGGCTTCATCGCCGCCTTCTCGAATCGCCGTGCGGAGAAAGAACGCAACGCTTCGCCATGCCTAAAGTTCCTCATAGAGCTGGACCCTGCTTGGCGTGTGTGAATGTTGCAACCGCGAGTTCATGGCGGATCCTGTGACTATAGACCGACCTCAGCAGGGACACACCTTCATCCAAAAACAGTTCACAGGAATATTATTCTCTCGTTTCACGATTCTAAACTTGCGGACAGGCTGAATGTTCAGAGGCTTTCTTCTGGCGAGCACAAGGTAAATGCGTATCCAACATCTGGGGATGTTCGTTACAAGACGTATTCATCGTGGCAGGATTTCAGGTGCGCCTTTTGGAAATATATGGATGACCCTGAAAGCAAGCGCCTCAACGCGGCTCTCGACAAAACACCCTGCGGAATTGACGTTTTCGAAAGCCGGGCCTCCGTGAGTAGTGCGGTACTTGATAGTCTGGGGTTTGAAGGTACCTAAGTTTGCTAACAGCGATTACACCCATTGCTCACCGCATCGCGATCCCGCCGTCTACCGGGGTCGACCGAAGAACAAGACGTAGCCGTCAGGGTCGCAAATCTCGAAGCCGCGAAGACCATCGTGGGTATCTTTGAGCGGTACGCTGAAGGCTGCTTTACCATCGGCAACCCGAGGTTCGGAAAATCGGTCGGCAAATTCGACGGCGAGCGCATCCGGATCTGGGGCACAGACGAAGGCATCCCACCTCATGGAGGGATTACGTTTTGAGTTCGGCAGCGGCGCCGTGTCTTTATCGGACTTGATGAAGATCTGCGCTCCGTCGCGGCCGATGATGGCGAAAAATGGGTTTCGATCCGGCTGCTGGAATCTTGTCTCAAAGCCAAGCTTGTCGCGGTAAAAAGCGATGGTTTGGTCGACGTTGCTGACGATGAAGAACGGTGAAATTGCCGGCGTCGTTGGTCGTGTCATAAGCGTGGAGCTCTTGCGGTGGCATCATACGATTACGGGGGCATTTTCGAAAACGCGATCCTCCTGTTCAGTGCTCCCCGATGAATCTATAACTGTTGCAGTCGGGCGGGATAAGAAGGCTGGTCTGCGAGGGGTCCTATAGGCTCCCACAGGTGTCGCCGTGGCCGCGTGCTCCCAAACCGCCGAACTTGTCAGAGTGGAATTCCGTCGGTTAGCAGGGTCAGGCAACCGTTTTCAGATACACGCATCTGAGTAAATCCGAATACGAAATTCCACAGAAACATCCATAAATACATAGTTGCTGTTCTAAAATTCATCTATAATTTTGGAACTTTATTTTTTTGCGGGACTTAGCCGTCCCAGAACGGGACCCGACGTGGCAGCGAAGTTGCTCATTCAGCGTCAGTGGGACGACCTGCCCACGCCCGCACAGCCTCCTAAAGGTCCGGGGCCAGCACGCAAAACCATGAATCGGGAAAGCCAAGCTCGATTTGTCGCCGTTCTACTGTTCCTGCTGACCGTGGCGGCGGTGGTCTTTGCTGGCTTTAATTTTCAGAAAGAACGCGACTCGGCCGTCCCCGATGACGGCGTGTGGTGGGTGGAACATAATGGCCGCCTGGTGGCGGACCGGGTCGATCCTGCTGGACCGGGGGCTAAGGCCGGCATTAAGGCCGGGGACCAGTTATTTTCTATCAATGGGCAGGAGATAAAAAGCACACCGGGACTGGTTCGGCAACTCTACAACACCGGTGTGTGGTCGAAGGCGACGTATTCGCTGGTCCGCCGGTCGGTCACTCTCGATTCCAGCGTAATTCTGGTTCCCGCCGACCGCTCGTTGAATAATTCCCTGCGGCTGATTGCGCTAATTTATCTGGGCATCGGCATCTACGTTTTGCTGCGCCGGTGGACTGCGCCAGGTTCCACGCACTTTTACGTTTTCTGCCTGGTTTCGTTTATCGCGTATTCCTTCAAGTACACGGGCAAGCTGAACGATTTCGATTGGATCATTTACTGGAGCAATATTATTGCCTGGGTCTTGCAGCCGGCGCTGTTCCTGCACTTTGTCCTGACCTTTCCCGAGAAGCATAAGTTTGTGCGGCAGCGTGCCTGGATATTAGTGCTGGCTTACCTGCCTGGCGCCGCGCTTCTGGTAAGGCACGTCATGGCTTTGCGGCTGGCGCAGGCCAGCGGCTATCTGCGCTGGGACATGGACCGGCAGGAGATGGCCTATGGCGCATTTCTGTTCGTTGTCGCGGCCGCAGTTCTTTGGCACAGCTATCGCCTGGCGAGCACGACGATTCTTCGCCAGCAATTGAAGTGGGTCACACGCGGAACCATCCTCGCGATAGTTCCCTACACTTTGTTCTATGTGGTTCCTTACCTGATGGGCTCGCTCCCTGGAACGGGGATGAAGCTTTCGGTGTTGTCCCTGGGATTGTTGCCGCTCACCTTCGGTTACGCCATCTTCCGCTACCGCCTGATGGACGTTGATCTGATCTTCAAGCGCGGTGTGGTTTACACCCTGGCTGCGGCGGCGGTAGTGGGGATGTATTTTGCGCTGGTCGCGGGCGTGGCCGCGCTGGTGCAGATGCGGCAGCCCGGACGAGGGCCGATGGGATGGATTCTGGCGGTGGTGGTAACCGCACTGCTATTTGATCCGGTGCGCAAGTGGATTCAGGATCGTGTGGATCAGGCCTTCTATCGGACGGTGTATGACTACCGGCGAACGCTGATTGAATTTGGCCGCGAGCTGGGTTCGGAGACGGATTTGAATGCGTTGCTATCGGCCGTGCTCGACCGCTTGTCGCGCACTCTGGCGGTGGACCGCATCGCTATTTTTCTGCGATCCAGCTCCAACGCCAGCGAAGAGGCGGAACAGTTTGTGCTCACGAAGTCGATTGGCATGAGTCCTGTGGGCAAACTCGATCTCACTTTCCTGAGCGCGCCGCGGCCGGAGCCTGCCGGACACATGTTCTTTGAGAACACGCACCAGGTGCCGCGCGAGAGCGCAGGATCGCAGGACGCGATTGCCCGCCTCGATTTGAACTATTACATTCCGTGCCATGCGCAACAGAAGACCGTGGCCGTGTTGGGCTTGGCGAAAACCACCAAGGGAGACTACCTCTCCAGCGAAGACATGGAGTTGCTCGAAACTCTGGGCGGTTATCTTGGCATCGCCATTCAGAATGGCCGGCTCTACGCGTCGTTGCAGCAGAAGGTAGCGGAATACGAGCGCCTCAAGGACTTCAACGAAAACATCGTTGAGTCGATTAACGTTGGCATCATGGCGCTCGACATGGAAGACCGGATCGAAAGCTGGAATGCACAGATGGAAGTGATGTACGCACTGCCGCGCTGGCAGGCACTGACTCAACCCGTGCAGAAAATCTTTCCCCAGGAATTTGTGGAGGAATTTTACCGCGTGCGGCAAAATTCCGGCATTAACAATCTGTACAAGTTTCGGTTGCAGACTCCCGCCGGCGAGACGCGCACGGTGAATGTGGCCATTGCGCCGCTGGTGACGCGCACCTTCCAAGTAATTGGACGCTTGGTGATCATGGATGACATTACCGAGCGCGTGGAACTGGAAGGCCAGCTTTCACAAGCGGACAAACTCTCGTCCATCGGTCTGCTCGCGGCCGGTGTGGCCCACGAGGTAAATACGCCTCTGGCAGTGATCTCTTCTTACACCCAAATGCTCTCCAAGCAATTGCAGGGCGATCCGCAGAAGTCGGGATTGTTGGAGAAGATCACGCGGCAAACCTTCCGCGCTTCGGAAATTGTCAGCAACTTGCTCAACTTCTCCCGCACCAGCGGCACGGAGTTCGCCGATGTTGACATCAACAAGATCATCACCGACACGCTGGCGCTGCTGGAGCATCAATTCAAGATCGCAAAGATTCAGGTTCAGTCCGAACTGACCAAGGGAATTTCCGCCATTCAGGGAAATCCGGGAAGACTGCAGCAGGTCTTCCTGAACTTGTTCCTCAACGCCAAGGATGCTATGCCCGGCGGCGGGCTGCTGAACGTGGCGACGACGAATGGTGACATGGTCAGCGTAAAAGTTTCGGATACCGGATCGGGCATCGCGCCCGAACATATCCAACGAATTTACGATCCATTTTTCACGACCAAGACCGCAGCCAAAGAGGGTCAGAAGCGTGGAACTGGTTTGGGACTCTCTGTGACGTACGGCATTATTCAGGAGCATGCCGGCAAGATTCGCGTAGAAAGCAATCCAGGATCAGGAACCACGTTTGCCCTGGACTTTCCCCTGAGCAGGAAGGCAGTGCATGTCTGAAGCAGCAGTCATTACCGGCGGCACAATGCACGGCGGTGCGTCGCCGATCGGGTCGGTGCTGATCATCGATGACGAGTCGGAGATTCGCGAATCATTGCAGACTCTGCTCGAAATCGAAGGATTTTCGGTGGATACAGCCGTATCGGGAGAAGACGGCCTCGCGCAAATGGCGGACCATCCGTTTGACCTGGTGTTGCTCGATCTGACGCTGCCCGGCCGCGATGGGATGGACATTCTTTCCGAAATTCGCTCGCACGATTCGCGCCTGCCCGTCATTATGATTACCGCGTACGGCACGGTGGAAAATGCGGTGCGCGCCATGCAGTCGGGCGCGGCGAATTTTGTGCAGAAGCCGTGGGACAACGAAAAACTTCTTGCCGATGTGCGCGCCGCCGTGGGCTGGCGGCGCGCGGAAGAAGAAAACGTTCAGCTTAAGCGCGCGCTCAAGCAGCGCTACAACTTCGAAAATATTGTGGGCAAAAGCGAGCCCATGCTCAAGATTTTCGACCTGGTCGCGCAAGTGGCGAACAGCCGGTCGACCGTGCTGTTGCAAGGCGAGAGCGGCACTGGCAAAGAAGTGATCGCGAAGGCGATTCACTTGAATTCGCCGCGCCGCGATAAACCATTTGTTCCGGTGAATACCGGCTCCATGCCGACCGACTTGCTCGAATCCACACTGTTTGGGCACGTCAAAGGAGCATTTACCAGCGCCATCGCTTCGAAGAAAGGTTTATTCGAGGTAGCGGATAAAGGCACGCTGTTCCTGGACGAAATCGCGACCATGGGTCTAGAAACCCAGGCCAAGATTCTGCGCGTGCTGCAGGATCGGCGTTTCATGCATCTGGGCGGAATTTCCGAGATTCAAGTGGACGTGCGTATTATTGCCGCCACGAATATCGATTTGCGGCATATGGTGCGGGAAGGCCGCTTCCGCGAAGATCTCTTCTATCGCCTCAACGTGATTACCGTGGAACTTCCGCCGCTGCGCCAGCGCAAAGAAGATATTCCGCTGCTGGTGGAATTTTTCCTGAAAAAATATGCGGAAGAAAATGGCCGCCCGGCTCCGCGCATCACGCCGGAAGCGCTGCGTCCGCTGATGGCCTACTCCTGGCCGGGGAACGTCCGCGAACTGGAAAATGTAATCGAACGCGCCGTCGTGCTCTCGTCTGGTCCGGAGATCAGCATGGACCTGCTGCCCGACTCGATGATGGGGCGTGGCTCTTCGCTCACGCTGCACGATCCGCCGTCGGACGCATCGTTGTTTGAAATTGTCGAAGACGTTGAACGCCGCGTGATCACCGACATGCTGGAGCGCTGCAACTGGAACCAAACCGAAGCGGCCGAGCGCTTCCACGTGCCGCTATCCACTCTGAATCAGAAAATCCGGCGGTTGAATATTGAGATAAAAAAGAAGGGGCGAGGGTAGAGCAAGTCTCAACCCCTCAGCAGGATTTTCGCGAGCCGCTCAATGAATGAAATACCGATGTTACGCCAGTTGTTACAGGCACACGGGTAGTGGCTCAGTTTCAGTTTATTCCCCCACGAGGCCGTCATCCCCCGAACGCGGCGTACTTCAGCCGCGTGAGGGATCTCCCATAGATACAACCAGTGGGAGATCCTTCGTTCCGCCTGAAAACGGCTGCACTCAGGATGACTCCGAACTATGGACCGAAAAATTCAAATTGAGCCATTACAGGCACAGGACTCGATTTGACTTGTGTGTGGCCATCGTCTCATTCCTTTCTGCTCTAGCTTTCAGAATCAAGGTGCATAACGAGTAAAGACAAGGTCGGTCGCTTTGGCCTTCTCGTGGCAGGGGAAGCAGCTTTTCATAAATGCCGCGTCGCCAGGTTTGCCGTCTGCGAAGTGAGCGAACCCCCAGCCGCCGGTTGCGGCGTACTTGGTGGAGTCCTTGACCATAAACTGAATGTTCGTGGGGGCGCCGGGAACGAAAGATTGGGCTTGGCCAAAGACTTTGTTGTTTTCGTCCGACGGGACGTAACGGTAATGCAAAGCAGCAATGATTGTGCCGTCCGGGAACGGAAGCTTTCCCTCCCGGTAGGCATTGATCGCTACATCGTTGCCCAGGACGGCGCCTAAACTGTTGAGGTTGCCTGCTTCATGGGCCGAGGAGATCCACCTCCAGTCGCGGTACCCGTGAGGAATTTCGGTAACGAAGATCGGGGCGGGTTCCCCATCTGCGTGTCCTGGTGCAGGGGCAATGAGGGCGACGAGCCCGGCAATTGTTGCAACCGCAACCAAGAAGAATGTGAAGTGTTTCATATGTTCCTCCATTCAATGTGCCTGGGCAAAACTGAAAACAGTCCTAACAGTGTTCGAAGCTTGCGAAGTTCTTCTCTCCCAACGTTTGTTCAAATCGCTCTGACCACGTAGTCACGTTTTCCGCATAGCTACTTTCCAGGGTGCGGGCTTCTGATTGACAGGACTCGGACGCGACGTTGGGTTGACCGTCGTAGACCTCCTCCATCGTGCCAGCGCCTTCAAACAGTGTCGCGCCCTGGGATTCGAAAGAAACTTTAAGTCTGTATGGAACAGCAATACTATGCAGGTCAAGATTCTTTCGGGGGCGAGCCAGGAGATCGAAAGCATCGGCGCGATCGGTGGGGCTGGAGAGAACGTGCGGTTGGCGCTTCACCATCTCGTGGGGATCGGGCGGGGGAGGATCGGTTTGAGCGAGAACAGCGGGAAGGCAGCGGAGAGAAACAACAAAGAATCCAAAGAAGCGAGGCGTTGTTCGCATGAGGGCCCCCTCAAGTCGAAATGTCAGCCCAGAAGTCCGACGATTCTAAGAGAAAAATGCGGCCAGGGCAATCGGTTTGCTGGCTTGTTTTTATTTTGCTGCCGCGGAATGCGGCGGCTTTCTCCTCAGCCTTATTAGCGTGAGCTTCGATCTCCAACTACTCGCCAAGAATAGAAACCGGGCGGTTAAGGGATTACACTTGACGGTAATAAGTCAGCGCCGTTCGCGCAGAGTGTTAGGAGGGTGAGCACATGTCGCCCTTGGTTCGCCGCTCGATTCTCAAGACGTTCCTCATTGTCGTTTCCTGCACGCTTGCCGTTGTTGTATACGGTCCTTTGGCTTGGGCACAGCGCGCTGCCGGAGGAGGGGTTCAGATCGCTGCTCCACCGATGCGCCACGTTCCGATTTCTTCCGCGCCGAGTATCCACGCACCGCTTTATCACCCACCGATTTCCAGTTCTCGAAGCGGGTTCGCTCCGTCTACGGGCGGACTGCGCACGGGTGGTTTTCGCCCTCCTCGACGTCCGATTCGGCCGTTTCCGTCGGTGTTGATTGTTTACGAATCTCCCTTTCTTTTTGGTCAACCATTCTGGGGATTGAATTCCTGTTGGGCGACCTGTGATCTTTTGTTGCCTTGGACGCTTGGTTACAACACTGTGTCTTCCCCTGGTCCGACAAACTATGTTGCCGAGGCGTATGCGGCTCCGGAGTATGACTACGGCGAAGAAAGGCCGGAGCTGCCGCAGCTCTTTTTGAAAGATGGCACGATTCTTAACGTGACCGATTACTGGCTCGTCGACGACCAGCTTCACTTCACGATGATCGAACAAGATGGCGCGAAACCAGTGGAACACCTGATTCCTTTCGACGCTCTGGATTTGCAAACGACCGTGGATGCAAATACGCGGAGAGGATTCCACTTTATGCTGCGCAATGAACCAGTCGAGCAGTATTTGCGTGATCACCCTGAGGGCGCGCCAGCCGGCGTAAGTCCTCGGCAATAGAGTTTGAGAGGAGTTTGTCATGCGTGAACGAATCGCGTTTCTGCTCATTGTGCTGTCTCTAAGTGTGTACGCGGGCGGCCAGGAAGGAACTGTCGTCAAACGTGCCCGCGTAGCAGGTTGAGACCTTCCCTTGGTCAGTCTCGGAATGAAACCAGAGAGGAAGCTTTGTTTTATGGGAGTGTTCTGCCTGCCTTCGCGCGTAGCGCGAGAAGCTCCAACACTACCTTGTTCTCCGCCTCAGCAAGCTGCTCGACCGATTGGCCGTTTGCTTCCTTCAGCACGCCATCGATAACCGTCTGCATCAATTCCGGCGTGACGTCAGGCATTTCGAGTTTCTTCATTTGGCCCACGAAGCCATTCATGAAGTGCTCCACAAAGTGCTGGATTCCACCGGGTCCACCACCCAAATGCCACTGTAGGCTAGGACCCATCACACCCCACCGAAGCCCAGGCCCATAGCACACGGCGGTGTCTGCATCCTCCACACTGACGACGCCTTGCTGGATCAGATAGAGGACCTCTCGGTAGAGCGCCAGTTGAAGCCGGTTCCCGACATGGCCCGGGAGAGCCTTGCGCAGCCGGATTGGCTTCTTGCCTACAGACGCGTAGAACGTCATGGCTCGTTCGATCACCGCCTCAGACGTCTTGGCCCCGCCCGCTACTTCAACCAGGGGAATGACGTGAGGAGGATTAAAGGGATGTCCTAGCA
>Ga0182024_10025765_pt1 | contig 10358 bp, 4 predicted proteins | sample P32metaG_FD_120480 | JGI IMG/M metagenome (GOLD analysis project Ga0182024, IMG submission 120480) | Permafrost microbial communities from Stordalen Mire, Sweden - P3-2 metaG (Illumina Assembly) | ecosystem: Environmental > Terrestrial > Soil > Wetlands > Permafrost | place: Sweden: Stordalen...
ACGCTGACAGTGACCGCGGCTCCGACGATCACACTCAGCCCCTTGAGCCAGACGATCGTGGTCGGCCATGGGGTGACGTTCACCGCGGCCGCCACGGGGACTCCGGCTCCGACGGTGCAGTGGCAGGTGAGCACGAACCACGGCGCGACGTTTGTCAATATCCCGGGTGCCAACTCGACCACGTATAGTTTCACCACGTCCACGGGACAAACGGGCAACCAATACCGTGCCGTCTTTACCAACTCGACAGGACACCCGGCCACCTCGGCGGCCACGCTGATGGTGACGCCGGCTCCGGTGGCTCCGCTAATCGTTACCAACCCGGCGAGTCAGACGATCGTGGCCGGCCATCCGGTGACGTTCACCGCTTCTGCCTCGGGGACTCCGGCTCCGACGGTGCAGTGGCAGGTGAGCACGAACCACGGCGCGTCGTTCGTCAATATCCCGGGTGCAACTTCGACCACTCTCAATTTCATCACCAACGTGGGCGAGAACGGTGATCAGTACCGTGCCGTCTTTACGAACTCAGCGGGACACCCGAACACTTTGGCCGCCACGCTGACCGTAACTGCGTCTCCGGTCGTCACGACCAATCCGGCGAGTCAGACGATCGCGGCTGGCCACATGGTGACCTTCACCGCTGCTGCCAGCGGCAGTCCGGCTCCCACGGTGCAGTGGCAGGTGAGCACGAACAACGGCGGTTCGTTTGTCAATATCTCCGGTGCTACTTCAACGACCTACAGCTTCACCGTATCCGCCGGAGAAAACGGCTACCTGTATCGTGCCGTCTTTACCAACTCAACTGGGCACGTGACCACCTCAAACGCCAAGCTCACTGTCGGCGCCGTCCCATGGACGGCGTCCGAACTGGCGACGGGCAAAGCGGTGTCGGAATTCGATGTGACCGATTTAATTGTCTGATTCAGCGGTGTGCGATCAATAGGCAATAAATAGATCGTGGGGGACCGACGCGAGAAACGATGACCGGGCACAGGCCGAGAAGTCCGGCATGGGCACGATCGCCCTGCCATCCGGCTCTCGATTGCGAACCTCGCGCGAGCCAGCGGCGTAGCCGGTCGGCGCGAGGCCGACCGCTCGCGTCCAGGAGTACACGCGGACTATCCAGCAACAATGCGGCTCGTCACTCGATCGCGCATCGCGGTCTCGCAAGGACCCAGGGGAAATTGCCGGCGCGCGCCAATCGGTTTACCGCTGCTAAGGATTCGGCAGGGCGTCGAGCCGCCGATGGATGTCGTCGATCAACCGCTGGTGGCCAGGGCCGCCGACAACGCCGTAATGGTTTTGGAATTCTCTGGCAGCAATGTCCTCGGGCAGGCCGTCGGCCGGCAGAAAGAACGCGTCAACCGCTGAGCTCTTCCTTTCGTTGATGAACACTACGTGTAGTTGTGGATCTCTAACGCATTTGGTTTAAGCCTCAAGCAGCCTCAATAAAGGGATTGAAACGATGCGCTTTCTAAAAACTCAACGCTGCCGGCTCAACTGGGGCAGCCGTTTGTTGCGCCTCGAACCTCTCGAAGATCGCCGTCTCTTGACGATCTTCTCGCCTACCAACGGCGCCCAACTGGCTGCCGATCTTGTCGTCGCCGAGAGCACCGGCGGCAGCAACACGATCAATCTGGGCGCACACACTTACACCTTGCCCAGTGCGCCAAACGTCCCGAGCCACGGTGGCACGCTGGACATCGTTGGCCAGGGGGCGACCAAGACGTTTGTGCAAGGCGACGGCTCCGCCCGAGTGTTCGAATTCGTCAATCAGAACGTCTCCATCAAGGGCATAACGATCGAAGACGGCCTGGCCACGACCATTGACGGCGTGGTCACGATTGCTGCCCGTCCCGCCATTCCTGGCCCATCGGGCGGCACAGGCAGCAGCGCTCGTGGCGGTGGCATGCTGATCGACGGTGGCAATGTGACGCTCAGTGGCTGCGTTCTGAATAACAATCGCGCGGTCGGCGGCAACGGCGCGGCGGGCGGTACCCTAAGCGGTGCCCCCGGCGGCGTGCGTGGCGGCAACGGCGGCAGCGCTTCCGGCGGCGCCATCTTCCTGCTCACCGGCTCGCTGAACATTTGCAACTCGACAATCTCCGGCAACACGGCTCAGGGAGGCGCGGGGGGCAACGGCGGCAATGGCGCACCGGCCTTCGTCGTCGCCCCGGTCGGGAGTGGCGCCTACGGGAAGGTTGGCACCGCCGGCGCTAATGGCACCGCGAATCACCGCGACGGCGGCAGCGGACAACCGGGCAAAACCGGCGGAGCCGGCGGAATCGGATACGCTGGCATCGCGGGCGGCCAGGGCGGCAACGGTGGCAATGGCGGCAATGCGCTGGGTGGCGGAATCGCCGTGCAAAGCGGCACCGTTACACTCTCCAACGACACCATCACACGCAACGCGGCAAACGCCGGCGCCGGTGGCTTGGGCGGTAACGGCGTGAATGGCGACGCTGGAGGAGCCGGCGGAATCGGCGGAGGAGGGGGCAGCGGCGGAGCCGGCGGCAGCGGAGCGGTGGGAGCGACTGGCACCCCCGGCGCGCTAACCGGCGGAGCAGGCGGAAAAGGCGGAAACGGTGGAAACGGAGGCTCCGGTGGACCCGGCGGAAACGCCGGCAATGGCGGCGCCGGCGGAGCGGGTGGCAATGGCGGCGCTGGCGGCAACGCTACGGGCGGCGGCATCGCCCTCCTCGGCGGCTCGATCAAAATCACCGGCGGAACTTTCTCCAACAATTCCGTCCTGGGCGGTCTGGGCGCCGCCGCCGGTTTTGGTGGCAATGGCGGAGTCGGCGGAGCCGCTGGCAACGGTGGCCACGGCGGAACCGCGGGCATCGGCGGCAACGGCGGCGCTGGGGGTGCCGGCGGCACTAACAGCAACCCGGGCGGCAGCATGCCCGGCGGCGGCTCGGGCTCCGGCTCGGGTTCCGGTTCGGGTTCCGGCTCCGGCTTGGGCCTCGCTATCCCGTTCGGGGTCGGCCTTGGGGCCGGCGGACCCGGCGGAGCAGGCGGAAATGCCGGCGCGGCCGGTGCTGTTGGCAAAGCGGGGGCTGCTGGCGTCGGCGGAAATGCCGGCGCGGGAGGAAGCGGCGGTGACGGCGGCAACGCTCAGGGCGGTGGCATCTCCATCGTGGGCGGCACGCTCACACTGTGCAGCGCGACCCTCTCGGGCAACACTGCCACGGCGGGCGCGGGCGGAGCGGCCGGCGCCGGCGGCGTCGGTGGATCCGGCGGCAACGGCGGAAGTGCCGCGGGCTTTAACGGAGTCGGCGGCGGCAAAGGCGGAAGTGTCGGCATCGGCGCGCTCGGCCCAAATCGTGGTGGAACTGGGGGTAACGGGGGCGCGGCAGGGGCCGGTGGCCAGGCTTCCAATGGCGGACTTGGTGGCAACGGTGGCAATGGCGGAAAGGGTGGAAATGGCGGCAACGCCCTCGGCGGAGCGGTCGCCGTTTCCGGCGGCCATACCTCCTTTACTTCTGACAAGATCACCGGCAACGCGGCTACCGGCGGAAAGGGCGGGCTCGGCGGAGCCGGTGGCTTGGGCGCGCTTGGCGGCAACGGCGGCAACGCCGGTGGCGGTGGCGGCGGCGGCGGTGGAGCTGGTGGCGGCATCGGCAGCGGCGGAACTGGCGCTCCCGGTCAAGGTGGGAACGGCGGAAGTGGCGGAAATGCTGGCGCTGGCGGCAATGGCGGCGCCGGCGGAAACGGTGGGATTGGCGGCACCGGCGGATCCGCGGCTGGCGGAGGCATCTCCGTTGTCAGTGGAACTGTGACGTTGAATTCCATGACGCTGTCCGCGAATGCAGCCCACGGCGGCGCCGGATCGGCGGCAGGAAATGGCGCGAACGGCGGCAACGGCGGCAACGGGGGAACTGCTGCCGGCGGTGGCGGTGGTGGCGGCGGTGGCGGGATCAGCGCGGGATTCGCCGGCGATCCCGGGAATGAAGGCGGTTCCGGAGGTTCCGGAGGTCAACCCAACGGGACGCCTGGTGTTCCCGGTGGGAACGGCGGCAACGGTGGATGGGGTGGATTTCCGGGGATCGGCGGCACCGGCGGCAACGCAGGCAACGGCGCCAACGGAGGCTTAGCCGGCGGAGCCCAAGGCGGCAGTATTTACCTGGCCGCCGGGACGCTGACTCTATCTCCCAGCACAACCTACACCGGCTCTGTGACCGGCGGGGCAGGCGCCGCGGGTGGCTCCGGAGGCGCGGGAGGCGTTGCCGGAAGCAACGGCACCGCTGCGGGCGGAATGGGCGGTGCTGGCGGAAATGGTACACCGGCCGGTTCGACAGGGGCGGCAGGTCCGTCCGCTATTCGCATCGGTGGGGCAATCAACGGCGAACCTGGCTCGGCCGGCCCAACCAGTGCGCCAGGCAGCACGACCGGCCCGAACCTCTCGCAAACCGGCGGCACTTTGATCGTCGAAGCGCCGCCGGTGGTCGCGACCGGGCCCACGAGTCGGACGATCGCGACCGGCCTTCCGGTGACGTTCACCGCTTCTGCCACGGGCACTCCGGCGCCCACCGTGCAGTGGCAGGTGAGCACGAACCACGGCGGCACTTTTTCCAATATCCCAGGTGCGACTTCGACCACGCTCAGTTTCATCACCAACGTAGGCGAGAATGGCGATCAGTACCGTGCCGTCTTTACCAACTCGACGGGACACGCGACCACCTTGGCCGCTACGCTGACAGTGACCGCGGCTCCGACGATCACACTCAGCCCCTTGAGCCAGACGATCGTGGTCGGCCACGGGGTAACATTCACCGCGGCCGCCACGGGAACTCCGGCGCCGACGGTGCAGTGGCAGGTGAGCACGAACCACGGCGGTTCGTTCGTCAATATCCCGGGCGCCAACTCGACCACGTATAGTTTCACCACGTCCGCGGGCCAAAACGGCAATCAATACCGTGCCGTCTTTACCAACTCGACGGGAAGCCCGGCCACCTCGGCGGCCACGCTGATGGTGACACCGGTTCCCGTGGCTCCGCTAATCGTTACCAGCCCGGCGAGTCAGACGATCGTCGCCGGCCATGGGGTGACGTTCACCGCTTCTGCCACGGGCACTCCGGCGCCGACGGTGCAGTGGCAGGTGAGCACGAACCACGGCGGTACGTTTGTAAATATCCCGGGTGCAACTTCGACCACTCTCAGTTTCATCACCAACGTAGGCGAGAACGGTGATCAATACCGTGCCGTCTTTACGAACTCAGCGGGACACCCGAACACCTCGGCTGCCACGCTGACGGTGACCGCGGCTCCGGTCGTCACGATCAATCCGCTGAGCCAGACGATTGCGGCCGGTCATATGGTTACCTTCACCGCTGCTGCCAGCGGCAGTCCGGCTCCCACGGTGCAGTGGCAGGTGAGCACGAACAACGGCGGTTCGTTCGTCAATATCGCGGGTGCCAACTCAACGACGTACAGCTTCACCGTATCCGCCGGAGAAAACGGCTACCTGTATCGTGCCGTCTTTACCAACTCGACGGGGCACGCGACCACCTCGAACGCCAAGCTCACGGTCGGTGTCGTTCCATGGACTGCGTCCGAACTGGCGACGGGCAAAGCGGTGTCGGAATTCGATTTGACCGATTTAATTGTCTGATCCCCGCCCGGTCCGACGGAGTGCGAATTCAACGAGTTGCCGTTGAATGAGGTTGCGGTTTTCATCGGGCAACTCTGCGGAAATTTTCCGACGTCCGATTTGGACGGCGCAAAAAAGAAGTCACTGCAACTTGTTTTTTGCAGTGACTTATGGGCGGCACAGGACTCGAACCTGTGACTTCCACCGTGCCGACCACGAAATCGTGCATTTACAGCCTGTTTTGGTGTGTTATTGTTTCCCGCGGCCAGTGGGAAACAATAAACACACGAGAAAACCAAGGCTCCTCTGATGCGCCGAAACCAATCAGCTTGCCCCTATTGCGACAAGACGCACAAGCCGGGCTCCCCGTTTTGGAACCCCGCGAAAAACTGCTGGTCGGTTGTCGTGTTGGTCGAGCAAGAATCCGGCCCGCCTAAAAGACTCAATCGCCAAACGGCCAAGCGCTGGGACGGTCTCCCGACTCCGGCCCGCCAACCCTGACACTACGCAAAGCTACGGCACGTCGTTCAGCAAATCCGATACCGCAAAACGGGGCGGCGACCGCTTTATTGCCATCGACGCTGATATCCGGCCAAGAATGCGCCGACCCTGGTCCCGGACGACCCCCGTATTCACGATCGACGAGGTCGCTTTTGCGACGCCGGCGAAGGCTGACGTTCGGCGGCCACGCCAAAATGTCACGCGAAGCGATCGAAGACAGGCCTCGTCACGGCCCTGGATGGGAAGAGCGGGTGAACGCCGCATCCAGGCGCACATCGTACTGCGGGAAAGTTCAACACCGTGACGGGCGAAGATGTCTTCCCGCCGGTAAGCGGCGGGTGATCGGAATGCTTTACTGGTGATCATTGTGGACGGACGGCAGCCACCGCAGATTTTTCCCGGATTACCCAGAATTCCTCGCTCGCCACCGGGACACCGAATCCTCGCGGACTGGGACTCTGGCGCGCTGATTGCTGCCAGTCGGAAGGGGAGGCGTCAGCATGCCAACTACGAACGATGGACGCCCTGAAACATCAGCCGAAGCAAGGTCGGCCGCTTCCGATGTGGTGACGAATGAAGCGAAGCCGGGCTTACGCGCCTTGGGTGCGCCGGCAGAGCCAGCTGCGTATCCGAACCAGACAGTCGCCCCGCCGATGACACCGCGCACGGCAACGCCCCCGTCGCGCCCCGTGCGAAAGTGGCTGCTGCTGGCAGGGGCCGTGGTCGGCGTGGCGGTCGGAGGATATTTCCTTGTCCCCTGGGTAGTGATCGCGCTGAACACGGTTTCCACCGATGACGCTTACGTCAACGGCCACGTGACTTTCGCCGCACCCCGCGTAGCCGGCCAGGTGACTCGGGTCTTGGTAGATAACAACATGCGTGTGAAAAAAGGAGACTTATTGGTCCAGCTCGACAAGGAACCCTACCAGGTTCAAGTGGACATCAAGAAAGACGCCCTTTTGGCGGCCGAAAGGGACCTGGAGGCGGCCGAGGCCCAGGCACGCGGCCAGATCGCCAATCTCGGGGCCAAGGCGGCGAATCTCAAAGGCCAAATGGCCACCAGGGCGTTGGCGCAAGACAACTTCGAGCGCGGCGAGCCCTTGGCACCCCGCGGAGCCATTAGCAAAGAAGAACTCGACCAGCGTCGGCAAACGGTCAAGGCCGATGAGGCGGCCGTCGAACAAGCCTTGCAGACAGTCTACGCAAGCCGTGTCAGTCTCGGCCTTCCTGCCAAGCCGGCCAGCGGGCATGACCTTGCCGAGGTCCCGACTTCGTCGGACTTGCCCCCCCGGCAGGCCGAAACGGATTCCGACGACACCCAGGGCGAGCTGGACCACCTCTATGCCCGCCTGGTTCGCGACGTCCCGGCCGTCAAGCAGGCCGAGGCCAAGGTCCCCCAGGCGCGAGACGATCTGGCACAGGCCGAGTTGAACCTCCGCTACTGCGACATCGTCAGCGACATCGATGGCCAGGTGACAGGCCGCAACGTCAACCCCGGTGACTATGTCCAAATCGGGCAAAGCCTGATGGCCGTCCGCTCGCTCACGGAGATCTGGATCGACGCCAACTTCAAGGAAACTCAACTGGCCGACTTGCGCATCGGCCACCGCGTGCGATGCGAGGTGGACATGTACGGCCGACGGCGTGAGTTCGAGGGCCGCATCACCGGTTTCACCATGGGGACCGGTCAAACGCTCTCCCTGCTCCCGCCGCAGAACGCCACGGGCAACTTCGTGAAGATCGTCCAGCGGCTGCCGGTCCGGGTCGAGTTGACTGACTACAACCCCGACAAAGACCCCTTGTTTGTCGGCCTGTCGGTCGTTCCCTACGTGTATTACAAGGAACCGCCCGCGGGGCCGCACGCCGGCGAGATGCTACAACCGTTCGCTCTGCTGCCGCAGCTCCCCACAAATCCCAAACCCTGACCGCGGGATTGGCAGGCCCGCACTGAGCGCTGGAGCAGACCACATGAGCAGCGTGGCACTTTCTCCCGCCGCAGTCAGCCGCCCGGCGATCAACCCCTGGTTCGTCGCCGTCGCCGTGGTCATCCCCACATTTATGGAAGTGATGGATACCACCATCGCCAACGTGGCGCTGCGCTACATTGCCGGCGGCCTGTCGGCGGCGGTCGTCGACAGTGAATGGGTCATCACCAGCTATCTGGCCGCCAATGCCATTATCTTGCCGATCAGCGGCTGGCTCTCGGCTCACCTCGGACGGCGCAACTACTTCATGCTGTCGATTGCCGTCTTTACGGTCGCTTCGGCGCTGTGCGGCATGGCCACGAGCCTGGGGCAGATTATTCTGTTCCGGGTGCTCCAGGGCCTGGCCGGCGGTGGGCTCCAGCCGTCGAGCCAGGCGGTCTTGATGGACAGCTTCCCGCCAGAGAAGCAGGGGGCGGCGATGACGATGTTCGGCGTCGCGGCCCTGATTGGGCCAATCGTCGGCCCGACCCTGGGCGGCTGGCTCGTCGTCAACTACAACTGGCGCTGGATCTTTTACGTGAACGTTCCGGTAGGCCTGCTGGCGCTGACCGCCGTTTACTTTCTGGTCGATGATCCGGATTACCTCCAGCGGCAGCGGGCCGGGCTCCGACACCAACCGCTGAACTTCGACTACATCGGCCTGGGGCTGCTCGCGTTGGCCATGTCTTGCTGGGAAATCATGCTCAGCAAGGGACAGGAATGGGACTGGCTGGGCGACCCCTTTTGGCGGGTGCAGACGCTGTTGATCCTGTTCGTGCTGGGATTGGCCTTCCTGATCTTCCGGGAGATGCGAGTTTCTAACCCCATCGTCAACTTCCGGGTGCTCGGCGAGCGCAACTTTGCCATGTCCTGCGTCATCATCTTCTGCGCCTTTGCCGTGCTGTACGCCGCCACCATTGCGCTGCCCGCGATGCTCCAGGCCTTGTTCGGCTACGATGCCTATGTCTCCGGCCTGGTGTTGTCTCCCGCGGGCATCTCCTCGATCGCTATGATGCTGGTCGTCGGCTTCCTGCTGGGCCGGGGCACCGATGCCCGCTGGCTGATCGCGGTGGGCTTGGTTGTCGTGGCGGCGAGCAACTGGTGTGTGGCACTCATGAACCTTGAAATCAGCCCCTGGCAGATCATCTGGCCGCGGATGGTGCTGACCGCCGGACTGGGATTGATCTTCGCGCCGCTCAACGTGGCTGCCTTCATGTACACCCCCAAACACCTGCGCGGGGCGGCGGTGGGGCTGCTCGCCCTGCTCCGCAACGAGGGGGGCAGCGTCGGCACGTCGATGTCCCAGACCATCCAGGAACGCCGTGAACAATTTCACCTATCACGTCTGGGCGACTATCTTGGTTCCCTCAACCCACACGTGCAGTCCTTTTTGAATGGGGGAAAAGCGCTTTTCTCGCACCACACGAGTGATCCAGTCCAGGCACAGCGGATGACCTTACAAGGGCTTGCCGATCTTCGCCAGCAGCAAGCGGCGTCCATGGCCTACTTCGACGTCTTCTGGGCGGCGGCCGTCATTGGAATTGCGCTCGTCTTATTCGTACTGCTCATGAAACGCTCGGTGGCCGAGAAGGGGGCTCACGTCCGCGCGGAATAGACTCGATTGCCGAGGCGAACTTGGCAACTCGGTGGTCTCGATCTGTACTTTTCTCCAGATTCTGCTCAGTTTGCCCATCAAACCGCGCATTTTTTACGACCGACGTTTTGTCAGCCGCGAGCAAAAATGCAATGAAAACAGATTCTCCCCGTTCCAAGTCCCGTATCGTGATACTCGGCGGCCATGCCGGAAATGAATCCCACGCTCGCGGATTGTGGGGCGCGGGTGCTCAGCCAGCGTCGTGGGGTGGAGATTCGAACCCAGACGCTGGTAGGAGCCTCACCAAAATCGTATTCAAGCCGCCCGGGTCGAAAAAAGGAACTCGGCCAATCGGCTAAAATGATTGGTGAAGGCCACCTTGATGAGTCGACCACCAGCCCCGCCAATGATCGATATTTCGGACGCTGGTGATAGAAAGGAGCTTTTGCCATGAGCACCAAGACCACGACTGCAGAGGACCATGATGCGAGGCTCGGCATTGGTCTGCCTGATGCGCCAACGCCGTTTGGTGCAGCGCCAACGCGATGGATCGAGGAGAATGCAATTGCTACACGGCAGAAGGCACTAGCTGTCCGTTGAAAATGTGGATTTCCACGCTGTCGGCAAGAACGCCGGCCGGCGGGCGCAGACGATGCGTTGCGGCGCGCCGTATGCCACCAAGGCTCGAATTCGCAGGCAGGCAAGGCAC
>Ga0182024_10025766_pt1 | contig 10358 bp, 6 predicted proteins | sample P32metaG_FD_120480 | JGI IMG/M metagenome (GOLD analysis project Ga0182024, IMG submission 120480) | Permafrost microbial communities from Stordalen Mire, Sweden - P3-2 metaG (Illumina Assembly) | ecosystem: Environmental > Terrestrial > Soil > Wetlands > Permafrost | place: Sweden: Stordalen...
AAAATGAGAATGTCCGGTTTGAGCAAAGTAGAAATGTCCGCTTTCATAGGTGGCCGAGGGCGCTATGGAAGCGGAGCGAATCACCTTGAACCAACGAGAACGGGACCGGTTACGAGTGCTAAACGAAATAAGGCAGAAGCACATCACCCAGAGGGAAGCGGCCCAACGGTTAAAGATTAGCGATAGGCACATCCGGCGATTGCTGGTGGCAGTGGCCTTTCGCGGGGACCGCGCGGTGGTTCACGGATTACGCGGACGAGCATCGAACCGCAGATTAGCCACCCGGTTGGAGGAAATCTTAAGCGTGCGGGTAGCGCGCCAGGTGGCGGAAGATCATACCGTCAGTTGGGATGGAACTCGCTGGGGCGTGCCACGCGAAGAAGTATGTGCCGGTCTTCGGGGTGCGCAGGTGGAAATTGAACGCCGGCTGGATGGGTCGCACTGGCTGCGCTTCCGCGGCCGTTATCTCCGCCTGGCCCATTGCTCGGCACCACGACGACCCTCCGCGAATCCTTCCGGCCTACGGCCTACAGGACTCGCGGAACCAATCTCCAAACCCAAAACTAAAATTAAATCCAAATACCACGTGCCCCCTAACCATCCTTGGAAGAGAAAACCATGGAAGCGGACATTTCTACTTGGCAGAAAACCGGCCATTTCTACTTTGCGTTGACAGCTTTCGCCTTTTCACCAGTTTCCGCGATGTCTACGACGTATGCATTTTCCCTGAGCGTGCGAGCAATGAAGCTGGCAATTTTTCTTTCATCTTCGACTAATAAAATGCGCATAAAACCTTGCTAACCACGGGAAGTCTAAACCCAGCGAATAAGATCTGGCCCGCCCGTTATAACTGCAGCGGCTAATTAATATCGTTGCGGATGACTTGACCACCCTTCATGACAAAGCCCACGCGCTCGAGCTCAGTAATATCTTCCAAAGGGTCGCCTGACACCGCCACGATATCTGCAAACTTGCCTTTATCAATGGACCCGATGCGGTCCTGCCAGCCCATCATTTCCGAGGCGACCGTGGTCGCCGATTGAATCGCTTGCGCGGGGGTCATGCCGTACTTCACCAAATACGCAAACTCCTTAGCCTGGCTTCCGTGGGGAAATGGTCCGACTCCACTCCCGAAGGAAATCTTGAGCCCGCGGGCGATGGCTAGGCGTCCACTCTTTTCCCTCATGGCCTCCAAACTGTATTTCCCGCCAGTGGATTTCGCATCCTTTTCCGCATATTCCGAGAGTGAGTAGTGATACGCGGTGAGTTCGAGGTAGATGCCCTTTCTTTTGATCGCGTCCGCCAAGGCATCGTCTAATTCAATGGCGTGTTCAATGGTGTCGACTCCGGCCTCGATACAGTTCCTCAAACCCTCGCCGCCGAATGCGTGGCAAGCCGCCTTCTTCCCGTGCCGGTGCGCTTCATCGACTATGGCCTCGACTTCTTCTTTCGTAAAAGTAGGGTCGCTAAACAACTTACCGTCGGGCTCAAACTCATAACCAGCGGTAGAGTGAAACTTGATCCAATCGGCTCCATAGTGAATTTGCTCTCGCACGGCCTGACGCGCAGTCCACGGGCCGTCGACAGTTTGATAGTTGCGCGGCAAATTCACTTCCGGGGAACCTGTTATTCCTTCGCCCGTCGCAACCAGCCCCATCGTCGAAACCTGCATTCTAGGTCCGGGAAAGATGCCACGGTTTATGACTTTCTTGATGTCCACATCGGCATAGCCACCACCGTGGCTCATCAGGTCACGCAGTGTGGTGAAGCCGGCGCGCAAATCTTTTTGCGCGTTGGCCAATGCCAGGAGAGTGCGCAACTCGCGAGTGTCGTTGACGACATTCGCAAAGGGTGGCCCGCCCGGTTTGATGCCATCGAGTCCAAAACCAAAAACATGCGTGTGACCATCGATCAGTCCCGGCAACACAGTCGCTTTGCTTAAATCAATTTCTTGTGCGCCCTGTGGAATGGTCGTGCCGTCAGCGGGACCGACGGACTTTATTTTCTCTCCTTCTACCAGAATGATCTGGTTCTCCAACATCTTGCCGGACTTGCTGTCAAATAGGTGTCCGGCGCGAATGGCCACAGTATTGACCTGCGCGTTGGTGGTAAAACCGACTGCGAAAAGCAGCGATAGCAGCAACAAACGTAGTTTCCAGGAATTCAATGGAGTTCTCCGCACACAAAATTTGGCTGTGACTAATACTATGCAGTAAGAAAAAACGTGAGGCCCAATGGGCAGAGCCGAGCCTCATTTCCGACCAAAAGAAACTTCTTCTCCTGAACTCTTGTGACGCAGTTTTTTGTGCGGCGTGTTTTTGCTTGAAGTGCCACGATTCAGTTTTTGGAATTGCGTAATAGATCGGACTTGCATGTTCAACGGGCACCGGAATAATAGATCATTCGCGGTTTTTTGGACTTAAAAGAAGATTAATTTTCATTTAAGTCGAAGCCGGTATACTCGCTATTTTGCACGGAAATACTTGGCAATTCCTCATTTTGACGCTCGCGTTTCTCTTGGCAAGTGCCATTCGGCGTTGACTCTAAATTTCTCACGACGTAGCATTCGGGCGTCATCGAAATTCCAGTCACTAAATTCCGGCAGTAAAACCTATGCGCCCAAGCCAGCAAGAAGGATGAGAATTTAATTGAGCAGTCGCCTGCATTATTTGCCGCCAGCATGCAGCGATCGGTTGGCGTTCGTTATTTCTAATTCCCGGCCTCCTGACGGTTCAGGAGAGCGCGTAAGGAAATAGAAAACGTCATCGGACTCGAAGAGTTCCACCGCATCGAGGAGAAAACTGTTGAAAACCAAAATTAGCGAGATCCCACAAAATCGAGAGCTTCTCCCTCTGTTGAATTTTAGAAAATCAAGACGGCTCTCTACTCCAAAAGGTACCCTTGTTGCAGTCGTCGCGGTATTCGTTTCACTCGTTGGAATAATGTCTGTCCGCGGCGGCCTTTCCGTGACTCCCACACACGGAAAGATTAAGCACGTGTTGCTTATCAGCTTGGACGGCCTACACGCTTTGGATCTGGCAAATTTCGTAAAATCAAATCCGCAATCGAACCTCGCTCAAATGAGTGCTCGCGGAGTTACCTACACACAAGCCTCCATCTCCAAGCCTTCCGATTCGTTTCCTGGTTTAATGTCTATCGTGACCGGTGGCTCTCCCATTTCTACCGGTCTATGGTACGAAGGGGCCTTCGCGCGCGACCTTTCGCCCGCCGGCTCGGATTGCAAAACAATCGGCACGGAGATTGTTTGGGACAGTGGTATTGATCGAAATAACAAACAGGTAGATGGTGGCGGCATCGATCCTGCGAAGCTCCCGCGCGATCCGGCTAAGGGTTGCTCTCCTGTGTACCCGCACGACTATCTTCGCGTAAACACAATTTTTGAGATTGTTCACCAGGCCAAAATGCACACCGCTTGGGTAGACAAACATCCTTCCTACGAAATGGTCAACGGCCCGTCGGGCGAAGGAGTGGAAGACCTTTTCACTCCCGAGCTCGCCGCCTCCGGAGCCAGTCGCGATGTGAAAGCTGCGGAGATTTTCGACGACAAGAAAATAGAAGCGGTTTTGAATGAAATTAACGGTAAAGATCATACGGGTTCAAAGGATGCGCCAACTCCTAATCTCTTCGGAACTTCACTTCAGGCGTTCAGCATGGGTCAGAAGTTGGGTGGCTATACCGACGAAATGGGTACTGCCGGTGATGTTCTCTGGGAAACCCTGCGACACACAGACGAATCCATCGGGAAGTTGATGGCCGCGCTTCGGCGGCGAAATCTGGAAGATTCCACGCTGGTAATTGTCACTTCCAAACACGGCGAGTCGCCGATGGATCCCAGGAAGCGCCAACTGATCGCCGATACTATCCTCGAAAGAATTATGAAAACTTCGCATCCGGGAGCGCTGAAATTTGCGTATCAGGATGGCGATATCGCTTCGGTCTGGCTCAAAGATCAGGGTCAGACTCAGAAGGTCGTCGATACCCTGAGCAAGCCTGAAAACGAATCTGCCACGGATGTCGAGGAAATTCTTGCTGGGGAATCGCTCAAGCTGATGTTCAATGACCCGCTACATGATTCACGTACTCCGGACATCCTGCTGGTTCCGCGATTGGGCGGGCTCTATATGGAGGCGGACACCAAATTCCTTGCGGAGCATGGCGGATTCCATAGGCAGGACATCAACGTCGCATTGCTTCTGGCGGGTCCGGGATTGCGGCCGCAAATAATCAAGACCCCGGTACAGACCACTCAGATTGCTCCGACAATTCTGCGTGCTTTGGGGCTCAATCCGCAGGCATTGCAAGCGGTGGAAAAGGAGAAAACGCGAGAATTGCCCGAATAGCTTTTCTCAATTTTGTGGTCCACGTAATTACGAAGTTCAATAGAGCAGAAGTTATTCGTGACCGATTTAATTCCCGCGCACGTACGTTCGCGGATTCTACTTGCACTGGCAATCGTCGTTGGCGCCAACTACGATTACAGCGCGCTTCTTTCATTCATCGCCAAGTGCAAAACTTCGGCCAAATGCATCGCGCTTCTTCCCGTGGCTTGCCTGATTTGCTCGCGGCAACTGAAACCATCGGCAACGATTAACGTTTCTGCGGACTCTTGACGTACGGCCGGCAGCAACACCCGCTCGCCGATAGCCTGTGAAACATCGTACTTATCTTTCTCGAATCCAAACGCACCTGCCATGCCGCAGCATCCCGCATCCGGCGAACGGACTTCAGCTCCCATTTTTTGCAGTAACGACATTTCATCGGTCATTTTCATTAATGCTTTATGGTGACAGTGACCGTGAACCAGAATGCGACGCGCCAACTGATAGGGCTTATAGCCAGGAGCGTGATGCTCCAGAAATTCACTGAGAAGAAAAGTCTGAGCGCGCAGCTTTTTCGCGCGGGCGTCATTCGGCAATATATTGACGAGTTCATCTCGAAACACAGACGCGCAGCTTGGTTCCAGCACCACAATTGGCAGTCCTGCGTCGATCTGTGGGCCGAGCGCTTGCAGAATACGAACAAGATAGTTCTTTGCTTCCTTGAGCATTCCGAAATCATAAAGCGGGCGTCCACAGCACAAATGTTGTCGTGGTGTCGTCACGCGAAATCCGGCGTCCTCCAACACCGCCAGCGCAGCGCGGCTCGTTTCTGGATGGAAGTAATTATTAAAGGTATCGGCCCAGAGAATGACTTCCGGCTGCCCTGCGGACGCCGGAGATGCTTTCTGAATATTCTCTGCGACAACCCGACGATTTCGCATCCAGCGCAGAAAACTAACAGTGGCGAATTCAGGAAGTTCGCGCTTGGGGGCCAATCCAAGAAGTCGATTTACGATCGGTCGCACCATGCTGCTGCGGTTCACAAAATTTACCAGTCCGGTAACAGGCGCCGCAATTCGCGCCCACCGATCAATTCTGCCGAACGCGTGCGCGTGCAAGGGTCGCGTTTTGCCTTCGTAGTAATGCGACAGAAATTCCGCGCGATAGGTGGCCAGGTCCACGTTCGCGGGGCATTCCGACTTGCACGCCTTGCATGACAGGCACAGATCTAATGCCTTTTTTACATGCTCGTCTTGCCAACCTTTGCGGACAACTTCTCCTTGCAACATCTCAAAAAGCAGATGTGCGCGTCCGCGGGTGCTGTGCTCTTCTTCGAGGGTCACCATGTAGCTTGGGCACATGGTTCCGCTATCTTGCTTGCGGCAGGCCCCCAATCCGATGCATCGCAGCGTGGCTTTTGCGAAAGAGCCATCATCTGCGGCAAATGCAAAATGAGTTTTTGGCTCCAGCGGCTTGTAGTCCGCGCCCAGTCGCAAATTCTCGGTCGGTAAATACGCATTCATCACTTTGTGCGGATTCAGCTTATTGGCAGGGTCCCAAATGGCTTTGAATTCCCCAAAAGCCTGCATCAGCTCGGAACCAAACATTTTTATAAGCAGCGCGCCCCGCGACTGGCCGTCGCCATGTTCCCCGGAAAGCGAGCCGCCGTACCCGATTACCAGATCCGCGGCACGATCAATGAATTCACCATACTTTCGAATGCCGTTCTCACTTTGAAGATCAAAACTCACACGCATGTGAATGCAACCATGCCCGAAATGCCCATAAAACGAGCCGCGATAGTTGAACTCGTTCATCAATTTTCTAATATCGCGTAAATAGCCGCCCAGCTGTTCCGGCGCGACCGCGGCGTCGTCCCATCCTTCCCACTCAGCTACCGCCCCAGGGGCAAACGCGGCCGCGCGCGGACCTGCTTCCCGCAAGTGCCATACGTCGCGTGCTTCAGTTTTTGTGTAGATCCGCACGACTGGAGTTGCATTTGAAGATTTCAAGCGCTTGACCAAGCTGTTTGCGGCGGCTTCTGTTTGAGCGGGATCATCGGAACCAAATTCAACCAGTAAAATTCCGCCGCCTTCAGCAAGCAGATTGACATGCGGGGCGCCCTTGCTTTTGAGCCCATCTACAATGCTTCCTTCAAAACCTTCGAGTCCGATAGGCTGAAATTCCAGAATTTCGGGCACGTGATCCGCGGCCACGAAAACGTCTCCGTAACCGATACCGACTAGAGTTCTGTGTTGCGGACTGTGAATTAATTTTAGCCTAGCTTCCAGAACAATCGCACAGGTACCCTCGGTTCCAACCAGCGCGCGAGCGACGTGGAATCCACGTTCGGGGAGAAGTTCATCGAGGTTATAGCCGGACACGCGACGAGGAATTTGCGGAAAGCGCGTCCGTATCAGGGAGCTGTACCGATCGCGGATGCTCCGAAGCTTGGTGTAGATTTCAGATTCACGACCACTGTCACGTGTTTTTGACTCACATTCGTCGTCACTGGTCGCACCTACGGTTAATTGCGTTCCATCGTAGAGCAGAATCTTCAATTGCTCTACGTTGTCGACGGTTTTGCCCCCAAGCAGCGAGTGTGTGCCGCAGGAATTGTTGCCGATCATTCCGCCGATGGTACAGCGATTATGAGTTGAGGGATCAGGCGCGAAAGTCATTAGGTGCTTCTCCGCCTGGTCGCGCAGAGTATCCAGGACGACGCCTGGCTGAACGCGTGCAAATCCCTGCTCAATATTTATTTCCAGAATCTTATTCATGTACTTCGTAAAGTCGAGGATCACCGCGACGTTGCAACACTGGCCCGCCAAGCTGGTTCCCGCTCCCCTGGCCAAGACCGGCGCGCCGTATTTTCGACAGGCCGCGACCGTGGCAATTACGTCTGCATTGTCACGCGGAACTACCAGCCCGATGGGAATTTGCCGGTAATTTGACCCGTCGGTGGCATACAACGCCCGACTGCCGCGATCGAAGCGCACCTCTCCCTTTAACGTGTGCTTCAATTCTTTTTCTAATTCAGCGGCTGGACCAAATACATCGATCGGTTTTGCGTGTGAGCTTAGCGGTAATGGAGAGAGCGGTTGCATGATTAGGCTAGTGGAATTCTCTGAAAATAAACTTCGAGGAATAGATTCCTTTTTATAGCCAACATTAGACCACCGCACGTTTAGACGCGTAGTCCAGCAACTCCGCCCCGGATAGCGATTCTTCGGGTTTCATCCAGAAAGCCAGAATAGCTCCCAAAAGCAACAGTCCAATACTCCCAATAAAGGGAAGATCCCAGTTGCCCGTTTTGTCGATCACAAATCCGAAAACCAGAGGAGAGATGATCGCCGCGAATGCTGTTCCAGTATTCATGAGTCCACTTGCGGAGCCGGCGAACCGGGGCGCGATATCCATGGGAATGGCCCACAGCGGTCCGATGGTGAACTCTGAGAAGAAAAACGCCAGGCTTAGACAGATCGCGGCCCAGGTTAGATTTTGCGAGAACAGCAGAGGCAGCATGCAAGCCAGCGAACAAAGGAAACCAAACACCACCAAATTTCTGCGAGCTTTATTTCGGCTTCCGGTGCGGGTCAGGATCTGGTCGCTGACGACTCCGCCCAAGGTGTTGCCAACAACACCTGCAAAAAACACGCCAGCCGAAAACAGCGCCGAGTTCTGCAGCTTCAGGCCATAGCTATGAAGAAAATAGGATGGAATCCACGCCAGATATAGCCACAATGTCCACGCGTAACAAAAATACACCGCTGTGACCGGCAACATTCGCCACATCAGACTCATCCACGGCACCGACTTACTTTTGCTCCGTTGTTTTGCGGAATAATCAGGTAGTTTTTCCAATTCGCTGCTAGTGATAGCGGGGTGGGCTGCCGGATCGTCGCGAAAATATAGTCCAAAGGCGAGAGCCCACGCCAGACTAACAATTCCGAGAATAATAAATGATCCTCTCCACGTGAAGGACACGATTAACCACGCCACAATGGGCGGAGTGAGAGCATTGCCGAGCCTCGCGCTGGCGTGTGTAACGCCCTGGCCAAATCCGCGTCTTTCCACTGGCAGCCAATCGCTCATAACCCGCGTCGCTGTTGGAAATGTTGCGCCCTCACCAAAACCCAGCAGCAGCCGAGCGCTCACCAAAGCAGTTAACCCGTTGGCTTTGCCGGTTAGCAGGGTCGCTGCTCCCCAGATGATGGCGGAAACCGTCAGAGCCATGCGCGCACCGAAGCGGTCGCTGACCCAGCCTCCAACAATTTGAAAAATAAGATATGGATAGGCAAACGCGGAAAAGACGAGGCCCACTTGGGTATTCGTGAGATGCAAGTCTTCTTTGAAAACAAATGCCGCAGTGCTGACATTATTGCGGTCGATGTACGTCAGCGCGTACATAATGCACAGCAGAATCAAAACATTGGTCGTGGCCGAGAGAATTTTTGGGCGCAAACTCGCCGCGCTCACTTGCGCACCAGGCGAGAGGATCGCGGCAGCGCCATTACTATGCCTGCACAGCGACGGGCTTGGACTTGGGCGCCAAGGAGTCGAGTGCTGCCATGATTCCGCCTTCTGTATGCGGTATGCCGCTCTGGCGGAGTCCCATCTCGACTCCGGCCAACGTTCCGGCCAACATCAAATCGTTGAAGTGCCCAAGATGCCCGATACGAAAAACTTTGTTTGCCAACTTGGATAGCCCGGCACCTAAAGACATATCGAAGTTGTCGAGGATGGTTGCTCTTAATGCATCGGCGCTGTGTCCTTCAGGCGCGAAAACCGCTGTTACAGTGTTGGAATATTCGGTGGGCTCTTCACAAACAAGTTCGAGACCCCAGGCGCGAACGGCGGCGCGAGTTGCATGTCCGTGACGCTGGTGCCGCGAAAAAACATTCGGCAAGCCTTCTTCCAATAGCATTTGAACTGCTTCTCGCAAGCCAAAAATCAGGTTGATGGAGGGGGTGTACGGGAAGAAACCGTTTCGACTCAACTCCAGGACCTCTGGCCAGTCCCAATACGATCGCGGCAATTTGGCCGTCTTATTGGCAAGCATCGCTTTTTCAGAAATCGCATTGAACGCGAGACCGGGAGGCAGCATCAAGCCTTTTTGTGACGACGCAATCATGACGTCGACTTCCCACTCATCGTGGCGATACTCAATCGAGCCCAGGGAAGAAACTGCATCGACCATTAACAGGGCCGGATGTCCCAGACGGTTCATCGTCCGGCGGATTTCAGATATTTTGCTGGTTGTTCCCGTGGAGGTCTCGTTATGTACCACCATCACGGCCTTATATCGGTGCTCTTTGTCGTCAGACAATTTCGCTTCGATATCCGCGATTACCGCGCCTGTGCGCCAAGTGCCAGGCAGATAATCGATGTGAATTCCAAATCGCTCAGCAACCTGCCGCCACAGCCGCGAGAAATGTCCGGTTTCAAACATCAGGACCCGGTCGCCAGGCGAGAGGGTATTGACGATGGCCGCTTCCCATGCTCCGGATCCCGAAGCTGGATACATGACGACCGGGCCGCGGGTTTGCACAATTTTCCGCATGCCCTCCAACGATTCTTTCACGATGGAAGCAAATTCTGCTCCACGGTGATCCATCACCGGGCGATCGATGGCGCGCAGGACGCGATCCGGCACGTTGCTGGGACCAGGTATTTGAAGAAAATGCCGACCTGTGTGGATGGCGACCTCCGGAACTTTACATCTGCAAAAAGCTCATCAATTTGATAACTGCAGAAAGCGACTGACGGAACACGCCAAGCGAATTTCTCGGAGAGCATACTTCACGGCGCGCACTTCGAGCTTAAAACCCATATTAATTTAGGTTTAGCATCAGAAATCTCATGAGGTTTCCTCACTACCAAGAGCTGGCGCCATGCATTCTGTGTCAAACCACCTATGGGAGCGCCACGGTTTCCAGTACTGGCAACAGCTTTGATCCTTTTTTCCCCAATTAGTCTCAACGGCCATTTATGTTCGTGCCGCCGTCAGTGTAGACC
>Ga0182024_10025767_pt1 | contig 10358 bp, 7 predicted proteins | sample P32metaG_FD_120480 | JGI IMG/M metagenome (GOLD analysis project Ga0182024, IMG submission 120480) | Permafrost microbial communities from Stordalen Mire, Sweden - P3-2 metaG (Illumina Assembly) | ecosystem: Environmental > Terrestrial > Soil > Wetlands > Permafrost | place: Sweden: Stordalen...
CGAGGAGCATCATTCCGGCCAGAAGGCCCAGCATCGCCCAGCGCAGTCCCGGCAGCCTGAGCAGCGTGAAGGCAAGAAACCAAAGGAAACCAAAAAAGACGACATAATGGACCGTGTGGCCCGAGGGGAAGCTGTTCATCTCTTTCGCGTGAATCAGGACGTTCCCAGACCGGGACTGGAGCGCGGCCGGCCAATGATGTGCTTGACGGCGATCTTGACGACTTGACTTGTCCCGACTGCCAACAAGAGTACCAGCGCTTCGCGACGGGCGCGGCGTCGTGATGGGTGAAGCGGGCGACCTGTCCGCCCAAATCTACGGAGACCCGCCCACGCCGATGGGCATGAACGTGCCCGGCTGCGACAACCGAAAACTGGCCGTCAATATCGTGCACTGGCTCTCGGGTCTGATCGACTGATTCTTCGAGCCCTCCCGGCGCAAGAGGAATGTATCGCGGTTCGGTGCTCGGACAGCCATTCCCGAGGTCTCAACCCTTTCTCGCGAATATCGAAATACTACCCGATAAGTGACGGATCAGACCGTGCCGAGAAGCCATACGCTTTTCGGCATGCAGTTCAGCGCTTCGCGTTGCCATACGTTTTGGCGGAATCGGCCGTCAGGCGGCGAGAGCGGATAAAACGCCCTTGAAATCGGCGGCAAAATGCGAACCTTATTCGGCAGCTTTCACGTACGGCTGCGGGATGCGTTGGCGGTGCCAAAATGAGCCCCGCGAAAGAAGATCAATAGTCGACTCGCGATGCCGACGACGAACGCCCGGAACCTGGGACAATCCGGAGCCAATTTCTGTCCGCCTCAGACGAATTTCCGCGTCTCTGCCGTCCCCCACATAGGAGATCTGTGTAAGGGGGACTTCCGTGGTCGAAGAGGATCGCCGTATGCGTGCCCGAACAATTCTTGGCAAATCGGCCATCCTCGCGTCATCGGTGGTGCTCGTGAGCGCTTACGTTTATCAACGCTCCGGGGGCGAATTATTCCCCTCTTCCGCCCAAAAATCCGAGGCGCCTGCGGCCGCTACTGAGCTGCTGCCCGGACCAAAGGCGGGATCGGTGGCCAGAACCGTCCGCACACTGCACACGAATTGGGTGACGACCGGCTTCCGGGGGAAAGCCGCTGGCGAGGACGGCGATGTCACTTCGAGGCCGTCGATCAAATCGATGCCCAAGCCCGAAACGAGATCCGAGCCGTCCGGCACATTCGCCGGCACCCGTGCCGGTCAGACCCGAGACGACAACGGCTTGAAAACGACGCTCGTCTGGATCCCGCCGGGTGAATTCATGATGGGCAGCCGAGAGGACGAGCGAGGGCACTTTTACGACGAGAACCAGGCGCACGTGTCGCTTAGCAGGGGGTTCTGGTTGGGCCAGCACGAGGTGACGCAAGCCGAGTGGTGGCGAGTGATGCAGACCATGCCTTGGCTCGGCAACATCTTCGCGAAAGAGGGGAACGATTATCCGGCGACTTGTGTGAGCTGGGATGACGGCATGAAATTCTGCGAGAAGCTGACCGAGCAGGAGCGGGCCGCGGGGCGACTTCCGTCGGGGTGGCAATACACCCTTCCGACAGAGGCGCAGTGGGAGTACGCCTGCCGTGCGGGGACCAAATCCCGCTTCTCATTCGGCGATGACGAGTCGGATTTGAGTGACTATGGCTGGTGGGGTGGAGTCAATGGCGAGGGGAACGCGAAGGGCGAGCAGTACTACGCACACACGGTCGGACAAAAGAAGGCGAATCCATTTCGGCTTTACGACATCCACGGGAACGTCTCGGAATGGTGCAGCGACTACTATGCAGAGAAGTTGGCGGGCGGGACCGACCCGCAGGGGCCCTCAGAGGGCTCGAACCGGGTGTTGCGGGGCGGGTGCTGGGGCGACCCCGCCAGGTTCTGCCGATCGGCGAACCGGGCCGGGAAGAACGTCACGCCGGATTACCGGGACGGCTACATAGGCTTCCGCATTGCCGCGGCCGCGGCATCGCGGATCAGGCATGGCGGCTCGCCAGAAGAAGCCGATTTCGGACGACACCAATGAACGTGGCCAGGCTGCTCTTTTCGTGCGGGCTGAGCTTTGTCTTTCTGTGCATCGTGTTTCGTCCGCTGGAGCTGGCATTTCCGGCGCGACGCGGCCAGCGCTTCTTTCGTCCTGGCTGGCTGACTGATCTGGGCTTTTTCGCCGGTCAGTACATGGTCTGGAATGGCCTGATCTTTTCGCTCTTGTCTGGAGCCGGCCTTTGGCTCCACGATGCCGTGCCCCTGGGCTTTCGTTCGTCCGTCGCGTCACAGAGCTGGCTGGCGCAGGCGATCGAAGTCGTATTGCTAAGCGATCTGTGTGTCTATTGGGGCCATCGACTGCAGCACCGCGTCGGATGGCTGTGGCGATTTCACGCGATCCATCACAGCGCCGAGCATCTGGACTGGCTGGCGGCCCACCGCGAACATCCCGTGGACACGGTCTACACGCTCACGTTGATCAACCTCCCCCCGTTTCTCTTGGGCTTCCCGCTGGAGACGTTGGCGGGATTGATTGCCTTTCGCGGCATCTGGGCGATCTACATCCATTCAAATGTCCGGCTTCCGGTCGGCCCTTTGCGCGTGCTAATCGGGGCGCCCGAGCTGCACCATTGGCACCACGACCGCGATCGCGATTTCGGCAATTACGCCAATATCTCGCCGCTAATGGATCTGCTGTTCGGAACATACCATTGTCCGGATCGCGAACCGGACAGCTTCGGCATTCAGGACAAGGTGCCGCACGGTTACCTGGCTCAACTGGTCCACCCGTTCCGACTCACGAGACGGCGAACCCATCCTGACCACGAGCCGTTGCGCAACTCCAAGGCAGACGCCGGCTTCCAAATTCGCCCCGCGTGCCTCGAACCCCGCGAAGCCTAACCTTTTTCCGCGACCGCCATCAAAAGACCGATAAACGACGCTCCAGCGTGCCCCGGAAACTCACACGTTTTTCGGCACGTTTTCTGAGTGCCGGATTCCCATACGATTCCGCGGAATCAGGCGCGGTCGCGTAACGACGGTCAAAAACGCCTAAAAAGCATTGTCAGAAATTGAACATTTTGTGAGACGGCCGATCTGCCGCCCTTTATCCGTTTGGGTATCCGAATCGCGCAAATTGGATAGAATGCCATTCGACAATCACACGTTGCTGCATAACAATCGCATGCACCGGAGCGGCCGTTCCGGTTCGTTTTGAATCGAGAGTCACTTGGCGGCGGCCGGGTTACCGCTGTCGTTCTGGCCGCTAACACCACCGCTCGTAAATCACCGCAAGTGAAACGCATCCTCATCGCAGCGTCGATTCTTCTTCTCGCGTCTGTCGTCGCGATTCTCGTCTTCTGGCAGCGTCCAATTGCGGCCGACATCTATCCGAACAAAGACATCACGGTGGATGGCACGACACGCAACTATCGACTCGTAGTCCCTCACACGCTTCCAAAACCCGCTCCGCTCGTCTTCGCCTTCCACGGCATCGGCGATTCCACCGAATCGATGGCCAACTATTGTCGCCTCGATCAGCTTGCTTCGCGCAATGGCTTCATTCTTGTCTATCTCGCTGCGCGCAAATCCATGTGGGCAACGGTCGACGCCAACGCGGACAACCTTGACGCCAACGCTGATGTTCGGTTTTTCGATCAACTACTCATTCACCTATCCAACCACCACGAAATCGATCGGGATCGAGTTTACGCGGTTGGAATGTCCAATGGTGCCTCGTTCGTTCAATTGCTGGCGATCGCGCGCTCGAATGATATCGCTGCAATTGCCGCCTATTCTGGATCAAAACCGCGTGACATCGGCTCGTCCGAGAATCCGCTGCCAATCATGCTTGTTGTCGGTGCAAACGATTTGGTATCACGTGAGATGCAATCCGATGCGGATCAATACCGTTCCGATGGTCACGTCGTCGAATTCGTTTCGGTTCCTGGGCTGGGACATGAATGGCCTACCCGTCACAATACCGAAATGTGGAATTTCCTCTCGCAACATTCATCGGCCCAAAAACGCTGATGCGGCAGAACACAGCGGTGAACCGGAGCGGCCACATCTTCGGCAATTCAACGCTTACAGTATCGGAGAGTGTTTCTGTGTCGGTCCCATTCCTGATGGTCCGCCGCCGGGTTACCTTGGTCGTTCGCCGCTGTCCTGTCATCTCATGCGTTTCTTAGGACTCTCGAAAATCGACCGATAGGTGACGCTTCAGCGCGGCCCGGAAACTCACACGTTTTTCGGCACCCGTTCTGCGTGCCGGATTCCCGTACGTTTCCGCGGAATCGAGCGTGATCGGACGAACGGCGATCAAAACGCCTCAAAAAGCGACGCCAGAAATCCAACGTTTTTTGACAGCGACAGGAATCCAAATAAAGTGCTTGACCGCCGCCCACCGCGCGATTCCAATCTGGTGAGTAACGGCTCCGGCAGTAACAAGAGGATCGCAACTGCGAACGCCAGGAACACCTAAGTCGTTTTTCGAGCTGGAGTCGGCAATCCATGGCGATTTGGTTTCCCACGCGTCGAGTCCTTGGCTTGCCGGCCTGGTCCTGGGTCGTATTGCCGATCCCCGTTCTGGTGCTAGGAAGTTCGCTGTCGATGTTCTGGCTTCCGTCGAGCCTCGATGAGCCGCCTGAGAGAGACGAAATCTTCCGCGACCCCGTCCTCATCACCCGCCAGGGGGAGGCTTACCGGTTCGTGCCCTTCAGCGAGCAAAAGGGAGTGAAGCCGCTCTGGGCCGTCAGTGTCATCACTAGCGCCAGATACGACCTCGAATGGAGCAGGCGGAACTACCTCCCGGGGCTTTTCCGCAGGCAGGCGAGTTGGACCTACGAGTTGACGGCGAACCGCTTCGATCCCGACTGGAAAGATGACAAGCTGAACCCACGCACCTTGCCCGCGGAGCAAATTCGCCGGCTCCGGCCGCTCATCGTCGCCGAAATGAATCGCCGCGACCCGGTGGCCCAGCGCGGAGACCGCCTCGAACGATTGCTAAACAACGGGTTTAAGAAAAAGTCGTCTTTCTGTCCACAAAACGCGGTGATCGTGTTGGGGTGGCTTTCCGTGCCGATGGCTTTCATCGGTCTTTGTTCGATGTTTGTTCGCCCACGTCCTGCCAAAGTCCGGGCGCCGGGACCCGTCGATGCCTCCGGCGGCGGCAAAGCATGATGATGGGTGTCGCTCAATTCGGCTCAGCGCCGCAGCATCTGGCTCACGCGAGTCGTCTTCCGCGTTACCGAGAATTCTTTCCGAAAATCACGCTCCACAAGCCTCCGCCGTAACCCGGCTTCCCAACCCGGATGCCGGCGAATAAAAAGATCAGTAGCTGTCTTGTCGCCCCGACTCCGTTCAGACTGCGGGCATGCATTGGGACGCTCGAACTCCAGGATCGGAGGCCGTTTTTCAGGAACTCAAAACGTCTTCTGTGAACAGCGAAAATTGACCGATAAGGGACGCATCGGCAGATACCGGAGACTCGGCCATCTCGGGGTTCAATACTCCGTGAGGACGGGCTTTAAGGCCGTTGCTTTCGTGGGAATGGTTCTCGCCACGTGGAATCAGCGAGCAGACGTCACGAACTTTTTATCGGACTCCTATCGATCGACCGTTGTCGCAAACGTTAAGACCATCGTTGGCAATGGTTTTGCCGTGGCGCGACGGGCCGACGCATGCGGAATGGGTTTCTTTCGGGCTCCGGCGATTGATAGACTGACCCTGCCCGGGACGTGAACCACCGGGCGGTTCGAACGCCAGTCGCCGCTACCAGCGCTGCAGCCGACTATCGGCGCCAATGAACACCGGTCAGATCGCCCTTCCGATGTCCGATTCACACGTCGATCGAAATCTGCTCTTCGGCATCCTGGCCCTGCAGATGGATTTCATCAGCCGAGATGGGTTGATCACGGCAATGAACGCTTGGGTGCTTGAAAAATCCAAGCCGCTCGGGCAAATCCTGGTCGATCAGGGGGCGCTGGCTCCCGATGCGGAGGCTGCCCTTAATTTGCTCGTCGGAAAACATCTTGAGCTTCACCGCGGCGACCCTCAACAGAGCATCGCGGCGCTTGGGCTGCCGAAAACCCTTCAACGCGATCTGGAACAGTTTGCCGACAACGATGTTCAAGCCAGCCTCGTTCGCCTGACGAGGGGGGCGTGCCCTCTTTCGGCGCAAACAACGCTGCCGCTGAAATCGCAGGTCGGTCCTGGAGACACTCGCTTCGAGATCCTCCGCTCGCACGCTTGGGGCGGTCTCGGCGAGGTGTACGTCGCGCAGGACCGGGAGCTGAATCGGGAAGTTGCGCTCAAAAAGATGCACGAACGGCACGCGGGAAGCGCCGACAGTCGCATGCGGTTTCTGCTCGAGGCTGAGATTACCGGTCGGCTGGAACATCCCGGAATCGTGCCCGTCTACGGCCTAGGCATGTCACACGACGGACGGCCCTATTACGCGATGCGGTTTATCCGGGGCCAGACGTTCAAAGAAGCGATCGAGCAGTTTCACTCGGCCCTCATTGGTGGACATAGCGATCGTCGCATTGAGCTGCGGCGGTTGCTGGGGCGATTTATCGCCGTCTGCAACGCGATCGAATATGCCCACAACTGTGGCGTGATCCATCGCGATCTCAAGCCGAGCAATATCATGCTTGGCAAATACGGCGAGACATTGGTCGTCGACTGGGGCCTCGCGAAAGCCCTCGGAAGCCGTGGTCCGGATGCGGTCCCCGAAGAGCGGACGCTCGTCCCCTCGATGGGAACGGGTTCATCCGAAACGCTGCCTGGCTCGGCCATCGGTACGCCAGCCTTCATGAGTCCCGAGCAGGCTGAAGGATTAATCGAAGAGATCGGTCCGGCTAGCGACGTGTACAGCCTGGGCGCGACGCTTTACACACTCTTGACCGGAAAGGAACCGTTCGAGTCGTCGATCATCGGGGTCATTCTGGGCAAGGTCCAAAGCGGTGACTTCGTGCCGCCGATCACGCGGAACCCCTTGGTGCCGGCTCCCCTCAACGCCATTTGTCTCAAGGCGATGAGCCTGACGCCAAGGGATCGCTATCAATCGTGTGCCGCGCTGGCCAGCGATATCGAGCATTGGCTGGCCGACGAGCCAGTCACCGCACTGCGAGACGCCTGGTCCACGCGCGCGGTCCGGTGGGTTCGCAGGCACCGGGTGATCGCGGCGCGGATCGCGGGCCTCACCGCCGGCCTGCTGATCGGTCTGATCGTCGCGATCATTCTCCTGGGAAGAGCGAATTCGCGGATCGACGCTCAGCGGGAATTGGCCGAGCAGGAGCGCGCCGAGGCAACCCGCCAGCGGGACGAAGCGACCCTGCAGCGCCGCGTCGCGGAGCGGGAGCGAGCCGAATCGGCTCGCTCCCGTGCCGTCGCCGAAAGGCAGCGCGCCGACGCGACGCGCCAGTTGTACGTCTCGCAGATGAACCTGGCGCAAAGGGCGTGGGACGATATCAATCTGGGCCGCGCCCGCGAATTGCTCGAAAGTCAAATGCCGGACCACACCGACGGCGTCGATCTGCGCGGATGGGAATGGCATCGCCTGTGGCGGCTGACTCACAGCGAGCTCCGCACCTTGAAGTTCCAGGCGCTCAGTGTGGCCTTCAGTCCGGACGGTCAGTTTCTCGCCTCGGGAGACGACGTCGGGACGCTCAAGTTCTGGGCCGCGAAAGGAAGTCGCGAAATCCGGACCGTCAAGGCTCACGATGGGCGGCTCAACCGGTTGGAATTCAGCCGCGACGGAAAAACTTTTGCAACCGCCAGCGCCGACGGCACCGTCAAACTGTGGGAAACTGTCAGTGGCCGCCTGTTTCGGACCTTCCCCGGACATCGTCGTTTCGATCGCTATGGAATGGCGCTGAGCCCCGACGGCTCGCAGCTGGCCGTCGGGTCCCGAGAAATTCTCCTCTGGTCGACCGCCGACGGAAAGCAGCTCCGCAAGCTGGTAGGGCACACCAGTTTTGTTGGCGCCCTGGCATTTACGCCGGATGGAAGCCGGCTCGCGTCCGGATCGGGGGATGGAGTCCGGCTTTGGGACGTGGCCACTGGCCGGGAGGTCCGAAAGTTTACCAGCTATTTGGTCGTCGCCATCGCGTTCAGTCCCGACGGACGACTCCTGGCGTCGGGGTTCGGCAACGGCGCGATCAAGCTGTGGAATGTCGAGTCCGGACGGGAAGCGATTCCAATTCAAGGCGGCCACTCTCGAGTGGTTATGGGAGTTGTGTTCAGTCCCGATGGGAAGCGCATCGCGTCGGCGAGCGATGACACAACCGTCAGGTTTTGGGACGTGGCGACAGGGCGGGAAGTCCAGTCGTTTCACGGTCACGCGACGGGGGTCACTGCGGTGGCGTACTCGCCGGGAGGAGACGTCGTCGCCAGCGGCGGCTGGGACACCACGATTCGCCTGTGTGACGCGGCCAGCCGCCAGGAACCCTGGTCGCTACCGCTTCCATCGGGCGTCAGCAGCGTGGCATACAGCCCCAACGGCCGGTGGCTGGCTGCGGGCGACGGCAATCTCGCCGCCGTTTGGGATGGCTCAGCGGGCCTTCCCATCTGGTCGGAAAGCGAGCCTTTGACTTCGCTCGAGGTTGGCACGGCGAACTCTCTGCGGTTCGACCCCGAGAGCCGTATCCTCGCCTCCGGACTGATGGACGGGACGATCCATCTTCGCGACGCGCACGACGGCCGCGTGTTGCGGACTTTATCGTTTCCTTTGAATTCGGTGGCGGGCCTTCTCGCGCCCCTGGGCGTCCACGTCCCAACCAGTCCCGTGACGAGCGTGGACTTCAGTCCCGACGGTCGAATTCTCGCGGCGGGAAGCATGGACGGTAAAGTCGTGCTCTGGAATCCGCGAGACGGGCGCAGGCTCGCTGTGCTCAAAGGCCATATAAACGCCGTGACGAACGTGGTCTTCAGTCCCGATGGAAAGTTCCTGGCGTCGGCCGGCGAAGAAATCCGCAACGGAGCCAAGGGAGAGAGTGACCAGCGGGTGCGGCTCTGGGAGGTTTCCACCGGGCGCGAGGTGCGACAATTCGTTGGTCATGAAGGGGGCGTCTTCTGCGTGGTTTTCAGCCCGGATGGCCGGCAAATCTTCACTGGCAGTCGAGATCTCATGATCCGTGTCTGGGACGTCCGGACAGGCCGAGCCATTCGCGTTCAGCGCGGTCATTCCGACGACGTCTTATCCTTGTCGCTCAGTTCGGACGGCAAGAGGTTGGCCTCCGGCGGTGAAGATGGGACGGTCCGGATCTGGGATGCCGCCACCGGCCAGGAAGTGCACACGCTCAAGCCCGGCGCTGGTCGAATATTGAGCGTGGCATTCAGTGCCGATGGATTGCGACTTGCCGCGGCCGCCATTCACAACCAGGTTCTCGTCTGGGATGCGCGCCCGCTGACGGCCGACCTGCGAACAGAGCTTGTCGCCGCCAATTTGCTCAAAACGGCAGCTCCTGAAGCCGCGAACGAGAGTGACCTTCTTCGCAGGATTCGCGAACGGCGCTTGATCGACGATTCGGTGCGGCAACGCGCGCTTGGAATGGCCGGCGAGTATTGGCACAGCCAAAGCAAGCGAATCGCCGCGCAGAACGCGCTGGAACACAACGAAGAAGCATGGGGCCTTGCCGCGACCGCCGACCTCAAACTCCAGAACACGGGCCGTGCCGTTGAGCTGGCGAAAAAGGCGGTCGAGCTGGCTCCCAAGCAGGGAATTTACTGGAACACCTTGGGCGTCGCGCAATACCGCGCCGGCGAATGGAAGGCCGCCGTCGCCGCGCTCGAAAAGTCGATGCGGCTTCGCAGCGGCGGGGACGCCGTCGACTGGTTCTTTTTGGCGATGGCTTATTGGCGGCTGGACGCAAAGGCCGAGTCGCGCACATGGTACGCCCGGGCCGTCTCCTGGACGGAAAAAAACCGTCCGAGCGATGACGAACTCCGCCGCTTCCGTGCTGAGGCCGATGAGCTGTTTCGTGTCAATGAAACGTCGGTTTCTAAAAATCATCAGCAAAGCACGGAATCACCAGCCCAGCCCAAAGCAAAGCCGCAATAACTCGCCGCGCGACTGCTCCCCCGATGGCAAAGGTTAAAACCCTGTTTCGCTGGGAATTGCGACGACGACGTGCGACCACTCACTCTCCGTCGCGCCAGGCGAATGTGGTCGTCACGCCGGCCGCTCTCCCAGAATCTCAAACCTTTTCCTGGACACGCCGTTAAAGGACCCATTTACGGGAGTGTACGACCTTGAGTCGCGCGCTTTGTCCCTCCCGAACGGCCACGAAGTCGGACGCGCGATGTTCGAGTTCCAGAAACTCGTCGAATCTAGAACGGTCCGATTGAGGA
>Ga0182024_10025768_pt1 | contig 10358 bp, 10 predicted proteins | sample P32metaG_FD_120480 | JGI IMG/M metagenome (GOLD analysis project Ga0182024, IMG submission 120480) | Permafrost microbial communities from Stordalen Mire, Sweden - P3-2 metaG (Illumina Assembly) | ecosystem: Environmental > Terrestrial > Soil > Wetlands > Permafrost | place: Sweden: Stordalen...
CCGGTGCCAAAGCTTTCCCGGAAGGAGCTCCCAACTCAAATCGGTAGTTCCGTTCACCGCGTTGATCACGAATGAGCCACCTCGAGACCCTCGAATGCTAAATCTCGGACAGACTCCTAGAGTGTGCGTGAGAACTCGTGTTGGGCTTGTGTAGTGCCCGCCTTCAGGCGGGCATGTCCGCAAATCTAAAGTGCCCGCCTGAAGGCGGGCGCTACAAATTCACCCGAAATCGAAGTTGTCATGCACACCCTCCACGGGCACGGCATGCATTGCCCTACGGATTCATGCTCGCGCAAAATGAATCACACATGACCGAACTTTCCCCACAACAGATCGCCATCCTCGAACGCCTGATCGGGAAGGGATACGTTCCGGTCGCGTTTCCTCTATACGCCAACGCGGTCGGCATTCGGAAGGGAAGCTGTGCGGCGCTGCTCGATCCCATCACCGGAGACGGCTTCCGCATCTTCGGAGAGCCTTGCATGCTGCTGGACGGCAACCTAACGGTACAGGTAAAGGATAGGAATCAATCGTGGTTCGTGTGGAAGAAGCAGCGGCTCGAAGCGACCCCTGAGCGGATCGCGGAGCTCGGCCGCTTCGTCGAAGAGATCAGGATTCTTCTCGAACCTCACTTGTAAACGAAATTTGTTCGAGCCCAGCAGCAGCGCCCGTATCGACGGGAAGCGGCGAGTCGTATTGAAATTGTTCGTAGGCTGTGCCTTCCCGAACGCCGGCTTGCATCGACTCTTTCACAAAACAGCATGCATAAGCCGTCAGGCAGAACGGCATCAGCCATACGACCCGGCTCTGGTAGCGGTCATACACGCCGGATAGCGAGGCGCAAATCGCCGCGTTGATCACGAGAAATAAGATCGCCGCGTAGAAGAGCTTGTTTACACGTTCGTACCGGTCCGTCCACGCGAGAATTATGCAGGCGAGTGTGCTCAGCCAGAAGATTTTTGAATCCAGCGCAGCCGCGATATTCGCCAGAGGTAGCATTCGGCCAGTAAGCAGCCTGGAATTCTGAAACGCCGAGAATTCAGCAGGAAACACTTGCTGCATCGCCTGATAATTCCATCTCCAGGCGCCGTAAGTGCGGATTTCGTCTCCGGTACGAAAAACAATCAGTTGATGCAAAGTCTCCCTGGCGCTGCTCGCCACAAATTTCACCGGGTGGGCAAGAAGCGTCCCGCGAACGATCCGATCCATCTCGTCGGGATGCTGGATCAGGTCGTGGTACATCACTCCGCGGAACAAAAAGCCTTCCTGAGTGGTGGGCAGGTTGGAAAGGTACTTGCAAGAAACGGCAAACTGCGGCGACGGACAATTTTTCCGGAGAAAATCCCCCGCCAGTCCATCGCCAAACAGCCTCGCCAGCACGAAATCATTTCTCGACGGTGAAACACGAAATCCTAGGCCCATCTCGCGATTCAGTGCCGCAGTGGTGATCGCCGAAAGGATCACGGGAACCAGCAGCCATGCCAGAACGGGCTTCAAGGAAAATTCCGCACGCGGCTGCACGACAAACTTCATCGCAATCGCTCCCGCAGCAAACAAGATCGAGATCGGGAGCAGCGACATGTGCGTGCTGACCGAAATCATTAAAATCGCGGCCAGGGAGGTCCTTTGAATCAGCCGGAGCTTGCCGGCAAACACCAGCAAAAATGCCGTTAAAAATACGACACCCGCGAACACGTCGGGCATGAGCAGGGAAACCAGCCAGGGCAGGCTGGTGAGCAGCGCAAGGGCAGAAACGCTGGCCAGCAGGCAGAGGTCAGCGACCTTGCGGTCATCCTCGATAAAATAATCGCAGGTTTCGCGCAAAACGTAGACGACGATGAGTGCCTGAGCCAGAATCGTCCACCAGGCGCTGGCTTCGAAGCTCGTCCATCGGGTGAAAATGCTGTATCCGGGAGCGCGGACCGGCGGGAAGGCCACAAACGTCGTGCCTGTCAAGAGATAGGAACCCGTGTCTGAAAACAGGGTCGGATAGCCGTTATAAAGCGCGACCGAAAGCAGCAGGAATACCGCAGCTGCGTCGATCAAGAGCGGTCGAGCCCATTCGATTAGTCTTCCACTTACTGAAAGCGAATCGCCGCTTACGTGCCCCAAGGTCGAGTCTCCGGAGAATGAGATTGATCACATGAACTCGCTGCGCTGAAAGCTTACAGTAACAACCGTGTTAAATAGGCCTCAAAAAATTGATGGAGACGATCACGAGGAAGTCAGGACGGCCGAGGCCAAAATCCGGGTTTACTCGCCCAGCAGGCGCAGCGTGCTGGGAGGATAAAGGGCGATCAACTGGCCTTGCGGCGGCGAAATCCGTTCGAGTTCCAGGCAGGCGACGCCCGATTTTTTGAGCTCCGTGATCCGGGCGCTGGTGCGGAGGATTTGTCCGATCACCAGGTGCAGGTGAGGCTCGTGTCCGAAGCAGATCACTTCCTTGACCTTCAATTTTGACAATTCGCGAAGTAGCTCAGCGGGAGAACAGGTCCCTTTCAGCGCATCCGAGCGGATGATTTTCTTGGACGAAAAACCGATGACTTCGCAGAAGATTTCCGCTGTCTGCGCGGCTCGCAGCCACGGACTGGTCAGCACGGCGTCCGGCTTGACTTTCATCGCCAGCAGCCCGAGCGCTGCCGCATGAGTCCGCTTCATCCCTCGCGGTGTCAGAGGGCGTTCGGTGTCAGGCGGGCAATTGGGATCTTCGCGGTCCATTGCGATGCCATGACGGACGAGATATAGAAGCATCATTACGCTACCCTCGCCTTCTCCACCACCAGGACGCGGTGAAATGACAGCCTCAGGTTGAGCTCGCGCTCCAGCAGCCGCGCTTTCCGCTCGATGCCGCCGAGGTTCAACCGGGAGGACTCCCGCAACTCCACGTGGATGCGGACATCGCGCGGACCGCCTTCCACGGACAACTTCGCAATCGCCTGGCTGTGATCGCTCTCGAGGCGTTCGGCCAATCGAAGCATCCCGGCAAGAATTCTCGCTTCCTTTCGCTGACCGCGATTCAGAGAGGCGAAAACTTTGTGCGCCGCGTTGGGCTCCGATTTCTTATTGTGATATCGCACCAGGGCCGCGGTCATATTTTTTGCCCAGCCGTCGAGTCCCGAGATGACCGCATTGTGAATCAAATATTCGCCGTGACGATGGTGCCCCTTGCGGTTGATAAGCTCCCCGGAATCGTGAAGCACCGCCGACGCCTCAAGAATCGTTCTCATTTCAAAGTCCAGATGGTGGTAGGGCCAAAGCTTGTCAAAAAGCTGCAAGGCCAGCAGTCGAACTTGCTCGGCATGCTTCAGATCGCAACGCAAACGGCAGGCGAAGGACTCCGCCCCCGCCATCATGACCTGCGCCTCTTTTCGCTGCTCCATGCTCGGCTGGGGCGGCGCCACTTGCGCGGCGGCAAGTTCCTGAAGCAAACCTTCGCGCACGCCCACCCGCGGGATGATCATATGCCGCAGCCGCAACCACCGCGCAACCGTCACCAGAACAATGGCCGCGACACCCATCACTTCCGCGCGATCCCGGCGCACACCGAAGGTTTTTATCCGCTCATCCACGTCGAGCTGAAGTATGTTCCAAAGCCTTTCGCTCAACAGGCGCGCGTTCAGGGTTCCCAGTCCGCGGAACCTTGGCCCCGGCGCGAGCGCAGCCAAGGTTTCCGCGTTACCGCCGCAAGCCACTGCAATCGCTGTCATGGACCGCGGCCGGTTCGCCAGCCCGCTCTGCAGCACGGACAAAACATGAAGCCAGATATCGTTCGCGCAGTGCTCGTGGATGGCGCCTTTTACGCGGAACGCCTCCATCAAGCGAACCGTGCCGAGCGGCAGGCCGATGCTTCGCTGCAAAATGCCTTTTTTCAACTCGCTGATTTCCAGGCTGCCGCCTCCCAGGTCGAGGATGAATCGCGGCGGTTCAAAATTGCGGAGCACGCGGAGCGTGGCCACGCGCACGAGGCGGGCTTCTTCTTCGCCGGAGATCACTTCGAGGTCGATCCTGGCCTGCTGGCGAATGCGCTCGATCAGAACGTGGCGATTGCTGGCTTCGCGCGCCGCGCTGGTCGCCACCGCGCGGTAGCTCGTCACGCCGTGACGGTCCATGATCCTGCGGAATTCGCGAAACGCCGCAGTGGCGTCGCGCAAAGTTTTGCGGTCGAATTTTCCGGAGGTAAACGCGGAATGGCCGAGGCGCACGGGAGCGCGAACCGATTCAACAATCTCCCATTCCTCGGCGGATCGTACGCGGGCAATGATGAGCCGGAACGCGTTCGAGCCGGCGTCGATCGCGCCAAGGTGTATAGGTTTGGGTAGTCTCAGCGCCACAAGTGAGCCAGGGCAGAGGAGGGCCGGTAATGCGTGCGTTGAATCCCCAGATGAGCGGCGATCCGCTTCCGGAGTTCCGCATTGACCGAAGCCACGCTCGCCTCACCATCCATCGCGAGAAATTTTTGTTTCTCGGCAAGCGCTTCAAATTCTTTTTTGATCTTGGCTTGATACATGATAAAGGACTGGAACAAATCGTTGGATAGAGACATGTCCCGGCCCGATTCCCAATAACTGATTGCGTGCGATTTGCGAAACTCCCGCTCGAAGGCTGCTTCGGGGCGAACGTTTAGCCAGAATGTGAGGTCGGGTCGCAGCGCCATCTCATAGAGGCCGTGCAAATAATCGCGCTGAATGCCGCGCACGGCCGCTCGGGCGATCAGTGTATAAAAATACCGGTCCGCAAGCACCACAAAATCCGAGCGCAACGCGGGAATGATGCGGTGCTCCAGCTGATCGTAAAAATCCGTCGCGTACATCAGCGTCAGCGTCATCCGCGTGATTGTGTTTTCGGCGAGCAGGGCGTCGATGTCTTTTGCCACCAGGCCCGAGCGCCGCAGTCCCATCGTTTGCACCGCGAATCCTTCCGATTCAAGCCATTCGGTGAGCAGTGAGATCTGCGTGGAACGCCCGGAGCCGTCCATCCCCTCGATCACAATCAACGAACCGCCGAATTCCTCATCGTTCACGCCCGGAAGTGGAAGCCCGTAATTGCGTGGCGAGGAGCCTGCCGGGGGAGAAATCAATTTGGAGCGCCCATTTTTGCGGTCGGATCGCGAGGTTTTCATCGAGGCCTCCGCGCGGCCTTCTTGGGGGCAAAGCGCGATAGATCAATCCGCGATTTCACGATCTGGCGCATCTGCTTTTGCAACTTGTTCACGGGCAGCGTTCCATCCATCACGACGAATTTGTCCGATTCGATCATCTCGTCGTACTGCGCCAGAATGCGCCCCTGAAAAATCCGGAAACTTTCCGCCCGGTCGAGAGACAGGTTGAGGTCCATCCCGGCTTCGTAATACTTCAATTTGGGCCGGCCGCTCATGATGCGGTTGACAGCCACGTCCAGAGGCGCGCGAAAATAAAACGTAATGTCGGGAACCGGAGCAAAACGATACAGATTGCGCAGCCACCGCTGCGAACAGTTTCGCGCGACGTCTCGCGCAAACGCCGTGTAAATATATCGGTCCGCGAGGACCAGGTATCCGCCATGAAGCAACGGCAAAATCTGCCGCTCGCATCGGTCCGCGAAGTCGGCGGCGTGCAGCAGAGAGAACGTCGTCGGCGTCAGCAGCCGGCGTTGTTTGCCCCGGCGGGTCGCCGATTTCACCAGGGGAGACGAGTTCCATTCGGTGAAATGCAGCCGGTAGCCGCCGATTTCGAGCCATCTCTTGAGCAGGTACAGTTGCGTGCTCTTCCCAGAACCGTCTATGCCCTCCACTACGATCAGCGCGCCAGGATAAGCACGGGAAGGCTCGAGAAGATGGGAAACCTCAGGAGGCATTTCAATTGGCGCGAAAGAGGATGGTTCGGTGGCCGTCATGGAATCATTTGCCAATGTGCTCCCTCAGAACGCCATGATTATACGCACAGAATGTAAAAAAATGGTTACAAGATCGTGACGCCACCATAAATGGATCGGGCAAGCCGTTGCAAATCAATCTTTCCGAAGGCAAACTGCATTGGTGAGCACATACGACCTGATTTGCATTGGAGCAGGACCCTCAGGCCTGGCCTGTGCCATAGAGGCAAAACGTTCAGGAATGCGCCCCTTGGTGATCGACAAGGGTTGTCTGTGCAACTCCCTCTATCATTATCCCGTCAACATGGTCTTTTTTACGACCCCGGAACTTCTCGAAATTGGCGATCTGCCGCTGACGAGCACGACCGAAAAACCCACGCGTACCGAAGCGCTCAAGTATTACCGCAAGTGCGTCGAGCATTATTCGCTCGACCTGCGGCTCGGCCATCGCGTCGAGCGGATCGATGGCAGCGACGGCCGGTTCAGCGTGCATACGCGCAATGAGCAGGGAATCACCGCGCAATTTGCCGCCAAAAAGATCGCCGTCGCCACCGGCTACTACGACCTTCCGAATCGCCTCGGCGTGCCCGGCGAAGATCTGCCGCACGTCTCCCATTACTACACCGAGCCCCACCCTTTTTGGCGGCAAAATGTGATCATCGTCGGCGGAAAGAATTCGGCAGCGGAAGCCGCTCTGGATCTTTATCGCTCAGGTGCGAACGTGACCATGGTCCACCGCCGCGCCGAACTGGGTTCCACGATCAAATACTGGGTTCGCCCCGACATTGAGAATCGGATCAAAGCCCGACAAATTCGCGCGCTTTTCGAGACCGAAGTGATCCGCTTCGAGCCAGGCCGCGTTTGGGTTTCGAGTCAGGGTACAGAAAAGGCGTTGCCCGCCGACCAGGTATTCGCGCTGACCGGTTATCATCCTGACTTTGAATTTTTGCGCTCCATTGGCATCACGCTTGACCCCGCGACCAACAAGCCAGCGATGGATCCGCAAACCCACGAGAGCAATGTGCCGGGCATTTTCTTGGCGGGCGTTGTGATCGGAGGGAACCATACCAGCGAAATCTTCATCGAAAACGGCCGCTTTCACGGCAAGCAGATCATCGCCGCACTCTCCGGCAGAATGACCGACTCCAATTTCGCTTGACCCCGCCGCAAATACTCAAGGAATCCTTCAGCGCCACCTCATTTGCCGCGGTTCGCCTACTTTGTTAGACTGAATGGCGATGCCGTCGATGATCAAAGAAGCTGGCGAGACAATCGCTACGCTGGTAAAAGGTTTCAGCGTGACGTTCCGCAACATGCTGCGGAAAACCGTCACCGAAAACTATCCCGAAGAGCCTGTCCACTTTCAGGCCCGCTACCGCGGAATTCATGTTCTCCACCGCGACGAAAACGGTCTGGAAAAATGTGTCGGCTGCTTCCTGTGCGCCGCCGCATGCCCGGCCCGCTGCATTTACATCGAAGCCGCCGAAAACACCGACGTTCAACGCATTTCCGCCGGCGAACGCTATGCCAGCGTTTACAACATCGACTATTCGCGCTGCATCTTTTGCGGCTATTGCGTAGAGGCTTGCCCAACCGACGCCATCACTCACGGACACGGTTTCGAACTTGCTACGACGAACATCAATGCCCTGATCTACCGCAAGGAAAAACTCTTGGAAAAGGCCCCCGCCACCACCTAATCACCAGCGTTTTTTTCCTGATAAGCATTCCAAATGAATTCACTACGACTTCCGCGTTCGCTTTGTTTTCAAATCTGAAACCTCAAATTCATCGCCGTAATCTTGTTTCACGCCTCATGGCAGGTTCGCTGGGCCGCCTTGTCTTCAAATCTGAAATTTCGAATCTCAAATTCTTTTCCCAAGTTTTTTGAGGCTTCTCGGCAGGCTCGCTAGGTCGCCTTTTTTCGACTTCTTGCCCAGACCTCGTATCGGCGCGGCCAGCGAAGTCATGCGCATCGGATCGAGAATTTCCCTCAGCGTATCCTCGTCCAATATTTTCCGCTCAAGCGCGATCTCCCGAATCGGCTTGCCCGTCTTGACGCTTTCTTCCGCGATCTCTGCAGCGGCCGCATAGCCAATGTAAGGGTTCAAAGCCGCCGCAATCGAAATCGTCGCATTCGCGTAATAGGCGCACCGTTCCACGTTGACCGTAATCCCGTCCACGCACTTCGGACCGAGCACCGTCATCGTGTTCTTCAAGATCTCCGCGGCATGAAGAACATTCCACGCCATCGCCGGCATCATCACGTTCAATTCCAGTTGCCCGGCCTGTGCCGCCAAAGCAGTGACCACGTCCGCTCCAAACACTTGAAACCCCACCATCGCGGTCAACTCGGCCATCACCGGATTCACTTTTCCCGGCATGATCGAAGATCCTGGCTGCAGCGCCGGCAATCGAATTTCCGCAAGCCCTGTATTCGGTCCGCTGGAAAGCAGCCTCAAATCATTGTTGATTCGTATCAATTCCAGCGATAGATTCCTCAGGGCGGAAGATGCCACGCTCATGGCCAGATTGGACTGCATCGTGTAGCGCAGGTCGTCGGTTGCTTTCAAGTTCCAGCCGAAAATACTGCTCAAATATTTCACTACAACCTTTTGATATCTCGGATGCGTGTTGACTCCCGTTCCGACTGCCGACCCGCCAAGTCCAATTTCGAGCAGCAACTCCTGAGCTTGCCTCAGCACGATTGCGCATCGGCGCATTGCCGTTGCGTAAGCCGCAAATTCCTGCCCCAGACGTATGGGCACCGCATCCATCAAGTGCGTGCGCCCGGACTTCAGAATCCCATCAAATGATCTAGCCTTCCGTGAAAAAGATTGTTGAAGCCCCGCGAGCGCGATGAGATTTTGATCGATTAGAAATATTGCAGCCAGACGCATGGCGGTCGGGAAGACGTCGTTGGTTGATTGCGAGCAGTTGACATGATCGTTCGGATGGCAAAGCTGATATTCGCCCCGCTTTCCGCCAAGGATTTCGATCGCTCGATTCGCGATAACCTCATTGGCGTTCATTTGAAATGAAACGCCCGCCCCTGCTTGGTACACATCCACTACAAATTGGTCGTTCCACTTCCCGGCAATCACCTCTTCCGCCGCGCGAACGATAGCGCGCGCCCGCCTGGCATCCATCAATTTCAATTTGGCATTTGCCAGCGCAGCGGCCTTTTTAATCATTCCGATCGCCCGGATCAATTGGACGTGGGCCCGAAACCCGCTGATCGGGTAATTGTCAATCGCTCGCTGTGTCTGAATTCCGTAGTACGCGGCGAAAGGCACTTCTCGCTGCCCCAGTGAATCCTTTTCTGTCCGCGTCTTCATCCGATTTCTCCAGACTTCATCGATCAGCATGCTGTTTCAATTGTGCGTCATCCCTGATCTGTGTTATGGACCACCGCTGTTATGGACCACCGCTGTTATGGACCACCGCTCGTCTGAATTCAACAAAATATATGCGATGGCAAATAAAAGCGTGCATCCCATAGATTTGATCCGATTGCGGGTTGGCCGGCGGAAAATATTTCTATACCTTGCGATGAAATACGTTACATCGGCTGAACTAATCCCGATACCTGACCAAACACATTTATCCCGCAACCCAACGCTGATCGACAACAATTGCCCGCCGCTCTTGCATCCTTCGGTCTCTATAAGGCAGGTGAACTCGAGATTTTTATAATCTTTCCATCCTTAACATTTCCGCAGCTCCCGATCATTTCATTAACTGGATCCACCGCAGAGTCGTTTCGATTGCTTCCCGAGGAGCAGGCCCACTTGAAGCAACTGCTTCGATCCACGCGGGTTTCGGCGGGACTGGCCCGCCGCGCTCGGACGATGTTGCTGTTGGTCGACAGTGTGTCGCTGCGTCATATCCAGAGGCAGACCGGCATGAGTCCCAGCCGTACGTTGCACTGGAAGAAACGCTGGCGGGAAAAGGGGCTCGACGGACTGCTGGATGCACCGCGTGCTGGAAGTCCCCGGAAGATGACCGGTGCCAAGGAGGCCGCCATCGCGGCTGTTACACAAGCGTCTCCGCCGGGGCCGATCACTCACTGGTCCACTCGCCGTCTGGCGCGGCGCTGGGGCGTAAGTCACGTCAAGGTCATGCGGGACTTGTACAAGGTCGGGCTGCAACCGTACCGCCTGAAGCACTACGTGACCAGTCCCGATCCTGATCTTGAGGCCAAGGCGAAAGACATTCTTGGTCTGTACCTGCATCCTCCGGAAACAGCAGCGTTTTTCTGCATCGACGAGAAGACAGCCATTCAAGCGCTGGACCGCACGCAGCCTGCCTTGCCCCTGCGACCGGGACACCCGGAACGACACACTGTCGAGTATGTGCGCCACGGAACGGTTTCGCTGTTCGCAGCCTAGGAGTCTGTCCGAGTATTCCTCTCCGTCCTGCTGATTGTGCTTGAAAAAGAACCGCAAGGTGTGCGAGTTTTTCGAATCATGGCAAAGACATTTCGATCCTATCTTCCTGAACAGAAC
>Ga0182024_10025769_pt1 | contig 10358 bp, 9 predicted proteins | sample P32metaG_FD_120480 | JGI IMG/M metagenome (GOLD analysis project Ga0182024, IMG submission 120480) | Permafrost microbial communities from Stordalen Mire, Sweden - P3-2 metaG (Illumina Assembly) | ecosystem: Environmental > Terrestrial > Soil > Wetlands > Permafrost | place: Sweden: Stordalen...
GATCCGATACGCGTCCTCGCGGCGGATACGCGTTCCGCGATGCGTGATGAAAAGGGCGCTCGGATCGATCGCGCCCGTCTTCGCGTGCGCGAGCGAAGGGCGCACGCCAAGGTAGACGCGCAGTGCCGCGGCGCATTTGTGACCGACTGGGACCATCCGCTCCTTGCTCCCTTTGCCGAGCACGCGCACCGAGACGAAGGCAGGATCGACATGACCCAAATTTAGGGAAACGAGCTCCGTCACGCGCAGACCCGAACCGTAGAGGAACTCGAGAATCGCGCGGTCGCGCTTGCCAAGCGGTGCGTCATCTGGGCTTTCGACGACCTCCTTCGTCGCGTCGACGCCTAGGAACGTCGCAAGGGGGCGCTTCATCCGAGGGCTCGCGATGTCGTCCGCAGGGCTCCGCGAGAGCACCCCCTTCTTACACATCCAGCGCATCCACGCTCGCACGCTCGCTATCTTGCGGCCGATTGAGCTCGACGCGTGCGTCCGTGCGATCTCACCGAGCCATCCGCGAAGCGCGTAAACATCGATGGCCTCTGGGCGGTCAGCCACCCGACGATCCTCCAAGAAGCCGATGAGCCCCTCGAGGTCCGTTCGGTACGCCCTCACGGTGTTTGGGGAGGCGCGCCGCTCGGTCGTGAGATAGAGCACGAACTCGAGGAGCGCCTCGCGCGACGTCACGCGCCGATCGTTAGCACTCCCCTTCGTGATCGGCCCAGTTCACGTGGAAGCCGAGCACCGACCGCCCTTTACCAGGTCGTCCAGCGGAAGCCCTTGCGAACGGGCGCATATCGCAGAGGTTTGTCCTCGTCGATGCACTCGTAGTAGGCGGTACCCCTGTTCTGCGCACGCAGGAGGCCGAACGCGTGGCGAATGCCGGCGCCGGCGCACCCCGCGAAGACGAGGATCGCCGCGAGGATCCACCCGGCGCGCGAGGCGGCGGTGTCCGCCCCAAACGCGAATCGGAGCGTCATCGCCCCGGCACCCACGCCCACGAGGAACATGAACACGGAGCGAACCATTCCGCGACGCTCGGCAAAGTGCGTCATCACGGCCAAGCGCATCTCGTCACTTTCGTCGATGACGGCGCGACCTTCGGAGCTCGCCATGTCGGTCAGCTTCTGCCGCGGTCCGCAATCGACGCAGAAATCGCCGCCCGCGAAGGAGCCCCCACAAGCGGTACAGAGCTTCATGGCCATCGTGGAAAGGACGTAGCGGGCGTCTGGGGATTCGGTCAAGAGAGGACGCCCCGCGCGCTCGAAGCTTTGACCGGCTGGAAGTTGGCCCTAAAGCACACAATTGCCGACACTTCCCTTCAGACATGCCACACTCTTGCCGCGGCCAAAGGGTCGGGGCGACCCACGAGGCTCTCATGCATCTGGAAGAACGTCGTCGCAAGCGGAGCGTCGATCCTCTCATCGCACTGCACTACCAGCTCGCCTACGCGCGGCACGACGGTGGCCTCGACGCGATCGTCGTAGCGGATCCGTCGGGGGTCGTCGTCGCAGGCGCGGGTGCCTGGGCGACCTGCGAGGAGCTCGCGGCGTACGCGCCGTTGCTCGAACGGGAGCCGGAGGCCATGACGGTACCCATCGCGTCGCGGGTCGAGACCCTCCGTCGTCAAGTCGACGTGAAGAGGTTGCTCGTGGAGGGGCAAGAAGTCCTCCTCTGCGCGCGTGGCGGAACGATGCGGGAGTTGAGCCTCGATCACGCGGCGCAGGGCGTCGCACGCATTCTGAAAGTAGCTGCGTAGAGGAGCAGTCGCGAAGTACGCGCGATAGCGCCGCGCCGAACGGCACGCCATGACGTCTCTCGAGTCGCCGACGCCACGCCGCGTCGCGGACGCTGCACGATCCCCGCTTGCATGGGTGCTCGTTGGACTCGCGGGACTCTTCGCGACAGGCTTGGGGTGGGGCCTCCCGGGCTCAGACTCGTGGGACAACGACGGCGCCGCGCCGCGAGACTTTCTCGTTTCGGTCGCGCAAACGTTCGCGAACCACGGGTTCGACGTCGCGTACCTGCACCTCGCACCGCTGCATTGCGCTCTTCTCGCCGTGGCGACCCTTCCAGTCACGATCGCCGCGCTCTCTTCCGCGCCTTCAACCGCGCCCGACGCTGTCGTACAAACCCTCATCCAGACGCGCTACATGACGGCGAACGCGTGGATCGCTCGGTCCGTATGCGTGGCGATGGCTCTCGGCACCGTCTACGCCCTCGCGAAAATCGGTGAAGAGCTCCAGGGCAGACGGGCCGGGGCCATAGTAGGCGCCACGTGCGGGCTCAACGCGGGCTTCGTGTACTACGCGCACACGAGCAACTTGGAGGTCCCTTATCTCTTCTGGGGATCCTTCGCCTTGCTCACTCTCGTCCGCGCCATCACGCGAAGCGAGCCAAGACGTTTACGCGCATTCGCGATCTTGGGCGCACTGGCCATCGGCTCGAAAGACCAGGCGGCCGGGCTTTTTCTTTTGGGTGCGCCCACGACGCTGCTCTACTGGAGGGCGACGGCGCCGTGGGCACGCGCTCATCGTCGGCTCCTCGCGAGAGAAGCGACCCTGGCCCTCGCGATTGCGTTGGGGGTGTTTCTGGTGGCCGATGAGGTCGTTCTGAACCCTACCGGATTCGCTGCGCGCGTTCGCTACGTCCTCGGCCCAGCGTGCAGCGACCACGCGGAGTACGTGCCCAGCACGGCGGGACGCCTGGCTTTGCTTTGGGACATCGGCAAGAACACGTCGACCTCCTTTCCTCGGATCTTCGTCCCTCTCGGCGCGCTGGGGCTCGGTTGGGCCTTGCGTACGACGAAGGAAAAGCGTCCGGCGGTGCTGGCTCCGCTCTTCGTCGCGCTCTCGTTCACGATCTGCATCAACGCAACGGCCCTACGCTCCGAACAACGCTTCATCCAGCCGCAATTGGAGGTCCTCGGGCTCTACGCAGGGCTCGCGCTGGACACTCTCCTGGGCGCGCCCTTTCGAGGAGCACTTCTATGGCTCGTGCGCGCCACGTCAGGGGTAGCTCTCGCGCAGGCCCTGCGATTGGCCGCCAGCGTCGACGCGACCCTTCTTCTCGATCCGCGATACGACGCAGAAGTTTGGTTGCGTTCGCACGTCGCGACTGGGGAGACCATCGAGACCTACGGCCTCAACGTGTACCTGCCGCGCTTTCCGGTGGGTGCTCGTGTCGAGCGCGTGGGCATCGAGCCGACAAAGGGACGGAGTCCCCTACCCGGCGTCGAAGAACGCGTCGACGAGTTCGCGAACCTTCCGGCCCGGCGTCCCGAGTGGATCGCGGTGAGCCGCGCGTGGGTATCGTACTTCCTGGAGGATCCGCCGTATGACGCGACGCCTGGACGGCGTGTTCCTCCCGCCCAGTTCGCGGCCATCGATCCCAAGTCACGCGCGTACTTTCGAGCGCTCTTGGCAGGAGAGAATGGCTACCGAATCGCGCATACCTCCGCGTGGTCAAGCAAGGTATGGCCCGCGGCCCACATCCACGCGAGCACGGGAGAGACCGTATGGGTCCTCGAGCGAGTGAACTGAGGAGCGCTTCAGACGAGCCCAAACGCAGGTTTGACCACTCCGTCGGTGCGCGGTACTCCAACTCTATGTCGGATCGCAATTCAGACCCGCCGCGTCGCCGCCTCGAAAGTGTCGTCGGGGAGCTCATCAAGCGGGCGGTCGAGATTGGAGTCGAAAAAGCGACCGAAGCGCCGGACACTGTCAAGAACTTCGTCGGGGATCTGAAACTACCGAAAGAGATCGTGGCCTACCTGCTCACGCAGGTCGAGGAGACGAAGAACGGTCTTTTTGGGGTCGTCGCCAAGGAAATTCGCGATTTCCTCGAGCACGCGAACGTCTCTAGCGAAATGCAGAAGCTCCTCACCACCGTTCAATTCGAGGTCAATACGACCATCCGCTTTCGACCGAACGAAAAGAAGGAAAAGAGCAACGGCAACGGACAGGGCGGGGACGACGCCGGTTCCTCCGCGAAGCCGGAAGTAAAGCCGGAGCGCCGGCGGACGCGCGAGTAGGTCGCGAAAACCTTGCTGGACGAGTAGTATGCTCGCCCGATGAGTGCCAAGCCCTTACGCGCAGGTGGTGAAGTCGACAGCTATTGTACCAAGTGCCGTCTCGTCCTGAACCATCGCATCATCGCGATGGTTGGGCCGAAGCCGCGAAAGGTGGAGTGCTCGACCTGCAGCTCGCACCATCTCTATCGCCCTAATCCTCCGGGCGAGCGCGCAGAGCAGGAAGCCGGCGGAGCGCGTCCAGGAGCCGGAACGAAGGAGCCCCGTTCGGCGCGGGTCAGCCACGTCACGCGCGCCGAGCAGGCGCGACAGGATCGCGAGAAGAGCTGGGAGAAAGCGACGGTGGGGAGGGCGTTGACGGACTTCAAACGCTACACGGTCGTGGCTACCTTCAGCGAGGGTGAGCTCGTCCGCCACTCGAAGTTCGGCGACGGCGTCGTGACCCGGATCGTGGGCCCGAGCAAGGTAGAGGTCATGTTCAAGGACGAAACGCGAATGCTGGCGCAAGGTATGACCGCGTAGGAGTTCGACGTCTTGGCGAGGTGGGTTGCGCTCATCGGGCTTGCGCTGGCGGGCTCAGCGCTACGCGCCCAGGCATCGGCGGCGACCCCTGTGCCGCCTCGCGTAGAGATCGTTCCGCCCTCCGCGGGATGGCTGGGCGCCTGGCTCGTCATCGGCCCTTACCGCGCAGGGCAGCCCGGCGTAGACGAAGGAGCGATCGCTCCTTTGGCCGGCGCGAGCTGGGGCGCTCCCTTTCTCACGCACGTCGAAGCCGCCAAGCGAGGCGCCAAGGCAGCGGTCCTCGCGGATCCTCCGCGGTGGAGCATCGCCTCGAGTGGGGACGGGCCTATCGACCTCTCGGCGGCGCTCCATGCAAGTGACGGGGACGTCGTCGGGTACGCTGCCGGAATACTTCACCTCGAAGAATCCGCGAGCATCCTGCTCCTCCTAGGCGCCGACGACGGTGTCCGCGTGCTCGTCGACGGTCGACTCCAGTTCGCCCGAGACGAATCTCGACCGCCGCGCGACGACGACGACATCGTCCCCCTCGAGCTCGCCAAAGGCGACCATTCTCTCGTTCTGGCCCTTCATCAGCACGATGCGGCTTGGATGCTCCACGTCAGGCTCTTGGATGCGCATACGCTCGCTCCGCCGTCCGGCGCGTACCTCGCACTTCCGGGAACTACCGCGGAGGATGCTCGTGCGCTCGCAGCCAAGATGTCGTGGGTGTCGGTCGACCGCGGACTCTCGCCGGACGGGTATCACCCCCGTCTTTCGGTTCGCTTTCCGGAAGGGGTGCCGAGAGGGATCCCGCTTCCCGTGAGAGCGCGGCTCGTACGTGGGGTGCCCGCCACCGGCCGATCCGCGTGGGACCCGAATCTTGCCGCGCTGTTCGACGTCGACGCTGGGCAGGTACCTACGAGCAACGGCGGCGTGGGCGACCTCGTGGTTACGCTGCCGAACGTGGGCGACGGAGGCGCTCCGGTAGACGATGCCGACTGGACCTACGAGGTGCGCGTAGCGGACCGAACCGTTTCAGCGCGCTTTACTCCGCGGCGCGCGATTCGTGCGGCGGCGGCCCGAGCTGCCACGGCGCTTGCCGGAGTAGATAGGAACGCGGCCTGGCTCGCGCCAGGATCGCTCGAGAGCGTACGCCACGAGTTCGACCGTGTCGTGGCCTTCGTGTCGCGCGCCGACGGCGACCTAGAAGCTCAACTCGACGAAGCGAAGGAGCTCGATGAGCTTTCGCGCGCACTCGAAGCGAAGAATGACCCCTACCGGTATCGCACCGGGCCTATGCGGCGCGCCTACCGTTCCCCCATCGACGAGGAGCTCGCCGAGTTCGGGCTCTACGTTCCGCCATTGTATCGCCCCCAGGGCGAAAAGCGCTATCCGCTGGTCGTCGGGCTTCACGGCTTGAACGGACGTCCCATGGCGATGATTCGCTACCTTTTCGGCTTCGACGATCCGAAAAAGGAAAACGAATGGGAGGACCGCCATCTCGGCGCTCTCCCTCCGCTCGACGCGTTCGTCGTGACGCCCCACACGCACGGGAACACGATGGGCCGCGATATGGGCGAGGACGACGTCATGCGCGTCATCGACTGGGCTATGAAAAGGTATCCGATCGATCCGGACCGAATAAGCATCACCGGTATGTCGATGGGGGGTATCGCAAGCGCCGCGGTCGCGCTGCGCCACCCTGACCGCTTCGCTGCGGCAGAGCCGTTGTGCGGCTACCACAGTTACTTCGTGCGTCGCGACATCGCGGGCCGCCCGATGCGTCCTTGGGAGCAGATCCTGGCTGAAGAGCGCTCCAATGTTTCATGGGCGTACAACGGCGAGCACCTACCCCTCTACGTCGTACACGGCACCCTCGATCTCCCGGAAGCCAACAGCGGCGTGCTGATCCGACGGTACGATGAGCTCGGATACTCCGTCGAACACGAGCACCCCACCCTCGGACACAACGTTTGGCAAACGACGTACGAAGGCCTGAAGGGGGTTCACTGGCTCCTCTCGCACCGGCGCGACCCACATCCACGTGACGTCCGATTTCGGACGGTGCGATTGCGTGACGCCGACGACGCTTGGGTACACATCGAGGAGTTGCTAGCAGCCGATGTTTGGGGAGAGCTGGAGGCGCGCGTTCCGTCTCGAGGCACTATCGTCGTTGCGACGAAAGGCATCGCGGCGCTGCATTTCGACCGAGACCAGCAGCTCACCGAAGAGAGGGGGCCGCTTGCCGTGTCGATTGACGGTACGACCGTGCACTTCGCGGCGGACGAGCCCGCCGTCCTTCATCTGGACGAAGGACGCTGGAAAGCGGGAGCGGCGGTGCACGCGGGGCTCTACAAACATGGCGAACTCACGGGCCCGATTCGCGATGCGTACCACGCTCCTCTCCTCTTCGTGTACGGAGTGGACGATCCGACGCAGGCGCGCGCGAACGAGGAAGTGGCGCACGCGTGGGCAGCGGGCGGTGCGGGAATTGCGGTGCACTATCCCGTGATGAGCGATGCAGAGTTCTTTGCACAGGCAGAGTCTCTCGCAAACGAGCGGGCACTCTTTCTCGTTGGAAACGCGAAAAGCAACCGCGTCTTGCGAGCCCTCGAGCCCGCACTGCCGGTTCGCGTCGACGGAAGCGCCGTGCTGATGGGTGCCGATCGGATCGAGGGCGCCGAGGTTGGTGCAGCTTTCGTGGTCCCGAACCCGCGGCGTCCCGATCGCTATCTCGTCGTGGTCGAAGGGGCCGACGCCGCGGGCACTTGGCGTTCGCTCTCCCTCCCGAGCCTCTTGCCCGACTTCGTCGTCTATGACGCGAGGGTCGCGCCGGCGCGTGGGCAGATGCTGCTCGGGGCAGGGTCCGTACGCGCTGCCGGGTTCTTCAAGAACGATTGGTCCCTGCCCGATGTACGGGCGGATCCACTCGCCACGGCAAAACGCGCTGGGCCCAAGACGGAGTACGACGCCACGCCGTATCTGCCCTGAAGGGGGCTTGTCATAGCGTCAGCTCCCCCGCTTCCGCGACAAGCGGTAGCCCACTGGATCCTGCGTCGCCCCGATCCCCCCTCCCGTACCGGTGGTCCGGGACCGCCCGTGTCCTCTTCCTAGCTCTGCCCTCGGGCTCTCACTTCGCTCGGGCTCTCGCTCGTTGCGACCTCGGCCACTCGGAGCCCAAGTCCGCGGTCGAGGGCCGGCTTGGGGTCTAGTCCCCTTCTTTGGTGGGGAGACGTGTTCAGCTCGACTGGAGGTCACGCGCGGCACGCCGAACGTTTTCTTGAGCGTCAGGAGCTCATTGGACGTGAGCAAGCGCCACGTCCCAGGTCGCAATCCCTCAGACGACACGCCGGCGAACACCGTCCTCGCGAGGCGCATGACCGGGAAGCCCGTCGCTTCCCCCATGCGGCGGATCTGTTGGTTTCGCCCCTCTTTGATCGTCAGCTCGAGCCACGTCTTGTCGTCCTCGTAACGAAGCAGGGTCGCGATCGCGGGGCGGGTCATGCCGTCATCGAGAGAAATCCCTTGGCTCCAAGCCTTTAGGTCCTTCTCCTTCATCTGACCTTTCACCTTCACCACGTACGTCTTGGGTACTTGCCCACGGGGGTGGAGTAGGCCGTCCGCAAAGTCTCCGTCGTTCGTCGCGAGAAGGACACCGCTCGTCGCATAGTCGAGCCGCCCTACGGGGTACACGCGCCCTGGAGCATCCTTGAGGTATTCCTTTACGGAGAGCCTCCCCTCTGGGTCGCTCATCGTCGCCACCACTCCCCGCGGCTTATGCAAGACGATATAGACGAAGTCTTCGGCGACCACGCGACGTCCGTCGACTTCGACCTTGTCTCGCTTTGGATCCGCCTTGGTTCCAAGCTCTGTGATGACGTGACCGTTGACGCGGACCCGCCCCCCACGAATGAGCTCCTCCGCATGCCGGCGTGACGCGACCCCGGCTCGTGCGAGAATCTTCTGCAATCGATCTTGTACCATGGTCAAAGTTATTCCATATGGCAGGACACATGCGACGCATCGAAAAGCCCTGGGGCCACGAACTCATCTGGGCTGAAGCCGAGCGTTACGTTGGGAAGATTCTGCACATTCGCGCCGGACAGAAGCTCTCTCGTCAGTACCACAACGAGAAGGACGAGACCTTTCTCGTGCAGTCTGGAGAAATGGACCTCGAAGTAGGCGCCGGCGCGGAAATTCGAACCCTTCGGATGAAGCCGCTCGATACGTTCCACTGCTCGCCGAAGACCGTGCACCGCATGATTGCCGTCTCGGACGTCGATGTCGTCGAAGTCTCGACGCCCGAGCTCGACGACGTCGTACGTCTCGAAGACGCGTACGGCCGCGAAGGAACCAGTAAGGCGTAGACGCTTTTCCCTGAGGAGCCGCTACTTCTTCTTGGATGGGGGCTTCGCGGGGCCTGCGTCCGCGCTGGCCGCAGCCCCGCCATCTGCTGCCCCCCCCTGCATTTGTTCGCGCGCCTTGACCTCCTCTACTTCGGCGGCTCGCTGCAATTCTTCGTCACGGTCCCAGCGATCGACGTGGCCATCGAAACCGACGTCGACCCCCATCCTCTCGAGGTGACCTTTCGTATAGATCTCCCAAACGTCCGGCTTGCCATCGAAGTTCGTGTCGCGCTGAACACGCGAGAGCTGGCCGCCCACGTAGAACTTCCAAACGTCCGGCTTGCCGTCCTTGTTCGTGTCGATCCGCTCTTCCGAGATCCGGCCGTCGACGAAGTCGGTCCACACGTCGATGCGGCCGTCGTAGTCCGTGTCCGCCTCCTCGTGCAGCGCCTCTCCCTTCGCGTTGAAGGTTCGGACGACGTCCTTGATCCCGTCGAGATTCGTGTCGATCTCCCTGCAAATGAGGGTCTTGTGGCGCGTCTCGGCCTCGCCGAAGGTCTTGTACACGCGTCGTACGTTGGGCCGGAACGCACCCGGACCGGCGGTCTCGCTCACTTCGAGCTCGGGCTTGTTCTTCCAGTCGCACATCGATCGATCGTCCGCGGGCCATTTCCCGGGATCTTTCGATCCTCCCGGAGTTGCCGTGGCCGTCTTCACCGGCGGCTCGCCCCCGCCGCAAGCCATCGCGGCGCCGAACGAGAGAGCTCCGAGCGCCGTTAGAAGGGACGCCGAGGTACGAGATGTCCAAAGACGGCGGACGATTCGGCCTGAAGACATAATCTCCATCAGAGTCCTTTTTGCTTTCGGACCGCTCCAGCGTCGCCCGTCATAGGGCCGCCGTCCAGCGAGGAGTTGTCCGCCTGTGGAGACGCTGTCGAACCCGACGCCGGAGGCGGTGGAGAAGCTGGAGGAGGAGGCGCCGGGGCGAGCCCGCCATCGGAACCGCCGAGAACGATGACGGTATCCGGGTCAGGCTTGCCGTCGCCGTTCTTGTCCGTCGAGATCGTGACCTTCTCGCCCTCCCATACCCACCACTGATCGACCTTGCCGTCGTTGTTCGTGTCGCGCTCGCGCCGCAGCCGCTTTCCGGAGTCCTTGTCGAAGTAGTCCCACGTATCGATGCGGTGCTGGCCGGTCGTATCGTACTCGCGCCGAACGACCTTGCCGGCCTCGTAGTAGTCGATCGAGTCCACGACTCCGTTGTCGTCGTAGTCCGCCTCCCGGCGCCGTATCGTGCCGCTGGCGTCGTAGTACTCGTACAGGTCGGGCTTGCCGTCATGGTTCAAGTCGGTAATTCGGCAGATTTCCTTGCCGGTGCCCTTGTCGTACACGCGCTTGATGTCTGCCTTGCCATCGCCGTTCGCATCGAGGATCTCAACCCGGTGACCGGACTCGCTGCAGGCCTCGTGCTCCACCGCCTCTGA
>Ga0182024_10025770_pt1 | contig 10358 bp, 5 predicted proteins | sample P32metaG_FD_120480 | JGI IMG/M metagenome (GOLD analysis project Ga0182024, IMG submission 120480) | Permafrost microbial communities from Stordalen Mire, Sweden - P3-2 metaG (Illumina Assembly) | ecosystem: Environmental > Terrestrial > Soil > Wetlands > Permafrost | place: Sweden: Stordalen...
AATCTATTATCCGCCGCCGGGTCTACGACCGGGAAGGGCACGACTTCAGTCGTGCCGAAAAGCCGATAAAAACGAATCCGCGCTTTAGCAGCCCGATTCCTTTGCGAGTTCCCGCTAATTCTGCTTGACAGCCCCCACACCCCGCTCTGGAACCACAGCCGCCTTCCCACTCTCCACCCAAGCCGTGTACCACAAATTCAACAGCATCTGCGATCCCGCCGCCAGCCGATGCGTCGTAAACTCGAACGCCTCTGGAGAACCCTTTTCGCGAAATCCCCCGGATTTTTCTAGCGCGTAAACATTTTCCACCAGCCCGTTCGACTGCCTCAGGTACGCAACATAGCGCGCGAACGGCTCGTCCAGCGCTTCCGGAGCCTGCACCAGCCCCGCAAAATCTCCCGCCCGAATATTCGCCGCCACGTAGGCAGTCTCAAACTGCGCGTGGATCGTATGCTCCGTCGTATATCCCTTCGGATTCTCTCCCACCCACCCGTTGTACTGGATCGTCGTATGCAGCGGCTGCGATCCATCCGCCACATAGTGCCCCAGCCAGCCCGCGTAAAAAATGATCGCCTGCTCCACCGCCGCAGTCGGCTTATGCGCAGCCTTCAACTGCCGGTACTCGCGAAACCCCGCCTTCAGCCGGCCATAGACCTCCATCGTGATGTAAGGCTGCAGTCCAACTTTCTCAGGCAAATAATCGTCCGGATGCTCCGTGGTCGCCGCGCGCTTCTCATACAGCTTGCGGTAAAACTCGTAGCGCCCGCGCGGCAGCGGATCGAGCCACGCTACCCGCTCCAGGTCGATAAAATGATCTGGCTCCTGCGCATTCTTCAGCGCGAACTCTGCCGGATTCCGCCACCGGTCCGGCTCCGGCCCCAGATAAGCGATCTCCACCACCGCCCGCCGCAGAAACTTCGGCATGCTCGCCGGAATCTTCTGTGCCGCCACGCGGTTCACATACGTATGCCCCTCATTTCCCCACGCAAACGCAGCTTCGCTCTGAAAAACAACGAGGGCGATCAGCACCCAGCCAATAAGCCCTCTTTTAGTCGTAACCATTTTTTGTCGACCCGCTCCCCGAAGGTCAAATCCCATTTCCCAGCCTAGTCTCTTCTAGAACGTCAAGTGCATCGCCAGTTGCATGAACCGGTTGCTGCCCACCGTTTGCCGTATCACGCCGTAGTTCTGTGGATTAGGATTCGCTGGCGTCAATGTCTGGGTTGGATCGGGAAAACACGGATTAGGATTGAAGCATCCGTTCAGTGCAAAGTTGCCGTTCGGCGCATCGAAGTCCGGATGGTTGAAGATGTTGAACGCGTCCGCCTGGAATTTCAAAGCATAGCGTTCGCCAAATCTGAAATTCTTGAATACTGATACATCGAAGCGGGTCTGGAACGGCGCGCGGAAGATATTGCGGCCATTCGATCCATATCCGGTCTCATTCGTATCGCATACAGCCGCTCCGCCGACGGTCGGGCCGCACGGTGGAACTCCACTCTGCCCAGGCTGCAAAAACGGAATGGAGAAATCGTTCGGGTTGATATACGGAACCCGAACCGTGCCCGGTGGATATCCACCGGACGTAAAGTAGCCATCCGTTCCGCCTTGCGTGGCCTGTTTGGGCGAAACTCCGGCCGCCAGCGGCAGAATCGGATTGGTAATGAAGTCGTCAGCGCTAAAGTAAATACTGCCAGCGGTTCCCGAAAAATCGATCACGCTAAACGGTTCGCCGCTCTGGGCCACGGTGACGCCCTGGATCCCCCAGCCATTCACCGCTTTGTCGACGAATTTCGACGCGTAAGCCTTAGTCGGGAACTGATACACGTAACTAACCGTCAACACGTGCGTGCGATCAAAATCAGACGAAGCGTAGGCGGTTCGCGGCACAAGGGGATTGTTTCCGTTGAAGAATAGCCCAGATCCCAGCCCGCTGCCTTCATCCAGAGAGTGCGAGTAGGTATAGGAAGCATTCACCATCAGGCCATGCGACATCTTCTTGTTGAGCTGGAATTGCAAAGCGTTGTAGGTAGAGATGCCCTCGGCTTTCCAGAAATCCGCATTCGGATTGAAGCCGGTATAAGGAGTGCGCAGCGCCGTGTTTCCGTCGGAGAAGGCAAATGCTCCGATCGTGGTTTGTACTTGCTCAGTGGCGAGTGGGCATGGATAATTATTCCCGCTACAGTTAGGCGACGTATTATCGACGGCCTGGAAGCCGTAGCTGTAGATCTGCCCGTTGATCGGGTTCGTCGGTGTCGCGACGCCCGGTTGGTTGAACGGAATCGGTATCGGCTGGTGAACGCCATGATTCCCGATGTACCCCAACGTCAGCACCAGATTGTTCTTGGGCTGCCACTGGAAATCCAGGCTCCAGTTTTCCGAATACGGCAGCTTGTTCGTGGGATCGTAACCGCCGAACAAGAAATCGGAGTTGGCGAACCCGGTCGGTGTGCAGGTAGGAGTAACCGGCTCTGCGCAGCCGCTCAATTGAGACTGGTTGTAAATAAGGTTCGCTACTCCGCCCAAATTGGTTGGTGGGGGCGGAATCACGGATGCGCTAAAAGGACCGACTGTAAGGCAATTGACACCAGCCGCGCAACCTGCGACAACAGGAACCGTAAACGGCTGCTGCGTGGTAACGCTGAACGGTCCGCTGATGCCTAGGCCCGCGCTAGCGGAAAGCTCGGTAAAGTATTCTCCGCGATCCGCGTATATGCCGAACCCTGCGCGAACCACAACGTTCTTGAAGCGCGCAGGGCTCCAAGCCAATCCGAGGCGTGGTGCGAACATCCATTGACGGCCAGTCAGGGTTGAATCGCTCACGCCTTTAAATCCAAACGCCTTGTTGTTGCCGGCCACTACTAGGCCGACTCCAGGTTCGCCATTGGCCAGCGTCCCGAACGAATCAGTGGCCAGGTCGTATTTGTAATCCGACGGATAGAAGTTTGTAAGCAAGCCATTGATTTCGTTCAGCGGCCCGTCCCAATCCCAACGCACTCCCAAGTTCACGGTGAGATTTGACCGCGCTTTAACATTGTCCTGGACAAACAGCCCCGCTGACTTCGATCGGAAATGGCGGTTCGTTTCCCCGTTGAGCAGAAGTCCGCCACTGTGATCCGATCCTATCGTCCCGGTGAGGAAGTCGCCGAAGCTATTAAAGCTCAGGTTGGCTACCTGGTTCTCGCGGTTTTCAACGTTGAGTTGCATGTCGTCGAAGATTCCGCCGAGAGACACCGACTGGCGTCCATGAACCCAGTGATAGGTTGATTGTCCTTCGTGCTCGTTCTGAAAGATTCCGGCGTTAGCGAAGTTCGTCGAGGGCCCGATGCTCATCTGGTTTCCGTGGAACAATGGCACCGTCCCCCCACCCAGCAATGCCGCTCCAGCGTCCGCGTTTGCGATTGTGATGCCGGGAAAGTATGGGCTGCCCAGAAGATTCAGACCTACAGCGCTCGGTGTCAGAGCCTGGCTCGTGGTGGCGTTCGCCACTTCGCGAACAAAACCATAGCGGTTCTCCCAGGTCGCATTCGGAGTGAGAACGGTTGTGTTATCCAGCGAGAAAAGCTGACTTCCCGCATGCATGGTCTGCGGGAACCCCGGCACTTGGCTGACCGCAAAAGGTATGCTGGTCGGGTCGCTTTGGTAGTAGTACTTGCCGGCAAGGCGGTCCTTGGCGCCAAAGTTGTAATCCAGATTGCCATTAACCTGCGTGGCGTTGAACTGGCTCGCAGGACCTTTGACGAAAGCATTAAAAGCCTGGGTGCCGCTTTCTGGGTTCGGCGCATTCGCCGAGGGAATGATGAACTGGCCGCTTGGTGTCTTCGCATTCAGAATCGCCATCGCGACGGGATCAACTTGAGTCGCAGTGATGCACCCGGTGGAGCATCCGTCGGCGGTGTTTACCAGGTTAGCCACGGTTCCCGGATCGCTGCGATTGCTGTCGGTTAGACCCGGAAGCGTTGGAACGCCGTTGAATGCGCCACTCAACGCATCGCTGATCCTCTGTCCCTGATAAGAGACAAAAAAGAAAAGCTTGTCTTTCTTGATCGGCCCGCCCAGCGTGCCGCCAAACACATTGCGATGAAGCGGGGGCGCGCCCGTGAAGAATGGATTCACCGCCAAAAAAGTGGGCGCCGCGTCAAATGCGTTGCTCTGGTAGTACTCGTAAACCTGGCCATGCAGATGATTCGTCCCCGACTTGGTTGTGGTCTCGATGTGAGCGCCACTGGCCGAGCCCATCGACGCGTCGTACATCGAGGTCGCGACGTGAACCTCTTCGATCGTCTCCACCGGCGGCGTAGGCAGCGCCTGGCCGATGGCGTCAAACACCGAACTGTTCGTCTGCACCTGCCCGCCCACTCCAAAAATTTCTCCCGTGTTGAGAGTGAAACGGCTGTCGGAAATGTTACTCGTCGAATTTCCGTTGAACAGATTGTTCGCGTTCACTCCATTGAAAGTGAACAAATTGCTGGTGTCGCGCTGGCCGTTCGCCACAATTCCCTGATTGCCCAGCCCTTCGTTTGAACCTGAACCCGACAGAAAGTCGGCGCTCACACCCGGCGCCTGGATGGCAAGCTGTGTAAAGCTCCCTGTGCCCAGAGGAACAGACTCAATCTGCTGTGCGCCCATCGTGTAACCATTCGTTGTGTCCGTCTCATTCAACAGCGGCGTCGCTTCCACCGTGATCGTCGACGACACCGCTCCCGGCTTCAGCCTGGTATTCAGGGTTGTGGTCAGGCTGCCTTGCACAATGATGTTGGGGTACGACGCCGTCTGGAAGCCGTCTTTGCCGAACGTGACCGCATACTTGCCGATCGGCAAATCGGAGAGGCTGAAGGATCCATCCGCTTTGCTCGTAGCCGTCACTTCCAGGTTGGTCGCCACCGCGCGCGCTTTCACGCTCACGCCCTGCACGACCGCCCCGCTGCTATCGGTGATCGTGCCATTCAACGATCCCAAGGTTTGCTGCGCCAGCGCTGGAATCGGCAAATTAGCTAGGGTGAATACTCCGAGCAGCAGAAAACTTCCGGTGAACTTTGCAATCAACCTAGAGAAAAAGCCACGGCGATTGGTCACAGGGCGGACCCTCCTTGATCAAGACTCGCCGTTATAGCAAAACTGAGTGGTGGGGTTCAAGAAAAGACCGTCCCAAAGCCATGAAAAGTCAGTGAATTTTTTGGATTCGCCGCAGCAGTGCCGCCATTCAGTTGCAGTTCGCCAGGTTCTGTCCCACGCCTTGCATACTCATAATAGAGTTCGCCACCAACGGCAAACTCCACAATTTGCTGTGATGCCGGCGTAAATAGTAGGCCGCAAACGCCGACCCGGCACTCTTAAGCGATGCCACTGCATAAGCCCGCACCACCGTGGGATGCGTTCCATAAAGGTATGGGGACTCAGTCTCTATATTGCACACACCCTGCTTGCCGGCAAGCCAGTTTTCTCGCGCGAACAAAGTGGTATAGGAGTCTGCGAATGTGCTGCCGGTCGAGATGATGGCAAGGCTCAAGAACTTCTTATCAATCACCGGCGCTTCACCCCTGGAAGGCGGCGTCGCTATCGCGCTCACGGCGATTGACGGGCTAACCGGCGTCGCAACTAACGCAGCCCGTGCCGTGCTGTTCGGCGCCTCCGGCAACTCCCCAGCATGGGAGACCGCAACCAGAGCCAGTAGAATGATTCCGCACCACGAAGCGAACCGCATTTAGGCTTCTCCCCCGAACGTAACTCACTTCTACCGGAATCTTCTTGCGGAATGAATTGCCTTACTGCCATCTGCGTGAGGGGGACAACGATCGACGGCTACAATCAGCCTACGTTAGGCCCGATAGCCGCACAATTGCGAGATTGTAATGAGGAGTTAGTCACTTCCAGTAACCACCTGTTTGGGCCATTGCCGTTGGCAAGAATTTAGGCGGAAGGAATTGGATCGCACGAAACTGACGAGAAAAGCAGGAAGTCACGCAGACTGACCATCTCACATGAAAGCAGATGGGAAATTAACTCGATTTAAACCACCCGCTTAACTGCCTACAAACCGCGCATATAAACTGCGCGCCAGCCCGGTATCAGTCGTTCCTTTGATAATCGCCCGCCCATCCGGAAACAATGTCATCTCATACGGCTCGCGCCAGAACTTCAGCACAAACTCGTTATGGCGTACCACGCCATGAGTTTCCAGCCGCCGCTGCATCTCGGCAAAATCGATCGGACGCGCCCGCTCATGGATCTGCACCGAGTTTCTTCCGCACATCGTGATATGCGGCCGACCCTCGCCCGCCAGGTGGACGAAATCCCGCTCGCCACACGCCCTGCACCCCACTCTCGGAGTCGCTGCCGCAATCTCCGCATGCTGGTTGCTCCACACATCAAACGACCACAATGTCGTGCGTAGTTTCTCCGCCGCCACGCCACCTACCAGCAGCTTCATCGCCTCCGTCGCCGCAATCGAGGCCACCACATTCACTGCCGTATTCAATATTCCGGAAGTCTCGCAAGTCTCCACCATGCCGCGCGGCGTGTCAGGAAAAATGCACGCTAGGCAAGCTGTTTTGCCCGGCAACACGTTGAAGGTCACTCCGTAGCTGCCCACCGCCGCCGCATAAATCCATGGCCTGCCGTTCTTCACGGCGTAATCGTTCAGCAGGTAACGGGTTTCAAAGTTGTCAGTTCCATCGAGAACCAAATCCGTTCCCTCAAGCAATCCTTCAATGTTCTGCGGAACCACATCCTCCACCCGAGCCTCGATCACAATCGCGGAGTTAAAGGCAGCAATTTTCCGCGCCGCCGCAATCGCCTTCGGCACCGATTCCGCGGCATCCTTCTCATCAAACAGCGATTGCCGCTGCAGATTGCTTGCCTCCACATAATCGCGGTCGATGATCCGCAACACTCCCACACCCGAGCGCGCCAGCAGAGCCGCCAGCGCTGACCCGGTCGCTCCGCAGCCCACAATCGCCACCCGGCCGGCCGCCAGCCGTTCCTGGCCCTCCGCTCCAACGCCGCGAAACAGAAGCTGCCGCGAGTACCGCTCTTCGAATTGCTCTTTCGTTACCGGCTGCCTCAAGTCGGTCACCAGCTTTCCTACGCAAAACCTTTATTATAAGTGTCGGCGCTGCTTTGGCCGCCGATGTAGACAACACAGGCCTTCCGCTCTTCATCGAACATAATCATCGGGCCCAAGGATACTATTTGCTGAGACGTCACTCGTCACTGTTCCTTATTATGCTTTTCCTCGCTCTGGTCGCCTGTGCCGGCGCGCCAGCTTTCGCGCCTCCGCAGCAGCCGCAATCTCCCGAAGCTCCATCCGCCCTCTCCACCATGTCCGCCTACGCCGGAAGCATTGTGCAATCCATCGAACTCCCCGGCGTTGCCGATCCCGGCCACCTGCTGCAAATGATTCCGCAAAAAGCCGGCCAGCCGCTCGATCGCGATCAGCTCCGCGAAAGCATCCGCGTCCTCTATGCCACCGGACTCTTTGCCGATATCCAAGCCGAAGTCAGCTCCTCCGGTCCCGCCGTCATTCTTACGTTCGCCACCTCACTCAACTTTTTTATCGGCGCCGTTGAAGTCGAAGGCGCTCCCGCCCATCCCAACTACAACCAAATCGTCAACGCCTCCAAGTTTCAACTCGGCGAACTTCATACTCTTGATAAGCTCGACCGCGCATTACAGAACATCCGCCAGCTGATGCAGGAAAACGGCTATTACCGCGCCCGCGTCACCGCCGAAAGTACCTCCAATGCGCAGACGCAGCAGGTCAACATTCTCTTTCACATCACGCCGGGAGCGCCCGCCCATATTGGCGAAGTCAAAGCCTCGGGCCATTCCACGTTCTCAGAGATCGAACTTCAAGACATTTCTAAAATGCACGCCGGGGACCGCGTGACCGCTGGGCGCGTCACCAATTCGCTTCAACGCCTGCGCAAGAAGTTTCAAAAGCAGCATCGCGTCCTTGCGCTGGTTTCCATCGCCGAGCAGAAATACCATCCCGAATCCAACGCCGTCGACTATACCTATCTCATTGAACCCGGCCCCGTCGTCCTCATCTACGCCACGGGTTTTCACATTACGCGAGGCGCGCTGAAACGCGAAGTCCCGGTCTACGAAGAGAACGCCCTCGATGACGACCTTCTCAACGAAGGCAAGCGCAACCTCCTCGACTATCTTCAAAGCCGCGGACGCTTCGACGCCACCGTGGAATTCCAGAAACAAACCTCGCCCGACATCGTTCGCGTCATCTATCGCATCGATCCCGGCGCAGCGCACAAGTTCGAACTCATCGAAATCACCGGAAATAAATATTTCCCGCGCTCCATGCTCCGGCAGCGTCTGCAAATTCAGCCCTCCGGCATCTTTACCCACGGTCGTTATAGCGGAGCCTTGCTCAAGAACGACGTGGCCAACCTGCAGGCTTTATACCTCTCCAACGGATTTCGTCAGGCCAAGATTCAAACCAAAGTGGATGACAACTATCACGGAGCGGAAAATCATCTTGCCGTTCATATCCACATCGACGAGGGACCCCAAACCCGCGTGGGCGCTTTTCAGATCGCAGGCAATCAGAAGATTACCGCCAAATCGTTCCCCGAGCTCAGCACTGCCCAGGGCCAGCCCTATTCTGAACAAAACCTGGCCAACGATCGCGCTTCCATTCTCAACTACTACTTCAATCACGGATTTTCCAATGCCACGCTCGACGTAAGTACTAAACCATCGCCCGAGCCCAATCGCGAAGACGTGACTTACACAATCCGCGAAGGAGAGCAGTTTTTCGTTAAGCGCGTGATGGTTGCCGGCCTCGAACATACCCGCAACTATGTGGTGCAGCGCGAGGTCCAGGGTGTGGCCGGCCAGCCGCTCAGCCAGCAGGATTTGCTCGATACACAAACCAAGCTTTACGATCTCGGCATCTTTAACCAGGTGGATACCGCCGTTCAAAATTCCGAAGGCTCCGACCCCGAAAAAAATGTTCTCGTGCAGGCGCAGGAAGCCAAGCGCTACACCTTCACCTACGGTCTTGGTTTGGAGTTTGAAACCGGTCTGCCCTCGGGCACCAACGCTCCCGCTGGCTCCACCGGGGTTAGCCCCCGCGTGGGCTTCGACATCACCCGTCTCAACGTTGGCGGCCGCAACCAGACCCTCAGTTTTCAATCCCACGTTGGACGCCTGCAGCAGCGCGGCCTCGTCAGTTACGAAGTTCCCAAGCTCTTCAACAACGACCACCTTCGGCTTTTCTACACGATTTTTTACGACAACAGCCTCGATGTGGCCACCTTCACCTCACAGCGGCTGGAGGGCAAGATCGATCTGCGCCAGCAACTCGGCAAGCAGGAACCGAACCACGCCATGTCGATCACCTACCGCTTCGATTACCGCCGTGTAAAGGCCAGCAACTTCGCCGCGGACTTTTCTCCCGCCGAATTTAGTTTATTTTCTCTGCCCGCCGTCGTCGGTGGTCCCGGCTTCACCTTCATTCGCGACAAGCGCGACAATCCACTCGAAAGTACCAAGGGCCAGTACTTCACCTTGGATGGCTTTGCGGCTTCTAATTACTTTGGTTCTCAATCGACTTACGTCCGCATGCTTGGACAGGACTCCACTTATTACGCCTTTGGCCACGCCAACCATAAATTTGTCTTTGCGCGCTCTACTTCTTTGGGTTTAGAGCAGGTAGCCCAGGGCACAAGAGTTCTGCCGCCTGGCTCGTGTCCGCTGAATAACTTGCAAACCGCCTGTCAGTCGGACATTTCCATCATCCCGCTCCCCGAGGTTTTTTTCGCCGGCGGGGGCAACTCCCACCGTGGTTTCGGGTTAAATCAAGCAGGACCACGCGATCCGGATTCCGGTTTTCCCGTCGGTGGCACGGCCTTGTTCGTCAACAGCGAGGAGCTTCGCTTTCCTTCTGTCAGCCTGCCCTATCTCGGAGAAGGCTTCGGCTTCGCCATTTTTCACGATATGGGCAACGTCTTTACCGCAGGCCACGACATGCTCAAGGGATCTCTTCGCTGGCATCAGCCCGATCCCGCGGAATGCCTTGGCGCCGATGGCATCCCCAACACCGGCTGCATGACCTATTTCAACAACGCCGGTTACGACTACACCTCGCACGCCGTTGGCCTGGGGTTGCGTTATAAGACACCCATCGGCCCGCTGCGTTTCGACTTCGGATACAATTTAAATCCAACCTATTATTTTCAGGGTTTGGTCACTTCAAAAGGAGCTCTTACGGGCGACTTCGAGACGCAGCGCCTGCGCCACTTCAACGTTTTTTTCAGCATAGGCCAGCCATTTTGAGAATCAATCTCCAGCCTCGCGTCGCGCTCATCCTCGCGGCATTCGCGCTGCTTTTCGCGACC
>Ga0182024_10025771_pt1 | contig 10357 bp, 7 predicted proteins | sample P32metaG_FD_120480 | JGI IMG/M metagenome (GOLD analysis project Ga0182024, IMG submission 120480) | Permafrost microbial communities from Stordalen Mire, Sweden - P3-2 metaG (Illumina Assembly) | ecosystem: Environmental > Terrestrial > Soil > Wetlands > Permafrost | place: Sweden: Stordalen...
CCAACGACAGGTAGCAGAATGCCGCGCTTTGATTAAAGTCATCGCCTCGCATACAACAAAGACGATTCAACTTGTTTCGAAGTAACTCAAACTTACTTTTTCAGCACCGTCACACTCATGCGTGCCGTGTCGCGACTCATCGCGACACCTCGCTGGGGTGAACCCCGCGACTAAAACAAGCGTCGGCTTGAGAGCCGACGCGGCACGCGTAGGCGCGTGCGCCACGAAGAGATGCTAACGTTTTCTTTGCGACAGGCCACTAGAAACCAGAAACGTGCTCGAGGTGGTCTTCAATGCCGCCATCACCGGCTATCAGGGAATCTTCACCGACGCACGCGCGGCGTTCACACGACGAACCAAGCCGAGCGCGGTTTACCAATACCGACGAACCGACCGTGATAACGCGCTGCGCTGAAGTCCTAATAATGGAGTTGTTGACTGATGCCCACCGTTCTTTTTGTTCAGGGCTGGCCGCGTTTGCGACGCGAGATCCGCCAGATCATCTTTGAGCATTTTGGCCAGATCATTGTCGCCTGGCGGGAACATTTCGGAGAAAATCGTGCAGAGTGAAACCAAGCCGGTTTTGGCAAAAGCCATCGAGACCACCCCAGAGGCCCTCATTGTGGTCACGGAAACCGGTTCAGTCTCCATTCCTTGGGAAAAGTGCTCACAGCGGCTTGCCCGTGCATCTCTGGTAGAGCGAAGTCGAGCTGACCTCTCGCCGTCCGGCTATGGGATTCACTGGCCATCGATCGACGAGGATTTCGCCATCGGCCCACTACTTCGCGCCGCTGCGTAATCAATTGAACCATTTGATTACAGGGTCGACGTTCCGGGACCCATCCGCGTAGGACGGCTGTATGCCAAACTTTCTAGATCCAGACTTCGGGCCCGTGTCACCCTGATCCGAGCTCCGTACGAGCGGTGCGTCACTCGGGCACAATCCGGATTTCACTTCCACAAAGGATCTCCTCAGCTTCCGGTTTGCGCGTGATTCGGGACTTGGGCCTTCTCAAGGGAGTAGCGTCGCCCAACCTGCATGTTGCCGCCCTGGATCTCCAAGCCGACGCGATGTTCGCAAAAACTAGGCGACTAATCGGGCGTAAAGGTGCGCTACGCTTTCGCCGGGCTTTTTTCACGGGTGATTCGGCCAGGATGTCGCTTTACAGGCCGTCCCGGTTCGGCCATAGCATAATGGAATACGACTGTGGACGCCCAGCGAGTGCTCGCACAGCTTGACCGGATTCTGGCCAGCGCAGCCTTTGCCGATGCAGGGCGCGCTAGCAGTTTTCTGCGCTTTGTCGTGGAGCGCAAGCTAGAGGGCCGCGACGGCGAGATCAAGGAATCCGTGATCGCTGTCGAGGTTTTGGGCCGAACCCCATCGTTCGATTCGAAATCCGATCCGATTGTTCGAGTAGAGGCTGGACGGTTGCGCGAGCGGCTCAGTTCCTACTACGAAGCCGAAGGCGGGGCGGACCCTGTTTTGATCTCTCTGCCAAAGGGCCGTTATGTGCCCGAGTTCACCGAGCGGCGGCCCCGGGAGGCGTCCAACAACGTCGGTGTGTTGCGGCTGTCCATATTACCGCCGGAAAACGCCTCGTTCGAATCCTTCGCCGTCTCTCCAGACGGCCGCAAGCTAGCGTTCACCGCGGCCCTGAACGGAACAATGATGCTCTGGGTCCGGGCGCTCGATTCTGTGGAGGCAAAACCTCTAGCCGGCACTGACAATGCATCCTGGCCGTTCTGGTCACCGGACAGCTTGTCAATCGGTTTCTTCGCGCCCCACAAGTTGAAAGCGGTGGGGATCAGCGGGGGACCTGCTCGGGATATCGTGGACATCATCGTGGGACGAGCCGGAGCCTGGAGCCCGGAAGGAGTGATCCTGTTCTGCCCACGACCGATCGGCCCGCTGCACCAGATTCCGGTTGCCGGCGTTACGCCCTCTCCAGCGACTTCGCTGGATGAGGCGCGCGCCGAGGTTGCGCATGGATTCCCGCAGTTTCTGCCTGGCGGCCGCCAGTTTCTGTATCTCGCCGCGAGTTCCCGTCCGGGCGAGTCTTCCATTCGCGCCGGTTCCCTCGATTCGACTGGCTCGAAAGTGCTCGTACGCGCCGATACCAGCGCGGCATATGCTCCGATTCTGCGCGGGCACCCGGCGTCTCTGCTGTTCGTGCACGATGGCGTCCTCATGGCGCAGGCGTTCGATTCACGGCGTCTCGAACTGAGCGGCGAACGCATGGTTGTCGTCCCGCAGGTTCGCCACCGGCGGTGGCGGCAGTCCACCTTTTCGGTTTCAACCAACGGAGTGCTGCTTTACCAAGACGCCGAGCACCGGCAGTTCTCCTGGTTCGATCGGCAAGGGAAACTGCTGGCGGCAGTTGGCCCGCAAAACGATTGTCTGTCATTTACCCTATCACCAGACGAGAGGTACGTGGCTTTGCACAGGCACGATGACCCGGACACAGTCTTGCCGACGATCTGGGTGATGGACCTGTCGCGTGAGGGTGCCGTCTTCCGTTTTACGGACACGGATGTTGCCCAGCCCGAATTCACTCCCGTTTGGTCGCCTGATAGCAGCGAAATTCTGTTTAGCCGGGGCGATGAGCGGCGGATGCGCCTCTTCCGCCAGGCGCTGAGCGGCGGAACTGCGCAGTGCGTGCTTGATACGGAGGGGCCGAAATTCCCGAGCGACTGGTCCTCGGACGGGGAGTTCATCGCCTACACTTCCCAGGTCCCCGATTACAGATACCTCCATACGTGGATCGTGGCGCTCAGCGGCCAGGAGGAAAGAGCGAAGCCACGTCCTTTCTTGCAACATTCATATCAGGAATTCACTGCGCAGTTTTCACCGGCGGACGCGGGGGAATCACCGCGATGGCTGGCCTACACGTCAAATGAGACCGGACGGTATGAGGTATACGTTCGGGACTTCCCCGAGGGCCGTCATAAGTGGCAGGTTTCGAACCAGGGCGGCCTGCAACCGCACTGGCGCCGCGACGGCCGCGAACTCTTCTACCTGACGCTGGATGGGACGCTGATGTCGGTCAGCGTGAATCCGGGCCCGGACTTTGAATTCGGGGCTTCACAAACGCTCTTCAGGACCGGTCTTAGGTTCCTGACGCTGTACACAATTTGGATGAATCAGTATGCCGTATCACGCGACGGACAGCGGTTTCTTCTGAACCGCTCCCTTCCGCAGACCGCACACTGCGCCATCACGGCCGTGATTCCCTGGTAGACCGCACTCTCGCAAGTCTGTGAATCCACGGCGTACGCGCACGCAAGTTACGTCTCAGTAACGCCGCCGTACTCCCTGCGCTCTCGTTTTTCGGCTCATTCTCAAAAGGCGCTGTACGCAGCCACAAAAGAACACGCAAAGGAGATGATCATGAAACGCACCAACATCGCAAACGCGCTCGCAATCACTGTAGCCACCGCACTCGCTCTGGGCATCGCGCCCACAGCGATGGCCGCCAACAAAGGATGCTCTAACGCGACTCTGCTTGGCACCTTCGCATACAGAGTCACCGGATTCATTACTGCCCCGCCCGCTGAGGCCGGCCCCTTCGCCAGTGTCGGGACGCAGATCTTCGACGGGAACGGCGGAACTACCGCCACTGCCTGGGTGAGCCAAAATGGCAACATTGTTCCGGTAACCATAAAGGGCACATATACGGTGAATCCGGACTGCACCGGCTCGTTCACGCTCCAGATTTCACCCGTGGGTCTAACGACTCATACCTTCTTTGCGATCGACGAAAGCGGGGCCGAGTTCCAAGCCATTCAAATAGACCCAGGCGTCGTCGTCACTGGAATCGCCAAGAGGCAATTTCCAGTGGGCGACTGGAGGCAATGACGGCTTCCCGTCTGTGGCGGAGTACGATCCAGATGCCGACGTCAAAGGGAACATGCTGTATCGCGGGCGGCGGGCCCGCTGGAATGATGCTTGGGTATCTGCTGGCCCGCGCCGGTATCGAGGTCCTGGTTCTGGAGAAGCACGCCGACTTCCTGCGCGATTTCCGTGGCGACACCGTTCATCCCTCAACGCTTGAGCTGATGCACGAGTTGGGCGTGCTGGAGGAGTTTCTCAAGCGCCCACATCAAGAGATCCCCCAGGCCCGCGCACGGATCGGAGATCGGGAGATTCAGTTAGGCGATATGGCCTACCTCCGGACCCAGTGCCGCTTTATGGTGCTGATGCCACAGTGGGGCTTTCTCGACTTCCTAGCCGAGCAAGGGCGCCGCTATCCGACCTTCCATCTGAGAATGCAAACAGAGGTCATAGGGCTGATCGAGGAGCAAGGCCGGATTGTTGGCATTCGGGGGAACACTCCGGCCGGCCCCGTGGAAGTCCGGGCGGACCTGGTGGTGGGCGCGGACGGCCGGAACTCGGCGGTCCGAGACCGCTCCGAGCTAATGGTTGAAGAGGTCGGCGCTCCCATGGATGTATTGTGGATGCGGTTGTCCAAGCGCGCCGGCGACCCGGATCTGATCGCCTACTCCGATCGGGGAAGGGCGCTGGTGTTGCTCGATCGTGGAAGCTATTGGCAATGCGGTTTTTCGGTTCCTAAAGAAACCGCGGAGGAAATGCAGGCCAAAAGCATCGAAGAGTTCCGCGCGGCCATTGTTCAACTCGCGCCCTTCTTGCACGACCGCGTGACGGAGTTGAGCGACTGGAACGATGTGAAGCTATTGACGGTACGGGTCGACTGCCTTCGCCGGTGGTATCGCCCCGGCCTGCTGTGCATCGGAGATGCAGCCCACGCCATGTCTCCGGTGGGCGGTGTCGGGATCAATCTCGCGATCCAGGACGCCGTCGCCGCGGCCAACGTACTAGCGGGTCCCCTGCGCGAAGGCACCGTCAGCACTGCCGATCTCGCAAAGATACAACGCCGCCGCGAGTTCCCGACCCGGCTCACACAGCGCGTGCAAGCACTGATTCGGCAACAGGTCGGCGGAAGTCTTGACCCCTCCGGACCTAGACGCTTCCCTTGGATCGTGCGGCTGCTCGAACATACGACGATCCTACGCCGAATGCGCACGCGCTTCCTCGGCATCGGTGTCCGGCCGGAGCACGTGAAAACACCTGATATCGCCGTCGGTCGCGCATCCAGCGCCCCCACCTGAGGTGATTTCGAAAAATCCTTGGTGACGCCGTAGCGTTTATGAACCGCTCGGCCAGTGCCTGGGAAGTCGCCAAACCGGACAGTGAGAATCGTTGGCCGGCACCTCATTCTCCGTGGAAGGCATCATCACTCGTCGATAGCAGCAGGAATTTCAGCTAAAACTCTCATTGGAAACGAGTTGGCAGGATAGCGGATGTATGGTCGGCCACTCGGACATTGGCCGGAAACGGCGTTCTGGGAGACTAGCCCATGATACCCGTTCGCGGCAACCGAAAAGGCCGGCCTAATCACGCCGCCACACCCTCTTTCTTGCGCTTGCCCTTCATCAACTTCCCAATACCCACGCCATCGCGCGCCCAACCGGTATGGTATTCGGTGGTCGTGAGCACATTTCCAGAACCAGACCCCAATAACCACGACTGCGCCGCCACCTTGGGTTCGTTTTGCAAAATCACGTCGTTCGGGCTCAACCACACCTGCACGATGCGTCAAAGACACGCGCCGGCACAGGCCCGCCTTGGCTTCGTTTTGTCAAATGCCACAATCCAGACGCCGTGGTGCAACCAGAAACTAGAAACCAGAAACTAGAAACGTGCTTCAATAATAGTTACACTTCTTCGCGAGCGTACGGGAGGGCAATCCAGATTGAATCAGGCAATTCTCGCCCTGGAAGACGGTACGGTCTTCGAGGGCAAGAGCTTTGGTGCGCAAAAAGACAGGCTGGGCGAGGTGGTCTTCAATACCGCCATCACCGGCTATCAGGAAATCTTCACCGATCCCTCCTATGCCGGCCAGATTGTCGTGCTCACCAATCCCGAGATCGGCAACTATGGCGCCAACCAAGGCGACCAGGAGGCGGCGCGCCCCTTCATCGAAGGCTTGGTGGTGCGTGAATTCTCCTCCCTCGCCAGCAACTGGCGTTCGGAAGAAAACGCCGAGCAGTTTCTGGCTGATAATGGCGTTCCGGTAGCCGCCGAGATCGACACCCGAGCGCTGGTCCGCCATCTGCGCACGCGCGGAGTGATGCGCGGCATCCTGGCGGTGAACGGCGGCGATTCCACAGATCTGATCGAGCGTGCCTGCCAGTCGCCCTCCATGGCCGGCCTGGATCTGGCCACCCGCGTTTCTACCAAGAGCAATTACTCCTGGGATAAACCGGTTGTGGCTTGCTCTCCATCCGAGCAGGTCGGCAGCCCGGCCGAACCATGGTGTCACGTGGTGGCCTACGATTATGGAATCAAGCGAAACATCCTGCGCCGATTGGTCCAGGTGGGCGCGCGCGTCACTGTGGTGCCGGCTCTTACGTCGTCCGAAGATGTTCTGGCTCTCAAGCCCGATGGGATCTTCCTCTCCAACGGCCCCGGCGATCCCGAGCCGCTCCAATATCAGGCTCAACAGGTACGCAATCTGATCGGTAAGAAAGCGATCTTTGGCATTTGCCTGGGCCATCAGATTCTGGGCCTCGCTCTTGGCGGCAAGACCTACAAACTGAAATTCGGCCATCGCGGCGCCAATCATCCGGTGCTGAATCAGGTCACGCAAAAAGTCGAGATCACTTCGCACAATCACGGTTTCGCGGTGGATCCTGATTCGCTTAGCCTGAATGACGTCGAGTTCACGCATCTCAACCTGAACGACCAGACATTGGAAGGTTTCCGCCACCGCAGCGAACCGGTCTTCTGCGTTCAATATCACCCCGAAGCCGCGCCCGGCCCGCACGATTCGCATTATCTGTTCGACGATTTCATGAAGCTGATCAAGGACACTAGCCGATCATGACCGGGGCGAATTCGTAAATGCCCCGCCGTAACGACATCCACCGTATCCTGATCATCGGCTCCGGCCCGATCATCATCGGTCAAGCCTGTGAGTTCGATTATTCCGGCGCCCAGGCTTGCAAAGCGCTCCGTGCCGACGGTTACGAAGTGGTGCTGATCAACTCCAATCCGGCCACCATCATGACCGATCCGGACCTGGCCGATCGCACCTATATCGAGCCGCTGAGCGTCCCTTTCGCCGAAGAGATCATCCGCATAGAACGTCCCGACGCGCTGCTTTCCACCGTAGGCGGGCAGACCGGCCTGAATCTATCGGTGGATCTGGCCGAAGCGGGAGTGCTCGATAAATACAACGTAGAGCTGATCGGCGCCAAGATCCAATCCATCAAAAAGGCCGAGGATCGCCTGCTGTTCAAGGATGCCATGCGCAAGATCGGCCTGGAGACGCCGCAATCGCAACTGGTCAACAACATCGATGACGGCGTCGCCTTCGCCGGCCGAATCGGCTACCCCGTGATCCTCCGGCCCAGCTTTACCTTGGGAGGGTCCGGCGGAGGCATCGCGTACAATCGCGAAGAACTGCAGGAGACACTGGAGCGCGGTCTGGATCTTTCGCCGGTCCACGAAGTTCTGATTGAAGAGAGCGTGCTGGGCTGGAAGGAATTCGAGCTGGAAGTAATGCGCGACCTGGCCGACAACGCCATCATCGTCTGCTCCATCGAAAATTTCGACCCCATGGGCGTTCACACCGGCGATTCCATCACCATCGCGCCCGCCCAAACCCTGACCGATCGCGAATACCAAATGATGCGCGACGCGTCGCTCAGTTGTCTGCGCGAGATCGGCGTCGACACCGGCGGATCGAACGTGCAGTTCGCCATCAATCCCGAGAATGGGCGGATGGTGATCGTCGAAATGAATCCGCGCGTGTCGCGCAGCTCCGCGCTGGCGTCTAAAGCTACCGGCTTTCCCATCGCCAAAATCGCCGCTAAGCTGGCTGTCGGCTATCGGCTGGACGAAATCAAAAACGACATCACCAAGGTCACGCCGGCGTGCTTCGAGCCCACGCTCGATTACGTGGTGGTGAAGATTCCACGCTGGCAATTCGAAAAATTCCCGGGCGCCGAGCCGGTTCTCGGCACGCAGATGAAATCGGTGGGCGAAGTGATGGCCATCGGCCGCACTTTCAAGCAGGCGCTCGCGAAGGGCATCCGCAGTCTGGAAACCGGCCGCGGCGTGAAGTCCGAGACCTTTGAACCCGAGCTCATCCGCCAGCGCCTAATCACTCCCAATCCCGACCGGCTGGGCTATATCCGCTTTGCGCTCGAGCAAGGCTGGACCGTGGAGCAGATCCACGAAATCACCTCCATCGATTCCTGGTTCCTGAAACAGATGCGCGAAATGGTGGACCTCGAAGCGGGATTAGCGAAAGAGAGCTTCGATACCGTAACCAGGGAGTCGCTGCTGCGCGCCAAGCGCGATGGTGTTTCCGACACCCGGCTCGGCCTGCTGTGGAACACCGGCTCCCAAGCGGTGCGCAAGAAGCGCCAGGCGCTGGGCATTAATGCGGTCTTCAATCGGGTGGACACTTGCGCCGCCGAGTTCGAGAGCTTCACTCCCTATCTCTATTCGAGTTACGAATCGGAAAACGAAGCCGCGCCCAGCGATCGCAAGAAGGTCATGATTCTGGGCAGCGGTCCGAATCGCATCGGCCAGGGCATCGAGTTCGATTACTGCTGCTGCCATGCGTCCTTCGCCCTGCAGGAGTTCGGCTATGAATCGATCATGGTCAACTGCAATCCGGAAACTGTTTCCACCGATTACGATACCAGCGACCGGCTGTATTTCGAGCCTCTCACCCGCGAAGAAGTTTTGAACATTTACGAAGTCGAGAAGCCGGACGGCCTCATCGTCCAGTTCGGCGGCCAGACGCCGCTGAATCTGGCTCTGCCGCTAAAAGCCGCCGGGGTTCCGATTATCGGCACCGACCCTAATGATATCGATCTGGCGGAAGATCGCAAGCTGTTTGGCAGATTGCTGGACGACCTGGAAATTCCGTCGCCCGAAAACGGTACCGCCACTAGCCCGGAAGAAGCCTGCGCGGTTGCGCGCCGCATAGGATTTCCGGTGCTGGTGCGTCCCAGCTATGTGCTGGGCGGCCGGGCCATGGTGATTGCCTATGACGAAGAGATGGTGCGCCGCTACATGCACGAGGCGGTGGTCTTCTCGCAAGAGCGTCCGGTGCTGATTGACCGGTTTCTCGAAGACGCCACCGAAGTGGATGTCGACGCTCTGGCCGATAAAGACGGCGGCGTATTGATTGCCGGCATCATGGAACACATCGAGGAAGCGGGCGTGCATTCAGGCGATAGTTCCTGCGTTCTCCCGCCCCAGGGACTTTCCGAGGCCGTGCTGAAGACCATCCAGGAATACACCGCCAAACTGGCGCGGGCGCTGCATGTGATCGGCTTGATGAACGTCCAGTATGCGATTAAGGGCGGCGCTGTGTACGTGCTGGAAGTGAATCCACGGGCCTCGCGCACCGTTCCCTACGTCAGTAAAGCCACCGGTGTGCCGCTGCCTAAGATAGCGGTCGGCTTGATGCTGGGCCGGAAACTCGGCGATTTCGCGTATCTCACCAAAGGGCAGACCACGGGCGTCTTGCCGGTCTCGCAATGCTTCGTCAAATCACCGGTTTTTCCGTTCGCCAAATTTCAGGGAGTCGACCCCGCGCTTGGTCCGGAGATGCGCTCCACCGGTGAAGTGATGGGCATCGGCGAGAATTTCGGTGAAGCGTTCGGCAAGGCGCAGTTGGCCGCGGGCGCCCCACTTCCCGATAGCGGCACGGTTTTCATCAGCGTCAACGATCGCGACAAAGCCGCGGCGGTGGAAGTGGCCGCGAAGTTCGCCGATTTCGGATTTAAGTTGGTGGCTACCCGAGGTACCGCTGCCGCGCTGAAGGCGGCCGGACTGCAGGTGAAGACCGTTTTCAAAGTGAACGAGGGCCGTCCCAATGCCGTCGACTTCTTGAAAGTCGGATCGCTTCAGCTGGTCATCTATACCACCACCGGCGCGCATTCTTTCAGCGATGAGCAGGCCATCCGGCGGGCTGCGGTAGCTTATCGCGTACCCTGCATCACCACCCTAAGCGGCGCCAAAGCTGCTGCGCAGGCGGTTGCCTCTCGCCGGCGCGACCCCATTCGCGTGTGGAGTCTGCAGCAGATTCATCAATCCGCTGACTCCGTTACTGAGCCGCGCGCGTAGCAAGCGGTCGCCGCTAGTCTCCTGTCCCAATGGTTCGTGACATAAGTCGGCGTGGGGCGGACGCCGTCGTCCGCGCCGGAGTGTGCCCAGCATGGGCAGAATCTAATTGGATGAAAGGAGCCAATCGGAGCCGATGATGGCAACCGTAGCGAAACGCAAGGCGTAGCCGCGAGGCGAAGCTGAAAGAAG
>Ga0182024_10025772_pt1 | contig 10357 bp, 11 predicted proteins | sample P32metaG_FD_120480 | JGI IMG/M metagenome (GOLD analysis project Ga0182024, IMG submission 120480) | Permafrost microbial communities from Stordalen Mire, Sweden - P3-2 metaG (Illumina Assembly) | ecosystem: Environmental > Terrestrial > Soil > Wetlands > Permafrost | place: Sweden: Stordalen...
CGCGGCAGCAGCGCCTGGCAGATTCGGATGTACGTTTTGGAAGTCGCTCAAAGTCATCGTCACCTGGTCCCGCGCGGCCATTTTACCGCTTCACAGGCAACTGCGGGCTCGTGCGCATTCATACAAGACGATGGCCGTGGAAATAGCCACGTTCAGTGACTCCATGGCGCCCGGCATAGGAATTGTCACGAGTTCATCAACCAATCGCCGCGTCTCATCGGACAAGCCGTTGCCTTCGTTGCCAAAGACAAACGCCAGGGCTTGCTGCATATCAATTTCCCGCAGCTTGCTGCCTGCACGCGGATCAAGGGCGATCAGGCGCACAGATGAGCTTTTTAGAGCAGTAAGAACCGTCTGCAATTTTGCAGCGCCAATTACAGGCAGAGCAAAAAGGGCACCCATGGCTGATCGCACTACTTTCGGATGATAAGTATCGACTGAGCCGGAAGTGGCAACCAGTCCGGTGGCACCAAAAGCCAGGGCGGTGCGGATCATGGTGCCAAGGTTACCTGGATCTTGGACTGCCTCAGCTATTGCGATCAGGGTGTAGTTGCCTTGCAGGCAGTCGCTCAAGCAATATTGCCTGGCTGCGGCAACCGCCAGGACGCCGCAAGTTGTGGCTGTGGTGTATAAATCATCAAACAGCCTGTCCGGCACAACTGTGATCTCCTCCAAATCTACGCTGTGGAAAGATTGATTGGCGCTTCCTTCCATATAGGAAGTGCTGGCTACAACTTCAAGCACTTCCACATGATTGGCTAACGCCTCTTCAAGCAGTTTCCCCCCTTCCAAGATGAACTGACCGAGTTTTTCTCGCCCCTGCCGCTCATGCAAAGAGCGAATCCGCTTCAAAAGAGGATTCGCGCTACTGCTGATGGACGTGATTTTCAAGCTAGGGTTGGATTACAGCTTGGTTGATTAGAGCTTGGCCTTGACTGCCGTAGCCAGTGTGGCAAAGGCGGCAGCGTCTGAGACCGCTAGTTCAGCCAGGACCTTGCGGTTCAAAGTTATATTGGCCTTGTTCAATCCACAGATGAAACGGCTGTAGCTGAGTCCGTTTAGACGGCAAGCAGCGTTGATTCTAGTGATCCACAGGCTTCTGAAATCACGCTTTTTCTTGCGTCTGTCGCGGTAAGCGTTCTTCCAGGCTTGCATCAAAGCCTGATTGGCAGCGATAAACAGACGTGATTTCGAGCCTCGAAATCCTTTTGCGTACTTTATTATCTTTTTGTGGTGGTTCTGGAGAACGTTGCCACGTTTTACTCTTGCCATGCCAGCTCCTTCTTTCTATTGCATGAGTGTAGTGAGTTGGTCGACAACACGCTCAGGTAAGCGCCGGTCTCGTCATCGGAGAGGAGGGTCCTTAGACAGAGAGCCAGTGTCGATTCTAGCGAACGTACTTTCTGTAGGGAAACAGTTCAAGCACGTTTTGTTTTTGGTCTTTGGTCAGATGAGCCCAGCCGCGCAGGTTGCGCTTCTTGCTGGGAGCCATCCATTCGTTGATGTGGCGTTTGCCAGCCTGCTTGCGAAGAATTTTACCGGTGCCGGTAATCTTGAAGCGACGAGCCGCTGCCTTATTCGTCTTCATCTTGGGCATGAATGCTGCTCCGAGGTTATCGTGGAGTTTCTGGCCCTGGCTGTTCTTCAGCACTGGGCTTTGAACCGCCCCCTCGGTTAGGAAGAGGCGAAAGAATCATAATAACACTCTTGCCTTCCATTTTTGGCTCTCTGTCCATGATTGCTAACTCTTTCAACTCGTTGGCGAATTTTGTCATAAGGTCCATGGCCATGCTCTTGTGCTGCATCTCGCGCCCACGCAGGATCGTCAAAACCTTAATCTTGTCTCCATCATTGAGGAACTTTTGAGCGTGCTTAACCTTGACCTGATAGTCGTGGTCTTCAATCTTGTAGCGCATCTTTATCTCTTTTACGTCGACGATATGATGTTTGCGCTTTGTCTCGCGGGCTTTTTTCTCTTGCTCGAATTTGAAGCGACCATAATCCATGATTCTGGCCACAGGCGGGTTGGCATCGGGCTGGACAAGAAACAGGTCGAGCCCGCGCTCTTTTGCCGTAGTCAAGGCTTCCCTGGTTGGGACAATGCCCAACTGCGCCCCAGCTTCATCTATTAACCTAACTTCCCGGTCGCGAATTCTTTCGTTCAAGAGTGGAAGATCGCGTCTTGCTTCTGGACGGCGTGGATCGCCTTTGTCTACGCTCAAGCTTTACCTCGTTGTAAGGAGAACCAAAATCTGCCGAAGGGGGGACTTGAACCCCCAAGAGCTAATGCTCACTACGCCCTGAACGTAGCGTGTTTGCCATTTCACCACTTCGGCATGGTAGTAGAAAGATCATACAACAGCGATCAGATGGCGTCCAATTAAGTGCCACTGCTGTGTTCCAAAGAACTATTGTCACTTTTAACCGTCGGCTGTGTACGGCATCAAAGCTATATCACGAGCACGTTTGATCGCCACCGTCAGTGTGCGTTGATGGCGAGCGCAGTTGCCACTGATGCGGCGGGGCAAAATCTTGCCTCGCTCAGTGACAAACTTTTTCAAGCGGTTGGGATCTTTATAGTCAACAAAATCTACTTTATCTGCGCAGAAGCCGCATGTCTTACGACGGCGGGGCGGAGAATCAGGAGAGTTACGCATCTAATACCTCTTTCAAATTTTTAGAATGGGATTTCGTCTTCGGAAGCGAAGATAGCGTCGATGTCTTCGGCTTTGCTGGGCTGATTTTTGGCACCAGCACGGGCTCCAGCACGGGCAAAGTTGCCCTGGTTGCCGCTATCTTCGTCTGAGCTGACGCCGCCTGCTGCGGCTTGCGACAGGTTTTCCACGGCCACGGCATCGATCTCTACGTCCCGACGACGTTGTCCGTCCTGGGCCTGGAAGTTGTTGATTTGTAATCGCCCATCGACTGCAACCAGGTCGCCCTTCTTGATCTCTTGAGCACATCGCTCAGCCAGATCACGCCAGGTGACCACCTTTACAGTGGCTGTCTCGGAGGTGCCGTCGTTGCGCGGCGCCGATTCAACGGCGATGGCAAACTCAGTCACGGCCACATTTGTCGAGGGAGTGAAACGCTTTTCCGGGGCGCGAATCACTTTGCCAGTAACTACAATTTTGCTTAAGCTCATGAAACTTCCTGATGATTACAGAGTCTTGGCCGACTCTTTTTCGTGTATGACTATGAGCGAACGGATAATGTCTTCAGACAAGGTCATCATCCGTTTTACCTGAGCGACCACATCTGGTTTGGCATGGAAGATTGTCAAAACATAGTAGCCATCACGCATTTTGTCGACTTCGTAGGCCAGCCGGCGGCGACCTTTTTTATCTGTCGTCTCGATGGTACCGCCCAAACCTTTGATGTACTCCTCGACGGCGAGAACTACGCGATCAACTGCGTCTTCATCCAGGTTCGGGCGGACGATGTAGACAGTTTCGTACGGTCTTATTTGATTGCTGGCCAATGGTTTTCCCCTATGGTCATTGCGTCCTGCGTTGCAGGCAAGGGTGTATACGACTGTTCTGGCGGGAATCGCCAAAATCATGGCAAATTCTAGCACGACGGCATCGTCAGCTGGGGAGGCACAGACGCGCCCGAACGTAACACCTTCGTAGTCTCAACATAGGCAAAAGCATGCTTTTTGTCCTAAACTTCTTCCGTTAACCTTGTTTCACCTTGCAACGATATGCGCGTTCGGTTCCTGAAAAATTTCGTTTTCATCTTAATAATGTCCTTATTCGGCATTTATAGCCCTGTTCACGGGCAAGCTCTGGCGCCGGCTCCTAATGGACCCCCCGTGCAGCTGTTACCGGGCATGGATGCCACACCAGGGTCGCTGCCTAGCCAGAAGGGCGTTGCACCCGGCTGGGTCATGCCCAGCATGGAGTCATATCACTTGCCAGTGCCAGCTGGCATGCGCCCGGCACCAATGTTTGCCCCGGGGCAGATGCAAGGGCGTGCGTCCAATCGAGTTAACATCGGCACCGTCTTGACTGGACATATCGAAGACGATCTGTCGAGCAATAAGAATAAGGTTGGCGATATTTTTTCGATTCGCCTGGAAGAAGGATTTGTCACCAGCAATGGTGAAGAAGTGATACCAAAACAGTCGAAGATAGTCGGCATCATTACTGGGGCAACTGCTGCCAGAGCGCAGCATAATGGCATGCCTGGCAAGATTGACGTCAGCCTGCAAACGCTCGTTTTCCCGGACGGTCGCTCGACGTCGTTCGCCGGTTTCATCGCTCACAACCCAAGTATGGATGTCAAAGAAAAGGGCTCTCCCAGCGTTCTCTCCGGACCAATGGGGGCGATGACAACCGGTTTCACATCTATTTTCACGGCCCTCAACTCCAAGGCCGGCATACCCTTGCGAATGCCGAAAAGAACCGGAGGATTGGATTTCAAATTAGACAAGGGTGAGTTGCTACCGGTCAAGTTGAATCGAACCCTGGATTTATCCCACATGACGCCGGCGCCACCCGGCCTTGCGGCTGCGACTGGCTTCGGTCAACCTGGGCCAAACGGATTCGGTCAATCTGGGCCGAATGGATTTGGTCAACCTGGTCCGAATGGGTTTGGTCAACCCGGGCCCAACGGATTTGGTCAACCTGGTCCGAATGGGTTTGCTCAACCTGGTCCGAACGGTTTCGGTCAACCTGGTCTGAACGGTTTCGGTCAACCTGGTCCGAATGGCTATCCTAGCCAGTGGCCATCGGCAACAGCACCAGCTGCAATGCCCGGGTGGGTCACTCCGGCACCAAATACGGTGACTGGTCCAAGCTTTGCCCCCAGCATCGCCAAGGCACCACTGCTGGTGCCAGAACGAGCAACTGCCGGATTATTGCCGGGTCTAAGCACACCGCAGACATCAGTTTCGAATATGCCTGATCCGTTTTAGTCGTTGAAGCACGTCGATACGGTTTGGATGATTCTGGCGTCGATGATGTTGGTTCTGGCGACGACACCGTTTTCACTGCCGGCCGCAGCGAAGGATGAAGCAAAAACATCAGGCTGGGAACTACTAGCCACAAGCTTTTTTGCCGGACGGTACAAAGCTTACATGACAGAGTCAAGAGCAGAGTTCGACAACGGCGTGGTTAAGTTCTACATCACACCGCCGGATTACACTCGCCTGACGATTGTCAATGCCGAAGAAAAGAAGTTCTTGGACGTCAAAATCGAAGATTGGCTGAAGCAGAACGTGGGAGCCGCGCCTGCCTTCGACAAATGGAATTTCAAATACGTCGGCGACGCAGTTATAGAAGGCCTTAAATGCCGGCACTATCAAAGTCATTATGGAAGGGTTGAAGCCAACTATTATTCAACCTCAATGATTGCAGCAAAGAAGGAATTGGCTAATGCTTGTTGCAGGTTTGCCTGTGTTCCAGTTGGATACGGTGTGCCAATCCGCTTCCAGGCCGCTCTCCTGGCCCGAGTAACCAATCCATCAAAAACCCGGTTAATTAAAGGTGCCACTCCAATACTTGACGTTTTGCACGTGAGGAGAATTCCGCTTGCCGCTAGTGATTTCGTCACCGCGCCAAGCGGGTACAAGAAAACTTCGGACCCGGCTGAATTGTATTTGGGAAGCGATTTGGAATCTATGTTTCAACAGCCTCTTGGGAAATCAAGCAAGCACTGACAGTGCTTAACAACAAGCTAGTTCTAGGGAAGGTGTAACAGCTTAGTTGTTTGCCGCTGCCACCGCATGCAGTGCCAGTAAATCTTTCTCTAAATCAGCCGCGCTGTGGTAGCGTTTGCCACCATCAGGGGCAGTAGACTTTGCCACTATGACATCAAATGCGATGCTGAGCGTATCATTGACTGTTCTAGGATGAGAAGCAGTGATCGGTTCTGGATCTTCGCCTGCGGCAAGCCAGAACAGCGTTGCCCCTAGGGAATAAACATCACTTTGCTGTGTTGCCTGTCCTCTGAATTGCTCTGGCGACACATAGCAATGTTTTCCCACTACCGTTCTGGTGCAATCAGAAACTAGTTGCTCGGCCACGTTGAAATCAATGAGGCACAATTTTCCATCCTGACGCAAGAGCAAATTATCCGGGGTGAAATCGCGGTGCAGCACTGGCGGTTCTTGAGAATGCAAGTAAGTGAGCAAAGTACACATTTGCAAAGCGAAATCGACTACCTGTGCTTCGCTAAAGCGTCCATTATCTGCCACCAGACGTCGCAACGATTTCCCGTCTATGTATTCCATCGCAATGTAGGCACGCTGCGAATCGACGAAGAAGTCGATCAATTTGACAATTTGCGGATGATTCAACTTCTCCAACAACAGCACTTCGTGCTGGACGTTTTCCAGGGCTTTGCGTCGAATTTCTATACCTCCGCGAATAGGCAGAACAAACTCCTTTAAAACGATCAGATCAGATTTGTCTTGATCGGATTTGTCTTGATCGGATTTGTCTTGATCGGATTTGTCTTGATCGGACTCGCCCTGTGCATCGGCATCGAAAATTGACTGCTCTTTGCGTGCTCTGGCTGCGTCAGCACTCAGAAATCTGTCCGCAATCGTCTTCGCCGCGTCCACTCTTTCGGCAAGATATGTAATGGCCTGTCCACCGGCGGCTATCCTCTCCAAAATGCGAAACTGATTATTGTTCAAACAGTCTCCTGCTGCCAGCGGATTTAAATCTCTCTTCGCTGTTCCGGTGTCTTCCAATTTATCAAGCCAAAGCTTCGTATACGTGGGGGCATTCTTGTCGCCGCCAAGTCGCGCCACTGAGATGTCTAGCTGGTCTTCACCGGCAAAATGCTCTAATGCTTTGACAAAATTCTGCGCATCAGCCTCGTGCGTTATGGCGTGGGCGTCAATGCGCAACGTAACTTGATCGCGCGACCAGTGCTGCGCAGATAAGGCGCAGGCGAGCAAACGGACGGTGCGCCGAAGACGTGGCGGCACGCGATTGAGATTGATTGTTACATCAATCGCCTTCTTTTTATAGAATCCCATGCCTGGGCGCTTGGATTTTATTTGGCTAATGCAATCCCAACCAATCCACCCAGTGCTCCAGATGCCAAATCCTTTCAAGAAGTGAAAACGGATACCCTGGGCGCCGATCTGCAAGTGACTGGGGGCAGCGATGAGCGGAAACGTTAATAGCAGCATGAAACTCAATTGCAGTGCATTGATACCCCACCAGGGAAACCACAAGTGCCTCAGGTGGAGCGCGCTTGCGGGGAAGAAGACTATTCCGTAAACGACCGCCATAATCCCAATACCGATACCAATCCCGATCAGGGTTTGCTTTCTGGTCTCCTTAGCGCTCAGCTGGTTGGCGTACTTATTGCGACCTCTGATCACGCTGTAGGGCACCATTATCTCGTGTGCACCGGGTGGCAGGGCAGGAAGCACCAGCCGCGACGGTTCCAAATTCCTCTTTGTCAGGAATTTCATAGCACCTCAGTGATAATCATGACTTGGAGGCAATGAAGTGTTTGCCATTCTTTAGTTGCTCTTTGATTGCTTGGGCAGAATCGGGGCGCCCGCTCTGCTCAAACTCAGTCAGGCTGGCTACGAGATCGTTAAGAGTTGGGCTAATAGTCGGTACGATGGTGGCTGGAAATGATTGCGATAGTGGCGTCGGATCCTTTCCCGTGCTCAGAAAATGTGTTGTCGCTCCAAGGGAGTATAAATCGCTGGCAGGTGTCGCTTTCCCTCGCAATTGCTCTGGTGCCATATAGCATTGTTTACCAATCAACGTTCCTGTTGCCGATCCGACAAACTCATTGGCGGCACCGAAATCGACTAAAACGATGGTGCCATCGTCGCGCAAGATCAAATTGTCGGGTGTTAAATCTCTGTGGATAACGGGCGGATCCTGATTGTGCAGATAAGAGAGAATGTCGCAAATCTGGCTGGTCCAGGCGAGCACCAGTTTTTCCTTTTGCTTGCCATCGCTTTGCACCACTTGTCTCAGTGTGCGCCCTGGTATGTACTCCAGGACAAGATAATCACGCTCACGCTCGACAAAGTGATCGAAGACGGCAGCGATTTGAGGATGATTCAGTCTGGCTAGAATTTCCGCTTCTCGAGCGAAGAGCTCTCTCGATTTGCTTCGTTGCTGCTCATCGGAGTCTAATGGTGCCACTGCTTCCTTGAGCACCACCTTCTTCTTTTTCTCCTCTGATTCAGCTAAATAGATAGCCGACATGCCACCGGCGGTTATTTCCATCAGAACTCGATAACGACCGTTTTGCAGGACATGATTAGTCGGCAGTGGCACGTAATTTGTGCCGGAGTATCTTTGATTAAGATCCTCCTGCCAGATTTGCGTATAGCTTTGCGGTTTTTCCAACAAGATTGATTTTTCCAGCGAGACGATCTCTGACGAAAACTTAGAAGTGTCGCCCCATAACTCAAACGCCCGAAAGATCTCTTCAGCCTGTTCCCGCTTGATAAACGACAGATTGATTTCAGCGGTGCCGCCCGATTCGAATTCCAAAATCATGGTCGGATTCAGGCGCGGGCTCGTCAGTTGCGGCCACCTTCGTTTCTGTCCTCGCCAGACTACTTGCTTGTTGTATGCATAGACCACCAACTGTACGGAGTGCACATCATCCCAGCCTCGTTCAAGACGGTTGAGCAGGCTCAGTTTCCATACTTTCGAAAAACCAAGGCCGGTTGGGGAAAGGGTTAAGGTTGCACTCTTCTTGCGGAGAAGAAGCAGCAGAGGAACGTTGATCAAGAACAGCGGGAGGGTTAAAAGGAGGACGCTGTGCATGTGCAGATGAGAAGAGGTCGTGAGCGTGATGATCAGAATCGCGATTGGAAAAAAGGCGAGAATGAATCTGGTGGCCGCAGACAGTACCATACAATCGTAAGTAACTTTGATCTCTTGGTCTGAAGAAACTGGCGGCGATAAGGCTGCTTTCGAGCTGACAACTTGCTCTTCGGAGCCAATGCTGTTTGTTAGCTGGTAATTTTCTGTCGTCTCGGGCTTCTGTTGCACAATAAGAGTTCCCGCGTGGATAATAGCTATAGTGCCCTTCCCGCAGTGAGCTGAAACGCTTCGCTGCTGGGTTCAAGGAGTTTCCAACTGTTCCCATAGGTGGGGATTGCGGCAAATTAGGGGCTGCACCATATCTGGTAGCACGACCCGAATCAACACTAAGCACCAAATACGGTGTCATTGAATTTCGAAGATCCCTTCACCCTTTAGAGGGACATCCTCCATTAGCAAAGATTCAGCTTGCGCCCGATGAAAGAGCTCTCCGTAAGGGTAGGAATTACACACGGTGCATTGAGTGAAGTCGCTGATGGATTCTTCCGTTAAAGACGCGGATGAGAAGAAGACGCTGTGGCAGCGGCTAAAAGATGACCTGCGCGTTTTCTCAGGCACGCCCAGAGTATTGCGGCTGGTCTGGAAAGCTCACCCGGTTTTTGCCTGCTGCATATTGGTGTTGACGATTGCAGCCGGTCTGTTTCCGCTCATGGAAATCTGGATTCTGCGCGTCATTATCGACGACATAGTTGCCACTGTACAGAACAATACCGATCTCGTAAAAATACAGGCGGCGCAGCATTCATTGTGGTCAATGCTCATCGCCATGGCCGTGGTCAGGTTATTGAACAATGCTATTGAGCCGACTAACACCGCTATAAAGGAGCAATTGGGCGATCACCTGACCCGAGAAATCAACTTGCTCATTTTCCGTAAAACAAATGCGCTGTCCGACTTGACGCTGTTCGAGAATCCGAAATTCTACGACAAGCTGCAGCGAGCACAAAATGAGTCATCATACCGACCGATGATGATTTTGACTGCCACTCTCACGTCCATTCAAAGCATAATCGGTGTCTGCTCTATGATACTGGTGGTAGTGGCATTCCAACCGCTGCTGGCACTGGCTGTCGTTCTTCTTTCACTGCCGCACTTGTTCTGGCAAGTGAGGCATGAGAGACAAAGCTGGGCCATTCAGAATTGGGAAGTGCCAGAAGTGCGCCGAATGCACTATTGGAGCCGGGTCATGATCGACAAAATGGATGCCAAAGAGATTCGCATGTTTGATCTGGGCGATTTTATCCTGGAAAGATACTTGGAAAAATTTCGAGCATTTCAATCTCGGCATGCAAAGTTGAGAAAGGAGCACTGGCGCAACAACGTGATGCTGGCTACCGTCTCTGCCTTCGGCAATGTTGGAGCCAATGCTTATATCATTATGACTGCGCTCAAAGGAGCTATTTCCATTGGATCGCTCTCTTTGTACATGTCGGCTGTCTCTCAAATAAGTAACAACCTGCATGCGCTCATGTGGTCATTAGGAAGTCTTTTCGAGGGAAATCTTTTTATAAACAATTTGTTTGAATTCCTTGAGC
>Ga0182024_10025773_pt1 | contig 10357 bp, 7 predicted proteins | sample P32metaG_FD_120480 | JGI IMG/M metagenome (GOLD analysis project Ga0182024, IMG submission 120480) | Permafrost microbial communities from Stordalen Mire, Sweden - P3-2 metaG (Illumina Assembly) | ecosystem: Environmental > Terrestrial > Soil > Wetlands > Permafrost | place: Sweden: Stordalen...
CGTCCCAGATCGCCAACCCGCCGCTTTCGGGGTCGAGATTGGCCTCATCGGGCGTGATCCAAAAATTCACATTCACCGCCGCCTGGTCGGCGTGAATGCCGATGCCGGCGAGGCTGCTATCGTATTTGAAGCCCCACATGTAATTCAGCGAATGGTCGCGGAAGATCGCGGGAAAGGCGCCGCGCAGCTCATCGGCGATCTGCCCCAGCAGCGGGCAGGCAAAGCCGTGTTCGGGAAACGCGCCCAGATAGCCATTGTGGTAAGAGGCGCGCCACATCGGCTCCGCCAGGCAGAAGCGCCTCAGCCCTTCCAACGCTTGCGGCGTCAGCAGATTGTCTATCACCACCATCTGCGGCGTGGCTGTGCGCCATCGTTCCGAGACTTCGGCAACCTGGTTGTCCGGCCTGACAGCCGGCCCGGCCAGCCGGCTTCCCGGCTTCTCAGCCGACATGCCCTTGCGGGTTTCCAGATAGGCGTCCTGTTCGCGGTCATGCGACAGCCGGTACTGCGGATGCGGTCCGGGGATGGATAGCGGAGTTTCCACCTTGCCGTAAATGCACACCGCCGCGTCCTGGAACGCCGCGATCCCGTCATCGGTCCGGTTCAGTTCGAATAAAATCTGTCCCCGGCTTTTCAGCGCATCGACATATTCGGGCTTGAGCGCAAGCGCCTTCTCATAGCTGGCCAGCGCCTCATCCAGCCGCCGCAACTCGCGCAAGGCGTTGCCACGATTGTTCCAGGCTTCGGCAAAGTCCGGTTTTAGCGCCAGCGCGCAGTCGAAGGCGGCCAGCGCCTCGTCCGGCCGCCGCAGATCGTCTATCAGCAGGCCGCCGCGATTGTAGTGCGCGGCAGGATGGCCGGGATCGAGCGCCAAGGCGCGATCCAGGTCCGCCAGGGCTTCGTCAATCCGTTTCAGGTTCCGGAAGGCGGTGGCGCGATTGCTCAGGCATTCCGCCGAGTCCGGCTGCAATTGCAGGCACCGTTCGATGCTGGCCAGCGCGTCCATGTCGCGTTTCATATCCAGAAGCAGGACGGCGCGATTATGCAACGCCTCGAAATAATCCGGCTGTAGCGCAAGCGCCCGGTCATAGCCGGCCAGCGCCTCTTCCGGGCGCCTGTTCTTTTGCAGCAGCACGGCGCGATTGTAATGCGTGGCGGCAATATCCGGCCTCAGCGCCAGCGCCCGGTCAAAACTTTCCAGCGCCTCGGCAAGACGTCCCAACATGCCCAAGGCGTCGGCCCGGCTGTTCCAGGCCTCGACGAAATCGGGCCTGATTGCCAGCGCCCGCTCATAATCCGCCAGAGCGGCCTCAAAGCGTCCCAAGTCACGCAACAGCAAATTGCCGTGGCTGAACATCGCGTTGGCAAAATCCGGCTTGATCGCCACGGCCCGGTCGAAGCTCGCCAGCGCCTCGTCATGGCGTCCGAGATTGCGCATGGCGTTGCCGCGATTGTGCCAGACTTCCGCGAAACCGGGCCGGATCGCCAGCGCCCGGTCGAAGCTGGCCAGCGATTCGGAATCGCGTTTGAGGTTCAGCAACAGGATACCGCGATTGAACAGCGCCTCGACAAAACCCGGCTCGCGCGCCAACAGCCTGTCATAGGCGGCCAAGGCATCCGGAAAGCGGTTCAATTGCTGAAGCAGAAGAGCGCGATTATACATCGCGCCAATGAAATCCGGGTTGACCGCCAGCGCCTGGTCTATCGCCGCCAGCGCTTCGTCAAAGCGGCCCAGCGCGCCCAGGGCGTTGGCGTAATTGCCAAGCATTTCAGGATTTCGGGGATTGATCCTGACTGCGGCGCCCAGCAGCTCCCGCGCCTCGTTGTTTCGCCCCTGCTGCATGCGCAGAATACCCAGCATATGGCGCGGTTCGGGGCTCAGCGGCAGGGCGGCGACCAATTGCTGATAAAGCTGTTCGGCTTCCACCAACTGTCCTTTCTGGTGAAAGGCGGTTGCCTGCCGGTAAAGAATTTGCGGGTTCCCGTTCATGACGGTTCAAATATCACAGGCCCGGGGAAACCGCGAAGCCTTCCGGCGGCCGTCCGTTTTGCCAGGTCTCGACCATTTTCACATAAGCCGCCTCCAGATTGCGGCTGTAGCGGGCGGTATCGAACAGCGGCATAGCAAGCCGGTTTTGTCCCAACTTTTTGCGCAAGCGCGCCAGCAAGGCCGAATCGCCCGCCAGTTTCACCGCCAGCGCCTGGTAGGCATCAAGGTTTTCCGTCACCAGTTCGGGAAGTCCCACCGCCGTGAGCAGGCTGGCGGCGACGCGGCCGGGAAAACTCGTGCCGCGACAGGTGATCAGCGGAACCCCGGCCCAGAGCGCGTCGCTGGCAGTGGTGTGGGCGTTGTAGGGCAGTGTGTCCAGAAACAGATTCGCCAGCTTCAAGCGCGCCAAATGATCTTCCACGGCGAGCTTCGGCGCAAAGACGATGCGACCCTGTTCGACGCCGGCAGCTGTGGCTTCGCGCCGGATATTTTCGCCAAATCTGGGATGGCCTTCCAACAGCCACAACACGCTGCCTGGCGTCAGTTTCAGGATCGTCATCCAGCGTGCGAATATTTCAGGCGCCAGCTTGTAGCTCTGGTTGAAGCTGCAAAAAACAAAACCGCGCGGCGGTAACCCGCATACGGGTCTTGATGGCACCTTGTCGGCGATGGCGCGGCGCGAATCATTGACCTGATAGCTGCCGGGCAGGCGCACCACTTTTTCGGTGTAATAACGCGTCTCGCTTTGCGGAATCACGCAGTCATCGGCGATGATGTAATCCATATAAGGCGCACCCAGGGTCGCGGGAAAGCCCAGAAAACTGACCTGGATGGGCGCGGGCCGGTGGGCGAATATTCCCGTGCGGCTCTCGCCGAAATAACCGTTGAGATTGATCAGGATATCGATGTCTTCGGCGGCGATCAGGGCCGCGGCGGCGGAATCGGATAATTTCGAAATATCCACGAATTTGTCGAAGCCGGCTTCCAGCCGCTTGCGCATGGGGCTGTGGTCGTTCACCCCATTGTCGAAGGCGATGATCTCGAACTTTTCCTTGTCGTGACATTCATAAAGGCCCGCCGTCAGATAGGCGGTGGCCTGTTCGCGGAATTCGCCGGAGAGATAACCAACGCGAATTTTTCCCGGCCTGCGTTTTGCGGATTTGCGCGGCGTATCCATCGCCGGAAAGCGCCGTGTCGCATGGATCATCGCACAGGCCTGTAAATCCGCCGGCGAATCCGAAAGGCCCTGATAGATGAAGGGTTCGACCACCGGCTTTCCCGCCCGCACGCCCTGGTTCAGCAAACCGATATCGCGCGCCCGCTCCCGCCAGTCGCCGCCATGCATTTTCAGATAGGCAAGATCGCCCAGCGCATTGGCCCGGTCGGGGTCCAGCGCCACGGCGCGTTCCAGGTCGGCCAGCGCGGCGTCGTAATTGCGAAATTCCAGCCAGGCGAGCCTGCCGCGCTGATGCAGCGCGCCCGCGTCATCGGGATCAATCGCCAGCGCGCGGGTGAAGCTGTCCATGGCATCGGCAAAACGCTTCATGTCCATCAACAGGATGCCGCGATTGATCCAGGCCTTGGGATAGGCCGATGGCTTGAGCGCCAGCGCCCGGTCATAGCTCGCCAGGGCTTCGTCAAAGCGTTTGAGGCGGCCCAGAATATTGCCGCGATTGTGCCAGGCTTCGGCGAAAGCCGGATTGCGCCCCAGCACCAAATCGAAACAGGCCAGCGCCTCGTCAAAGCGGTTGAGGTCTTCCAGCAACACGCCGCGATTGTTCCAGCCCTCGGCGAGGTCGGCTTTCAGCGCCAGCAGCCGGTCGAAATCCGCCAGCGCTTCGGGGTTGCGTTTCAGCGCCTGAAGCAAAAGCGCGCGGTCATGCAGCGCCGGGACAAAATCGGGCCGGATCGCCAGCGCCTTGGCGTAATTTTCCAGGGCCTCGTCCCTCCGGCCCAGATCGGCGAGCAGGATGGCGCGGTTATAAGGCGCACCGGCATAGTCCGGCCTCAGCGCCAGCGCCTGGTCGAAACTTGCCAGCGCTTCTTCGGCGCGGCCGCACTGCTTGAGGGCATTGCCGTAATTGACCAGGGCCTCGGCATGGTTGGGATTGATTTTCAGCGCCGCCCCGATCAGCGCCAGCGCTTCTTCATTGCGGCCTTGTTGCAGGCGCAGAATTCCCAACAGATGGCGCGGGATGAAGGCCCCGGGTTCGCTTTCCAGGGCCTTGAGATAGAGGGGCTCGGCTTCCGCCAGCCTTCCTTCCTGGTGCAGCCGGACCGCCTGATCGCAGAGAGATTGCAGAGTCATGGCGGGACTGTCTTTCGGCGCTGGGCGCGCCTCAAGCCTTTTTTCAAAGCCGCTGCGGCGTAGCAATGAAAAGCCCGCCGAGGCGGGCTTTTCAGATGCCCTCGGCCCTTGGGCGAGCCTCGGACTTCTTTTGATCCGCTGCCGCCGAGGCATAAAAAATGGCCGATCCTAATGGGATCGGCCATTTTTTATGGTTGCGGGGACACGCAGCCCCCGATACCGACATTCGATCAAAGTCACCATCTAGCAAGCTTTTCTGAATGTAATCAAAAGCTTGGCATTTGTGCGATCAGTAAAATCGCGCATTCGGTGGGTGTCGGACATCTTCGGCAACCCCGCCGGTGATCCCGGCGGGATATAAGGATTGCTAGCAGATGTCCCACTTCCAAGTGGGCATCTGTTTGCTCCGTGGTCGTGACACTAAGATCAGAATCGGCCTTGGATGAACCGTTCAATGAAACGCCTTCCGATTGGGGTGAGCTCAATAAGATAATTTCCATAGTCGGCAGTGCGAATTCCAGGCTCTTGGATCGCAACAAGATTCATGCTCCGAAGTTCGCTGAGCAAGCTCATCACCAATGAAGGTTCGAGGTCTTCGAATTCGGTCCGCAGTTGTTCAAACTGAAACGTCTCGCGTTTTGACATTGGCGCAGTTGAGCCAACACGCAGACATGCACCAAGTACGCCAATCGCGCCTATTGATAGAGTATCCAAGCAACGGACCAGGTGGTCCAATTCCGTATAAGATGATTTAGCAGGGTCGTCGGTTTTCAACAGCAAATTTGCAATAAAATTTGCGGCCGCGCGCAATTTCTCCTCGCGCTGACTACGAATGATAATTAAATAACACGACTTGAATAGCTCTGAAAAATCATCTTTATCAACAATATCAACATCGATGCGACCCTCAAGCGAGTTTAATTTCTCGCCAAGGATGTCCATCGTCCTGTTTATAGATTTTTGTGTTGACGTCGGCACATAGTCGCCGATCAAGCTTGCAAGAGCGCCACCCACCACCGGCACCAAATTTATCGCGGCTTTTACAACGGCGAGAGCGTTATCAGATTTGTTGTGCTGCAAGCGAGCACCCTTTTCCAATATACAAGGTCGCGTTAAGCGACAAAGGAAAGTCTAATACTCAATACTGTTGACGTCGACAGTGCCTGCCAACTTAGCTCGCGAATGTATTCATTCTCGACGCGTAGCTGCTTCTGGGCTGCTTGGCTACTTGTCTTTAAGCCATTGTAGCTCGCGTCGGTAATACTCAATGTGTTCCTGAATGGCTGCCTTTATTTTCTCCTCAGTCGCCTTAGTCACCTTGGCGTGTTCTTCCCAGCTTGCTAGCGCGCGCGTCAAGCTGAGCGGTATTCCAGCAAATCGCCCGGCTGACATTCCAATTCGGCGCAAATCTTTTCGAGCGTTTCAAAGCGTACGCCTTTCACCTTCCCGGATTTAAGCAGCGAGAGGTTTGCTTCCGTGATGTCGATGCGCTCGGCCAAATCCTTGGAGCGTATTTTTCGTTTTGCCATCATCACGTCGAGATTGACGACGATCATCTAGACGATCTCCGCATGGTCGGCGGCGATGCGCCGGGCATCGTCCATCACATATGTGGCGATGATGATCGGGATGCCGACGAAGAGAGAATCTTCAAACTTCAATGCGACAGCAGGTAGATCACCGAGAAGATGGCGGGCGATCGCATTCAGAAATCCGTCTTTCACCCCGCACAGAATGAGCAGATAGACGGCGGCAATGCCGGTGAAAAAGGAGATGGTCAGCCAAAAACCGGCCGCGCGGATATTCGCGATGGCGTGGGCGGTAAAGACTTCGCTCCTAGCGAAACAGAAAAACAGTTTGCACATGTGGTATAGAACTAGGACGGTGGGTACGTTCCTCCGCAACGATTTTAGCGACGATAAGACGTTGATCGAGAAATGGCGGACGCTTGAACCGAAAGAGTATGACAAGGTATTTAAGCCCGTCGCGGTTCGCGAACGCCTCGATCAACGGGACGGGTTTACTGGAAAGAAGCGCGCTGAAGTCTATAAACTGATGTCAACTGTGGCAGGCCATCCGACGCCTGCCGGATTCCAAATGTTGAAGAGGTCAGACGGCAATTACTTTTGCGGCCCTTATGTCGAAGGTAAGCCATTGGATGCATGTTGGTCAGAACTCGCGAAGATCGCGATTCAAATCGGTGGCCATTTTCAGGAGTTTTTCGGGCTGACCTCGAAGGAAGCTGTCATTGCTAAAGCTGAATATCTCGAACTCCAGAATGACTGGATTGAGAAGTTTTTCGGAAAGGCGCCATTCGATAAGGCGAAAATCGCAGAGATTTGGGCGTTGGCACATTCACTTCCCAATAAATCCCCTTAGCGGGCTCTCCAACCCGCGTCTCGGTCGTAAAGCTCGATCATCTTGTGGGCGGAGCGCCAGATGTCCTTTTCAATCATTGGGAAAACACCAATTCATAGTGGACATCGTCTTCAGTGACGCCGTCCGGCCACAGGCGTGACGATTGGCCAATGCGCACGAAGCCTTGTGCCTGCATGGCGCGGCGCGACGCATCATTGGAGGCACGATGGCCGGCTGTGACGCGCTTGAATTGCGGCTGCGCTATAATCCAAGTCAGTCGCGCATCATACAGCTTCCGCGAAAGCCCCTGCCCGCGATACGGCGGCAAGATAAATGACATCGCCAGATGTGCGGTCTGGCCACTGGGATCGTCGCGGTCGGTGAAGACTGCGGTAATGCCTATAAGTTTTTCGCCGTCGAGGAGCCCGAACACCTGATGGTCGGGTGCTGCGATCCTATCCCGCCATTTGTCTGGCGACAATTTTATTTCTTTCGCAAAGGTAGCGTAAAATGATCCCGGCGACGCTAGAAGCGCCGCTAGACGGAAGTCTCTGAAAGATTCCCATTCCGAGGAATCAAGCGGACGTATAAGAATTGGGGTCATGCCGCGCTGTCCTCTTTCGCGTCCCTTCTTACCACTTTTAACGCCCGACCCGGCGGCGGCCTCTGTAGCTCTCTCGCCATCTCCCACGGCGCATTCATCCACTGATCCCGCGCCCCTTGATCCAGCAACAGGACAGGCGTGGCGTCGGGGTGGTTAGGTGCCGACTGGCCGGGAGCGCCGTCGTTCTTTCCTTCATGTTGTTTAAGCAAATATAGCAAAGCGCCTCGGTGTCCTGCTGGGGATCAGGTATTGACTGAGGATGAAAGCCACCCGAGACTAAAGACCAATTAGTTCCGCGCGTTGAGCCGTGGTGCTAGGGTAATATGAAAGCGCTCTCGCGATCCGCTCTATACGAGCGACCGAAAAGTACTGGTGGCTCCGGCCTTCTATGCCCTCATTGAAGCGATAGTCACTGCGCTCTTTCCAAACAACATCTATTGCAGCTTGGCATTCTTGACGCGAGCGCGGGACACGCGCATGGCGCAATAAAATATCGAGGGTCGCAGCCGGATCCTCCAGAAAGCTAGAGTAGGTTAGAGTGCATACGCGGTCAGGGTTTCGTTCCGCGTATTCTAACCAGGTTGCGTAGTAGCCCACGTACCATGGACCGACTACATCAATAAGAAAATCTGCTTTCCTATGGCTGCCCATTTCTCTGAAGTCCGAAGGTATAGTGCAGTTGAGACCTTGATGGCGCACACTGCTCGCCTCCAACATATCCCAATAGGAAGTGAGCATGTCTGGTATGCTGCGTATCATGATGACTGGATAAATATTAAAAGCCTCTAGAAACGATGTATTTGGTGGAAACGCCTGCATATGGACATGCGCTACAAGAGGCCCGGCGCAAAAGCCTCCCAGGTAGTAGCCGATGAATGTGGGCAGATATAACTGGGCGTCTCGGGAACCTTGTGCATAAACAACACGTAAGAGCTCCCCGCCAATGGCCTTGATAGCTGCCGTTCGCAGGAATGTGCCTGCTGCCTTGGGCGGAAATGCTAAAACAATGGCGGGCCTTTTCGTTCCAAGCGTGCCAAGATAGGTGCGCAGTTCCGGCGAAAAGTCGCCGTCATTACTGGGCAACTCGAACATCGCTTCCTGAGCGGTTCGATCAATAAGAATTTCCATGAGGAAACTTGAATGTGCTAATTTCTCGCTAGAGAAAATGGATCGTTTCCAACCAATAGTGAACGCGATTTAAAAAAATGCATATCGCTTGTCACATGAAACCTTCGCGCAGCTATCGCAGCCAAATTACAGTAGTGTAATGCTCAGGGCCGGGACTGGATTGTTGGTGCTCATACTGAATTGATTATTCCATCGATTCTAAGACCGTGGACGGTGACGCATCAAAATTACGACCATCCTGAAAGAACTCCTGGTAGTTCCTTTTTCTCGGGATGCCTATAATCCCGCCGGGCAATGCTCCTGACCGAATTACGAAATAACTCAATTAGCGTGTCCACATCCGCCGGTCGGCAATCACGAATGTGGATCTCAATGCGGTCCAATTAGGCCGCCTTCTTCTTGTAAGGCCCGCGCTTCGCCACGGGCGCTTCCTGTGCCGCGATAAGCGCGGCCACATCATTCATTTCCCAAACCCGATCCGTGACGCCAGCGGCCATTGCAGGGGTGACGCGAAGGCTCTCCAATCTATTTATCAATTCTCCCAATTTGAAAAGTTGAAACGCGTTTGTCTCGGCTATTTTTGCCTATCGGCAGGATCGCGCCAGAACAGCACGCGCTTGGCAGCGAAAAACATACGATAAAACAATAGCTAATCGATTATTCGTGTTGGCACGATGACTGCGTAACAAAATCACGCTGTCGCGCTGTAGCCGAGGAAGGCCATCGTGCATTTTCATGCTATACCACCATGGTTTCCGATAGCTGCGCCGCCGGTAAAGAAGGCCGAGAAGCCGCGGAAGTTCTTTCACACCGAAAAAGCAACGGAATCGAGCAGCGCTGAGATGCGGCCGCCTCGACCGTCCGATATTTTAGACGAGGAATTTCAGGAAGAACACACAGACATACTCGCCTGATTTCAACAACCCGTATGGATTGCGCGGCTTGCTCCCCGGGATATTCGGCGGCGGAAAGCCGCATCGCATGTTGATCGCTTGTCTGCCTCCACCGGACATTGAACGCACGACCGGAGCCATCCGGTTAGGAAAGACGGCCGGCAGCGGCTCGAAGTTTCCGAGGTCTTCGTCCTGCCACTCGCCTAGAACCAGCTTCCAGCCTTCGTTCTCGGGCTCGAATTGGTAGGAAGGGGCCGTGTGGCAGTCAGCCTCAATTATTTTTCATGCGTCTGGGATGGGCTGGTTAATGCCGAATTAACCATGGAAACCGCCATTGTCTTCGAAATTTCATGCAACCGAACCTTTCATGTCAGTAGTCACGCAACACCTTAAGAATGGAATGGCCCTTTCATCGACAACCATCGTTGACGGCGGATTCGTGGTTCGCGCGGCGCTGTTCAACCATCGCGTCGAGAGGCGCGGCATCGAGCTAACGCCCGGAACAATTCTGCGATTCTGGGGCAATTACGAAAGCCTAATCGCGCGCGCCGGATGCATTTTTCTATGAGCGCCTCCCCTACGCATCAACCGTATGATCTCGACGTCGCCCCTGCGAGACATTTACTCGCCATGGATCGAAAAGATGAGGCATATGCATCCTATCTCGAAGTGCTGCGCCACAATCCTAAAAATTGTTCCGCCTTGCACGAGCTTGGTTGCCTAGCATCTGGGGACGGCTACCATTCCGCCGCTCGCACAATTTTCCAGCAACTCGTCAACTACTGGCCGCAGGATCTTATTGGCCGAGTCAACCTTGGCAATCTTCTATATGAGGATGGCGATTTGTCCGCAGCCCGCGAACATTTTGAAATCGTCCTCGAGGCCGACGCCAGTTCGACCGACGCTCATCGCGGTCTGGGACGCATCTTGTACGATCAGGGCGACATCGAAGCGGCGGATCAGCATTGGCGCCGTAGCTTTCCGGGGCAACCGATCACGACTCAACATCAACGAGGTCGGAGAAGCACCACGCCGTTGCTTCTGCTGGGGTCTGCAAGACGCGGCAACATTCCGAC
>Ga0182024_10025774_pt1 | contig 10356 bp, 9 predicted proteins | sample P32metaG_FD_120480 | JGI IMG/M metagenome (GOLD analysis project Ga0182024, IMG submission 120480) | Permafrost microbial communities from Stordalen Mire, Sweden - P3-2 metaG (Illumina Assembly) | ecosystem: Environmental > Terrestrial > Soil > Wetlands > Permafrost | place: Sweden: Stordalen...
CGACGTGTCAGCAACACATCAGGTCCTGCTCAGCACCGCTGACCCCGCCATGGTGGAAGCGGTGTCGCGGATGACTGCCGGCGACTCCTCAGTGGTGCGCCTCGAGGATCCGCCGGTGCTCGACGTGATCGGCGATACGCACTCGCTCGGGCGTCACAGCGCGCGGATGCGTCTGCTCGCGGGTCAGGGCTGAGTCCCGCCGCACACTCCGGCCCCGCTCAGTGCGCGCGTCAGAGGGCTTTTGCGATGCGCACCAACCCCTCGAGCTCGGACACCTCCTCGCTGAAGAGCGGAATGCGCACCACCGGCACATCGCCGATCCGGCCCAGCTTCGCTAGCTGACGCGTCTCGCGATTTGCGAGCGTGTTGCGGGTGAGAAAAATGCTCCCGACAAACCGCGCCGTCTCCGCGGCGACGCGGACATGCAGCTCGTCGCTCAGCCACTTCGCAACCTTCGAGTCCTCGACAAGTGTCGTCGCCGCAGCCACTCCGCCGGGGTCGCGGAACACTTCGGGGAGCACACGGTTCACGACCATTGCCCGCAGCGGCATCTTGAACTCACGCAGCTTCGTGCAGAAGAACTCGGCCTCGGTGAATGGGCCCTGCTCGAGCGTTGTCACCACCACGAAGCCAGTCTGCGGACTGCGCAGCAAGCGATACACCGAGCGTGCCCTGCCCTGTATGCCGTCATACAGCAGCTGCAGCTGCCGCACGAAGTCCGAGACCTCGGCGAGCACCTCGGCGCCGAGCAGCCGGTCGGCAAGGCGAAGGAAGGGCGCCGCAGCGAAGTTCATGGCACGGAAGCCGAAACGCGACGGTCCGCCGGAGAGCAACGAAAGCAGGCGCGAGCCCACGTAGTCGGTCAGACGGCTCGGCGCCTCGAGAAAGTCGAGCGCGTTGCGCGACGGCGGCGTGTCGACGACGATGCAGTCGTACTCACCGGCGTCATGCAGCTCGTAGAGCGCTTCGATCGCCGCGTACTCGTGTGATCCGACAAAGGAATCTGTGATCCGCTGGTAGAGCGGGTTGCGCAGAATGCGCTGCGCGGTGGCGCGGTCCGGTGAGTAGCGCTCGATCATCCGGTCCCATGCCTGCTTCATGTCGAGCATCGCGGCCTCGAGGTCGCCGGCGATGGTGATGCCGGCGCGGCGCAGGCGCGCCTTCGGAATCCGCACCGGTTCAGCGCCAATGCCCTTGATGCCCAGCGCGGTCGCAAGGCGCCGCGCCGGGTCGACGGTGAGCACAAGCACCCGTTTGTCCTCGGCGGCCGCGATCGCCATCCCGAGCGCCGCGCTCACAGTCGTCTTGCCGACCCCGCCGCTGCCGCAGCAGATCACGACATCCAGGGATCCGAGGCGCCGGCCGAGCCCGGCGGGCTCGCTCCGGGGACTGCGACGACGCTCACGGACGGTGACGTTCTCGCCGGCGGTCATGACAGGCGGCCGTTGAGCGCGTCGGCCACTGCTCGTGTGGTCGTCAGCCCGGTCCGGTCGACGATGAACGGCACCGGGACCACCGGCATCGAGAGCTTGGTGCGGAGCTGGCGCAGGTAGCGCGCGGTGGTGTCGTACAGGTGCGCCTGGAGATCGACGCCGGCCTCCAGCGGCCGGGGCGAGCCGCCCAGGCGCTCTGACACCGCGTCGGCATGCTCGGATTCGGTCATCGCGCTCATCAGACGCCGATGACTCGCGGTCACCGGTTCATCCGCAGCGCGGTTCAACAGACACAGGTCGACTGCGACGCCCGATCCCCTGCGAAGTCGCTCATGGAGCTCGATCGCCTCGACGACCGGCATCTCCTCGGGCAGCGCGCAGAGCACGGTGGTGGTTCGGCGCGGATCGCGGATCAGGGCGTCGATCCACTCGACCTGGGCTCGAATCAGGCCGCCCCGGACGAGCGTGAGCATCGCCTTCGGCGCCGCGAGGTGGGATTCGGCCTGGCCGCCGGCGGCACAGTCCACAAGGATGAGATCCCAGACAGGCGACCCTGATCCGGCCTCCTTGCGACGCTCCTCGTAGGCGATCTTGCCGACCACGAGCATGTCTCGAGGCCCAGGCACCCCGGTGGCGATGAAGTCGAAGACTCGCGCCAGCGGCGTGAGCCGGGTCACCCGCGGGACCTTGAAATAGATGTTCAAGTATTCCTGGAACGACTCGTCGGTGCGGAGCTCCAGGACGGAGAGGTTGTGCTGCACAACACGTGGCGCGAACCCGGCGGGTGGTGACCCGAGCGCGGCGGCCAGGTCGCCTTTGGCGTCGACGTCGATGGCGAGGACGCGTTTGCCGGCGCGAGCAGCGAGCAGCGCCAGCGCAGCGGTCATCGTGCTCCTGCCGGTGCCGCCCTTCCCCACGACGAAGATCACCCGCCGCCGGAGCAGCGTGGCAAGGTCGATCCGCTCCCCGGCGACCGCGCTCCTAACCGCCGTGGACGGTCTCCAGGACCTCTGCGGCGTGTCCGCTGGGCTTGACATCCCGCCACTCGCGCTCGATAGCGCCGTCCGGTCCGATCAGCAGGGTGGTGCGCGCCACGCCCATGTACTGGCGACCCATGTACTTCTTCTCGACCCACAGGCCCTGAGACTCGATCAGCAGCCGCTCCGGGTCGCTGATCAGCGGGATGCCGAGCGCGCATTTCTCGATGAAGCGCTGGTGCTTCTTCAGGCTGTCCGGGGACACGCCATAGACGGTCACCCCCGCAGCGGCAAACGCGTCGTTGAGCTGGGTGAATTCCTGGCTCTCGAGGGTGCAGCCGGGCGTGTCGTCCTTGGGATAGAAGTACAGGACGGTCCGGTGACCCTCGAGGTCGGCGTTGCTCACGCGGTCACCACCGCTCGTCTCGAGGTCGAAATCAGGGAGTCGTGCCCCAACGGTCATGGTTCCGGATCCTCCGTACGCAGCCGCACTGACAGGCAGTGTAGGGAGCGCCAGACGCGCTCCGCTCCACGTCCGCCGGAGGCCTGGCCCGCCGTCCCTATACTCGGCGCGTGCCCTCCAACCCTCGCCCCGGCGTGGCCACGAAGAAGGCTGCCGCTGCGCGGCGGCCGGCACCGGATCCCACCCAGCCCCGTCCGGTCCCGATCCTGCTGCGCTACATCTCGTGCGGGCTGCTCTCGCTCGCAGGCGGCGCGGCCTGGCGCTTCACGCTGTCGCCCAATGCCGTCGGCATCGTCACCGCCTTCGCCGGAATCTTCTTTCTGCTGCTGGGGTTTCTCGTCGGCGGCGTCTTCTGGTACACGCACGACCTTCGGGTGCGCAAGCGGACCCCGGAGCTGATGCCGGACGAGCGCCTCGTCTTCTCGTTCGTGGTCTTCGTGATGGTGCCGTTCGCCGTGCTCGCATTCATCGGCGTGATCTGGCTGCTGTCACTGCTGATCGGGGTGCACTGAGCCGCGCGAACGCGGCCATTCGCCCTGTCAGTTGAGGAAGGCGCGGAGCCTGCCGGCGACCTCGGTCATCGCGGTGCGATCCGTGCAGGTCTCCGGCGCCTCATCGAGGTACGCGTTGATATCGCTGAGCGCGGCCACGATCCTGCCCATGCGCCAGAGCAGGAGACCCCGGTCGCGGCGTTCGGCCGGCGATGGCACAAGGTCGACACAACGGTCGGCGGCGCGAAGGGCCTGGTCCCAGCATTCGAGGCTCGTGTAGCAGCGACGCAGGTTGCGTGACATCCGCGCGAGCATGTCTCGCGCACTTGCGCGCGCCATCTGAGCGGGCGGGATGCGTTCGACCTCGTGGCCGGTGGAGGTCGTGACCAGGCGCTTAACGTCGTCCTCGTCGAGGGGCTCGCCGCTGGCGATGGTGTCGAACAGGTGCCCGTCAACACGGACGACGAAGTGTCCGGGGAGATTCACCCCCTCGACGGGAATCTCGGCGCGGGCGCCGACGGCGATCCAGATCGCCGAGCACGCGATCGGCACGCCGGCACCACGTTCGAGGACGGTGTGGAGGTAGTGGGCGCGGGGATCGCCGCCTCCCGCGCCGCGCAGCCGCAGCCGGTCGCGGAGCAGGGCGCCAACCAGGGGTGCGTCCGATGGTCCGCAGCCGTGCAGCCCGCAGCGCGAGCGCAGCTCGCTGGCCAGCTCATCGAGGCGTTCGAGCCAGCGATCCGGCTCGACACCGGGGCAATCGTCGGCCGCGAGCCAGAGCGCACCCTCGGCGATATCGCCATCCCGCGCGGCGCATTCGAGCACTGCTTCGCGCGGCTCAGATCCGTGCATGGCCGGTAATCATGCTCCGCGACCCGCATCCGTGGGCATTTCGCGCACGCGACCACCCGGGCGCCATTCGTAATAAACCTGCCCAGCGATCAGCTTGCGGAGGAGCCCACCCGGGCCACCTCCACTAGACTGACCATGTGCTGCTCGAGGAGATCGCCGGTCCAGAGGACCTGCGTGGGCTCGGCCCGGAAGACCTGACCCGTCTTTGCGCGGAGATTCGCGAAGAGCTGGTCACCGCCGTCTCGCGGACCGGTGGCCATCTCGGTCCCAACCTCGGCGTCGTCGAGCTCACGGTTGCCATGCACCGGGTCTTCGACAGCCCGCGCGACGCGATCATCTTCGACACCGGGCACCAGGCATACGTTCACAAGATGCTGACCGGCCGCCTCGGTCTGTTCGACACGCTGCGCCAGCAGGGCGGCATGAGCGGGTATCCGTCGCGGCGCGAGTCGGAGCACGACCTCATCGAGAACTCGCACGCGTCCACGGGGCTCAGCTATGCGCTCGGCTTCGCCACTGCGCGGGGGTTGCGCGGCGAGACCGGCAAGGTCGTCTGCGTCGTCGGCGACGGCGCGCTGACCGGCGGCATGGCATATGAGGCGCTGAACAACGTCGGTCAGCTCAAGCCCGAGATGGTGATCATCCTCAACGACAACGGCCGGAGCTATGCGCCGACTGTCGGGGGCATCGCCGAGAACCTCGGGCACCTCCGCCTGTCACCGCGCTACGAGGCTGCCAAGGATGCAGCGGGAACCGCGCTGCGCTCGCTGCCAGCGGTGGGACACTCCGCGTACGAGACGGCCCGGCGCATGAAGAATTCGCTGAAGCAACTGGTGGCGCCGATCTCGATCTTCGAGACGCTCGGGCTCAAGTACGGCGGCCCCATCGACGGTCACGACCTCCAGGCCGTCGAGAAGGCGTTGCGCGACGCGGCTCGGATCCGCGGTCCGGTGGTGGTCCATGTGGTCACCAACAAGGGGCAGGGCTACGGTCCAGCGGTTGCAGACAAAGTTGACAAATTCCACGGGGTCTCCACGTTCGACCCCGACAGCGGCACGGCCGCCAAGAAGGGGCTCGACTGGACCGACGTCTTCGGCGAAGCGCTCTGCGAGGCAGCCGAGTCGGACGAGCGGATCGTCGCCATCACGGCGGCCATGGCCTCATCGACCGGGTTGCTCGATTTTTCGCAGCGCTTCCCTGACCGCTTCTTCGACGTCGGGATCGCCGAGCAGCATGCGGTCACCTTCGCTGCGGGGCTCGCCATGCGCGGGCTGCGCCCGATTGTCTGCATCTATTCGACCTTCCTGCAGCGTGCCTTCGACCAGATCGCCTGCGACGTTGCGCTCCACCGCCTGCCGGTGACCTTCGTCATCGATCGTGCGGGCATCACCGGCGCTGACGGGCCGTCACATCACGGGTTTCTCGACCTCGCCTACCTGCGCTGCATCCCCGGTATGACCATCTCGGCACCGAGCTCGCCCGACGAGCTGCGCAGGATGTTTGCCACCGCGCTCGCATCCGACGGACCGTTCTCATTGCGTTTTCCGCGCGGCGCGGCACCGTCCGCAAGCACCGAACCGCTCGAGCCGATCCACGTTCCAAGCGTGGTCATCGAGCACCGCGGCCGCGACCTCGCACTCTTCGCAGTCGGCAAGATGGTTGCGGTTGCGGTGCAGGCGCGGGAGAAGCTGCTGGCGCTCGGCATCTCGACAACGGTGGTCGATGCGCGGTTCGTCAAGCCGCTCGCGCCAGAGCTGAGCTCGATCGCCGCACGCCACCGCGCAGTGATCACCATCGAGGACGGCGTCGCGAGCGGCGGCTTCGGGACCGCCGTGACGGAGTTGCTCGCTTCAGACGGTATCGCGGTGCCGATCGTGCGGATGGGGCTGCCCGACCGGTTCATCGAACATGGCGCGCAGGCCGCGCTGCTCGGGCAGATGGGCCTCGATGCGGAGGGAATCACGGCCGCAGCGCTCGCGTTGCTGCCGGCGACCGAGGTGCTCGCGGGCTGACCGGCTTTGCCGAGCAGCGCGACGCCATGAGCCACGCCTCCACACGCTAGGCGGTACAGCATGCAATCGCACACAGACGATGGCGAGCACGGGCCCGACGATCCGAGCTTGAGGCTCACCCTGTTGCAGCACGAGCTCGACGAGGCGCAGCTCGAGAACGTTCGCCTGCGCCAGTCGCTGCTCGAGCCGCCGTACTCGCAGCTGCGTTCGATCATTCGCCAGTATCCGCAGGTTTCCAAGACGGCGATCAAGGCGCTCAACGTCGTCACCGGGACCGGACGGATCAACTTTCACCGCAGAGCGCTGGGGCGCGTGCAATTTCCGCGCGAGCTTCGCGACATGGAACACTCGGGACTCTTCGATGCCGACTGGTACTCGGCGAACTACCCGGATGTGTCGCTCTCCGGGATGGACCCGCTGCGGCACTACGCGCTCGTCGGCGCCGCGCGAGGCTGGGACCCGGGGCCGCGCTTCTCAACCGACTTCTACCTCGAGCACAACCCCGACGTGTCACGCGGCACCAACGCGCTGCTCCACTACCTGCGTCACGGCAAGGCGCGCGGGAGCAGGATCGCACCGTCGACGGTTGAGCATCGCTGGCTGGCACTCACGATCGACGAGCGCTTCCCGAACCTGCGTCCGCTCCGCGTCTATGCGAGCGCTTCGGCGCCGAAGCGCATCTCCATGGTCACCGACAGCATCAACAGCGGCAGTCTCTTCGGCGGAGTCGGAACCGCGCTGATCTTCGCCACGCTGCTGGCGCGGCGCATGGACCGGCCGCTGCGCATCATCACCCGCGCCGAGCTGCCCACCCCGGCAAACTGCAGGACGGTGCTCGAGGCCAACGGCATTCCGTGGAAGGGTGACGTCGACTTCGTCTTCTCGTCCCGTGACTCATCGAACGGACGGCTTGTGGATGTCGCTGACGGTGATCTCTTCGTGACCACGTCTTGGTGGACCACCTGGGCGACGCGCGCGTCCGTCGATCCCGCGAGCATCATCTATCTCGTCCAGGAGGACGAGCGCCGTTTCTACCCGGAGGGCGACGACTCGATTCGCTGCGCCGAGGTCCTCGAGGATCCGCGCATCACCTGCATCGTCAACTCCAAGCCGCTCTTCGACTATCTCTTCGACGGCGACGCTACGCACGTGCGCAAGCCATCGTGGTTCGATCCGGCGTTCCCCGCATTTCTGCTCCCGCGCGAAGCAGCCGCGCCCGGCAAGCGCAACTTCATCTTCTACGCGCGACCGAACAATCTCCGCAACCTCTACTACCGCGGTCTCGAGGCGATCGCCGCCGCCATCGAGGGCGGACACCTCGATCCCGCGGAGTGGGAGTTCTTCTTCATCGGCAGAGACCTGCAGCCGGTCGCGCTGCCCGGGGGCATCCGGCCGAAGCTCATCGAGAACCTGGGCTGGCACGACTACCAGCAACTGCTCCGGCGCATGGATCTGGGCTTGTCGCTGATGGCGTCACCGCACTCGAGCTATCCTCCGCTCGACCTCGCGGCCGCGGGTGCGGTGGTGGTCACCAACACGTTCGGCAAGTACAAGCAATCGCTCGACCAGTACTCGACAAACATCATCTGCGCGGATCCCGACCTCGCGAGCCTCGTCACCGGGATCAGCCAGGGTGTCGCGCTGGCGCGGGACTCCGCCCGCCGCCAGGGAAACCACCGGGACAGCAGGTTTCTCACCGACTGGAACGCGGTGTTCGCGCCGATCTGCGACGACCTCGTGGGTGCGCCTTCCGCCACCAAGGCATAGGGGTGCCCAGGAAGCCGGCTCCGCCGCTGTTTCCGGATCCATGGGCGCCGAGCATCGAGGAACGCATCCGCAGAGTCACGCTGCCGGGCGCCCACTCGGTTGCCTACGTCTATGAGGTCCCGGACACGAGCACGTTTCGCTACCGCGTTTTCAACATGGTCGAAGCGCTCGGTCTCGAGGATCGCGATCGACCGATCTCGGCGACCTGGTTCACCGGAACCGAGTTGCCGATCCTCGAGCGTCTGATCGGCGACGTCGACACGCTCGTCATCTGCCGGACGCGCTACACAGCGCGGCTCGACAGCCTGGTCACCCGGGCTCGCGCGTCCGGATCGCGTGTCCTGTTCGACGTGGACGACCTGATCTTCGACACCCGCTACGTGAGCCTGATTCTCGAGACGCTGGACCGCAACCCGGGTGAGGCGATGCTCGACGAGTGGTTTGCGGCCATGTCGCGTCTCGGGGCGATGCTCCGTCTTTGCGACGGCGCCATCTCCACCAACGAGTTCCTTTCATCGCACATCGAGGACTTCGCGCAGCTGCCGACATGGGTCGTCCCCAACTTCCTCAACCGGCTGCAGCTGGAACGATCTGCGGAGGTCCGGCACACGCGCCACGAGTCGGCGCCGTCGCCGGGCGTGACCAGCATCGGGTATTTCAGCGGTACACCAACCCACAACCGCGATTTCGAGCTGGTGTCCACCGCACTCGCCCGGGTCATGACCCGGCACAGCGAGCTACGTCTGAGCATCGTGGGATTCCTGGATATCGGGCCGGCGCTGCGCGCCTTCACCGACCGTATCGACACGCGGCCGCTCACCGACTTCCTGACGTTGCAGACGCTCATCGGATCCGCCGACATCAACATCGTGCCGCTGCTGACCAACGTCTTCAGCAACTCGAAGTCCGAACTCAAGTACTTCGAGGCGGCCGTCGTCGAAACCCCGACGCTGGCGTCACCGACCTACACGTTTCAACGCGCCATCGAGGACGGCGTCAACGGCTTCCTCGTCGATGCATACGACTGGGAGGCGCGTCTCGAGCAGGCGGTCCGAGGCGAGCTCGACCTCGCCGCGGTTGCTGAGCGTGGCCTCGAAGACGTGCTCCGCCGGTACACGCCCGAATCGCAGGTCGGTGCCATCCGCGACGCAGTGCTCGGGAGCGGAGTGCACGGCTAAACTCGCGGCATGACTCTTCGCTGGCAGAACATCGTCATCGACTGCACCGACGCGCTCCTCGTGGGCTCGTTCTGGAGCGAGGCGCTCGGCCTCGAGCTCCATGGACCGGAGGATGGCGAGTTGTGGATCGAGCCCGGTGGCGAGAGCCCCGACATCCTCTTCCTCAACGTCCCGGAAGGCAAGTCGGTCAAGGATCGCATTCATCTCGACCTCCGCCCGGATGACCAGGAGGCCGAGGTGGAGCGCCTGATGTCGCTCGGTGCGCGGCGCATCGACATCGGCCAGGGAGACGTCTCGTGGGTCGTGATGGCCGATCCCGAAGCCAACGAGTTCTGCGTGCTCCGGCCAAGAACCGATCCCGCGGCGTCCTGAATCTCCAGAAATAAAGGAGGGGCCGGGTCGAGGTAACCCGGCCCCCCTGTCCAGGAAGGAGTGTGCTGGTTAGCTCTGAGCGCTGAGCTCAGGCGTCGTAGTACAGGGCGAACTCGTAGGGATGGGGCCGCAGTGCCACCGGGTCCACTTCGTTCTCGCGCTTATACGCGATGTACATCTCGATGAGGTCCTGGGTGAACACCCCGCCCTCGGTGAGGAAGTCGTTGTCGACCTCGAGTGCGTTGAGCACCTCGGTGAGCGACCCCGGAAGGTCCTTGACGCGTGCCTTCTCCTCGCCTTCGAGCTCGTAGAGATCGGCCTCCACGGGCGTCGGCGGCTCGATCCGGCGCTTGACCCCGTCGAGCCCGGCCATGAGGCAGGCCGCGAACGAGAGGTACGGGTTGCACATCGGGTCCGGCGAGCGGAACTCCAGCCGGCGTGCTGCCGGGGCGGCGCTGTATGTCGGTATGCGCACGCAGGCGCTCCGGTTGCGCGCGCTGTAGGCGAGCTTGATCGGCGCCTCATAGCCGGGGACCAGCCGCCGGTAGCTGTTGGTCGTCGGCGCCGCGAACGCCAGGACCGCCGGCGCGTGCTTGAGCAGACCGCCGATGTACCAGCGCGCGGTGTCGCTGAGCAGCGCGTACCCGTCCTTGTCGTAGAAGAGCGGCACGCCGTCCTTCCAGAGCGACTGATGGGTGTGCATGCCGCTGCCGTTGTCACCGAAGAGGGGCTTGGGCATGAACGTCGCCGTGTAGCCGTTCTCGTAGCAGACGTTCTTGACGATGTGCTTGTAGATGAGCACCTTGTCGGC
>Ga0182024_10025775_pt1 | contig 10356 bp, 10 predicted proteins | sample P32metaG_FD_120480 | JGI IMG/M metagenome (GOLD analysis project Ga0182024, IMG submission 120480) | Permafrost microbial communities from Stordalen Mire, Sweden - P3-2 metaG (Illumina Assembly) | ecosystem: Environmental > Terrestrial > Soil > Wetlands > Permafrost | place: Sweden: Stordalen...
CGAGATGCATCTGACCTACTGCAAGTGCAATGTGCTGTAGGTACCCCTTTGTGCGAGGTCCGAGCCCCTGTGTGCATAAGCTTAGGCGAGAAAACTCGCCTGCAGATCATTGAGGAAGCGCCGGCCCAGCTCCGTGGGACGCCAGCCGTCCGCCTGGCGGTCCAATAGCCCGCGTCCTGCCGCTTCAGCAAGTTTGCCCTCCACCGAAGCCATTTCGAGCCCGGTTCGCTGCCGATAGTCGCGAACCGTAAAGCCCTCATTGAGCCGCAGCGCATTCAGCATGAACTCAAACGGCAAGTCCGCGACCGCAATGGAAGAACTCTCGCCGATGGCCGCGCCCGCACCGGCGCCTCCGCGCACCTGCTCCTGATAGTCGCGCGGTTGCTTGGGTTTGGTAGTGCGCAAGATGCGTTGCGGGAGCGCGAGACTGAGTTTTCCGTGCGCGCCGGCGCCTACCCCTAAGTAATCGCCGAACAGCCAGTAATTGAGGTTGTGCCGGCAACGCTTCCCCAAGCGCGCGTACGCCGAGACTTCGTACTGCACATACCCCGCATCGGCCAACAGCGTTTGACCCGCGGTTTGAATCTGCCAAGCGGCATCCTCGTCCGGCAGCTGCGGCGGCCGCGCATGAAATACCGTCCCAGGCTCGAGCGTGAGTTGGTAATAGGACACATGCGCAGGACCCAGCGCACACGCAGTTCGGACATCCTCGAGCGCCTCCTCCAGCGTCTGCTGCGGCAGGGCATACATCAAATCGAGATTGAAATTGTCGAGCTTCGCCGCCCGCAATTCCGCGACCGCGCGATGCGTATCGTCCGCCGAGTGAATGCGGCCCAAGACTTCGAGTGCGCGCGGCGCAAAGGTCTGTGCGCCCAATGACACTCGATTGATGCCTGCATCCCGATACCCTGAGAATCGCCCGCGTTCAATGGTCCCCGGATTGGCTTCCATGGTGACTTCCACATCTTCGGCGAATGCGATTCGCTGTCGCAATGCGCCGATTAGCCGGCTGAAATCCTCGGGTTGGAACAGACTGGGCGTGCCGCCGCCGAAGAATACCGTGTCGATCCTGCGGCCCGTCAACCGCGGCAGTTCCAGGTCGAAATCGCGGATCAGCGCATCGATGTACGAGGTGTCGGGCGCGGCCGATTTCAATTGATGCGAATTGAAATCGCAGTACGGACACTTGCGCACGCACCACGGCATGTGAACGTACAAGGCGAGCGAAGGCTCGGTCACGGCCGCACAGTCGGGGCGTCGCGCGCCAGCCGCTCGCGCGCCACCAATTGATCGCGTAGCGCGCGCATGGCAACGCCACGATGACTGAGCCGATTTTTATCGTGAGGATTGAGTTGCGCCGCCGTCACGCCTAGGTCCGGCAGCCAAAAATACGGATCGTAGCCGAAGCCGCCGGAGCCCCGCGGTGTGTCGACGATAGTCCCCTCCCAAACACCTTCGGCAATCAGCGGTGCCGTATCCGAAGGCGCGAACACGAACACCAATGCACATCGGTAGCGCGCCCGGCGCTGCTCACTGCACATGCCTGCGAGCGCATCCAGAAGCTTTGCGTTGTTGGCCGCGTCATCGGCGCCCGCCCCTGCGTAGCGAGCCGAAAAAATGCCCGGAGCGCCGCCAAGCGCGTCGACTTCGAGTCCGGAGTCGTCCGCGATTGCGGCAACCCCCGCAGCCGCCGCGGCATGCCTCGCCTTCAACAGGGCGTTCTCGAGAAAGCTCGCACCGGTCTCCCCGGGCGAGACTGCTCCCAGTTCGCCGAGGCCGTGGAGATCGAACGGTAGGTCCGCCAGTAACGCGCGCAACTCTTGCAGCTTGCCCGGGTTACCGGTTGCGACAATGAGCGGCTTACGCGGCACGAACACTCAGCTGGGCGGCATGCAAGCGAGCTACGCCTAAAATCGCGAGGTCCAGCAATTGGTCGAGCTCGTGGCGGCGAAACGCGTGGCCTTCAGCGGTGCCCTGCACCTCGACGAACGCGCCGCCGCTGTTCATGACCACGTTCATGTCCGTCTCCGCGTTCGAGTCCTCGGCGTAATCCAAGTCGAGCACCGGCGTGCCGCGGTAGATGCCCACGGACACGGCCGCGACCTGGCCGTGCAGCGGGTTCGCGGTGATGGCGCGTCTCTTGAGCAGTGTGTCGATGGCGTCCGCCAGGGCAACGAACCCGCCGGTAATGGCCGCCGTTCGAGTACCGCCGTCCGCCTGCAGCACATCGCAGTCGATGGTCACGGTGCGTTCCCCCAATCCCTTGAGGTCCACCACCGCCCGGAGCGCGCGGCCGATCAGGCGCTGAATCTCTTGGGTGCGGCCCGACTGTTTGCCGCGGGCCGCCTCGCGCGCCGAACGCGTATGGGTCGCCCGCGGCAGCATGCCGTACTCGGCGGTCACCCAGCCCTGGGCCTGGCCGCGCAGAAATGACGGCACGGTATCTTCGATACTGGCGGTGCACAAAACCCGCGTGGCTCCAAACGCCACCAACACCGAGCCTTCCGCATGCTTGGTATACCCACGCTCGAAACTCAATTCGCGTAACTCGTCGGGCGCCCGACCGCTCGGTCGAATGCTCACGCGGCCCGCCAGCGCAGCGCCGCCGCACTGGTGTTGTCGCTATAGGGTGCGGAGGCCTCGACCGCTTGCGTTCCGAGATCGGTCAGGGATTCTCGCAAGGGCTTGGCAACGGTCTGCGCGAAGCGCACGAAATCCTGATCGCGCAAGTTTGCCCACAAGCCATCCGTACACAGCAGCAACACATCGCCGGCTTTGAGCTTGCGCCGCGTCGATATGCTCATCTCCGGCAAAGCCGCATCTCCGCCGAGACAACACTCGACATAGTTTCGCATCGGGTGGCCGTGAACTTCGGCCTCGGTGATCAAGCCTTCGCGCAGCAATACTTCGACGTGGCTGTGATCGCGGGTGCGCTCCAGCACCTGAGCCTGCCGTAATTGATAGATGCGGCTATCGCCGACATGCGCCCAATAAGCCGCGGAGTCCTGTACCAGGCACATCGCGCAAGTCGCGCGCGGACGCGCTTCGACGCTGAGGCCGATCCCCAGCTTCACGACTTCTTCGTGCGCGCGGCCCAACGATATATGCAAGAAACCAAGCGGATCGAAGATGGGATGCGGCGTCTGCCAGAACGACTCGAGTAACGTCGCCAGCGCAGTTTCGGCGGCGCGCGCGCCTTCCGCATGGCCGCCCATACCGTCGATCACGACCAACAGCACCGCGTTATCGGCGGCTGCCACCGCGACTCGGTCCTGATTTTCTTCGCGGTGGCCGATGAGGCTGACATCCGCGGTCTCGATCTGCAATGACAGCTCCTAAGCTTCTGATAAACTCAACACAAGGATTATGGCCGATTCTAGCGCAGACCCCTATGATTCGTAGCATGACCGGCTTTGCGCGGCGCGAGCGCCAGTTCCCTTGGGGATTGTTGGCTTGGGAATTGAAGACGGTCAATCATCGTTTTCTGGAAATGGGCTTTCGCCTGCCCGAGGAATTCCGGGTCGGCGAAGCGGAATTTCGCCACGGCGTAGCCGCCGCCGTGCGGCGCGGCAAAGTCGAGTGTTCCCTGCATTTTCGCCCCGCAGTGGTGGCGGGCGCACTCGAGGTCGACGCCGAGCTGCTTAGGAGCCTCACGCAGCGGGCACAACATATTGCCGCACAGGCGGGAGCCGCGGCGCGCATCGATGCCCTTGAATTGCTGCGCTGGCCCGGCGTGATTCGAGACGGGACCCGCGACAATGCGCCCATGATCACCGCCGCGCACGCGCTGCTCGCCGACGCACTGGCGGAACTCGCGCGCTTTCGCGACAGCGAGGGAGGACGGCTGCGCGACGCTCTGGAGCAGCGCTGCGCGGGACTGGTCGAATTCGCCGCACGGGTGACGGACCGGCTGCCGGAGGTGCGGGAGCGCATGCGCGCGAAACTGCTCGAACGCATCGCGCAGTTGGTCAGCGACGTCGACCACGAACGGCTCGAACAGGAACTGGCGATTTTGGCGCAGCGGCTGGACGTGGACGAGGAGATCGATCGTTTGCGCGGCCACGTGTTGGAAGTGCGCAAGACCTTCGAGGGACAGGAAGCCGCCGGGCGGCGCTTGGATTTTTTGATGCAGGAGCTGAATCGCGAAGCCAACACGCTGTCGTCGAAGTCTCAAGACATAGAAACCACTCGTGCGGCCGTCGATATGAAGGTGTTGATCGAGCAGATGCGCGAGCAAGTGCAGAACATCGAGTAGCGATCGATGCAACGCGGGCGCCTCTACGTGGTTTCGGCACCTTCCGGTGCGGGCAAGACCAGCTTGGTGAAGGCCTTGATGGAGCGCGAGCCGCGCATTCGTTTCTCCGTGTCCTACACCACGCGCAAGCCGCGGCCCAACGAGATCCCCGGGCGCGACTACCACTTCGTGACCATGGAGCGCTTTGCCGAGATGGCCGCCCACGGCGAGTTTCTCGAGCACGCGCAGGTTTTCGACAATTGCTACGGCACGGGGGTACGAGCGGTTGAGGAAGCGCTGTCGAACGGTGAGCAGCTGTTGCTGGAAATCGATTGGCAGGGCGCCCGCCAGGTGCGCGCGCGTCTTCCGGAGGCGCGCAGCATTTTCATCCTGCCGCCCTCGCGCACCGCGCTGGAGCAAAGGCTCAAGGCACGCAGCACCGATACGGATGCGGTGATTAAGCGAAGGCTTCAGGACGCCGCGCAGGATCTCGCGCATTGGGCGGAATTCGACTACGTGGTGATCAACGACCGCTTCGAACAGGCTCTCGCGGACTTGCGGGCCATCATTGCGGATCGCGGCAGCCACTTAGGTAAGCAAAGACCCGAAGTGGCGCGCCTCGCGGCGGAATTGTTGGATCCGCCTTGAGCCCCGGCCACAATTGGCCCGGTCTTTAGGGTTTTCTGCTATCCTTACAATCCCTTTAATGGAACCTTGAGTATGGCGCGCATCACAGTCGAAGACTGCCTTCAGAACGAACCCAACCTATTCAACCTGGTGTTGTTGGCCGCGAAGCGCGCCAGGCGCCTGGCTAACGGTGCGGAAGCCACCGTGGAATGGGAAAACGACAAACCGACTGTGGTGGCGCTGCGCGAGATTGCCGCCGGAAATATCACGTTCGAAATGTTGGAAGAGCCCGAAGAGCCGGTACAGCAGCCGGTGAGCGAGCTGGACATGCCGTCGGATTTCCGTGCGCCGCAACTCGGCCTTGGGGACTAACCAAGACCGGCTAACCCAAGAGCGACGATGGACTATGCGTCTTCCATACTCGGTTTCCTACCCGGTGGAAGACGCTCCACCGGGATCAGTCAGCTCTTAGACAAACTCGAAGCCTATTTGTCGCCTGCTCAAGTCGAGCGGGTGCGCGAAGCTTATGAATTCGGCGCGGAAAAGCACCGCGGCCAGAAGCGCGTTTCGGGCGAACCGTACATTACCCACCCGGTCGCGGTGGCCGATATCCTCGCCGATCTGCGTTTGGATGCCGACACGCTGGTCGCGGCGATTTTGCACGATGTCATCGAGGACACGCCGACCGCCAAGGCCGAGATAGCGTCGATCTTCGGACAGGTCGTGGCCGAGTTGGTCGACGGCGTCAGCAAGCTGGATCAGATTCAGTTCAAGAATCGTCAAGAAGCTCAAGCCGAGAGCTTCCGCAAAATGCTGCTGGCGATGGTGCGTGATATCCGCGTGATCATGGTCAAGCTCGCGGACCGCATGCACAACATGCGCACCCTCGGGGTGATGCCGCCGGTGAAACGCCGCCGCAGCGCCCGGGAAACCTTGGAGATCTACGCGCCGATCGCCGAGCGCCTCGGGCTTTACGCGGTCAAGCTCGAGCTCGAGGAACTGGGCTTCAGAGCGCTGTATCCGTACCGCTACAAAGTTCTCGAACGGGAACTGAAGCGCGCGCGCGGCAATCAGAAGGAATTCATCGGCAAGATCGCCGAGACGTTCAAAGGCGCGCTGAAGAAGGCCGGGATCGCCGGCGGAGTGGAAGGCCGCGAGAAGCACCTCTACAGCATCTACAAAAAGATGCTGAATAAAGGCATCTCGCTCGGCGAAATGGTCGACGTATACGGCTTTCGCATCATCGTCGACAACGCCGACACCTGCTACCGCACATTGGGTCTAGTGCACGGCGTCCACAAGCCCATGCCGGGACGCTTCAAGGACTACATCGCCATACCGCGCGTCAACGGTTACCAATCGTTGCACACGACGCTGTTCGGACCCAACGGCATACCCATCGAAGTACAGATTCGCTCCGAGCAAATGCATCGCGTCGCGGAGTCCGGAATCGCCGCGCATTGGAAGTACAAATCCGGCGGCGATTCTTTCGGTGGCATCGAACACGATCGCGCGCGCGAATGGCTGGCGAGTCTGGTGCAGATTCAAGAAGGCGGCAGCTCCGAGGAATTCCTGGAAAGCGTCAAAGTCGATTTGTTCCCGGACAAGGTCTACGTGTTCACCCCCAAGGGAAAAATATTGCGGCTGCCGACCGGCGCCACCGCGGTGGATTTTGCCTACGCCATCCACACCGATGTCGGCAATCGCTGCGTGGCCGCCAAGGTCGACCGGCGCTTGGTCCCGTTGCGCACCCCGTTGCGCAATGGACAGACGGTGGAGATCATCACGGCGAAGGGCGCCACGCCGAACCCCTCCTGGTCGAGCTTCTTGGTGACGGCGAAGGCGCGCGCCGCGATTAGGGCATACTTGAAGAATCTCAAGCGCGGTGAGGCTATGGAACTTGGGAGGCGGTTGCTGGGGCTGGCGCTCGAGGAATTTTCGCTCAATCTGAAAAAGATTCCGGCGGCGGACATCGCCGCGGTGGTCAAAGAGCTGAACTTGAGAGACGCCGCCGAGTTGTACGAGAAAATCGGCCTGGGCGAGCGTTTGGCCCCATTGGTCGCGCGGCGATTGCAGCCCACTCGCGACAGCGGGGAGCAGGTTGGGGTGCACAGCGGTCCGCTGATGATCGCGGGCACCGAAGGCCTGCTGGTCACGTACGCGCGCTGCTGCTTCCCCATCCCGAACGATCCCATCATGGCGTACTTGAGCGCCGGCCGCGGCGTGATGATTCATCGGCAGAATTGCGGTAATCTCGCCGAGTATCGTAAACAACCGGAAAAGTGGCTGTCGGTTGCCTGGGAAGCGACGGAAGGACGCTTGTTCAGTTGCGAGATCCAGCTGGAAATCAATAACCGGGTGGGGGTGCTGGCGGCGGTCGCCTCCAGCATCGCGGGAACCGAAACCAATATCGATCAGGTGTCGTTGGAAGAACGCGACGTGAGCAGCTCATCTCTCAAATTTCAGCTCCAGGTGCGCGATCGCAAACATCTGGCGCGAGTCGTCAAAACCATCCGGCGCATGCCGGATGTGCAGCGGGTATTTCGCACCTTGGCGTGAAACTATGAGCAAACAAATCATTTCGACACCCAATGCGCCCGCCGCCATCGGCACTTATTCGCAGGCCGTACGGGTCGGTAATACCATTTGGGTATCCGGTCAGATTTCGCTGGATCCGGCGACCAAGGAATTGGTCAAAGGCGATATGGAGGCGCAAGTGCGCCAGGTCTTCGAGAACCTGAAGGCCATTGTCGCGGCTGCCGGCGCAAGCTTCGACGACGTCGTCAAGGCGACGGTCTTCTTGATCGACCTCTCTCACTTCGGACTCGTCAACAAGGTCATGGCCGAGTACTTTCGCGAGCCGTATCCTGCGCGGGCTGCACTCGGCGTGGCCGCGCTGCCGCGCGGAGCCCAGGTCGAGGTGGAGTGCATTGTCGCTCTGTGATCGAGCTTAAGCCGGTCACGGTATTGCGCGGAGTCGGCGACACGCTCGCCTTGCGGCTGCGCGCCCTGGGGGTTGAAACTACCCAAGATCTGCTGTTCCTGCTGCCGTTGCGTTACGAAGATCGCACGCGGGTGGTGCCTTTGGGAGAACTGCGCGCCGGGCAGCGCGCGGCGGTGGAGGGCAAAGTACTGCTCACCGAAGTCGTTTTTCGCGGGCGGCGGCAGATGCTGTGCAAAATCGCCGACGGTTCCGGCTTCCTCACTTTGCGTTTTTTCTACTTCACTGCGCAGCAGCAGACCGGTCTCGCGCGCGGCGCGCGCATTCGCTGCTTCGGCGAGGCGCGCCGCGGCCCCATGGGTCTGGAAATCGTGCATCCGGAATATCGACGCATCGATCCGAATGCCGCACAGGCGCCCGAGAAACATCTCACGCCGATTTATCCCGGCACGGAGGGCGTGACCCAGGGCCGCTTGCGCTTGGTTGTAGGTATGGCGCTCGATCAAACGGGCGCGGGCGACATCGAGGACTGGCTGCCGCCATCCGTTTTGGCCGATTCGCGGCTGCCTTCCTTACGCGACGCCTTGCTCTATGTCCATCGTCCGCCGACGGACGCTCCCGTGGATTTATTGCTGAGCGGGCGGCATCCGGCACAGCGCCGATTGGCCTTCGAGGAGTTGCTCGCGCATCAGTTGTCGCTCAAGTTATTGCGACAGCGCATCCAGAGCGATCCCGGCTGGCCCCTGGCATCGAACGGAGCACTCAAACAGGGCTTGCTGGCCGCGCTGCCGTTTCGATTGACTAAAGGGCAGCGGCGGGCGCTGCTCGAGATCGAGAGCGACCTCAAGGAGAGCAAACCCATGCTGCGCTTGGTGCAAGGAGATGTGGGGTGCGGCAAAACCTTGGTTGCGGCGTTGGCGGCGACACAGGCCGTGCAAACCGGCCGGCAAGTGGCGTTGATGGCGCCGACCGAACTGCTGGCCGACCAACATGCGCAAAATTTTCGGCACTGGTTCGAACCTCTGGGTGTGGCCGTGGCGCTGTTGACCGGGCGACAGAGCGGCAAAGCACGCAGTGCCGTCTTGGAGGGCATTCGCGAGGGGCGGGCGCCCATCGTCGTCGGCACGCATGCCCTGTTTCAGGAGAACGTCGAATTCTCCGCGCTCGCCTTGGTCATCGTCGATGAACAGCATCGCTTCGGCGTGCATCAGCGTTTAAGCCTCCGCGAAAAGGGCGCCTCCGGCGGTCATCAGCCGCATCAATTGATCATGACCGCGACACCCATTCCGCGCACCCTGGCAATGACCGCCTATGCCGACCTCGATGTCTCCGTGATCGATGAGCTGCCGCCGGGGCGCACGCCCGTGAAGACCGTGGTGTTGACCGAAGCGCGCCGTGACGAGGTGGTGCAGCGAATTCGAACTGCCTGTCTCGAAGGACGGCAGGCGTACTGGGTCTGTCCGCTCATCGACGAATCCGAGGAAATGCCCTTCCAGGCTGCGGAGGAAACGGCCGCGGCCTTGAGTGTTGCCTTGCCGAACTTAAGCGTCGGACTGGTCCACGGTCGCATGACGCCGAAGGCAAAGGAGGGCACCATGCGGCGCTTCAAAGAAGGAAAACTACAGCTCTTGGTGGCCACCACGGTGATCGAAGTCGGCGTCGATGTGCCTAACGCGACACTCATGGTCATCGAGAACGCCGAGCGTATGGGACTGGCGCAGCTGCACCAACTGCGCGGCCGAGTCGGCCGCGGTCAGCATGCCAGTTCCTGTCTACTGCTGTATCGCTCGCCGCTGTCGTCGCTGGCGCGCCAGCGGCTGGCGGTGATGCGTGATACCAACGACGGTTTCGAGGTCGCGCGGCGCGATCTCGAATTGCGCGGACCCGGTGAATTGCTCGGGACGCGTCAGACCGGCCTTGCGCAAATGCGCGTTGCCGATTTATTGCGCGATGCCGATTTGCTGCCGCGAGTGCAGATCGCGGCGGAAACCTTGCTGCGCGATTGGCCGCTGCACGTGGCGCCGCTCGTCAGCCGTTGGGTGGGGCATGCGGAGCAATACGGCCGCGTCGGGTAGAATGACGATTGACTTGAGAGCGCCACAAATGACCCCTACACGACCACGACCCTCGGACAAGCGCATGTCAGCGCTTAAGGCCCCCCAGCGTGCCGCTGCCGCGCTCAGGGGTTGAGCTGATCGAGCGGGTTGCCGAGCGCTGGCGATGGATGGCCTATCGCGTACGCTTTCACCCATTTACCACGCACGAGCTGCCGAGAATCCTGAGCGGGTTACTGGATTACGCCCGCCTCATGCGCTTGGACCGGCCGATCGGCATCTGGCTGCTGCTCTGGCCGACGTTGTGGGCATTGTGGATCGGCGGCCGCGGTAAACCGAACCCGCATATTTTCATCGTCTTTGTGGTCGGAACCGTACTCATGCGCTCCGCCGGCTGCGCCATCAACGACTATGCCGATCGCAGCTTCGACCCGCATGTGGCGCGCACCAAGGATCGGCCCTTGGCGGCGGGGCGCATCTCGACGCTCGAGGCCTTGACG
>Ga0182024_10025777_pt1 | contig 10356 bp, 9 predicted proteins | sample P32metaG_FD_120480 | JGI IMG/M metagenome (GOLD analysis project Ga0182024, IMG submission 120480) | Permafrost microbial communities from Stordalen Mire, Sweden - P3-2 metaG (Illumina Assembly) | ecosystem: Environmental > Terrestrial > Soil > Wetlands > Permafrost | place: Sweden: Stordalen...
ACGGCGCACATCTCAGTCCCTCCCGATCCAAAACCAAGGCGAGGGAATCACGATTGGCCGCCGCCGGGCCAATCACGGCTGAGTCATCCAAGCTCGCCGCAGATGTGTGCATCCCCTAGCCCTTTATGGGGAGGGTGGACCGCGAAGCGGGACGGGTGGGGTTGCCGCCTCCTCAATCCCTCTCTCACCCCGACCGCCGCGCCGCGACATCACGCGCCTGGTGAAGTTCGCTCCAGGCCGGCGCATAGGCCAGCGCGGCGTCGTATTTGGCCAGGGCGGTTTTCCACCTTCCCTGGCGCGCCAGCAGGTCGCCCCAGACCTTCAGCGGGTCGGCCCAGTGCGGAGCGCGGGCGTTGGCGGCGGCGAGATCGGCGGCGGCGGCGGGTAGGTCGCCGCGGTTCAGGGCCGAGACGCCCCGGTGCAGATAGATCCAGCCGAGATCGGGGGCGATGGCGATGCCTCGCGCCCACACCCGCTCCGCCCCGGCAAGGTCGCCGGCGTGCTCGAGCACATCGCCGTGCAGCGCCGCGCAGCGCGACCAGGCGCCGAACCGATCGAACACCGCCTGCGCCTCGGCCAAGCGCCCGGCGAGACCATAGGCGAGGCCCAGGAAGCACGGCGTATCGGGGTAGACGTTCCGCAAGGAGGGGTCGGCCTGCCAGGCCGCCCAGAACCCCTCCAGCGGCGCGATGGCGGTCGCGCTATCGCCGCGGTCGAGATCGGCATAGCCGGCCAGCAGCAGGGCCTCGGCCTTGGTGATCGGGTTCTGGGGGTCGCCCAAGGCCATATAGCGCCGCGCCGAAACCGGATCGTGCATCAGCCAATGGACGTCGGCGATCGCCGGACCGTCGATGTTGATCTGCGCCCCAGCGCCGCCGTTGTGCGCGGCATCATCGAGGTAGGCGGCGAGCTTGAGCGGCATATCCATCGTCGCTGTGGCTGGCCCGGACAGGAAGCGCTTCTCCAAGCCCCCACTCCTCGGCGTCTTGGCCACTGCCCGCAGCATCAGCCGGCCTTCGCCCCAGGCGGCCTCCTCGCCCCGCGCCAGGCGCACCGACCAGACGAGATTGCCCCACGACTTCCAGTTGGGGGGCGCCAGCGCCATCGCAAGCAGGAACTTGTCGATCGCCAGGTCCGACCGGTTCGAGCCCGTCAGGGCGCTGCCCCAGGCATTGGCCAGCGCCGCCCGCTCGTCGTTGCCGGTCGATCTGGCAAAGGCCCCCGGAAGGAAGGCGATGGCGTCGTCGTCGCGGTGATTGCCGGCCAGGTAGATGGCGTATTGATACGGCTGCGAGCGGCCGTAGACGTATTCGGCCGCCGCCCCGGCCAGCTTGTCCAGCTCGCTCGCCGACCCTTCGAAGGTCCTGGCCGGTACGCCGTCGCCCCGCACCGTCAGCGCCAGGCCGCCGGCGTCGGTCCGCACCAGATCGCCGCCGATATGGACGTCGTGGCCGAAGCGCTCGCGCAGCAGCCGCTCGACATCGCCGATGGAGACCCCGGTCCCGGGCGCCTGGACCTTGATGTCCGACGACCAGGCGCTCTTGGTTTTCAGTCCCTTGGTCGCCGCCCGAGTGGCGTCCTGCAGCTGTTGCAGCCGGTCGAGCACCGCGGAGGCCACGACCTTGCCTGTGAGGCCGCTGGCGGCCGCCATGGCCGGCGGCGTGTCGAAGGCGTCGACCACCACCGACTTGGAGGTGAAGGCGTCGCCGAGCAGGATCAGCACCCCCAGCCCGATCAGGGCGGCGGCCAGGGCCCCGGACACCTGCAGGCCGTACTTCATCCGGTCGGCGAACCGCTTGCGCTTGGCCGCGCCGATGGCGAGCCGGCGCTCCTCTTCGATGAGGCTCTTGTCCTCGTCGAACTGCGCGATCCGCAGATCGATCAGGCGCGATTGGCGGGTGAGATAGTCCAGAACGCCGGCCGCCATCGCCGGATCAGTTCTGCCCAGCCCCATCGCCGCCGCCAGCGCCACGGCCATCGCCGCCGGATCGTCGCCGGAAGCGCCGAGTCCGGCGCCCCGCTGGGCGCGGTATTCCTCGCCCTCGCCGCCAGCCTGCTCTTCCCCCTCGTCGTCCGCCGCCATGCCCGACCGTACGTCGTCCCGCGCTCCCTGGCCAATCGACGGAGCGCGGCCGTCCCGGCGGCGGGCGGGTGGAAGCCCCGCTGTCCACCACTGGCCGGCGCGAACAAATCGTGAAAAGCCGCTTGACACCACGTACGGTCTATTGCATTACGCAAGCCGTCATATTGCAATCAGTCGCGGTCGAACATGCCGATCCTTTTCGATCCCCGTAAGGAAGCTTTCGCTCAGGCGCTGGCGCGCAGACTGTCTCCGCGGGCGGCGGCGATGGAGGCGGGCTACGCCAAGGGCACCACCAAAGCCAAGCGGCGGGCGGCCCACAAAGTGATCGCCGGTCGAGTGGCCGAGATTACCGTGGCCGCGGCGTGGGGCGGCGATGCGGACCTCGCCCAGGTGTTCAGTGAACTGATGCGCTTGGCGAAGACTGCGGGGGATAAAGACAGCGCCGCAAGCGCCGCCTCCCTCACTACCGCCAAGAACCTGTTGGCGGAGGCCGGCCGTTTGCGCACCCAGTTGCCGCCCGGAGTCGGGGCCGCTGCCCCCGTCGAACCCGTGCCCGCGCGGATCCTGCCCCCGGTCCTGACCACGGAACAATGGATAGAAGCCTTTGCCCCAAAACGTTGAAACCAAGAGCCTGTGGGAAGCTCAGCGCGGTCCGCAGGCCGCCTTCGTCGCCAGCACGGTTTTCGAGGTCGTCTACGGCGGCGCCCGCGGCGGCGGCAAGACCGACGCCGCGCTGGGTGATTTCGCCCGGCACGCCGCCTTCCACGGGGCCGGGGCCAAGGGCCTGCTGGTGCGGCGCACCCGCACCGCCCTGACCCCCACCATCGCCCGCGCCCGCCAGATCTACACCGCCGACGGCGCGTCCTGGAACGAGGCCCGGTCGTGCTTCGTCTGGCCCTCCGGCGCGATCCTCTATTTCCGCCATCTCGACCGCGACGCCGACGCCGACCTCTACCAGGGCCACGACTACACACGCGTCTACGTCGAGGAGCTGACCCAGTTCCCCGACCCCCGGGCCGTGGACAAGCTCAAGGCGACCTTGCGCAGCGCCACCGGAGTTCCCTGCGGATTTCGCGCAACCTGCAACCCCGGCGGCGCCGGCCACGCCTGGGTCAAGGCCCGCTACATCGATGCCGGACCCTACCAGGTGGTCGCCGAATCGTTCGTCAATCCCTTCGACGGCGCCATCTCCCGCCTCGACCGGGTCTTCATCCCCGCCCGCCTGATGGACAATCCGCTGCTGATGGAGCGCGATCCCAACTACGTCGCCCGGCTCGCCCAGTCCGGCTCGGGCGAGCTGGTCCGCGCCTGGCTCGAGGGCGACTGGTCGGTGGTCCAGGGGGCCTTCTTCAGCGAGTGGTCGGGCCGCAACATCCTGACCCCCTTCGAGGTCCCCCGGTTCTGGACCCGCTTCCGATCCTTCGACTGGGGCTACGCCGCCCCCTTCAGCGTCGGCTGGTGGGCAGTGGTCTCCGAGACCATCGACCTGCGCGGCCGGCGCCTCCCCCGCGGGGCGCTCGTCCGCTACCGCGAGTGGTACGGCTCCAGCGGCCGGCGCAACGAGGGCCTGCGGATGGTCGCCGAGGCGGTCGCCGCCGGCATCCTCGAGCGCCAGGGCGGCGAGCACGTGATCTACGGCATTGCCGATCCCTCGATCTTCCGCGAGGACGGCGGCCCGTCCATCGGCGAGCGGATGCGGCGGATGGGCGTCTGGTGGCGGCCGGCCGACAACACCCGGGTCGGCGCGCTGGGCGCGATGAGCGGCTGGGACCAGATGCGGGCCCGCATCGCCGGCGAGGAGGATGCGCCGATGCTGTTCGTCTTCGAGACCTGCCGCGATTTCATCCGCACCGTGCCGACCCTCCAGCACGACGGGGCGCGGCCCGAGGATCTCGACACATCCGGCGAGGACCACATCGCCGACGAGACCCGCTACGCCTGCCTCTCCCGCCCCCTGATCACCGAACTCCCCGAAGAACCCCCCACGCGCCCCGAATGGGATTGGGACCGCATGCGCCGCGAAAGCGCCGGCCGCGATATCGCCTGGTGGAAGGTGATGTGAGGGGGCGCCGGTGTGGGATCCCTTCTCGATCCCATCCAGTTCCGACCGTCATCGCCGCGCGCAAGTCCCGGCGCCCCCGCGCGTGGCAAGCAGCGTGACGCGTGTGGGTTTTCTGGACATAACCGACCCCACGGATGCGACGAGGAGACGCGCGTGACCGAGAGTGCGCTTGGCGCGAACACGATGCTGAAGAGCCACGACCGTCGGGCCGCCGCCGATCTGCTGACCGATGCCTTCTTCGACAATCCAGCCCACACTTTCATCTTTCCTGACCCTGCCGGCCGACAGGAGCGGCTGCGCTGGCTGATGTACGCCAACCTCGGCGGGCAGTTCGCCGTGGGAAGGAGTGTCGCCGAGAAGTCGGGGGACGCGATCCTGGCGATGGCTTTCTGGCATGCGCCGGGCGCCCCAAAGACGTCGCTGTTCCAGCTCGCGCGGTTCGGCTTCCTCGCCATGCCGTTCAGGTACGGGTGGCCCGCGTTCGAGAGAATGACACGGAGCGTGGCCGAGCTGGAGGCGCGGCGCGCGTCGGCTCTCGGCGGCCGGGAAAGCTGGTATCTCAACAACATGGTGGTTGCCCGCGCCCAACGAGGAAAGGGCATCGGGACACGCATGCTTCGGCGGCAACTGGCGGACGTCGTCGACCCTTCGGGTTTTCCGGCCTCGCTCACGACCCAGAAGCCCGAGAATGTCTCCTTCTATCGACGCCTGGGCTTCGAAGTGGGGGACGAGGGCTGGATCGGCCCACATCCGGCTGGGTTCATGAACTGGATCATGGTCTACGGCTGACCGAGGCGTCAGTAGAAGGCGAACCCGCGAGGCGAGGGTGGACCGCGCAACGGGGCGACGGCGGCCGGCGCCGCCGCTAGTCGTTGCGCCAGCAGCGGCGGTCCGCGTGGCCAGGGTGATAGCCAGGGGGGCACCCGCCCATGGGCCCGGTCGGAATCCATCTCGCCCCGTGGCTGCCGTTATTGCGCCAGCACCGTCCGCCCTGAGGCCCGAGATGATAGCCTGGGGGGCAGCCCCCGGCCGGCCCTGGCCGAACCCATTCCGGGTCGGCTGAAGCGATACTCGGAAGGCTGAGGGCGCCGGACATGGAAATGGCGGCCGCGGCAAGCAGGAACCTGAAGCGGACATGCATGGTGACCATCCAGAGTGAATCTGCGCGTTTCCGCCCCAATGACGGAACGTGAGCAATCTTTGCCTTGGATCAGCCTCTTCGCAAGAGCAATCCGCCGCCGGTCGCTCTTGGCCCGCGCAAGCTTTTGATTTGATCTTCGGTCCCTTCAGGTTGACACTGTTTACTTGAAAGCCCGAGCAGCGGAGCCCGACCCATGGCCGACGGCAACATCACCAAGGACGTCATCTACAGGGCCGTCGCTCCCGACGATTTCGAGTCGATGCTCGAGCTCGATCGCTACGGCAATCGCTCGACCGCCTTCGATCGGATCATCAGCGCCACCCACGACCACTTCTGGGATCCGCTGGACAAGAAATACATCGACTTCGACACCCCCTTCGATCTCGAAAACACAGCCATGGTCCCCGACAATCACGTCATGGCCCTGCGCATCCCCTACGTCTCCGACCACTTCGCCGATCCCAGGGAGCGCGTCCGCTTCATCAACCACATGCAGCTGTGGAACTTCTCCTCGATCCTCCACGGCGAGCAGGGGGCGCTGAACCTCTCGGCCTCGCTCTGCCATGTGCTCTACGACCAGGGGGCGCAGGAATACGCCGCCAACCAGACCCGCGAGGAAGCCCGCCACGTCACCGCTTTCGCGAAGTACATCAAGGCCCGTTGGGGCCGGCCAAAGCCGTGCGGCGAGGCGCTCAGGGCCCTGCTGATCGAGATCATCGAGGCGCCGGAGGTCTTCAAGAAGATCGTCGGCATGCAGATGCTCGTCGAGGGCCTGGCCATGGGCGCCTTCGCCAACGGCTACCGCCGCAACAACGATCCGCTGGCTAAGCGGCTCTTCCAGCTGGTGATGACCGACGAGGCCTTCCACCACAAGTTCGGCAAGATCTGGGCCGATCGCACCGTGCCGATGATGACCAAGGCCGAGCGCGACATGGTCGAGGACTGGGCCGCCCACTGCTTCCAGTCGCTGCTCTTCAACCAGGCGGTCCCGGCCCAGCAGGCGGCGATCTACGCCGACTTCGGCCTCGATCCGGAGCGGGTGCGCGCCGGCATGGTCGAGCGGGCCGCCCAGCGCGATCCGAACCGCAAGATGCGCGGCGAGACCAACGCCTTTCGGGTGATGATCAAGACCCTGCTCGCCGGCCATATCATCACGCAGCGAACCCGCGGCTTCTACGCCGCCTACGTCGACATGGACGAGCTGGCCGCCGAGGGCGAGGTGATGCCCGGCGAAGCCATCGCCGCCGAGGGCATCGCCTACCTTCAGGCCATCAACTTCAAGTCCCGCCCCACCCCCGCCCTCGCCGCCGAATAACCTCCCTCCCCCTGATCACTCGGTCTCCCTTCCCCCTCGATGGGGGAAGGGTCGGGGATGGGGGTGCGCGCACTGACCCTCGTCACGAAGAACGGTCGGAGCCGAACGCGCCTCTTCCTCGGCGGCCGGCGGATTCACCCCCACCCCCCACCCCGCCCCCATCGAGCCCCCATCGAGGGGGCGGGGAATCTGGTCCGGGCAGGAGGAGCGCCCTCACTTGATCGCGTCGATATCCACGCCGGCGGCGCGCAGGGCGAGGATGAACTGGCGCAGATTGGCAATGTTGCGCTCGACCACCGCCTTGCCCAGGTCGGTGGCGACGAGGTCGCTGGGCACGATCCAGCCGCCGTCGACCTTGACGCACATGCCCCGCTCGTGGAGCTTACCCACGTGCCGGCGAACGGTCTCGTAGGGCAGGCCCAGCGAAGCGGCCAGGGCCGAGACCGAGATTGGCGTCTTCATCCCATCCGGCAACGCCTGGTCGATCGCTGAATGGCGCATCGAGAGTTCCGGCCTCTGGGTCACCCGCCTGACGTTGGCCGCACCCATGGCGGTGAGGATCAGGCCGAGGAAATAGTCGCCGCCCACCGCCGCGCTGACGTTTTCCACCTGCCGCAGGAAGAACTCGATCGTCACCCGCCCGGCCGCCCGCGGATAGGGTATCGGTCCCTGAGGAACCGGCGCGCCGCTCGCCGCCGCCGGATCGATGTCGGATGTTGGCGGCGGCTCGGCGTCCATCGCGGGCGTTATTTTCTGAGACGGCGCGAGTTGCCGGCTATTCCCCCCGAGGTCCACCGTTTAGGCGCCCAAAATGGGTAGGCGCCCGCTCCTAACCGTTTCGTAACAATAGTGACGCCCCCGTCATTTTCGTTGACTCGCGCGCGCCTTGCCGCCATATGCCAAAAATCACCGCCCGATGAATTCTAGAGGAGACCGCCATGGCCGACGGCAACATCACCAAGGACACGATGTACGAGGCCGTCGCCCCGGACGATTTCGAGTCCATGCTCGAGCTCGACCGCTACGGCAATCGCTCGACCGCCTTCGACAGGATCATAAGCGCCACCCACGACCATTTCTGGGATCCGCTGGACAAGAAATACATCGACTTCGACACCCCCTTCGACATGGAGAACGAAGCGCTCCTGCCAGAGGAAATGATCGGCGTCCTCCAGACCAACTACGGCAAGGAGATGCTGGCCGATCCCAAGAGGCGCATCGCCTTCATCAACGCCCAGACCCTGCGCAGCTTCTCCTCGATCCTCCACGGCGAACAGGGGGCGCTCAACCTCTCGGCCTCGCTATGCCATGTGCTCTACGACCAGGGGGCGCAGGAATACGCCGCCAACCAGACCCGCGAAGAGGCTCGCCACGTCACCGCCTTCGCCCGCTACATCAAGGCCCGCTGGGGTCGGCCGGCCAAGTGCAGTCCGGTGCTGCAGAACCTCCTGGTCGAGATCATCTCGGCCCCCGAGGTCTACAAGAAGATCGTCGGCATGCAGATGCTGGTCGAGGGCCTGGCCATGGGCGCCTTCGCCACCTTCTACCAGAAGCTCAACGATCCCCTCGGCCGCAAGCTGATGCAGCTGGTGATGACCGACGAGGCCTTCCACCACAAGTTCGGCAAGATCTGGGCCGACCGCACGGTGCCCAAGCTCTCGGCCGAGGAGCACAACATCATCGAGGACTGGGCGGCGCATTGCTTCCAGACCCTGCTCTTCAATCTCGTCGCCCCCTCCGAGCAGCGCGATCTCTACGAGGAGTTCGGCATGGATCCCGACCGGGTGATCGCCGAATTCGCCGAGATCGCCACCGACGAGATGCGGCGCGAGGACATGAAGGAAGCCACCAATATCTTCCGTGTTCTGATCAAGACCCTGCTCAACGCCGGCATCATCACCGACCGCACCCGGGCCTTCTACGGCATGTACGTCGACATGGACGAACTCAAGGGCGAAGGCGACCGCATGATCGGCGACGACATCGCCGACGACGGCATCGCCTACCTCAAGACCATCAACTTCCGCGACCGCGCCACCCCCCTCACCCTCGCCGCCGAATAGATCAAGGGGTGGGTGCGCGCCGCCCAGGCGTAGCGGAGCTACGCGTCCTCCTCGTCTTGGTTCTGGCAACGTGGGGAGTTCTTCGGCCGCCCTTGGCCGGAGTCTTCGGGGATACGGCATCCTGCTCCGGAGCACCCTCATTCTTTGGTGAGGGCGCCGTCCGCTCGAGTGGCGCTGTCATGATCTCGCGAATTTGCCGCATCAAATCCTCGTGGGGCGGCAGAGGCGGCCAACTGACCTCCTCGCCATTGCCCGTGGATTGGCTGGCGGCGCCATCGCCTTTCATTCTGGACGGCGCGGGCGCACTCGAGGCTTTGACCACTGTCCGGGATATTCTCGCCGGCCCAGGTTCGTGCTTGCGGGCGAAAAGGCGCTTGGCTATCTGCGTCCGCAGACGCGGCTCGACAAAAACTCTTAAGGGTTCATGTATATCCAGGTCTTCATCTATGATGAATGTCTCCACGGCAACATCATTCATGCCGCGACACTCGACAAATATTCGATCAAAGTTTGTCATGGCGCGAGATAACACCGAAAACTTGATTAAGGTGCGCTCACTGTACCACCAGAGAAGCCGCCTTTTCTTTTCTGTGACGACAAGGCTTATGGTATCGTCTCGTCCTCGGACAAACTCGCTGTCAACTCGCATCCCAAATTGGCTATAAATCGCGTCGGTCTCGAACTCATCTGCTATAATTCGACGTATCTCTTCGCCTATAGACAGGAGCCTATTTCGATTGATTTCAGCTTTGCTTTCAACTGAGCCAAACTCGGTCTCATATTGCCCGAGGCAATCTGCAAGTTTACTCATGGCGCCCGCACTCGTCTTGCCCGGCACGTTCCGTAAATCTTTGATTAACATGCCCAAAGGGCGGAGTCCAAGTTCGCTGGGCGCGCAGGGCTTGATGCCCGCTCCGCGGTGGCAACGAATGCGGGGCTAAAGTCGATGGTCTGCAAAAGACATCCGAACACCGTTGACGTCGAACGAAAGGCGAACAAGATAGCGGCGTGGAAGCAGCCGTCGTCCTCACGTTCAGCCGGCCCCAGACCACCAGCGCGGTGACGCGGGGCGCGGCGCGCCTGCTGGCGGCCATGGCCTACGCGCCGCTCCTCGAAGTGGGCCTGCCCAACGGCCGGCGGGCCGACATCATGGCCCTGGGCTCCCGCGGCGAGATCGTCATCGTCGAGGTGAAGTCGGGCCTCGACGACTTCCGCACCGACCGCAAATGGGGCGACTACCTTCCCTACTGCGACGCCTTCTTCTTCGCCGTCGCCCCGGAGTTCCCGCGCGAGATCCTCCCTCCCGAGCCCGGCCTCATCGTCGCCGACGCCTTCGATGGCGCGGTCCTTCGCGAACAATCGTTCCAGCCGCTCGCCGGCGCCCGCCGCAAGGCCCTCACCATTGCCTTCGCCCGCCTCGCCGCCCTGCGGGCGACACCGCTGTAACTAGAAAAGAAGCGCGGCCCTTTTTTCTCCTGCCCCGCGAAGCGGGGAAGGTGGATCGGCGCGATCAGCGCCGAGACGGAAGGGGCGCAAGGCGACGGCCAACGGCTCGCGATTGGCCGCTTGTGTTTAGGTTTCTTGGACACCCGCCAAGCCCGATGGCCCGTGTGACCCGGCAGGCGGGTGTCTGAGAGAGCTCGAAGTCTGACCCGCGGGATGGCGGTTAGGCTTATGGGGATTTGAGCTGAT
>Ga0182024_10025778_pt1 | contig 10355 bp, 10 predicted proteins | sample P32metaG_FD_120480 | JGI IMG/M metagenome (GOLD analysis project Ga0182024, IMG submission 120480) | Permafrost microbial communities from Stordalen Mire, Sweden - P3-2 metaG (Illumina Assembly) | ecosystem: Environmental > Terrestrial > Soil > Wetlands > Permafrost | place: Sweden: Stordalen...
AGGGTCGTGGGCCAAATTTTCTGTAGCTGTGGGACGATATCTTTTGGTAACGGGGCCGCGGCGCAACATATTGAGTCGATCGGGGGGTCGAACTGGAGCTTCGCATGCGGTACTCGGTGATACAGGGCTAGTAAAATAGGGGGCACGACATAGAGTCGGTTGATTTTGTATCTAGGATTAATGAGATCGTAAGCCAAGTGGATGTACTTGTGAATATCTTCAACAAAGGCTTCTGGCGAGAAACTTGGTTGGATGACCACTGCTCGGCCATCGCTCAGTTGCGAGTGCATCAAACACACCAGTCCATAGACTTCTATCAGAGTTTGTACAACGGGATATTACTGTGAAAGAAAGGAAGACAGCCGTTGGCGACTCCTCCCCAGTTACCCCCGCCAGCCCCTTCATGAATATAAAGTTGGCACACATTTGCGATAACGTTGGCATGAGTAATCAAAACGCCCTTTGCGAGTCCACTTGTCCCAGATGAGAAGTTGAGTAACGCGACCTTTCGTTTCGATTCACCAGGAGCGAGTTTAAGGGGAGTAATCTCGGGCGCAGACGCTCCGATCTTGATGAGATCGGGGACGGTGATAAAAGGGAGGTTGTCGCCTTTCGTAACAAGGAGTATATTAGACTCAGGAATTCCAACCACCTTCGCTGCTGCTGTAGCTGTGTTGATGAATTGGGGATGGGTGAGAATGAACGTGGATCGCGACAGTTTAAGCTGATGGACAAGTTCGTGCGCAGTGTAGATAGGATTCGCACAAGAAGGAACGATACCAAGCCGAAGAGCTGCCCATAACGCGGTTGGGTAGTCCATCTAAGATGTCAGCGCCAAAGTCATTTTGGACTACATGATTAGGCATATGAAAGCAAACAACATCGCCCGCCTTGAGATTCAAGGCTTTGTTGAAGCCTCTGGATAAGGATTCGATTCTGTTCTTCAGTTGCCTGAATGTGATCTGTTGACCAGATGGAGCGTCAATGAAGGCGATCCGATCGGGATCCTGCGCAGGAGGATAGTTGCCAACCTCCTCTCTTCGAAACATGAAAGAGTAGATATCGGTGTCAGGGAACTGTTCGACATCCTTGTTTGGTCCCCGAACGATGTGACTCGGGTTGATTTTGTAGTTCACCATGACAGACAAAGCAGACAGCAACTTCTGGGGGCATTCGGTGAATCGGGTCCGTTCAATTTAAACGGTCAGGAAGCCATGAAACGAGAACTGGGAGGCAATGGGAGGAACGATCAACAATTCCGAAATATCTCATAAATTTCCATCTGATCAACTCCCCCACGCCCGAATAGAGTGGAGCGCTGGGATCTCCGGACGGGGTGGCACGGCAACCGGGCCGTGTTTTTGGTGGGCGAACCCTTGCTCCGCCATTATATCTCGCGTCACGGCCCCGGACCGATTTATTTATTCCTACTCCACAAATTTCGCTACGCCAAACGCTTAACGAGGGACAATACTAAAAAGCAAAGTCTCGGTTTCTTTGTTTCGCTTCTCGGTATAAGACCTTATGTCCGCTGAAATCGTGCTATCTTGCGATGGCGGCCGCGGAGATAACGACATTTCTGCCTTTGGTCCTTCTCTGCACGATCGACGGACCGTTTTATCCTGTCCAACGTCTTCTGCTTTCGCCCCTGATAACATGTCCCGACTCATCGGAAGGTATTGTTCCCAAACGCTTGTGCTTGCCGCATGTGGTGGTCTCCGGCCACGGCCCTAAATATTCTGGTGTGGAACACCATCCGGCCCATGTGAAATTTTGGAACCGTAAGAAGGTTGGAATATATGAAAGTGGGACCTGGGCTTGAATTTCGGCGTCGGGCAACCGGCCCTTAGACGAAACCGAAGGATAACATCGGGTGGATTCGGAGTGGTCTATCGACGAGTATTAAGAGTGGTTCGCTCCGCTTCGAGGAGTGTTGTTATCGGTTTAAATTCTTCCGTTGTCGCCCTTCGGGACCTGTTTTATGGATGGAAGAGCTGCAAGCACGTATATGCGGATGCAGGTGGGTGCTGAACGTTTGTTTCAAGATTGTGATAAAATGGAGGTTCTATTTATATGGCGCCTATCGGTTATTCAGTTGCAGGCGGCAATTGAACGATCGACACTGACGAAAGCTCTAATCTAATCTCTCTCTACCTGCCTGCGTTGGAAGCTCTGTGACACCAACCCAGAGCTGGACTTGGAAAATTGGAGCGAATTCTCGGGAGCGGATCCGACTTCGCTTCTTGGAACCAGGCCCCTGTCTGTGGCAATCCAATGCCAAGGCCAATTTTTGCCTCCTCCCGAGGAGTCCAATGCAACGCGATATGGCGACATTAGCACGATATGGACCGCCGATCTCTCATTGGCTGGATAGGAGACTGCATGTGAGTTTCTCGAGCAGGAGGAAGCAAGGTTCGCGCAGTCTGCTCTGGAACTCTGCGTCGATGCAAAAGGCTGGTGTGGCACGGACCTCTCGAGGACTCATTTCTCTCAATGACGGGATTCGGTGGCCACCATACCAGCGTCGTACCAGCGTTTCGGATACGCGACACGTTCCGGTTTGGGGCGGGAATTCCACGTGCCGAACAATCCAGTGGCCAATCCATAGAGATTTAGCGGGCCAACTACAAACTCAATGGCTCGGATCCGTCGTAGGGTTTCCGAATTCTAAGTTGCGCTTCAATAGAGATTAACAATATAATGAACCTAAAGCAACTTTTCTCTGGTTATGCATGTGGATAAGACTGGTGCATGTGCCGTCCATAAAACAAAATCTTCCTCTGCGTCCGGCCGGCGCTATGAACGATAACTTAACGTTTCCGATCCGACAAAATTCTTTGAAACGAGCTGTCGGACCGGCGGATAGCATCGCAAGTGGTGCGGTTTCGTAGAATCATGATAGGGAAGTTTGTGGTGAATCAACGAGTAATGCTTAGGTTATCGACTGACATCGAATGCGTGATCGCTGTGTGGCTCAGGCTTAATTTATAAGACAAAAATTAGAGCAGACCACTATTGTACACTTTCCTAACCGTGGCGACGGGTATCGCTCACATTCCTTTTAAAAGAATACAAGAACAAGCGCCTTCCACGTACCCCGACGCTCCCTCGACCCGTCGGCCTGCAGCAATACAAGTCTGCTTTGTTTCAAGATACCTGTCGCCTCAATTTATCAGTTCGGGCCGTTCAAGTGACCGGGTAATCGGCGATTTTTCGGGAAGTCCGATCGACAATTAAGAATCGAGGACCCCTGTCATCCCCAGCAAAATAACTGTTTCAGTCGCGGTACTAATTCATGCATCCTCTTACGACACCTCAGAACGTACATTTACCTCACTTATACGATAAGCCGTCTACCATGGAGTTGGGCGGATTCCCTCGCAACTCAATACCCGTCAATATGGGCTCAATCGGGTGTAGAAGTCCAAATGACTATTTCAGCATTAACCCCGCGCTCACGCCACCTGAAAGTGTTACGGCCGACGATACAAAATCAGAGACCCCTGAGAACGATCTCGATGTCGAATTCACTCCACAGGCCTCGGCGGCAATCATTGAGCGGGCGCGCGGCATCTTGAATGCCGAGGCCCAAAGTCTCAGTACCTTATCAGCGCTGCTCGCGATGGAGACCTTCATTCCCTTCATTAGGATTATGCATCAATGTCGTGGGCAAATAATACTCACTGGGATCGGAAAATCCGGTCTCATCGCCCAGAAGATCTCAGCCACCCTTGCGTCAACCGGCCGCCCTTCATTCTTCCTCCACAGCGCCGAGGCATTGCACGGCGATATGGGCAGAATAACTCGACGAGATGTTGTTATCGCCCTCAGCAATAGTGGCGAAGGCCCCGAGATCTCACAAATAGCGAAAAGTCTGAAGGAATCAACATTTCGGATAGATGAGGGGTCGTCTGACGACGACTTCGCAGAGGACAGCCCATTCAGTGGCGCCAAGTTCCTGCTGATTACTGGCAATGCGCGCTCGAGCTTGGCTCGATATGCTGATGCTATTCTCTCAATTGGGGATATGCCTGAGGCATGCTTCTTCAATATTGTCCCGACAAATACCACTACAGCTATGCTTGCCCTTGGCGATGCATTAGCTCTGTGCCTCTTCGAACTCCTCAGCGGCCGGCGGTATTCAAAGAAGACGTTTGCCAGCTTCCATCCTGGCGGATCTCTCGGCAGAAAACTTGTTCGAGTACAACATGTCATGTCTCCGTGCGGCAGTCTCGTTCAAACAGTCGAATCCGTTCGCAATGTCATTGCCACTCTCGATGCGAATGCCGTTGGTAGAAGCTCAACAGTCGTTATTGTTGATACATCTTATCGATTTGTGCGGCTTTTTACTGATCGCGATTTACGTCAGTTACTCCTTATTCGATTCCCGGATGGAAGTGGTCTGTCGATGGATGCGCCCATCGGACAGAGCATCGCGTTCCTAAGTCAACCCGAACAACCGATATGTACCATCAACCAAAAGATGCTGGTTGGTGACGCCCATCGGATGATGGAAGCCCATGGCGTCGATATCGCGGTCGTAACCGACGAGAGGCAATTCCCAATCGGTATTCTTAATATGTAATCTTGTATAAGAGGGTTGCATATGCGTTGATGCGCTTATTGTGCCTGGAGGCACGATATAGATATTGCTTGGGACAGGAGTTATCTAGACTATTGGTAGGGTCGTGTTAGATTGGTCTTTTTGGGGGGAGTATTTTTATTTCAGAGGGGCAGGTGGGCTTGGGGGTAATGGTTTGGATCTCATCATCCAGATAACGAAGAGTATTTTACTAGAATGCCTAATATGTACTATCCCGACGCTTGAAACCGAATGCTTTGTGCTGAGCAGAATCACATGCATAGTCTCAGTGCAGTATCTGCGGCATATTAGATCGATATGGTTGAGTCTTGAAGGACGCGTGCTTTGAACTGAGTCTCTTGAGATTGATAGTTTTCAACCGCATCCTGAGATGATTGTCCGCCGAAGGCCATTATTTTGGTCAGATAGCCGAGTATTTGCTATCTAGTGGTAGCGGGAGGGAGGGCAGATCTGGCTTTGCTATTTTTGTCGTATTAATTGAACCCAGGAGCCGTTTCATTTCATCCATCGGTAACATAATTCCTCAAGTATGGGCGTCGTGAGCCGTATCCGTAAAGGGGGGTAACTTAGATTCCGAACTTTAGCACCCTAAGGGTCGTGATTGGTTATCATAAGTTACAGGCAATTTTTTGACGTCGACCTCTGATAGTTGCTTAATTTCATTTAACTTTGTATGAGTTCTTTCCGTAGGTTTGCTGCTATCTATAACTTGCGCGCGGCTCCTATACACGTGCATCATTCCGTCGTCGTCGATAGGCACACACCGTCTGTGTCTGCGCCCATCCTTGTATCCATCACCGGGACACCAATTGCCCCTTGAGCTGACTGTAGGAGGCTTTTCGGCTTGGCAAATAATTGGGACTGATCCACGTGCTTCCCCATACAGGAGATTATTTAGGGCGAGCGGTCGACCAATGCAGCTCTCTCTAGTTTAAGGTTCGGATCCCGGAGAGGCGTGCGACGTCACAGGAAATAATTGATCCACAGCGACCACCTGACTGCTCACATCGGCGCATCCTGATCACATTCCTTCTGCCACTGTGTCGCAGCATCCTAGCACAGACAGTCTGCAGGGACTCATAGTTGATAGACAATTGTCTTTTGGCTCTCGGAGTCGATCACGCTTGTGCCGACCATCGACCAACGTCCCGTCATGGCCCAAGATGCATATGTCACAATGCTCTTCAGCGACAGCTACCTTCAAGGTATGCATTCCTCTTCTCAAGTATCAATTGACTCGTACTGACATTTTCTTAACAGGAGCGCAGGTGCTGGCCGCATCGTTACGAGACGGGGGAACAACCAAGAAGTTAGCTGTCATCGTGCCTTCTGATGAAGCGCACCAGCTTCTTCCAGAGACGATAAGCCAGCTCGAGGTACCGTCATTCTTCTCAATCTACTGACTGCTTTAGCGGGCGTTTGATTTTGTCATTCCGATGCCTACACTTGCTACTGCAAACTATGCAAACCTACGGCTTCTCGATCGACCTGATCTTGCATTGACGCTCACAAAAGTCAACTTATGGCGATTGACCCAATTCAGGAAATGTGTGTATGTCGATGCTGATGTTCTTGCCGTGAGAGCTCCCGATGAATTATTTGACTTGGATGTGGATTTTGCTGTAACTTCTCTGGCATCCTGATCTAATGACAGGCGGCTCCAGATATTGGATGGCCCGATATATTCAACTCGGTAAGTCACTTGACTACTACAACTAATGTCAGGGTGTATTCTTATTCAAGCCAAGTATGGGAACTTATTATGCCCTCAAGACACTTGCGGAGAGCGGCATCACATTTGATGGTATTTCAGGGTATGATGGAACCTGATCGTAGGGGGTGATCAAGGACTTCTCAACACCTTCTTCCCAGCATATCACCGACTCTCGTTCACTTACAATGTCACGCCATCCACACACTATCAATATACCCCTGCATATCGGCACTTCGCCAGTAACATCTCCTTATTCCATTTCATTGGCAAATCAAAACCTTGGTTTCAACGATCGTATTCAGGATCCGGTGCACCTAATGAAGCTACCGGACGCTGGTGGAGTGTGTATGAGAAACATTTCGGCTGGAAAATCAGAGATGACGAACTGCGAAAAAGTCAGGAACGAGCGATTCATCGAAGCAAGGGTTTCACTGGTCTACCACCTCCACAGTCAGCGTCTCATCAGGCATCTCAATCAACTGCACCAGCGAGTACACCCGCAAGCAGACCGAGCACCGCTGATAAAGTCAAGAAACAGGTCTCGTTTGGCGGTACAGATACTACATTCTTCCATCCCTCCGCTCCAACACCAGAAGTGTCAAATCTCTCTCTGTCGTCCCATGCACCTCACAAAGAACCCTCATCAAGACCCTTTGAACCGAAGATGGCGAGTTGGGACCCTGCTCGAACCGCGCCGCCTCAGGACTCTGAACCGGAAGCCAAAAACTTGTCCATCTCAGCCTATGAATCTGTATGGGATAAGCCATTTGATCCCAATGAACCGAAATGGGTTCCCCCGCCGAGAGGGCCGCTTCCCAAGGGACTGGATTACAATCCTCCTGCACCAGAGAGCCATGATTTCTTAAGCGACTCCGAGGACGAAGAACACGACATCGTCGAAAGCCGCAGTAGTTCAGAGTCTCCCGAAACTCTTCCGCCCGAAACAGTGAGATATGCTGCAGTGTTTCCGTGGGAGACGAGTCCGAAACGGCAGACTGCAACGAGAGTCTTTCCCGACGATGAACCTGCCAAAGCTAAAGAAAAAGCAATCGAAGCGAGATCTTATGATCGACGCGCAAGCTTGGAAAAATACGAGTTTACCAATGCGTATGCTCATTTCATAATAAGGCTAACTTCTAGTTGGGATTCTTTGCCTATTATTCAAAGCTACGTCAAGCAAAAATTGGGAGAACCTGCCCCCGTCACACACGAAGAAACTCCCAAACTCGAATACCCTTCTACTCCAATAGTCTCTATCCCCAGAGACAGTAGCGCAGTCAACAGAGTGACAGGTGCCGTTCAAGGGGAGAGATGGGATCCCAATAAGGCGGTGGATAAATTGAAAAGGGGAGTTATTACAACAGTAAAAGAACAATCCAAACGATCACCAACCGCATCTCATACGGTCCCGGGGTCAACACTTACCAGCGAATCGCCTGTCAAAATTAATACGGACGATGGTACTAATCCATAGAAATTTCCTTTGCATCTTTTCGTGTTTTGCAGTATGTAATTCTAGTAGTTCAGAGGCTTGCTTTGGTCGCGAGTGTCACTGGGCTGTTATGGATGAATCTGAGTGGGGCGCTTATGGAGGCTGTGAAGTAGGGTGTGCTCGATATGTGGTGGATCATGTGGGGTTTGCTTTCATGAGGAACGTGCATATGGTGGATATGTATCATAGTAGTAGCGTTGTATTCTTGTGCAGAGATGTATGTACTAGGTGGATGTGTCGTGGCCAATTCTCTATGCAGCAATCAGATACCTAATAAGAAATGTTGGTAATACTACAGTACATTCTGCCCTCCGTCCGGATGGGTTCAAGAAATACTACTGCTATTTCGCGAAGCACGAAGCAACATTTCTGAATATATGTTGGGCGAGCGCTTGCCGGCTGTAACCACTTTTATAACCTCGAGTAGGCAGGAGAGAAGCCAAACTTTGTGTAGGGAAATAGTTAATGCAAATCTATCTCTAATGCCCTTAAAGTAAGAAAGTTTATATACAATAATGCCCGATGAATGCTGAAATATGTACTCCGACAGAAGTGTCCAAATTTAAAAATCCTTGTTAAACCGATTCCATGAACTGTTCAGCAATATGTTAAATCTCTGCTTGGTCGACGTGCTAATTCGACCGGAGAAAGTGTGCTGTATATACGATCCCGTTTCGCTGTTCGGAATGCAGTCGGGGTCGGCGGGGCTGGCATTATAATTGAGATCTCGGGATCTGTGCGAAGGGATGAAAGGCTCGTTCTAGATGAGCACAGAGAGCCATCACTTGTTCGAGGGGACGAATTCGATGTTGACGAAGATGATGAGGTGGATTTTGTAGATTGGGAGGATGAAAGTGATGTTGGGAGTGGATTTGACATGCGTACTCGGTCAGGTGAAGATGAGTCGGGAGGTCTCAATGCGTATACTGGAAGAGAGAGAGTCCGCGATGGAGACGATGGTGAGGGAGTTTGCGTGGAATATAAAGATAATATGGAAGGTGTATATGGCGACGAAGGAATAGGATCGACAGGGGAATTTGGCTGCCGGAATCGTGCTACCAGGTCTAACGGTGTTGGTCGCGCCTTACGCGGTTTGGAAATAGTAGAAAGAGGTTCTGGCTCAGAAGGCTGTGTAGGCGTTTCTTGGATGATATTTAGTGAAGGGAGGGAAACTGATCGCGGTAGGGGAGGCAGAACCTTGTATCTATCCGACAGGTGTGATTGATTCCGATGCATAGGATGCGTCTCGTACTTCCGTAGTCTCTGTCGTTCCGCCATCCCTTCTGGATTCTGCCGTCGGTGTAGATTCGGTTTTGGAGGCGATAAATAAGTGACGCTGGCATACTTTCTCGAGCGATGGTCCTGTCTTGACCCTTGTAACACCTCATATAATTCCTCCTCCTCCAATTCCACCTCATCATCGCTCTCAGATAACTCGGAATCCGACTCTGGCACCATCAACGCGGACCGCCCGTGTCGCGCCTCCCTTCCTCTCTGTCCAGCGAGACTTTTTTGGAATCGCTTGGGGGCTGCCGCCAACGCCGGAGCACTCCTCTCCAGATTTGCATACAACGAAGCCCATCCATTCATCTCTCCGGCAAAAGGCATCAAAGCCGTCACCTCATGCCGCAAGACAGAGCTGTCGAAGAAGGAGAGGTTATTTTGGTCGTTTGGGATTAATGCGTTGGAGCATGGGCCTCGTGTTGGGCTCCCTGTTGTGGCAATATGCCCCATCGCTCCGGCCTCTCAGTGAAATTGTGCCCATCATATCTTATGTATGCACGTCTGTGCCCGTGCATATATCCTCATGGCTTTTAAGAAATTTTCGGAATATTTAAACAAACTTTGACAATTTCTAAAATTATGTCGCAAAGCGGTCTGTGCCCGTTCGCCCCTTATCCGTCCGCACACACCAGGAAATTGACTTTCTAATTTTAGAACACCAACCATCAATTTGATTAGATGACGGCTTCCGAGATCATTTGAAGCAATAGGTTAGAAGCAGGTGCTGCGGAACCTTCACGAAACTTTATCACTTGTTTCTTGGGTTTGCGAGTCGCAATTGAATTCAGATCAAAGGTCTGTGGTCGGGTTCCTTATGATCAGGCGAAATTAGGGAGATGAAAAAAACCAAGAAACGCTTGAATTAAAGTTTCCCCCCTCCTTTGAACTATCTGATAGTCTTGACACGACTCAGTACAATACAGCTTGCTGGCATTCTAGACAAAATTCCTCAGTAACGAGGACCAAAAGTAAGAAAAAGCTTTCGGTAGTAAAGACCGCCTCTTCTTCGCTTGCCAATTGCCAAAGATCGACTTGGCTTCATAACTCTGTGCTAATAGCAAATCGTAAGGTCTCTCAAGCTAATAGTACTTGGCCCGTCCAAGGTCTATTTCGTGACGTACAGTTCTCCCTCGAGGTAAACCAGTTTAATGTGGTACTTATGTATAACCATACTTCTGGCTTACCGTTATTAACAATAACGACTGCACACCCGCTAAAAGTAAGTCGTGTGTTACCTGAACTGGAGCCATCTGATGCTCCCG
>Ga0182024_10025779_pt1 | contig 10355 bp, 11 predicted proteins | sample P32metaG_FD_120480 | JGI IMG/M metagenome (GOLD analysis project Ga0182024, IMG submission 120480) | Permafrost microbial communities from Stordalen Mire, Sweden - P3-2 metaG (Illumina Assembly) | ecosystem: Environmental > Terrestrial > Soil > Wetlands > Permafrost | place: Sweden: Stordalen...
ACCTATGAAGAGGAATGCGAGGCCGAGCCGAGCAAGCGCGACAAGATCATGATCCTGGGCGGCGGTCCGAACCGCATCGGCCAGGGCATCGAATTTGACTACTGCTGCGTGCACGCAGCCCTGGCGCTGCGCGAGCAGGGCTTCGAGACCATCATGGTCAACTGCAACCCCGAGACCGTCTCGACCGACTATGACACCTCCGACCGGCTGTACTTCGAACCGCTGACGCTCGAGGACGTGCTCGAGGTGATCGCCAAGGAGCGGCCGCTGGGAGTGATCGTGCAGTTCGGCGGCCAGACCCCGCTGAAGCTATCGCGCGCGCTCGAAGCCGCCGGCGCTCCGATCATCGGCACCTCGCCCGATTCGATCGATGTGGCGGAGGATCGCGAGCGCTTCCAGCAGTTGGTGCGGCGGCTGGGATTGAAGCAACCGGCCAACGCCACGGCGCGCAACGAGGAGCAGGCGCTGCTGCTGGCGCGCGAGGTCGGTTACCCGCTGGTGGTCCGACCCTCGTACGTGCTCGGCGGGCGCGCCATGGAGATCGTCTTCAATGAGGAGGATCTGCGCGTCTACATGGGACACGCGGTGCGTGTCTCGAACGACAGTCCGGTGCTGCTCGATCGCTTTCTCGACGTCGCCATCGAGGTTGATGTCGATGCGGTCTGCGACGGCGAGGACGTGCTGATCGGCGGCATCATGGAGCACGTCGAGCAGGCCGGCGTGCACTCGGGCGATTCGAGCTGTTCGCTGCCACCCAACAGCCTGTCGCACGAGCTGCAGGAGGAAATGCGCGCCCAGACCCGCAAGCTCGCGCGGGCGCTGAACGTCGTGGGCCTCATGAATATTCAGTTCGCCATCCAGAACGGCACCGTGTACGTGCTCGAGGTCAACCCGCGCGCCTCGCGCACCGTGCCGTTCGTCTCCAAGGCGACCGGCGTGCCGATCGCCAAGATCGCGGCGCGGGTCATGGCGGGCGGCAAATTGCGCGATCTCGGGGTATTGTCGGAACGGGTCCCGAAGTACTATTCGGTCAAGGAAGCCGTGTTTCCGTTCATGAAATTCCCCGAGGCCGATCCGATTCTCGGCCCGGAGATGAAATCCACCGGCGAGGTCATGGGCACTGGACGAACCTTTGGCGAGGCTTACGCGAAATCGCAGAGCGCATCGGGCGTGGTGCTGCCGCGCGAGGGTTGCTGCCTGATCAGCGTGCGGGAGCGCGACAAGGGCGGGGCGGTGCAGCTCGCGCGCCGCCTGATCGAGCACGGCTTCACCATCGTTGCCACCAGCGGCACTGCCGCCACATTGGAGGCGGCCGGTATTGCATGCCGGCGTGTCAACAAGGTGCGCGAGGGCCGGCCGCACATCGTCGACATGATCAAGAACGACGAGATCGATCTGATCGTCAATACCACCGAGGGCAAGCAGGCGATCCTCGAATCCAATTCGATCCGCCGCGAGGCCGTGCACCGGCGAGTGACCTACTACACGACGCTGGCGGCCGCACTGGCCACCTGCGAGGCGCTGGATCATCTGGATGAGGTCGATGTCAATCGGCTGCAGGACCTGCACGAGCAGGTGAGCGATGGCATGGTGCTCGAGCGCGAGGTCGGGACGTGAAGCGCTCGCCGATGACCCTGCGCGGCGCAGAGCTGCTGCGCATCGAGCTCAAAAGGCTCAAGTCCGAGGATCGGCCGCGGGTCATCCGCTCGATCGCGGAAGCCAGAAGCCATGGCGATCTGTCGGAAAACGCCGAATACCACGCGGCGCGCGAGCAGCAGGGGTTCATCGAAGGGCGCATCATGGAGATCGAGTCGCGGCTGGCCGCGGCCGAGATCATCGATGTGGCGAGCCTGCCGCCCACCGGGCGGGTGGTGTTCGGCGCCACGGTCGAGCTCGAGGATCAGCATGAGGGTTCGGCGGCCACCTACCAGATCGTCGGTGAGGATGAAGCCGATATCCGCGCCGGACGTATCTCGGTGACCTCGCCGATCGCACGCGCCCTGATCGGCAAGAGCTCGGGGGATGTGGTGGACGTCACCGCGCCCGGCCGGACCCGCAGCTACGAGATCGTCTCGGTCAAGTATCTCTGAAAGTACCTCTAGCCGTCAGGCAATGGGATGCTCGAGAGCGGCGTGCGCGCCTTGAACAACACCGCGACGTGGCCGATCCGCTGCACCAGCTCGCTGGCGGTCTTCAATGCCAGTGCGGCGATCATCTGGTCGCGCGCGGCGCGATCGGCCGACTGCACCCGGACCTTGATCAGCTCATGATCGTCCAGCGCGCGGCTGGTTTCGGCGCAGACGGCGGGCGTGAGGCCATGCTGCCCGAGCAGGATCACGGGTTTGAGTGCGTGGGCACGGCCGCGCAGAAAGCGCAACTGCTGGTCGCTCAGGCTCATACGCCATTATGACCCGTCGCTCCAAAAGCAGTGACCGCTGGCTGCGTGAACATTTTGCCGATCCCTACGTTAAACGCGCCAAGGCCGAAGGCTGGCGCTCGCGCGCTGTTTTCAAGCTCGAAGAAATGGATCGCAACGCGCGCCTGCTCAAACCGGGCATGCTGGTACTGGATCTGGGCGCCGCGCCCGGTGCCTGGAGCCAGTACGCGCGCCGGCAGGTCGGCAAGCATGGCCGGGTGCTGGCCAGCGATATCCTGCCGATGGAGCCGATCGCCGGGGTCGAGTTCATCGAGGGCGACTTTCGCGAGCAAGCTGTCATCGATGCGATCCAGTCGGCGCTCGGCGCGGCCGGCCTGGACGTGCTGTTGTCGGATATGGCGCCCAATATGAGCGGCATGGACGTCATCGACGCGCCGCGCGCGCTCTATCTGGCGGAATTGGCCTTGAGTCTGGCGGTACAACTCTTGAAACCGGGCGGCATCGCCCTGATCAAGCTGCTGCAGGGGGCCGGTTTCCAGGAGTTTGTCGCGGCGGCGCGACGCGATTTTGCAGTGCTCAAGTTTCTCAAGCCGGAGGCATCGCGTTCCCGCAGCCCTGAAACGTACTTACTGGCCTCTGACAGGCGGATAGTGTAGCGTTCCTGATGCGAGGGTACGTCTATCGGCGGCGTGGTTTCTGCAACAGGTGAATCGAGTTGAATGATCTGACCAAAAATATTCTGCTCTGGGTCGTCATCGTGCTGGTCATGCTGGCGGTGTTCAGTCGTTACATGCCGACCGGCCAGCAGGCCGAGCCGATTCGCTACTCGGAATTCGTTGCCGACGTGCATGCCAACCGGGTCGAGAGCGTGGTCCTGCAGGGCGACACCATCCGCGGAATGCTCAAGGACAAGCAGAAGTTCGAGACCTTTAACCCCGAGACCAATTACACGGTGCTGATCGGCGATCTGCTCAAGGCGGGCGTCTCGATCGAGGGGCAGCCGCCGAAGCAGCCGAATTTCCTGGCGCAGCTGCTGCTGCAACTGGCCCCGGCACTGCTGCTGATGCTGGTGTTCGTCTACCTGCTGCGGCAGATGCAGGGCGCGGCTGGTGGCCGCGGCGCCATGTCGTTCGGCAAGAGCCGGGCGCGGCTGCTGGGCGAGGATCAGGTCAACGTCACCTTCGCCGATGTCGCGGGGGTGGATGAAGCCAAGCAGGAGGTCGGTGAGATCGTCGACTTCCTCAAGGACCCGGGCAAGTTCCAGAAGCTCGGCGGCAAGATTCCCAAGGGCGTGCTCATGGTCGGCTCGCCCGGCACCGGCAAGACGCTGCTGGCGCGTGCCATCGCCGGTGAAGCGAAGGTGCCGTTCTTTACCATTTCCGGCTCCGACTTCGTCGAAATGTTCGTCGGCGTCGGCGCCTCGCGCGTGCGCGACATGTTCGAGCAGGCCAAGAAGCACGCGCCGTGCATTATTTTCATCGATGAGATCGATGCGGTCGGCCGTCACCGTGGCGCGGGCCTCGGCGGCGGACACGATGAGCGCGAACAGACTTTGAATCAGCTGCTGGTCGAGATGGACGGCTTCGAGGGCAATGAAGGCATCATCGTCATCGCCGCCACCAACCGCCCCGACGTACTCGATCCGGCGCTGCTGCGGCCGGGCCGCTTCGACCGCCAGGTGGTGGTGCCGCTGCCCGACGTGCGCGGCCGCGAACAGATTCTGCGCGTGCACATGCGGCGCGTGCCGCTGTCGGACGACGTCAAGCCGTCGCTGATCGCACGCGGCACCCCGGGATTCTCCGGTGCTGATCTGGCCAACCTGGTGAACGAGGCGGCGCTGTTTGCGGCGCGCGCCAATCAGCGGCTGGTGGCGATGGAGCAGTTTGAAAAGGCCAAGGACAAGATCCTGATGGGTGCCGAGCGGCGCTCGATGGTCATGACCGACGATGAGAAGCGCATGACCGCCTATCACGAATCCGGTCACGCGATCGTCGGCATCACGGTGCCCGAGCACGATCCGGTCTACAAGGTCACGATCATTCCACGCGGCCGCGCGCTCGGCGTTACGCAGTTCCTGCCGGAACAGGATCGCTACTCCATGAGCCGACGGCGGCTGGAGAGTTCGATCGCGACGCTGTTCGGTGGCCGCATCGCCGAGGAGATCATCTTCGGTGACGATGCCGTCACCACCGGCGCCTCCAACGATATCGAGCGGGCGACCGAGCTGGCGCGCAACATGGTTACCAAATGGGGCCTGTCGGATCGTCTCGGCCCGCTGACCTACACGGAAGAGGCCGGCGAGGTATTCCTCGGCCGCAGCGTCACGCAGCACAAGCAGGTCTCGGACGAGACCGCGCACGCCATCGATGAGGAAGTGCGGCGTGTGATCGAGACCAACTACAAGCGTGCCAAAGAGATCCTGGAAACCAATCTCGACAAGCTGCACTCAATGGCCGAAGCGCTCATCAAGTACGAGACCATCGCCGACGATCAGATCAAGGACATCATGGCCGGCCGCACTCCACGGCCGCCCGATGGCTGGGACGACACGCCGAGCACCGGGTCCGGTGGCGGCAAGGCCATCGTGACACCGGTCGGCGGCCCCGCCGAAGCGCCGATCGCGAGACCCGCCGGACAGCACTGAATGAGCCGCCCTGCCGCGCAGCTGCGCTGCGGCGGCCGCACCCTCGAACTCGAGGCCGCCGTGGTCATGGGGGTGCTGAACGTCACGCCCGATTCCTTTTCCGATGGCGGTCTGTACCTCGAGCCTGACGCGGCCCTGGTACAGGCCGAGCGGATGGCCGAGGAGGGCGCCACGATCCTCGATGTCGGCGGCGAATCGACCCGGCCCGGGGCGCCGGGAATCGACCCGGACGAGGAACTGCGGCGCGTGCTGCCGGTGATCGAACGCATCGCGGCGCGTCTGCCGCTGCTGATCTCGGTCGATACCTCCAATCCCGAACTCATGCGCCGAGCGGCGGCGGCCGGCGCCCACCTGATCAACGACGTGCGCGCATTGCGCGTGCCCGGAGCGCTCGAGGCCGCGGCCGCCGCCAAGCTCGGTATCTGCCTCATGCACATGCGGGGTGAGCCGGCCGACATGCAGCGCGATCCCCAATATGCCGACGTGGTGACCGAGATACGCCATTTTCTCGGTGAACGCACCCGTGCCTGCGTGCAGGCCGGGATCGAACCGGAACGTTTGTGCGTGGATCCGGGATTCGGGTTCGGCAAGACCACGGTGCACAATCTCAAGCTGCTGCAACACCTGCCGGAGCTCGCGCCCCCCGGTCGGCCGCTGTGCGTCGGCCTGTCGCGCAAGTCGCTGGTGGCGGCCCTCACGGGCCGGCCGCTGCGCGAACGGCTGGCCGGGAGCGTCGCGCTCGCCACCGTGGCGGTGCTGCAGGGTGCGCGCATCGTGCGCGCGCACGATGTGGCGGCCACGGTGGATGCGGTTTGCATTGCCAATGTGATGACCACGAGGAGTCGGCAGGATGGCTAGGATCTATTTCGGAACCGATGGCATTCGCGGCCGCGTCGGCCAGGACCCGATGACGGTGGATTTCGCCTTGCGGCTGGCAAGCGCGGCCGCGCGCGTGCTGATGCCCCAGGGCGGAACCGTGCTGATCGGCAAGGACACGCGCCTCTCGGGCTACATGTTCGAATCGGCGCTCGAGGCCGGTTTCGTCGCCGCTGGCGCCAATGTGCTGCTCACCGGGCCACTGCCGACGCCCGCGGTCGCCTATGTAGCGCGGCTACTGCGCTGTCAGCTCGGCGTGGTGATCAGCGCCTCCCACAACCTCTACGAGGACAATGGCATCAAGTTCTTCGACGGCGAGGGGGCCAAGCTCTCGGACGAGATCGAGGAGCGCATCGAGGCCCAGCTGTCCGCCGTACCCGTGACCCGGGCCTCGCGCGAGCTGGGCCGGGCGCGCCGCGCCGAGACGCTGCAGACGCGCTACCAGGATTTCTGCGCCAAGGTGTTGCCCGAGGGCATGGATCTGTCGGGCCTGAAGATCGTGATCGATTGCGCCAACGGCGCCGGCTACAAGGTCGCGCCGCGCATACTGGCGGATCTGGAAGCCGAGATCGTGCCGATTGGCTGCTCCCCCAACGGCCGCAACATCAACGATGGCTGCGGCTCGACATCGCCGGCGCTGCTGCAACTCACCGTGCCGGGCGTGCGCGCCCATGTCGGCATTGCGCTCGATGGCGACGGCGATCGCGTGGTCATGGTCGATCATCTGGGCCGCCTGGTCGACGGCGATCAGCTGCTGTACGTGATTGCCTCGGCGGCTAAGAGCGCCGGCAGTCTGCGCGGACCCGTGGTGGGCACGGTCATGAGCAACTTCGGCCTGGAACTGGCGCTGCGGCGCCTGGACATCGACTTCATTCGCGCGCCGGTGGGCGATCGGCATGTGCTGGCGCGCCTGATCGAGAGCGGCGGCATGCTCGGAGGGGAGACCTCCGGGCATATATTGAGCCTGGATCGCGCCACCACCGGGGACGGTCTGCTGACCGCGCTGCAGATCCTGAGCATCATGAAAAGCACGCGCCGGCCGCTGGCGGAACTGGCCGCCGGTATGGACAAGATGCCGCAGGTGCTGCTGAACGTCGAGGTCGAGCGACGCTTCGATCCAAGCTCGATTCCATCGATCGTAGCAGCGCAGAAGCGTATCGAGCAGCATCTGGCCGGCGAGGGACGGGTGGTGCTGCGGGCCTCGGGCACCGAGCCACTGATCCGCGTGATGGTCGAGGGGCGGGATGAAGCCGAGGTGCGCACCTGTGCCGATGAGCTGGCCCAGGAAGTGCGCGCAGCGGTGCCCCGCAAGGCTGTCAGCAGCTGATCCGGGCGAGCCACCCAAACCGTTTGCGCAGCCCGGGTCGCGCCGATATGATCCGCGCGCCCTAGGCGGGGGTTCGGAAATCGGGGCGGCAGCGATGCGGCGTAAGCTCGTAGCGGGCAATTGGAAAATGCACGGCTCGCGGGCGCTCAACGCGCCGCTGGTCGAGGCGATTCTGGCGGCACCGCAGCTCGAGCGGCTCCACTGCGTCATCTGTCCGCCGTTCGTTTACCTGGCCGAAGTCGCACGCTTGCTGCGCGACTCCGCGGTTCGGCTCGGGGCCCAGGACGTGTGCGCCGAGGCGCACGGCGCCTATACCGGGGAGGTATCGGCCGCCATGCTGCACGATGTGGGCTGCCGCTATGTGATCGTCGGGCATTCCGAGCGACGCAACGTTTATGGTGAGGACGACGTGCTGGTGGCGCGCAAGTTTGCTGCGGCGCTCACTCAGGGGCTGACGCCGATTCTGTGCCTCGGGGAGCTGCTGGCCGAGCGCGAAGCCGGCAGCACCCAGGAAGTGGTGGGGCGACAGCTCGAGACAGTGGTGTCATTGACCGGGATCGGCGGCTTTGCCGGGGCGGTGATCGCCTACGAGCCGGTTTGGGCGATCGGGACCGGCCGCACCGCCTCGCCCGAGCAGGCGCAGGAGGTCCACGGCTTCATCCGGGAGCGACTGGCGCAGCGGGATGCTAAAATTGCCGCCGCATTACCGATCCTCTACGGCGGCAGTGTCAAAACGGGTAATGCGCGCGAGCTGTTCGCGCAGCCCGATGTCGATGGTGGCTTGATCGGCGGCGCGTCGCTCAAAGCCGAGGAATTCTTGAGCATAGTGGCCGCGGCACGCGGCTGAAACTGGAATCGGGCATGCTGCATTCGGTGTTGTTGGTCATTCATTTCATCTGCGCCTTCGCGATCGTCGGCCTGGTGCTGCTCCAACGCGGCAAGGGCGCCGAAGCGGGCGCCGGCTTTGGCGCAGGTGCGTCCGGCACCGTGTTTGGTGCGCGCGGCGCGAGCACGGCACTCTCGCGCGCCACCGGCATTCTGGCGGCGCTGTTCATGCTGACGAGCCTGTCGCTCACCTACGTCGGCTCGCATCGGACCGCGCCTGCGGGCAGCAGCCTGCTCGAACAGCTCTCGCAGAAGCCCGCGGCGCCCGCTGTGCCCGGCGCGCCGAGCGGTTCGGCACCGACGCTGCCCGCGCCAATGGACTCGGCACCGCCGAGCCCGGCGCCCTCGCAGCCCGGCGGCGCGCAATCACCACCGGCGAGTGGCGCGCCGGCCGCGCCGGTTGCGAGCGGGCCCGCGGACAGCACGCCGCCGGGCAACAAGTAGCGCTGCGAACTCAAGCCGACGTGGTGGAACTGGTAGACACACTAGCTTGAGGGGCTAGCGCCGCAAGGTGTGGGAGTTCGAATCTCCCCGTCGGCACCAATTTAATGTGATCGCCTGTTAGACTAGGCAGTTGACGGGGCGTAGCAATGGTCGCGAAAGCGAAGCATGCCGCCCCTTTTACGTACCGGTACGGGCATGCTGACAAACTACCTGCCAATACTCATCTTTCTGGGCATTGCGACCGCGCTCGCGGGGGTGCTGCTCGGACTCGGCAAAGTGCTGGGACGGCTCGGCGTCCGCCACCGTGGCGACGCGCAGAAGCTTTCGGCCTACGAGTGCGGCTTCGAGCCGTTCGAAGATTCGCGCGTGAAATTCGATGTGCGCTACTACCTGGTGGCGATTCTGTTCATCATTTTCGATCTGGAAATTGCCTTCCTGTTTCCGTGGGCGGTCTGGGTTGGCCGGGTCGGCGCGACCGGAATGGGAGCCATGGGCCTGTTTCTGCTGATACTGGTGGTCGGGTTCGCCTACGAGTGGAAGAAAGGAGCGCTCGAGTGGGATTAGCCGCGGCCGACACTGAGGGCTTCGCGCAGCGCGGCTTCCTGACCACGCAGGTGGACAGCCTGGTGAGCTGGGCGCGCACCGGCTCGCTCTGGCCGATGACCTTCGGGCTTGCCTGCTGCGCGGTCGAGATGATGCACGCCGGTGCGGCGCGCTACGACCTGGATCGCTTCGGGGTGGTGTTCCGTCCAAGCCCGCGCCAATCGGATGTCATGATCGTGGCCGGCACACTCGTCAATAAGATGGCCCCGGCGCTGCGCAAGGTCTACGACCAGATGCCCGAGCCTCGCTGGGTGATCTCGATGGGTTCGTGCGCCAACGGTGGCGGCTACTACCACTACTCGTACGCGGTGGTCCGCGGCTGCGACCGCATTGTCCCGGTCGATATCTACGTGCCCGGCTGTCCGCCGACCGCCGAGGCGCTGCTGTACGGCATCATTCAGCTGCAGCGCAAGATCGAGCGGCGCCAGGCCGCGACCGCTTGAAGCGACGATTCGAGGATAGTCACGGTGCCTGCATATATCGATGAGCTGGCCGCGCGGATTGAGCGTGCTCTGGGAGGCCGCGCGCATCGCTATAACTCACCGGCCAATGAGTTCGCCATCGAAGTGCCCGCGGCCGATCTGCTTAGCGTCGCCCGCACGCTGCGCGATGATCCGCAGCTTAGCTTCGAGATGCTGATGGACCTGGCCGGGGTCGATTACCTGGATTACGGCCGCGCCGAGTGGCGCACCGCCGGTGCCACCACCACCGGCTTCAGCCGCGGCGTGAATCGCGCCGCGCCGCATACGCTGGCGGGCGACAAGCGCTTCGCGGTGGTGTCGCAGTTGCTCTCGATCACGCATAACACGCGGCTGCGGCTGCGCGTCTGGTGCGACGATATCGAAGACCCGATGGTCGATTCCCTGACCGGCATCTGGGCCAGCGCCGACTGGTTCGAGCGCGAGGCCTTCGATCTGTTCGGGATCCTGTTCAGCGGCCATCCGGATCTGCGCCGCATCCTCACCGACTACGGCTTCATCGGTCATCCGTTCCGCAAGGACTTCCCGCTGATCGGCAATGTCGAGGTGCACTACGACCCGCAGCTCAAGCGCGTCGTCTATGCGCCGGTCAGCATCGAGCCGCGCACCCTCGTGCCGCGCGTGATCCGGCACGACAACCGCTACGATCCGGCGCTGCACGATATCAAGCGCCCGGCCGACGACCCACGCGAGTGATGGCGCAAGACTGATGGCCCAAGA
>Ga0182024_10025780_pt1 | contig 10355 bp, 11 predicted proteins | sample P32metaG_FD_120480 | JGI IMG/M metagenome (GOLD analysis project Ga0182024, IMG submission 120480) | Permafrost microbial communities from Stordalen Mire, Sweden - P3-2 metaG (Illumina Assembly) | ecosystem: Environmental > Terrestrial > Soil > Wetlands > Permafrost | place: Sweden: Stordalen...
GGCCATCTTGTCAGCACCCTTTGCAAGATTGACGCTGAAGACGACTATGCTCCAGCCGCCCGCGCCCTTGAGGATCACTTCGGTGGCTCGTCCCCGCATGTCTGAATAGTAGAAGTTACGTACACGCTCTGATGTTCATAGACTCTGCATCGAGCTATGAATGCAGGGGGGTGCCTCTGTATCTATCTCTTCGAGTTTGTCTTGAAGGCTGATAACTTTTGACGATACGCGAATCGGCTGATTGCATCGGTTGCAAAGCACCGCACGATAGCTCTTTAATTCGGGAATCATTTGAACCTCACGATGTTTTTTTTGGGGGGGGGGCGCATCATAAAACCCGAGGCCGAAAATCTATCCGCTGACAGGGTAATGCACACCCCCTAACCGAAACTGTCTCATTCAGAACAGTAGTACGGCCTGGGAGGAGCTACCGTGAATTATGAAGAAAGCCTACCGAATTGTTTTCGAATGCCCTACTAATCGGCACATTAACTTGCAGTTGAAATCCACAAAGGTAGCTATTTCGGAGCGCGAGGCGCGGGAGATGTTTGTAAAGGAAGAAGTTTTGTGCCAAGAGTCTGATTGCGGTTGGCGCGGAAACGCATCTGAAGTAGCACTTCTTCGAATCTCTCCTTTCAATTGGAGTTTTTCCCCAAGCACATGACCAAACGCCCGTTAGCGATTTCCCCATGGAAGTCGAGGACTCTATGAGTGGCATGGATCTTTCTGGCTCAATCGGCTCTGGTTTGTCAGACAGGATCTCAGTCTCTTTCCCTCTTTTTGTTTGCGTTTCGAAAGCGCACCAGCAACAGAAGCGCCCGCGAGTAGGGTAAAAGTAAGCGAAGCTGATAGCCAGTTTCATTTGGCAATCAACGCGCCCTACAACGATGTTCTCGCACCCCAGGGAATTTCCCCCGCAAACAGCGGTCATTCCGACAAGAAGCAATGCCGCACCCAGCCTCCATATCATCATCCCAAGGATCTGTGTTCGATCCTGTGACTTAGACCACGCTCGGAGGTGACGAAAATCATGCGACCCTGGAATGCTTCCTCAATCTTGAGCAATTTGAACGGTACCTAAAACACGGATCGGGCTGCGCGGTTGCGAAGAGGAGACTTTGCCCTTCCCGCCCGTCTCAATAATTCCATCGGTCTAGCGCGAGCCCCACAAAAACAGGAGCACACTCACAGTCACCACTGCTTGGGTTATCCTCCCGAGGCAATCCCTTGCGGCAGGGGCCCAAGACTTCCGCCAGCCTCGTGGTACCATCCCGAAGGAATCTCGCTTTGCAAGCAAAGGTTCAAAAGGCCATGGACTTCAAATGATGGGAGAGCGAAAGCTGAGAAAAGTGGAGGGTAGATCGAACGCCTTGATGAAGGTGTTTGAATGTGATTCCTGCCTGTGGATTGCGAATGTTTTGTACGAAAAAAACTTTGCCGAGGTGGAGTTGAAATTCGAGAGCCATGATTGCAATGAGAAACCCTTCAGGAAAAGAGTAGTTTCGAAGTAGCCGAAATCCATTGCCCGCTGATTTTCGTCACGCCTTTGTTCTATTCGCACGCAATGGCATTCAGTTTCTGGGTCTTTACCTTCCGCATTCGCACGTGCACACCTGTAAAGGATCAGATCGGAAAATACAGATTTGCCCCGTGCCTGCGATTGGGTAAGCACCCCCTTACTGGGGTCTACTAAGGAGAAGTACCTGCCGTTGGCGGGCGATTCTTCAAGAAATCGCTGACATCCGGCATGGGTTCTGTGGCGAGATTTGACGCCGATCCGGAATGCGTTCTGTCCATCGGCGGATGGGCGAACTGACCACCGCTGGGTTGATTACTGAGAACGATCCAATCGCCCGCGTGGCGCTTGAGCTTGTAGATGATCAGCATGGATGTTCCGCCTTGCTTCAGGTGAAACTCCGCGTTCGCCTGAGCTTGGTCGCCGGTGACTTTCACGTCGCTCAAGCTCATGTCCATGACTGGCATATTGATACCGCTATTCTCGCGGAGGTGTTTTTCTATCGCTGATGTGATGGTATCCCTATCTCTTACGGAATTGCCGGGCACGGGCTCATTGGCGCCAGACGTAGTCTGTGAAATCTTTGTTCCCGTGCAACTCGCAATGGAGACCGCCAGCAGAGAAAAAATAATCCCTGATTTTCGCATCTTGCGTGTGCCCTCGTACCGAATGAGCCGATCTACCCATTCGCCCGTCCCGTACGAGCGCTTCTTGAAAATGTCCGCTGCTATAATCTTCAAATGATAGCTTCTTTTGCCGCGTTTATCGCCGTCCTTTGTTTTCTGGGTTTTCTGGCATGCCAAAGCTATGCCACTATCCCATTGTTTCTGCCATGGATTCGGGTTGGCGTCCGCACGGAACTGACAGCGCGGAAGATGGTTCGAAATGGAACGGGTGGCCGATCCCTCTCCCGAATCAATCACCTGACCGCCTGTGTGGCGGGCAGGCGCGTGGTAGCAATTCTAATAGGTAACATTGAGCTTGGATAGGAAGAGAACTTTTGCGAGCGCTGCCGCCCCGGCGACGCTCCTATCTAATTCCACGCCGATATTCGCGCATCACGGAACCGGGATCGAATGCGACGCCGAGCACCCAATCAAGCTTAAGGCAGGGTAACCGAGTTCGTGTGGGCCAATCCCCACGTGTAAGTCTATTTCGACGTCAAAGACTTCCAAGGTAACGAGGTGCGCAAGGCGTCTGAGAACGTCAGCCCGGGCAAGCTCGCGCGAAGCGGCTGGGCGAGGGAGGCCATAAAACCAGGGGACTGTTAGTCTCGATCCATCCAAAAGGGTACGCCAGTTGGTTTTCTGCGAAATGTGGTGCTGCCCGATGGAAAACTTTTGAAGGCGAACCCGCTCGGCCCTCCTCTCAGTAAGCATCCGCGAAGTTCGCAGAGCTTTCGCTGTCCCGCCGTACTATTGGCTCCGTAGCTTGCATCGAGCATTCTTTATGGAAAGGAGATGCCCGTTGAGTGCGATTCCCTGCGATGAGTTGTCTCGTCGGCTGCGCCGCCAGTTCGACCGTTTTCAATTTGAAGTGAACGCGGAAGTCTCGTGGCGATCGGGCAAATCGTGGGGCCGTCTCACGGACATCAGCCGCAGCGGCCTATTCATCGAAATGGCCGAGGCACCCCCTCCCGGCGCGCATTTCTCAGTTTCCTTGGCGTTGAATTTGCCGTTGAAATTGACCTGCATCGTGCGCCGCGTGGTGCCCGGGCACGGAATCGGCGTTGCTTTATCGGTGCCGGAGCAAAGCAAGAAAAGGTTCGAGGCTCTGCTTCTGGCCCTCTCCGGTGGAGGCGATTCGGCCTCAACGGCCGCAAAAGCGCCACGGCCAGAACCCCCGCGCATATCTGCGAAGGCTGCCGCAGCAAAAGCGTGAAGCAGTGTTATTGAATTAGTTGGCCGCCAGCCGCTTCGATTCAAACTCCTCGAAAAAATCGAGCTGCGGCTTATCAAGCCCTTGACGAACCATCGGCTTGGAGCTTTGCCCGAACTCGAGCAGCACATCATTTGTCGCATCCGCTGCCGGCCATTTCCGGAGCCCAGGGCCGTTTGGATCGCCTTTCTTGGCGAAGTTCACCCAATACGCCGACATGGTCTGCGAGAGCTTGCGCTCCGTGTCCGTCCAGGACCAGGGCCGTGCATCCAGATTGCGGAAGACGTAGACGATTTCAGCCGTGTGGAAAGCGCCCAGAGGATTCCTCGCTTGTTCTGTATACATTCCATCCGGAATCGGGGATGAGTGGCTGAAGTAGTATCGATATGCGGGCTTGCCCGAGCGAGCAGCTGCGCGCGACCACATGCGCTCTTGAAAAGCCATCGTGTCCCGTTGAAATGCGTAAAAAGAACTCATCGCCTCGGCGTTCGTGTTGGCTGGGAAAAGCCTTAGGAAGTCGTCGGCCTGGCCTTTGTACTGACGCTTCGCCATCTGAACGAAATCGGCAGCCGACTCGGGCGGCACGCCGAGCACGGTCCCTTCATCGGAATTCGAGCCCACCAACACCGGCACCCGATTTTGTTCCCCATCCCGGAAAATCGCGGACGTATCCTTGGACCACACGTAGCCGTCGACGATCGGCCGAAACGGAAATCCGCCTTTCACTTTCAGCAGTTCTTCCGCTGGTTCCGCGCGCAGTTCCGCCAAAGATGCAGCGTTGGCGGCAGCAGCAAACTTCGCGCCCGCTTGCTCGGCGTCGGCGAGCTTCGGCATCCCTCCGAAGCAGCCCATACTTTCGCCGATGGCGCGGATGAAAAGCCCTTTTGCGAGCGGAGAAGCCATGACGTCGCAAACGGAGGCGGCACCCGCTGATTGGCCGAACAGCGTCACTTGCTTCGGGTCTCCACCGAACGCCGCAATATTTTCCTGCACCCACTGCAGCGCGGCGATCTGATCGAGGGTGCCGTAATTCCCCGAAACGTGATGTTCAGATTCCTGGCGCAGCGCGGGATGCGCCAAAAAACCGAAAACATCCACGCGATAGTTGATCGTGACGAGTACGACGCCTTGCGCCGCCAGTCCTTCCCCGTCGATAAATTTCGAGCCGCCCCAGCCGACGCGGAACGCTCCACCGTGAATCCAGACCATCACGGGCAGGCGGTCGCCGGCGGACTTCGCCGGAGTCCAGACATTGAGATACAGGCAGTCTTCGCTCGCTGGCACGTGGCCCCAGTAGAAAGCGCCCTTCGGATCACTCTCGTTCTGCATGCACATGGGCGGAAGCTGATCGGCTTTTCGGGCTCCCTGCCACGCAACAACAGCCTCTGGCGCGTGCCAGCGTAAACTGCCGACTGGCGGAGCCGCATAGGGAATTCCTTTGTAGGCAATCACCCGCGGCGTTTTCGTCGCCGTGCCGGAAATTTCTCCGCCCTCGACACGAACGGTCTGACTCTTGGCCGGGAGCGAGACCGCTGTGAGAGCGAGCAACACAACCATCCATCGCGACATTTCACGCCTCCTCGGAGACTGCGCGCATTGGAGCTTATCCCGTGGAGGTTTGTCAACATGAGCTTGGATTGCGGGACAAACCGAGGTGGAAAGAGATGAAGCGATCTATCGCCCGCGAGCGGCTTGCTGCGGACCTTTTTCTTGCAATAGCGCGGCTTGGATCATGTATTCGGCGTAGGGACCCTTGAAGTCGTCGATCTTGCCGCCCTTGAAATGCCAAATGCGCGTGGCGACTTCGTCGATCACGTCGTAATCGTGCGTGACGAGCAGCACGGTCCCGTCGTACTTCTGCAGCGCGATATTGAGCGCGTTGATGGACTCAAGGTCCAGGTGGTTCGTCGGCTCATCGAGCACCAGCACGTTTGGCTTCTGCAGCATCAGCCGGCAGAAGATCACTCGAGCGGACTCGCCCCCGGAAAGCGCCTTGGTAGGCTTTAAAGCGTCATCGCCGCTGAAGAGCATTTGCCCGAGCAAGCCGCGCAATTCTTCCTGCGACGCCTGGGGATTAAATTGGTGCAGCCATTCGATGACAGTCGTGCCCTTCGTGATCGACTCCGCATGGTCCTGCGCGAAATAGCCGAGGGCGACGTTGTGCCCCCAGAGGACTTCACCACCATCTACGGGAAACTCCCTGTCGGAATCGTCGATAAAACCAGGCGCGCTGCGAATCAACGATTTCAGCAGCGTGGTTTTTCCTGCTCCGTTGCGGCCCGTCAGGGCGATTTTCTCTCCGCGCGAAACGGCCGCGGAGAACTTCTGTACGACAGGCACGCCATCATAGGATTTGGCAATGCTCCTGATTTCGATCGGATGCTTGCCGGAATGCTGGTCCATCTGAAAGCGAATATACGGCCGCGCGATGTTTGACCTCGCCAGATCCGCCGTTTGCAGCCGCTCCACTTCCTTCTTGCGCGAAGTCGCTTGCGCCGAGCGCGTTCCGGCCGAAAACCGAGCGATAAATTCGTTCAACTGCGCGATTTTCTTTTCGCGCTGCGCGTTCTCGGACTCGATGCGCGAACGAATCGCCGTCTTGGCGAGCACCATGTCGTCATACCCGCCGTTGTACATGATCACCGTTTGATAATCGATGTCTGCCACGTGCGTGCAAACGCTGTTGAGGAAATGCCGGTCGTGCGAAATTACGATCAGCACACCCTCATACTCGCAGAGATAATCCTGCAGCCAGTGCACCGAATCGAGGTCCAAGTGGTTCGTTGGCTCGTCAAGCAACAGCGCGGGCGGACTTCCGAAAAGTGCCTGCGCCAGCAGCACGCGGACTTTCTGGCCGCCCTGTAGTTCGCTCATGCGGCGCTCGTGGAGCGAGCTTTCCACATCCAACCCGTCGAGCAGCAATGCGGCGTCGGCCTCGGCGGAGTACCCGCCTTCTTCCCCGACGATTCCTTCGAGTTCACCCAACCGCATCCCGTCCGCATCGGTGAGTTGCTCGTGCGGCTTCGCATACAGGGCATCCCGCTCTTGCAGCGCCTTCCATAGCGACTTGTTTCCCATGATCACGGTATCGATCACGCGGTATTCATCGAACGCAAAGTGGTCCTGGCTCAGGATCCCGAGCTTCTCCGGACGGCTCACCGTGCCTTTGGAAGGCTCGATGTCTCCCGTCAGAATCTTCATCAAAGTGGATTTCCCGGCGCCGTTGGGCCCGGTAATGGCGTAGCGCCGCCCCGCGAAGAACGTACACGTGACGTCTTCGAACAAAATCCTGGGACCGTACCGCATGGAGATGTTGTTAACGGAGAGCAATGGAACCTATTTCTGTCGTTTAATTTCGGGGCGGCTCGGTTCTTGAGTCAGTCTGCCGGAAACACCGGAACTACCACTGATTGCGCCTCTTACGTGGCGAAGAACAGAAGGATCACCCACCTTATTTTGCCTTGCAAGTCAATAATAACACGGGTGAGTCGTTTGAACGTAATTTCGCGCTTAATTGGACGGAGCCGGAGCGGTGGCCGGAGGATTCGCCGGCAGATTCTTCCAGGAAATCCATGCGGCGCAACGCCAGGTTCCCTGCTGCTGCACCCAAATCGCTGTGATTACTTCATGATTTTCGGCCGGCGGATTGGTCCCGTTGATTACGTTAAAATCCGCATTCGCGGTAACCACGCCGGAGGTTTCGTACGACTGCGCCTTCTCGTTGCTCAGCTGATAGTCAAGATACTTCTGGCGGCCGCTTTTCAGGCCGCCCACGAACTGCGACTTGGGCTGTGCCCGGTTTACCGATGCCGCCGTCTTCACGAAATCGTCGGTCAACACCTTATCGAGCGTCGCGGCATCATTACCGGCAAAAACAGCCGCAAGATCGTCGGTCATCTTGATCAATTTCTGATCCATGCCACTGCCCGAGCCCGCTTGGCCGAAAGCAGGAACGGAGAAAAACAACAAAGCGCAAGCCCCGGCAAAAAGCGAAAGACGTCGAATCATTGAATTCCTCCCCGTAAGCAGATTGGCGGAATATGCCATCGAACAACGGCGAAAGTCAATTGAGTGGCAGGCGCGGTAGTGGGACTTTGAACCTCCAAGTGGCAAGACGCTTTCCATATCCTCAAAGGAGGTCAGGGGGCTCTCTAAACTGTCTTGTCCTTCGAGTAGCAGAGCGGCTCGAGATTGCATTCGATGCATCTCGGCTTCCGTGCCTGGCAGACGCGGCGGCCGTGCCAGATTAATTGATGGGAGAACAAAATCCATTTTTCTTTAGGGATCACCTTCATCAAATCTTGCTCTATTTTCTTCGGATCGGAGTTCTTGGTGAGGCCGAGGCGGCCCGCCACTCGCTGCACGTGCGTATCGACCACAACTCCCGCCGCGATACCAAACGCTGTTCCCAGCACTACGTTCGCTGTTTTCCGCGCCACGCCGGGCAGCGTAAGTAGGTCCTCCATCGTCTGCGGGACTTTGCCGTGAAATTCCTCGATGATCTTCTTGCTCGCGCCGATGATCGATTTCGTCTTGTTGCGAAAGAACCCGGTGGGCCGGATGTCGGCTTCGAGTTCGCTTGAATTCGCATAAGCAAATGCCTCGGGGCTCGTGTACTTCTTGTAGAGCATGGCGGTCACTTCGTTCACGCGCACGTCGGTGCACTGTGCCGAGAGTATTGTCGAAATCAGGAGTTGGAAAGGATTCGCATGCACCAGGGCGCAAGTAACCGCGGAATACGCTTCGTCCAACTTCTCAAGGATTGCTCGGACGCGAACGGGACTCGTTCCCCGGCCCAATCCTATGCTTCGCTCGGCGTTTTTAGTACGAACCGACGGCGATTTCAAGGCAGCGGCGATCGCTTTTCTGGCCTTTTTCTGTCCTTGGGAAGCCATGCGGTAGAGAACTATATCACATCAAATTACGGCGCGACGCGAACGCCCTTCCAGAAGGCGATCCGATCCTTGATCTGCTTTGCAGCGGGAAGTGGATTAGCGTAGAACCATGCGGCATCCGCGTTCCGCGCTCCGTTGACTTCGACGTGATGGTAACTCGCGGTACCCTTCCAGGGGCATTCGGTGTGCGTATCGCTCGGCCGCAAAAATTGAGAATTAACTGATTCTGCCGGAAAGTAATGATTGCCTTCAACTACAACCGTGTTGTCGCTCTCGGCGAGCACGGTGCCATTCCAGGTCGCTTTCGCCATTTCAGGATCCCTCCGAAACTACACAGCGAAGAAAAGACTTTGCGCAAAAGGCCATTCGGAATCGATCCATTGGCGTTCGCATCGATACCCAGTCCGTTCGCCCATGCGGATTACTTCCTCGCGGTCGTATTTGTGCGAGCTCTCGGTCCAGATCGTTTCCCCTTCTTTGATATAGAAGCGGAAACCCGCCTTGCGGATGGTCACGCGTTGCCACGCGAGCGAACGCAGATGCATTTCGACGCGGCGCTCCGCCTCGTTGTATCGCACAACGTGCCCGAACTGAGACAAATCAAAATCCGCGTCCAGTTCTCGGTTAATTCGAGCGAGCAGATTCATGTTGAACGCCGCAGTCACACCGGGCGGATCGTCGTATGCAAGTTGTAGCACGGAGACCGGCTTCACGAGATCCGTCGCCAACAAAAGAGCGTCACCCTCGCGCAAAATCGCGCGCACTTCCCTTAGAAATTGATCGCCCGCGGGACGGTCAAAGTTGCCGATGGTGCTGCCGAGAAATAACACAAAAAGGCGTTCTCCCTCGCGGCGGCGCGCGGCTACTTTGTGCAACCCATCGAGATAAGCACTCTCAAAGCCAACGAGGCTGACCATCTCCATTTGCCCCAGTTCCCGCTCGCAACGGAAGAGCGCGCTGCTGGATATGTCGATGGGGTAGTAGTTGACGCGCTGCCGGCGAGCGAGCGCTTCCAGAAGCCATCGCGTTTTCTGTCCGCTCCCGCTCCCCAACTCCGCTACCACAACCGGACTGGGGACGTGGTCCACAATTTCACCCGCATAATTCTGCAGCATCCGCATTCCCGCGCGGCTCAAGCCGTATTCGGGCAAAACGCAAATCACGTCGAACAAAGCGGAACCCACTTCGTCATACAAATACTTCGACGGAAGCTCCTTTTGCCCCTGGTGGCTCAAGCCAACCACGACATCGGAGCAAAATTCGGAAAGGAACTGGCTGGACAGATTGGCAGAAACCATTCGCGCAGCAGTCGACATGACTTACTCCTCCACACAGCGAAACGTCGTGTAAATGTACGGATAATGTGGCTGGAACCAGTTGCGGAAGGAACGTCGCAGCATGCAGGCGTCGGTGCGAGGAGAACCGCCCTTCAGAACGAAGTGCTTGCCATCGAAGAAATCGGCCGAGTAGCCTTTATAAAAAGGAAAAGCTTCAAAACCGGAAAGCGGACCAAAAGGAGTTGCCGTCCACTCCCACCCATTTCCGAGCAGGTCGAACACGCCGAATGCACTTGCCCCTTGCGGGTGAGCGTCAACAGCGGTCGGTTCCCATCTCTGGTGGTGGAAATTGCCGCGAGCCGCATCCGGTGGTGTACTCCCCCAGGGATACGCCCGCTCCTCGCCTTCGCGCGTGCCATAGGCGGTGCGATGCCACTGGGCTTCCGTCGGCAATCGCTTCCCTGCCCAGCGAGCGAAAGCTACCGCTTCCGCATTGCTCACGTAAACGGGCCAGGAGGGTGGCAGCGGAATCGTTCCGAACATGCCCTGGTATTCCCACTTTGTTTCGGGATCGGTCGCGGGTGAACTCGATTGACGCAACCAAAAATGAGGATGATCAAGCCGGTCCTGTTGCTTCCATTGCCAATCCTCCGGCTTCCAGTACTTCGAGTTTTCGTATCCACCGGCTTGAACGAATCGCAGGTATTCGCCGTTGGTAACCGGAAAAACGTCGATGGAAAAGCTCGGAGCGTGGATTTGCTCGGATTCGAATTCATTGTCCCAACCAAA
>Ga0182024_10025781_pt1 | contig 10355 bp, 9 predicted proteins | sample P32metaG_FD_120480 | JGI IMG/M metagenome (GOLD analysis project Ga0182024, IMG submission 120480) | Permafrost microbial communities from Stordalen Mire, Sweden - P3-2 metaG (Illumina Assembly) | ecosystem: Environmental > Terrestrial > Soil > Wetlands > Permafrost | place: Sweden: Stordalen...
CGTGCATTGCGCCATGATCGATGTCGCGGAGGAGGGCACCGAGGCGGCCGCCGCGACGCTGAAGTACTTCCACATCGGGGGTGTACCGCCGAGCTTCGTCGTCGACCGGCCCTTCCTGTTCTTCGTCTTGGACGAGTCAACCGGCGCGATCCTGTTTCAGGGCAAGATCGTTGATCCAAGGGCATGCGCATAGGGAATGCCCTTGAATGAAAGAAGCTCACCTTCGACAACGCCGCGGACCGCGCCCTGTTGAGTGCACGCGACGTCGAGACCCGTTGAGGTGCAACTTGGTGCCTGAGCCAAAGCCGCTGAGGCGCGCATGATTTAGGCCCTACGAATCGGCAACCGGCGGCAATTCCCATCGTAATTCGCCGACCGCAATCACGGCCTCGGTGCGGTTCGTCACTTTCAACGCCTTGAGAATCGCGCGGACGTGGTTCTTCACTGTCGGCTCCGCGAGGTTGAGCACGCGACAGATCGACTTGTTGCTCTTCCCCTGCATCATGAAAGCCAGCACATCGAGCTGCCGCTCGGTCAGGCCAAGATCGGCAGGCGAAACGGCGGGCTGGTCCGCGGCGACGCCCTTGGGGGCCGTCCGTCGCGGTGTCGCCTGCGATTGTGGCGGCTCAGGACGCGAAAGGGCCTGCGGCGGAATATAGATGCCGCCGGAAAAAACCAGCTGCAAGGCCCCGATGATGACCTTGCGCGAAGCAGATTTTGGAATGAATCCAAGCGCTCCGAGATCGAGTGCCTTGACGACGTTGTCGCGGTCTTGAAGAGCGGACATTATAACGACGGAAATTCCCGGATGGTGCTCGCGAAGCTCGGTGAGCACGCTGAAGCCATGCCGGTCCGGCAGCGTCAGATCGAGCAGGATGAGATCGAGGTCCGCGTGCTGCTCGACGAGTTGCATGGCCGCGCGGCTGTCCGATGCTTCGAGAATGGCCGCGTCACCTTCCAATTCCTTCAATGCGTCGCGCAATGCCTCACGAATGAGGGCATGATCGTCGACCACCAAAATCTTCATGACGGGTCTCTTCGGCCGCCGCACCGCCGTTAAAGCCAAATTATCCCATCGCCTGCCGAGGGGCTAGGCGGCACAGGCCGCAAATCACGTCGCAAACGTCTGGTGCAACGGTCGCGGGCCGCGAGCGACGTTGAGCTTCTCACGGGATCCATGCCCCGATCGCACCGCGATGAGCCGTCAGGACCAATCCCCAAGGACCATGTCGACGAGCACGGCGTATTCCGAGTAAATCATTGAATAACAACGAGTTAACCAGGGTGCGCCGTTCACATCGCGGTCGCGGTATCGATCCGCAGGGGTGATTTACGGTCGGCGGCGGGAAAGGCACGGTGGGCACGTTCAATCATCGATGAGTGAGACCGCTCATCCCAAACCAGAGGCAACCCGTCATGACCACCTTCGCACACACCGCCCAGATCGCCAGCCGCAACGTCAACCGCGTTACCATCGGTTCTGTTTGCAAGGCCGCGGCCGCGGTAGCCGTCGTCGGAATGATCTCGGTGTTCTCGATCGGCCAACTCAGCCGCGCACAGTTTGCTCCCCTCGCGACCGGCCTGACCGAACAGTCCGATCTGCGCAGCCTCCTGTGTCGTATTGACAGGCGTTGCCCTGCCGTGGGTTTCACCCAGCGGACGGCGACCCAGCGCGAAGCTTCGACAAACGCCTTGGACGAAGCGGATCATTCCCGGCAGACGGCGACCACGCGCGAAGCTTCGGCCAACGCCGCGAACGAAGCCGGACGTTCCGACCTGCGCAGCCTTCTGTGCCGTATCGACAGGCGCTGTCCTGCCGTGGACCTCGCCCAGCAGACGGCGACCGCCCGCGCAGCTTCGGCTATGATGACCGCAGAGAACCGCAGCCGCTGAGCCGCGCGAGAGCTTGATGCCCGCGTTCATGGGGCGGCGGAAGTGTGTGGCTTTGCTCGGCGGCGCCCTCGCCTGGCCGCTGGCGCCCCCTGCCCAGTCGGCCGAACGGATGCGACGGATCGGCGTGCTGATCTACGGCGGCGAGGGCAGCCGGGGGGCGCAGGCCCAGGCGGCGGCGCTGCGCGAGGGGCTGAAGGAGCTCGGCTGGGTCGAGGGCCGCAACCTGCAGACCGACATCCGCTATGAGAGCGACCCGCGCCGCATCCATGACCTTGCGCAGGCGCTGGTGGGCCAGGATCCCGACGCGATCGTCGTCAGCACCAACGCGGCGACCAGGGCGCTGCAGCAACAGACCAAGACCATCCCGATCGTGTTCGCCGGCGTCGGCGATCCCGTCGCCAGCGGCCTGGTGGCGAGCCTCGCGCGTCCCGATGGCAACATCACCGGCATCACCAATTTGTTCTATTCCATCGGCGGCAAGTGGCTGGAGTTGCTCCGGGAGGCCGCGCCCGGCGTCGAGCGGGTCGCGATCGTCTACAATCCCGATCTGGCCACCACGCAAGGATGGTTTGCCGCCATCGAGGCGGCGGCGCCCGGGCTCGGCATCGCGACGATCAAGCTGCCGATTCGTAATCCCGCCGAGATCGAGCGGGCCATCGATCGGTTCGCGGCCACGCCGAACGGCGCCGTGATCGTCGTGCCGCCCGGCCTGGTCGGCGTCGATCGCGAGATGGTGTTCCGGCTGGCCGCGGACCACCGGCTGCCGGCCATCTACCAAGCCCGGATCTATGCGGTCGAAGGCGGCCTGATGTCGTACGGGGCCGACGCCGCCGATCTATTCCTGCAATCCGCCACCTATGTCGACCGCATCCTGCGCGGCGCCAGGCCGGGCGAGCTGCCGGTCGGGTTCCCGGACAAGTTCGATCTGGTGATCAACCTGGCAACCGCCAAGGCACTCGGTCTCACCCTCCCGCCCACCTTGCTGGGCCGCGCCAACGAGCTGATCGAGTGAGCTGCCGGATGGCTTCGGCATCAACCCGGGAACGGTCAAGCTGCGGTGGTCGAAGCGTGCTATCGTCGCAGTCATCGATACCAGGCTGACCACCGCCCGGAGGATCGGATGACGGATTGCATCGGTCGACGCGAATTCGTCACGCTTCTCGGCAGCGCGGCGACAGCAATTCCATTCGCCACCCACGCGCAGCAGCCGGCCATGCGGCTTATCGGATATCTCAGCTCCAACCGGCCGGATGCAGTCGTACGAAACATGGCGGCATTGCGCGATGGACTAGCCGACGCCGGTTATGTGGAGGGCCGCAATCTGGCGATCGACTTCCGATGGGCGGAGGGCGAGAACGATCGAATGCCGGCTCTGGCGCTGGCATTGGCTCGCCGCCAAGTGGCGGTCATCGCGACCAACGGCTTCGGAGCGGCAGCGGCCAAAGCCGCAACCTCGAGCATTCCGATCGTGTTCGAGACCGGGAGCGACCCGGTGCAAGCCGGCCTGGTCGCCAGCCTCAACCGGCCCGGCGGCAATCTCACGGGCATATTCTTTTTGAGCCGCGCGTTGGATGTGAAGCGGCTCCAGCTCCTGCACGACATGGTGCCCATGGCCGGATCGATCGCCTGTCTCATCAACCGCGCCAACGGCTTTGCGGACGCGCAATCAAACGAATTGCAAGAGGCGGCCCGGACGCTTGGGGTGAGCCTCTTGTTCCTGAATGCCAGCAGCCCCGGCGAGATCGACGCCGTGTTCGCGAGCCTAGTTGGGGCGCGGGCAGGCGCTCTGCTGGCGAGCTCCGACCCGTTGTTCTTCGACCAGCGCGAGCAGCTCGTCGCATTGGCGTCACGCCACCAAATACCGGCCATCTATCACGATCGCCAGCACGCCGAGGCCGGCGGGTTGATGAGTTACGGGGCGCGGATCGTCGACGGCTATCGGCTGGTCGGTGCCTATACCGGCCGGATTCTCAACGGCGAGAAGCCAGGCGACATGCCGGTACAGGAGTCCACGACGGTCGAGCTGGTCATCAACCTCAGGACCGCCGCGGCGCTCGGCATCACGGTGCCGCTGGGATTGCGCGCCCGCGCCGACGAGGTGATCGAATGAGGCGGCGCGAGCTCATCATGCTCCTGGGCGCTACGGCAGTCGCTTGGCCGCTGGCGGCGCGCGCACAACAAAGCGATCGGATGCGACGGATCGGCGTGCTGATGGGGTGGGCCGAGAGCGATTCGATAGGACAGTCCGGGATCAAGTCGATCCGGGAGGGGCTTCGCGGTCTCGGTTGGATCGAGGGCCGCAACATCAGCATCGACGTTCGCTGGGGAGCGTCGGAGGCCGCCCGCACGGATTCTTCCGCCAAGGAGCTGGTCGCATCGCATCCGGATGTGCTCGTCGCCGGCTCGACGGCCGGTGTCGCCGCTCTGCTGCGGGAGACCCGCACGATCCCGATCGTCTTCGTCGTGGTATCCGATCCCATCGGCAGCGGCTTTGTCGAAACCTTCGCGCATCCCGCCGGCAATGTCACCGGCCTCACCAACGTCGAATCGTCACTGGCCGGCAAATGGCCTCAATTGCTGAAGGAGATCGCGCCCGCCACCACGCACGCCAAGATCATGTTCAACCCGGCGACGGCCACCTATGCCGACTTCTTCGTGCGTCCGTTTCTTGCGTCCGGCCCGCTGCTCGAGCTGGCCCTCGACACGGCCCCGGTTCGCGACGATGCCGAGATCGAATCCGCCGTGGGAGCGCTCGCCCGGGAGCCGGGCGGCGGTCTCGTCGTGATGCCGGACGGCTTCACCACCGACCATCGCGCCGCCATCATTGCTCTCGCGACCCGGCACAAATTGCCGACGATCTACCCGGATCGTTTCTATGCGGTGGACGGCGGCTTGATTTCATATGGGGTCGACCTGATCGATCTGTTTCGTCGAGCGACGCTCTATGTCGATCGAATCATGAAGGGCGACAAGCCGGCCGACCTGCCGGTGCAACAGCCGACCAAGTTCGAGTTTGTGATCAACCTCAAGACCGCGCAGGCGCTTAGCCTGACCGTGCCGCTGGCGCTGCGCGCGCGTGCCGACGAGGTGATCGAATGAGGCGGCGCGAGGTCATCACGCTGTTCGGCGGCGCGGCGGCAGCATCCTGCCTTTGGCCGCTCGCGGCGCGCGCGCAGCAGCCGGCCGTGCCAATGGTCGGGTTCCTGCATCCGGCGTCAGCGCAGACCACGACACGGGAGGCGGCCGCGTTTCGGCAGGGGCTGGGCGAAGCCGGATATGTCGAGGGTCGCGACGTGGCCATCGAATATCGCTGGGCCGACGGGCAATTCGACCGGCTGCCGGCCTTGGCTGCCGATCTGGTGCGCCGTCAGGTGGCCGTGATCGCCGCGGTGACCGGCCCCGCTGCACTGGCGGCCAAGGCAGCGACCCAGACCATCCCGATTGCCTTTTCGACGGGCTCCGACCCGGTCAAGCTCGGTCTCGTCGCGAGCCTCAATCGACCTGGCGGCAACCTCACGGGCGCAGCGACGCTCTTCATCGCCGTGGCGGCCAAGCGCCTGGAGCTGTTGCACGAATTGGTGCCCGCAGCCACGTCGATCGCCCTGCTCGCCAACCCGGCCAATCGGGTATTGGCCGAGACCGAGCCGCGAGAGTTGCGGGCTGCGGCCGGTATTCTCGGCGTGCGCTTGTTGTTCCTGCATGCAAGCAGCCCAAGCGAGATCGATGCGGCCTTCGCAACGCTGGTCGAGCAGCGCGCGGGCGCGCTCCTCGTCAGCAGCGACGTCAGCCTTGAGATCCGGATGGAGCAGATTGTCGCGCTCGCGGCCCGCCACGCGATACCGGCGATCTATGAGGGGCCGGCATATGTGTCGGCTGGTGGCCTGATGAGCTATGGGTCCAACGGTCTCGATTCATATCACCAAGTCGGCGTCTATGCCGGTCGCATCCTCAAGGGCGAGAAGCCGGCCGATCTGCCGGTGCAGCAGGCCACGAAGGTCGAGCTGGTCATCAACCTCAAGACCGCCAAGGCGCTCGGGATTGCAGTTCCGCTCGCGCTGCGCGCGCGTGCCGACGAGGTGATCGAATGAGCGATCGTGCGGTCGGCGTGTCGGCGCGGTTCGCGCTGGTCAGCGGCTGGCGGCAGATCAACGGGCCGCTGTTCCGCAAATATGTCGCGCTGTTCCTGGCGGTGGTCTGCGTCCTTCTTCTGACCAACGGCCTGTTCGAGATCGGCTTCACCTATCAGGCCAACAAGTCCTCGCTCATCCGCATCCAGCGCGAGCAGGCGGGATCGGCCGCCGACAAGATCGGGCAGTTCATCAAGGAGATCGAGAGCCAAGTCGGCTGGACCATGCTGCTGCCATGGTCGTCGGGCACGATCGACCAGCGCCGGTTCGACGGGCTGCGACTGTTGCGGCAGGTGCCGGCGATCACCGAGTTCGCGCAGCTCGACGCTTCCGGCAAGGAGCAATTGCGGGTGTCGCGCCTCGCCATGGACGTGGTCGGGAGCCAGGCCGATTTTTCCGGCGACCCCAAATTCACCGAGGCGGGGGCGCACAAGGTCTACTACGGTCCGGTTTATTTCCGCCGCGAATCCGAGCCCTACATGACGCTGGCGCTGGCCGGCGCCAGCCGCGACGCCGGTGTCAGCATCGCCGAGGTCAATCTCAAGCTCATTTGGGACGTGGTCTCGCAGATCAAGGTCGGCGAGCACGGCCAGGCCTATGTGATCGACGCGCAAGGGAGGCTGATCGCCCATCCCGACATCAGCCTGGTGCTGCGCAACACCGACATGACGAAGCTCGCCCAGGTCGCGGCCGCGCGCGACGCGACGGCCGGCGCTGCCACCGAGCCGGTGCAGGTCTCCGAGGATATTCACGGCCGCAAGGTGCTCACCGCCTATGCGCCGGTCGCTCCGCTTGGATGGCTGGTGTTCGTCGAGCTGCCGGTCGACGAAGCCTATGCGTCGCTTTATCAGGCGATCGAGCAGACCGGCGCGCTGCTGCTGGCCGGTCTGGTGCTGGCGTTCCTGTCCGGCCTGTTCCTGGCGCGCCGGATGGTCGTTCCGATCCAGGCGATGCGCATGAGCGCCGCGCGCATCGGCAGCGGCGATTTGACCGAGCGCATCTCCATCAAGACCGGCGATGAGCTCGAGGCGCTGGCCGATCAGTTCAACAGCATGACCGCCCAGCTGCAGGATTCCTATACCGGCCTCGAGCGCAAGGTGGAGGAACGCACCCATCAGCTCGAGCTCGCTAACCTCGCCAAATCCCGTTTTCTCGCGGCGGCGAGCCATGACCTGCGCCAGCCCCTGCAGGCCCTGGGCCTGTTCGTGGAGCAATTGCACGGCCACATGAAATCGGTTGAAGGCGGCCGGCTGCTGCAACGGATCGACGCTGCCGTGGCGGCCATGAACGAGTTGTTCAATGCGCTGTTGGATATTTCCAAGCTCGATGCCGGCGTGCTGAGCACCAACGTCACCGATTTTCCGATCGCCCAGCTGCTGACGCGGATCGAAAGCACATTTGCCGAGGCCGCGCGCGAAAAGGGCCTGTCCTTCCAAGTGGTATCGAGCGGCGCCTGGGTGCGCAGCGACTTCATCCTGCTGGAGCGGATCATGCTCAATCTGGTATCCAACGCGGTGCGCTACACCGGGTCCGGCGGCGTATTGGTTGGCTGCCGGCGACGCGGCGACGCGGTCAGCATCGAAGTGTTGGACACCGGACCCGGAATCCCCGAAGACCAGCGGCGAAATATCTTCGGCGAGTTCTATCGCCTTGCAGGAAACACCGCCGCTGGCGGCCTCGGCCTGGGGTTGGCCATCGTCGAGCGCTTGTGCGGCCTGCTCGACCACCGCATCGAGCTGACCTCGACGATGGGCAGAGGCTCGCGGTTTTCCGTCGCGGTACCCGCGAGCGCCGCTCAGGCGAGGTTCGTCGAGCCACCGGCCGCGCCTCCGATAGCGACCGATATAACGGCGGGCAAGGTGGTCGTCGTGATCGACGACGATGCCCTGGTCCTCGAGGGCATGGGCGGGCTGCTGCACAAATGGGGTTGCCGGGTCGTGACCGCCGCGTCGCCGGAGACCGCATTGGCCGCCATCGCCGGCCGCGAAGCGCCCGATCTCATCATCTCGGACTTTCGCCTGGCGGATGGGAAATCGGGCATCTCGGCAATCGCGGAGCTGCGCGACGCGTTCGGGGCGGCGATCCCGGCTTTCCTCATCAGCGGCGACACCGCCCCGGAGCGCCTGCGTGAAGCGCGCGAGAGCGGGCACCATCTGCTGCACAAGCCGGTGCGCCCGATGGCGCTGCGCGCCATGCTCAGCCGACTCCTAAAAGATCACAATGTGGCGGGTGCCGCGTGATCGCGCACAGGGGCCCCCTTGCGTTGTTGAGGCCGACAGGGATGGACGTGAGCGCCATATCGGCCAGAGACCAAACAGGCAGGGGAGGGCGCCACAACAGGCGATCCGTGCCGTGTAGCGCGGTGGCTGAACGGGGCGTCAGCGTTTCTCTCCCCCCAAAGCCTCCGGAGGCCGGTCCGCAATACGTGTACGGCAGGGGGCCGATAAGGCCTTGACCGAAAAAATGATCCGGCCAGTGAGATCAGCCGAAGCTGCAAAGGGCGAGGGCGGTTGGGGAGAGAGCGCGCGTTCCTGGTTGCTGGTACTACTAAAAATTTCGTCGCGAACTCCATCGTACCCCCGGTCGTGAGCCACAGGTCACGTCAACGTGGCCATTGCATGATCGGAACGGTGCTGATCGCATTCGCGGGTGAACCATTGATTATCTTAGTACTGATAGCGAGGTAGATGATTGTGTTGCGAGGTTTATCCACCAGGCGATAGATACGAGTCGACTTGAAAAAGATGCTCGTCTTCTGGCTGAACACCTCTTCCTTGTCATGTAGCGTTGACAGGTCTACGTCGATTGGACCGATTTGTCGGCACGAGACCGAAAAATTAGATGGATCTTCGTTTAAACCAAGTGGCTGGCCCCACCCGCCTTTTCTGGCTTGCGAAATATGGCACGCTACGCCGGGCACCTGCGGATCTTCAAACACGCTGACGCACACCTTGTCGTTGGGAGAGAGTGCCTTGAACGTCGTGCTGACGCAGTCCAGGTCCGTGGCGTGTGCGGAATGAACGGACACAACGACCGCTGCGGCACAGATAAAAAGCCACCTCATTGGTAAATCTCCGTGTTGGTTGCGACGGCAGCCAGGGGGTTGGTTCTGGACTGCCGGCGCAACTTGGCCGCGTTCGGGGCGGAGCATCACCGTGTCCCGCGGACCGGATCATCGGGTTTGATGGGACCCGGGTATGCTACCCGTCAGGTCCAGACTTTCGTTGGTCAAGAAGCTGTAATCAGCCGAGTAAGCTATGCTGCGGAAACTGCCGGCCTGATCGCAGGCACCCTGCAACACGCCGCCCCGCGTATTGAGCCGCTGCACCGTGGTGCTGAGCGCCAATAGGCCGTTCCCGTGTTTGCTGACCACGTCAAGCTTGAGCCAGGGAATATCGTTGGCGGTAGCGCCGGGCACGCTGGCAGCTGCTTTGCCGACTACGGCGCTCCCGTCGGAGAGCTCCCATGTCGGACCGGCATAGTGGCGTCCGACTGTCTTCTGTTTGAAGAGGAGGGTCGCGATGGGTTCGCGAAATACCCAGCTGAGCTTGCCATCGGTCGCAGCCATGCACTCGTAGATTTGCGCACCCTCGGCGTGGTAGGTGGCAACCGTTGTCTGGTCGACCGCGACGAGGGCTGGCGGTACTTGCGCGAACGCGCACTTGGCGAATAAGGCAGCGGCACATATCACTACGAATCGCGGGGTCATTGCTCTACTCCACCTGCGTCAACACGGCCCCGCACTAAAGCACATATGAGACCGCTCTGAGAACAGGCAGTTAAGAGTTCTTGAGGGCGGATCGAAGATTTGTCGCCGGCCTATTCAACCGTTGATGAGGCATCGTCGGTGGGACGATTGAGGGCGTGGTGAGTGCAGATCGGGCGTCGGCCGTGTAGCCAGTCTATCCGTCAGCGCGGTTTCGCGAGTCTGCGACCACAGCTCTCGTCATCTGCTCGGTGTTGAATGCGATGTCCAAAAACAATTGGATTAATTCGCCGTACGCGACAGGGACCGTCATTCGATGACCCGTCGGCAATGGCGAGCACCTGGGACTATTTTGGCTCGCGCTGGAAGCGCGGGCCGGGGGAACCGGCGCTGTCGCCCGCAGCACTCTCTGGGCGTGCCACTTGCCGCCGTTCATTGCCGAGATACGGCGCGCCGTCAGCTCCGTAGCCACCTGTCGAGCGGACACGCCGGCGGCCTTAAGCTCCAGCAGGACAGGCGCGAGCAGCCGCGCCCTATCGACCGCGCGCAAAAAAAGAATTCCACCAGGGGAAAATCGACCCATCGGCCCCCCAAAAACCGGGACGTAAATCTAGAGGCCATGCCCCTGC
>Ga0182024_10025782_pt1 | contig 10354 bp, 14 predicted proteins | sample P32metaG_FD_120480 | JGI IMG/M metagenome (GOLD analysis project Ga0182024, IMG submission 120480) | Permafrost microbial communities from Stordalen Mire, Sweden - P3-2 metaG (Illumina Assembly) | ecosystem: Environmental > Terrestrial > Soil > Wetlands > Permafrost | place: Sweden: Stordalen...
AGGCCAAACGGTCGGGAACGTAACGACCCAACCGCGCAGACTCATTGACGGCACGACCTCAATGCAGTCGCGGCCATCGACGTTCGCAAAGTGCTTCGCGGCGGTATGAATAATCTCACGGTAGGACTTGCGCGAATCGTCGAACGTATTGACTTCGACGGTCACGTTGTCGCCAGCGCGCTTGGCGAGCTTACACACAAGACAGACATTAGGTGATGACATGGCTCGATTATACCATGCGACGCGCTTCTTGCAGCATTTTGCTCTTCAGTATGAAAGAGCACCCTAACTCGCTGACACAACAGTGCGCGAAAAGGTATAGACGTGCCAGATGCGTGACAAAAATGTGACCAAGGGCGGGGCGCAGAAGCTCCCCCCGTGCGCCAGAACTTCGACCCGATAGTACTACGAGCATTACGCGGCCCCGATGAGTTACTAAAAGAGAAGTCGAAGCGAGCATTCCTACGTGGTCCCGAGTGGGACGCGACTAGGACGGGTTTCTGTGCGGCGCTAGTCGATTCAACGGCGGTCGTTTTTCATATTTGGCTTGGGAAGCTCAGCCAACAGCGCGCGGAGCAAGTTCGAGCCTTACCGGAAGACTCTCTGAAAGCTCTGGCAGACTTCATCGCGTGGTTAGTTCTGTTCTGCTTCCGGCTCGCCAACGAAGTGAAGCCCAAAACTAACAGCGTCGTCCTCACATTCTACGATGAACTGTTCGCCGAACGCCTTGGCTTTGCGAGAGCGGGCCTAGACTTCTTTGAGGATGCTCATACGCAAATCGCCTCGCCGAGTCAGACAGACCTCGACGGTATGTCGGAAGAGGAACGTTGGACGGTAGAGCATCTGACCTTCCTGCGTCCGACCGTCGCTACACTCGCCAGGCTCGCCGGGTTTGGAGAACTAAAGCAACAGGAGTCCCTCGATATGCAGACGGACCTGGGTCCCACGTTAAACGGCGCAGTTCTCCATTTCGCGAATGCGGTGGGCGTCAAAGCAGCGCCACTCGTCCGATTATAGAGGTTCTCGCTGCTATTCCTAGCCTAGCGCATTGCAACAGCGCCTCACTACCGACAAAAGGTCGCGATTCGAACCACGCCCGACGCCGAGTAGTATAATCCGTTTGTTATGAGCGAGCCTCGTGGGCAGCACTACGTTCCACAGGTCTACCTTCGTGCATTCGCAGATGGAGAAACGATTCGCGTCTACCGTAGGCCGGAGTCGGGGCAGCAGCCAACGCCGTTCGATACCAACGTCAAGAACGTCGCGAAGCGCCGTGACGTTTACTCGGTCAAGACCGACGCGGGCCGCGACCGCTACATCGACAAGAACTTCGAGCGCGTCGAAACGCTACTGGCCGACGTACTGGTGCCCGTCGTGGAAGAGCGTCTGCTCACCGAGAAGCAGTGGCAATCTCTAAAAGACCTCGCCGCGATTCAGGAGATTCGGAGTCCCGACGCAATCGACAACTTCGCGGACGTGATGGCAAGAGTACATGACCAGGTGCGCGCGCTTTACCGGCACCATCGGCCCGAGATGAGCGAAGACGACATAGAGCGGGCGGTGCAGGAAGAGTATCGGACCCCAAAGCTCTCGGATGAACTCGCGGCGGCCCCACGAAACATCGCCCTTACCGCGACGAACAGCGTCGTGCGGAAGTTCGCCGAACACTTGAAGTCCTTCCGTGCGACCATCATCACGAGCGGGGCGCAAGACTTTATGACCAGTAACCGGCCCGTCGTGTGGTTCGACCCTAACGACTACCCGCCGCACAAGTTCTACGGGTTCAACCGCCAGTCACCGACGATTGAAGTGACGTACCCTCTGACCCGGCGGAAGTGCCTGCTCCTGTACCTCTACCCTGGAGCCGTGAAGCAGTACGCCCTTGCCAACTACGCGGCCGTGAGGATGGTCAACTCGCGGACTGCGAGCGGGGCTAAAGAAGTGTACGCCTATCCCACGCAGGACGCACAAGAGCGGCAGGTTCAACTCGCGGACCTAGGGAGCGAGGCGTTCGAGTTCCCACTGCTTATGACGCTGCTCGATTCGGAAGCGAACGCGAACGCGGCTTCGTCGTAGACGGCCGCACCAAGGCACGAGACGCCACCGAACCTAGGCCGCAGACGACACCCTAGCGCGGGCCAATCCAAGACGACACAGACGCTACCGCTACAGACGACGCACACAGGTCAGACCACAGGAAGGAAGCTCACACACCGGCCACGAGCACCGCGAACGCTCTGCCTCAGGTGCCACCTTCACCCTGCAGACGAAACACGAGACGTAGACGCATTCGATTACGACAAAAGGGGTAGTAAGGGGTACCCCCTGTCAACCCCACGCTACACGTTGTATCAGAGGGTACCCCCTGCTATACGTTATCGCCCATTATGCGGCCACGAGGAGACGGATAACGTATATCAAGGGGTACCCCTGGCAAAGGGGCCGCATCGGTTGACTCCATGAGACATTTTGCCTGCGCTGTAATCGCACGTGCATTTCTGGTAGCGAAGACGACGATGCGCCGCAATCGACCGCGACCGACGTAGCAGCAGCGGCCCTCCAGCAGAATCGGCAGTCGGCAATCTCTAAGCCGTCACTCGCGTCAAAACGATAACGTGTACGGGGCTCTAGGAGCGTTTGAAAAGCGGCAGACGACTCCTAGCACTCGGAACCTCCGTAGAACGCAGCCACGGGCAAGGAAACCTGGCGGAATGGCGGTCGGCCCGGCTCCTAAATCCACGCTAACGGTGACGCTCGGTGCGTTCATTAGAGCGGAGTTAAGCGGCCGAAAAAGTCCGTCTGCCGATTAGTGCTCGCGAGCAGAAGGCAGACTCGCAGAACTCGTTTGCAAATGGCTTTAGAGGCCGATACCGTGCCCTGCATGGTCATCCCACTTCGTACCCTGGCGAATGTATCGGCGCGCGACCGTGACGCTCTTGTGGCGAGTCTGGCGCATGATAGCGGCCTCCGACTTCCCGGCGCGAGCAGCACTCGTCGCGAACCCACTGCGGAGCGAATGACCGGCGACCTTGGCAGCGTCGAGTCCGGCGACGTTGGCGAGCTTCTTGACGACGAGCGCCACAGAATGGTCAGACAGACGGCCACCGACGTTACCATGCCGGTCGATGCTGCGGAACAGCGGACCGTCATCGACGAGTTCAAGCCAAGCCTGCAGCGCGCGAACAGGACAGGTCGTGCAGTCTGAACCGTATGGAATCGCAATGCGCTCGTCGTTGCCTTCTTGGTTCGTTTTCGAGCGGCGCAACGCGAGCACGACGCCCTGCTTCTCGAACGCCACGTCGGCCACGTCGAGCGCGACCAGTTCAGAACGACGCAGAGCACCGGCAAAGCCGACTAACAGCAGCGCGCGGTCGCGAACGTCGATAGCAGAGTCCCCTAGCTCGGCCACCATGCTGCGAACGTCGTCAACGCCCAGGGCCACCTTTTGCGCCTGGGCTACACCTAGGCGACGCCGAGTCCCGGCAAGTACCGACCGAACCACTTCGTGCGAGCAAGGTGACTCATACCCGGCCGCTTTGTGTGCGACTGCTATGGCCGCTAGACGCCGCTGCAGCGTCGAAGGCTTCATCGTCTCGGCTACGTCCGCGATATACAGCGAAACCGTCTCAGCGGTCGCAGGAAGGCACGATAGGCCACGAGCTTGGCACCAAGCGCAGAACGCTCGCAGGTCCGACTCGTAAGCACGGAGCGTGTTTGCCGACCGTGCGTCGTTGGCGTAAGCTCGAGCTTTGTCGGCAAGAGCACCAAGGACGACTTCGGTATCGAGGGCAGTGGCGGGCAGCGGTACTAACACAAGGGACCTCCTGACTTCCGGTAATGTTCGATTATCGTAACTCAGAACGAGAGCAAGTTCAAGCGGTTCGGCCGTGTATTTCCCGGCACTTGTCGGACGTGGCCGGGCAAATGATACGTCACCGTACCGCATTCGAACGTATGCGCCTAGCGAATACATTGACAGGGAAGGGTAACACCAGAAACGGGTCCCATGCGCCGACGCGCCACTACACACCCTCCAATCAATCTGTCTAGCCGTTCTGTTGGCCGATGGACGGGGGGGATATAGGCCCCTCAGCGTTTCGACTTCCTTAGCGACTTTTGTCGATGCTGGAAAATATGGGCGGCCTACTCTTCAGGGGTTCCGTAGAGGCCGGGGGCTCTGTGGTGCTCACCTTAGGGCGGTAGGAAGAGGGTGCGGACCCTGGGGGGTTGACAGGATTATGAGAAGCGAGTAAAATAAGCGGCCGCTTTTTGCCGAACTCCTTGACGCGGGGCAAACGCCATGATACGATAGGAATATAAGGGGTTGACAGAATACTCTAAGTAGCGTATAATGCTTGGCCCCCTTGACATTGACCAGAATCGTGATATGATAAGAGTATAGGGGCAAATAAATCCTGAAGGCCCCCAATCGTCGCACCCTAAGCCCAACGCGAGCTTAGTCGCACCCCGCACCCAGTAACTGAAAGTTCCCGACCTGTGCCCGATAAGGACGCTGGCCGGTTTCGTATTTGTATTTGGAGGTCTATGCCTATGCTCCGGCTATCTCTTGAACGCCAAAGACGAGGCTTAACGCAAGCTCGCGCCGCCCAAAAAGTCGGCTGCGGTGCGACCACATTTTCTAAGGTGGAACAGTCGGTCTACGTTCCGCGCAAGGGGTCGCCTTTAGGCAACCGGCTTGAGCGTGTGTTTAGCCTCCAACTCCGTCGATTGCTCTCGGAAGTGTAGAGCGTCGGGCTCACCTTACTAGACTTCTCCGCGATGCGGAGGGGCATCGTGTCAACTCTTTCACGATGCGGACTAGCGTGGTCGGTCATTCACGCTAGTCTAGACGACCGGGAAGCCTGCGGAGCCTCGGCTCGCGCTTCCAAAAAACGACGACGCATCAGCCGGAGTTTCATGTGCTTCCGGTGTGCTTCGTCGAAACCGACACCCGTAGTCTCGCCGCTAGCGAACAGCCTTAGTTCCATTAGGCTGTTTGGGCTACGGGACTGTCGGTGCGACGGGGGCGGTGGTACTTAGTGTCCTTACCGCTCCTGGTCGCTCAAATCAAAAAAAACTGCCATCTAGCGAACGGCCTCGTCTCCGGCCGTCTCCGGTTAGGCAGCGCGACAGCGCGGTGCGTGCTCTCTCTCTCACCGCTCTGTCGGAACGCGATAGCGCGGCGGTGGTTATTCCATCTCCACTGCCGCTCTATCGTTCGTAAACCTAACGAAGGGTTCGAATGCTAAGTGCATTTTGGCCCTCTCTCTTTTTACGAAGACATATTCAAGTTGTTTATTTTCATATGGAGGTCACTTTGAAAAAGAAGTTTCTACTCATGCGCCTGCTTTTGGATTGCGTGGGCGAATCTCACTACAGGATTGCAGACGCGCTCGACATGTCACCGTGCAATCTATCGAAACTCAGCGCAGGTCTTACAAAAAGGCCGAAGTCTCTTGAAAAAGCAGCGGCCTACTTCTCAGAACGGCTCGGGATTAAATGCGACGCAACGCTGCTTCAAGTTGAACTCGGCCCCAGGGAACTCATCGCTGCGGCGCACTGGAGCATCGAGAACCAGAAAAGGGCGGTTGCATAATGGCCGACCTTCTCAAGGACGCGACAGAGGATGCGCGTCTTGCAATCTCGTTAGGACTGCGATTCACAACCATTCCTCCCCCAAACATTGTGGACGAATACCTACCGCAGTCGCTCTTTCGCGATTCCGTCGGGGAGTATCCCCTTGGGTTCGTAAACGTCGCTTGCCTCGCAGACGATTGTTTTGCTCTCAGAATCCACCGTGAATGGAGTGACGCAAGGCTCGACGATGTCAAAGTCTATCAGCGTCTCTTGGGCTTCGGGAACGGACTCCGCGTCGTCGCTGGAGACAGTGCGTTCTTCGTCTATCATGCGCGAAAGGGCGGACCAATCATCCGCGTAATCGAGGGCGAGATATTGAGCGAAGGCTTACGCGGCTGCACGCTAGTCAAGGCTTTCATGTTTTCAGGTCTGGTGCGCGGAGACAAAGGCGGAGCGGCCTCAGTCAAACGATTCGGAACACTCGCCGAAGTGCCAGAACCGCTCGTTCCATTGCTCGCAGATACGGGAAAGGTTTTGTGCGACCCGTGGGCAGTGTCGGAAGGCGGCGAGTCGTGAAGACCGAGCTACTTCAGCAGGTTGAAGCCGCAGTTAGAAGCGGCCTTACCGTTTCCCAGATAGAGCGTAAGCTCGGAATCTCGAACCGCAACGTGCGCTTGGCGAAGGCGCAACTTTACAAGAACGGCACACTACCTCGACCCACGGACTACGGTCCAAGGAAAACCTATGGCAACCACAACCAATAAGAACTACTACGTCGCACACGTTGCCCCGGCACTGATGCAGCACCCGACATTGAGTCTCTACGCCAGGACGGTCGGTATCAGTCTCCTCATGCATCGCAACAACAAGACCGGCTTATGCTACCCTGAACAGACCACAATCGCGGACGAACTCGGTGTTTCGGAGAGTACCGTCATCCGAGCCCTCGCGGAGCTACAATCCCTTTCCCTTGTCGATTGGAAACGCCGCGACGGCGGCCAGAACAACAGTTACGACCTCGCAGGGTTGCTGGCACTCTGCTCGCAGAAGCTACTGAGCGCCGCCGAGGTCGGCCGGGCCATCAAGGCCGCTGGCCGTATCAATACCAAGGAGCGAAAACTTAAGGCCGTCAGACCTCTGCGAGCCGTTCGAAAGGCGGCCTAGAGCGCCATTTGAACCGTCCCACAGACAGTTCGAAAACGGTTTGAACTGTCCCACAGACACCTCGGCGAACTGTCCCACAGACAGCGTAACAGAAGAAGCAGTAACTAGCAGAATATATCTAACAATATATATGCATTTTTTCATTCTCGCATTCATGTATGAGAGCCTGGGGACGACCCCAGGGCTCAGCGAGTGAATCGTGTGTGAGTCTGCTACACGCTGCATAGGTCTGCTCAGAAAACTAAGACACCTCGGCGAACTGTCCCACAGACAGTTCAAATCCATGAGGAGAAACGAAAACCATGAAGACACCGCTCACAGCGGAAGAGCTTCTGAAGGGCCGCATCGGGCCGGACGGAACCGCCTTCCGAGACATTACCTCGGGAGACTCCGAGCTTAACGCCAACGAGACGTGGTTATGGACGACCGCCATGCTCAAGCTTATTGGAGGGGAACCGTTCAACGCCGGACGGCTCGACAAGCTCCTTGAAGACTACGGAGCCGCACGGGTTTGGTTTCACGCTGTATGGTTTCGACCGCGCCTTGCGTCGAGAATCTCACCCCCGAAAAAGCCTGCGCCTTTGCTCGCTCAGTGTATCGAGGGAGACTTCCCGGTCAGGCCGCAGTGGGCGAACCTAACCTTCAGCCGCATCAAGCACGGCTGCTTTACCGAGGAGCAGCGCGCGCAGATTCCTACGTCAGACTCACCGGCCGAATGGTACCGCTGGCTACACACGTTCGGCGGGTCCTTGGACGACGTATCGGACGACACACGCAAGCGAATAAGTGCAGCCGTAGTGCAAGGCGACCCCGACGTGATAGCAGCGATGCAAGAAGAGTTCGACGACTCGGCAACCGCCGGGGACGTTGCGGCCTAAGGGCAACCCTCACTGGTAACTAACTCCACGCTCGGCTAAGGCCGACTGGCAACACTTTTCAGAAAGACTCTCATGTCAACACCAAAAACAGACGCTACCTTACGTAGCGCGCTCGAATCCCTTTTGGCCGAGCGTAAAGAACTTCGCGAGAGCGTTCAAAAAGCGATTATATATCGACTTCGGTACGATACGGAACGAACCGCCGAAACCGAGCAAAGTATCAGCGAACTCGTCAACGGTCCGCTAAGCCTGGAGAGCTACGAACTCCCGAGCGCCGCGAATCTCGCCACCGCCTGCGAAAAACTCCCCGGTTTGTTTACAGAGCCGCATCTTATTGAAAACCCTAGACTCCTATTTAACGGGCACGTCTCTATCGTGCCGGGCGTAATGTCTTCCAACTGGAACGCGGCGCTCCAACAGAGATTGCTTGACCTGACCGCACCGCTCGATGCGACCCTAGAACGGATGCTCAGCGCATAATGGAATCCGTTCCCAAACTCTATTGCTGCAGATGCGGATGCGAACGATTCACGGCCCACGGCGAAGACGGTTGTATATCGCATCCTAAATGCAAAACGCCCGTAGCCTTTCGAACAGCATTCGTCCGGCGACCGCAGAAGCCGAAGAAGTCTCAGGTCGCATTACATGAACTCAAGAACTCAACAACGGAGCAAAGTTATGCCTAGACTAACACCCAAACAAAAGGAACTCCAAAGAGATAAGGCTGTCATACGTTCGGAGGTCGCAACCCTACGGAGCCCCGCAACGACCGCCGCAGAAAAAGAGAGGGCGACGCGGACGATTGCGTTGACCGTTCTTCACGGAACTAAACTTTCGGCCAGCGGCGACACTCCGAAGCTACTCGCGGACTTGGCATCCGCCCTCGACCCCGGCTCAGTCGCACTCAGCGGCGTTGACGTGGCGATTGAAAACGCGGCTGCCAAGCTCGACATTCCGAAGAGCGAACTCGACACGATACCTGAGGTAGTCAAACAGCGTCTCGATAAGCTCGTCTAGGAGACGACGAGCAGACCCTAACCAGAAGAACCCCGCACAGGTTGCGGGGCCGTCGTCGCCCGGTTGCGCGGCACAGGACCGCTAATCACTCATGTCAACCCCGATAACATCCTTCGAAGAACTCCCTATCGTTTTGACCGTGCAGCAGGTGCAAAATGTGCTCGCCATTTCCAAGACTACGGCCTACGAGCTTATTCATACCGGCGCGATAGCGTCCGTCAAGATAGGCCGGACCTTCCGTGTGACTCGGGCGGCCTTTGCAGCATTCCTCGGCCTCTCTGACGAAGCAGCGGCCACCCTCACAACCAAGAAAGGAGGTTAGATTGAAGGGTAGTGTTAAGCGGCGGGGCCCTCGATGGTATGTTATCATGGACCTCGACCGCGAAAACGGTAAACGTCAGCAGAAGTACGTTCGGCTCGAACCTCATGTAACGACGAAGAAGAAGGCCGAAGCAGAACTCGCCCGCATGATAACGGAGCTAAACAGCGGCGAGTTCGTCCCTCCGTCGAATCTTACGGTGAGCAAGCTCTTGACAGAGCATTGGCTTCCTCATGCTAAGACGACGGTCGGCGGAAAGACCTATCAGCGGTATCAAGAGATAGTCGAGACGAAGCTCGTACCGGCATTCGGTAAGACCCAAGCGGGAAAGCTACAGCCGGGACAGGTGCAGCAGAGTTATGACGCCTGGTTGAACTCTGGCTTAGCCCCGCAAACGGTAACGCACCATCATGCAGTCCTACGCAATGCCATGAGGTACGGCGTCCGAATGGGACTTGTGACTCGGAACGTAACGGACCGAGTAAAGCCGCCTGCATTGAAGTCGCCGGAGATGCTCTGTCTTGACGAGAAACAATCCCTACAACTGCTCGGTGAGGTCAAAGGCACGGACCTTGACTGTATCGTGCCAATCGCACTATTCAGCGGACTTCGGCGCGGCGAGCTACTCGCGTTGCGCTGGAAAGACGTTGACTTCGAGGAGGGTACAGTTACTGTAAGGCAGGGCCTGCAAGAGACTCGCGGAGAGTTGCAACCCGGCAAGAGGTATCGACCGACCATCCTTGAGTTCAAGGAACCTAAGACTCCAAAGAGCCGTCGCACGGTAACTCTCGATGCGAGGGCGATGGCATCGCTCAAGTCACACAAGGCGAAGCAGAACTCCATACGTCTGCGCCTCGAAGGCGGATACGCAGAGGACCTCGACCTAGTGTTCTGCGCGGATGACGGTAAGCCGTTGAAGCCGGATACCGTCTCGAAGCGGTTCGCTGCAGCGGTGAAGCGCGTGGAAATTCCTTCCATTCGCTTTCACGACTTGCGGCACAGTCACGCAACCCAACTCCTCCGAGCCGGAGTCCACTTCAAGGTCGTATCGGAACGGCTCGGTCATGCCTCGGTAGCAATCACACTCGATAGGTACTCCCACGTTCTGCCGGGCATGGACAGAACAGCAGCCGACGCACTCGCTCGGTTGTACGAAGAAGCCCGCTCCGCGTAGGCCGTGAGCAGCCCGTGAGCAAACGGTGAGCAAAACGGCATTTTCGGGATAAGGCGAAACGCGAAAACCCTTGTAAAATAAGACTTGGAGAGGTGGCAGAGTGGTTGAATGCGGCGGTCTTGAAAACCGCTGAACCTTTGCGGGTTCCGTGGGTTCAAATCCCACCCTCTCCCGGAAAGTAACGAGGAGGGCGCGGCATTCGGCGGAGGGACAGGCCTCCTAGCA
>Ga0182024_10025783_pt1 | contig 10353 bp, 6 predicted proteins | sample P32metaG_FD_120480 | JGI IMG/M metagenome (GOLD analysis project Ga0182024, IMG submission 120480) | Permafrost microbial communities from Stordalen Mire, Sweden - P3-2 metaG (Illumina Assembly) | ecosystem: Environmental > Terrestrial > Soil > Wetlands > Permafrost | place: Sweden: Stordalen...
CGCCACTCAACGTAATCAAAGCCAAGGTCACCATGATGTTGTCGGGCGGCACGCTTGACGAAGACCGCAAGCGAGAGCTGCTTACCATCATTGACGAGGAGACCGATCGGCTGAATCGGCTGGTGGCAGAGGCCGCAGAGATGAGCCAGCTCGATGCGGGCAAGTTCGAACTCGACATGCATCCGCATTCCATTCAAGATGCGCTGCAGCCGGCATTGGTAGACGCGAAGGCGTCGATCGAGAGTCATACCATGGAGATTGTGGTGCCTCCGGACCTGCCAATGGTACGCATGGATGCGCAGCGCATTCGCGAAGTGCTAATGCATCTGCTGGACAACGCCGGCAAGTATTCCGCTCCGGGAACTCCTATCAAAGTGATTGCTGAAGTAAAATCGGACCGGCTCGAAATCAGCGTCGCTGATCGGGGCATGGGCATCGATTCTCTGGAACAAACGTTGATCTTCGACAAGTTTTACCGTGGTGGACGCCAACGTTACACGTCGCCGGGAGGAGGCCTGGGCCTGCCAATCGCGAAGGTCATTATGGGGGCACATGGAGGCACCATCGGCGTGGTCAGCCAGTTAGGCAAAGGTTCTGTCTTTTCGATCAGCCTGCCGATTTATGGCAATCCGAAATTTATGGGCGTCCGTGAGAGGTCAGGAGCGAACGCTTACTAAACAACTCGGTTCCTTCTGCATGAGAATCGGCACTTGCACTCATCGCATGGTTTGGACCGCCCCAACCGGACTCACTGGGCGACCTTGACTACCAGGTGCCCCGGTCGCCCACCATGACCTCGTCTCCAATACCAATCAATGTGGTCGAAGGTGCCTGTTCGGCCACAGGAGGCCCCGTCAGCTCATTACCGTACGTCCGGACTGAGAGTCTCTCTCCACCTGTGGCGGTTGCAATCATCTCTATCCATGGACATGAAGCGGTTTTAATGTCGATTTCAGGAAGATTTATTGGATATGGATAAACCTAAGCTGGTGCCCGCTCTGGAACGCTTCGGTGTTCAGCCAGCTTGCTTCAAGCCGGTAAGCCTGTCCCCGATGCCGAGGAGGTACTGTGGCAAGTCGAGGGGCGATGAAGCATCATAGAGCAGCCCCTATTTCCGGGAAGGCGGGAGAAGTCGCCCAGAGGACGACCGTGGACCGGAGGTAGAGGGGGCCGCAGCCCGTGATTCCGAGGCTCTGTTTTGCCAGGCTGTGGGGGTGATGGATGAGCCGGCCGAGTGGGGTGCCAGTGAGGCGTTCGGAGCCGAGCACCTCGGTCCATCAGGTAAATGGCAGTCCAACCGGGTGAGGCTAGGTTCACCCGGGCCGTTGCGCGGAGCGCTCCTGAGCGGCGTGCCCAGTTCAATGCCGGTATGATTGCGCGGTTCGTGAAAATGAGAGCGGCGACCTCTTTCGAGAAAGCTCGCTGATAACCTCTCCCTCCGCCACCTGTAAATTCCCGATCTTAATCAAATCGGCCACTTCCGGCGAGCAGCGCGATCAAGGCGCTCACGTCGGGGAACCTCCGGGCCGATGAATCAACAAGACAGTCCGATAAAGCCACGACGACGAGTTAGATGCCTCCGTCTAAGCGGGCTAGCTCGGTCAGAAAAGTTGCTGATCCCATGGGTCGCGATTCTTCATTTCTCCAGAAGGCGAATCGTGATTCTGCTCTTCGGTTCTTTCGGTCCATGGTTTTTGTGGCGATAGCGCTGCCCAGGGCAAATGTCCTTCGAGCGGATACCGCCAATGCGTCCTCCGGCGAGCGCGAAGCAGCGGTGACTCTGGCGCGCGGGGGCGATGCCCAGGGCGGTTTGCTTCTTCTGCGGTCATTACTGCTGCAACATCCCGAGGATCCTCGCCTGCTCGCGGACACCACGATCGTTGCCGGCTGGGCGGGACAAGATTCGCTTGTTCTGGAGCTCTACGCCCGTACCCGGACCCCCAAAGACGAATGCGACGTGACCGAGGCAGCCGCGCACGCGGCCCGCGACCTGAAACAGTATGACTTTTCCCTCCAACTCTATCGCCACAGCGCCGATCTGGATCCGAACCGGTGGCAACCACGGCTGGGTGAGGCCATGGTGTTGGCTGACAAGAGCGATTTCAACCCGGCCACAGTGTTGATGGAACCTTTGCTGCGCGATCATGGCGGGGAAAGAGAGGTTGTTTTCGGCCAAGCTTACGTGTGCAACCGGCAAGGCGACTACCCCTGCGCGATTGCTATGTATCAACGCCGGCTGACGCAATCATCGGACGACCTCGAGACCCGATGCGAGCTCGCCCAGGCACTCTCCATGTTGGGTGGCGCAACCTACGCGCTCCAGTTATGTACTCATCCCGATGCCGGCGTGCATGAGCGTTTGAACGCCGCAGCGGCAGCAGAGCAGGTGCGCTGGGGCGAAGGCTACGCTCCCACTGGTAAGCAGCATGAGGCGGAGAGTGAGCAGGCGCTGGCTCGGCTTGACCGCGTCATTGCCGCATCCACGCCCGACGACCCACGGTGGCAGCAGGCACAGTATGATCGCTTGCTGGCCCTCTCTGACCTGCGCCGCGCGCGGGATACGACCCGAGCCTACGAGTTGCTGCGCCAGCAGCATTTCACGGTACCGTTCTACGCCCGGCAACGCGTGGCCGATGCCTACCTGGCCTTGCGCCAACCCGAAAAGGCAGCCCTTCTCTATCACCAGATCCTCGAACACGCGCCGGGTGATGGCGCCGCGTGGAGCGGTCTGGCTTACGCACAACTGGAAAGCGAGCATATGAATGAAGGCTTTCGGTCGATCGACCACGCCTACGCCGATGCTCCCGCCTGGTTGCAGGCGCCCGGCCTGAAAATACCGCAACCCAACCTGCTTCGCACCGCCCTCGGATTGCAGGCGGCCGAGATGCGCGGGTCTGCTGATCTGCTGGCTGAAGAGCAGAAGCGGGTGGCCCGGATGGTGGCGCTAGCGCCGGCGAATGCCGAGCTAAGGCGACAACTGGCGATGACCTATCTCGCCCGCGGTTGGCCCCTGCTGGCGATCAAAGAAGCACGTCTGTCCGATAGCTACGCGGAGAGCGAGGAAATTCCTTCTCTACAAAGCCTGGAAATCCACGAAACCGCAGGCCGCCGCGACATCGCAGATGCCATGCTGCCCAACGTGTTCCTGCACGAAGGAAATAGCCCCGGACTGTCTCACTTTCTGCGCGATCGGGCGAGTGAACGCGGCTGGCAGCTCGACCTGGACAGCGTTTTCGAGTGGTCCCGCGGAACCTTCCTCGGTTCCAACGACCAACATACCGAGGCGCATCTGTATACGCCATTGATCGACAATCGCTGGAGTTTCTTTGTTCACGAGCTGCGTGATACAGGCTCCTTTTCCGCCGGTGACGCGGCCCGCACACGAGGTGGCCTGGGCGCGGTCTACAACTACAACCGGCAGTTGGTATGGGCAGAAATCGCCGGCGATACAGGCTCCTACGGCACCCGTGCTGCCGCTAATGGCGGTGCCAGGCTGAGTTTTGGAGACCGTTGGACCTTCCGCGCCGAAGGCGATAGCGACAGCATCGCCGACGTTCAACTTATCTCCGTACTCGCAAAGGTTCACGCCCGCAGTGTCGATTTAAACCTGGGCTGGCGAGGCAGCGAATTAGCAGAAGGCAACATCGGCCTGCAGCGGGTGCTTTTCAGCGACGGCAACCAACGCGCCGCGATCCCCGCAGTGTGGGAGCAGCGGGTATGGACCTCACCGCGTTCGCAGGTGAAGGTTAGCGGCGAAGAATGGGCCTCGAGCAACTCGCTGGATGAGGATCGCCTCTACTTCAACCCCAAGCACGATTTTTCGCTGGGCCCGCGTGCTACCTTCGACTGGCTGACCTGGCGCCGCTATGATCGCAGTTTTCGCCAGGAGTTCAGCGCTTACACCGCACCCTACTGGCAGCAGAACCACGGTACCGGCGGCGCCTTTGCCGTGACCTACACTCAGCATTGGAAACTTGGCCAAAACCTGGGATTCTTGTGGGGAGTTGCCTGGAACACCCAACCCTACGACGGCGTGAATGAGTCCTACACAGCCCTCAACGCCGGGCTTACGTGGGGACACCGATGAAGTGGGCCATGATTTTGACTCTTGCCCTCTTCGCCGTCGGCAGCGCACGCGCCGCCGATGTGCTCGTACTTTGCTACCACGATGTGCGGGACGACGTGGAAGGCAATCCGCTGCAGGTATTGCCCAACGTGGGCCAGTTTCCCCACGTCACGCCCGGTGTCTCCGCCCATCTGGATGCAGACCAATATGCCATCAGCACTCGCAACCTGGCTGGAAACTTTGACTGGTTGAGTGCCCACGGTTATCACGTGATCAACCTGCAACAGCTTATCGACGCGCGCAGCGGAGGTGCGGCGCTGCCGGATAAAGCAGTGCTGTTGACCTTTGATGATGGCCTGCGCAGCGCATATACCAAAGTGTTTCCTTTGCTCAAGGCCTACCACTATCCAGCAGTGATGGCGGTGGTCGGCGCCTGGGTTGACCTGACCGCCGATGGCAAAGTGGATTTCGGCCCGAGGCTATTTACTCGCGATGACTTTGTGACCTGGGCGCAGTTAAAGGAAATGCAGGAGAGCGGCCTGGTGGAGATCGCGTCCCATACTTACAACCTACATCGCGGCATCTCCGCAAATCCCCAGGGCAATCAGATTCCTGCAGTCATCATTCCCGCCTATGATCAGGGGACGCGGCACTATGAGACAGCGGGCGAATATAGCGCCCGCATCCGAGCCGATCTAAGCCACAGTGCAGAAGAGATCCAAGCGCAACTGGGCCACGCCCCGCGGGCTGTAATGTGGCCTTACGGCGGATATACCCAGGTGAGCGATACTATTGCCGCCTCGCTCGGTATGCCGGTTTCTTTTACTCTCGGGTTGCCGGTCACCTTTCCCGACCGGCCTTTTGGGACCATAGGCCTGCAAGCCATACCGCGCCTGGTTCTAATGTCCAATCCGGCAGCCGAAAACCTCGCCTGGTCCATACAACATCCCATTCTCAAAGGTGACATCCGCGCCGTTCAGGTAGACCTGGACTATATCTACGACCCCGACCCCGACCAACAGGAGCGGAATCTCAGCGCCCTATTGGAGCGTATCAAGACCCTGAACGTCACCCAGGTCTGGTTGCAGGCTTTTGCCGATCCCAGCGGCAGTAATGTTGCCGCTCAGGTCTATTTTCCCAACAGCCATTTACCCATGCGCGCGGATTTGTTCTCACGGGTTGCGTGGCAATTGCGAACCCGGTGCGGCGTCTCCGTCTATGCCTTGTTGCCGGTCCTCGCCTGGCAATTACCAGACACGGCGATACAGGCCCGGTTGCAAATCGCGCCCAAAGCTGGGGTCAAAGCGGAGTCCCCGGCTCGGCTCAATCCTTTCCTGCCCCAATCTCGCAGTGTGATCGGGGACCTCTACGAAGACCTCGCCCGCAACGCGCCCATCGCCGGCGTGCTGTTCAACGACGATGCAGTGTTGCGCGACACCGATGATCTGGGTGCACTAGCTCCTAAACCGGGACCTGCGCGCACCCGCGCCTTGATTGAATTCACCAACGAGCTGAAGGTGCGCGTGCAACGCTGGCGTCCCGAAATTGCCACTGCGAGGAATCTGTTTGCGGAACCGATACTGCATCCGCAAAGCGAATCCTGGTATGCCCAGTCGCTTCCTGCCTTCCTGACTGCGTACAACGAAGTTGCGCTCATGGCCATGCCGGCGATGGAGAACAACAGCAAGCCGAATCCCTGGTTGGGCAAGTTGGCCACGCAAGTGGGGTCTGTTCCAGGTGGATTCAACCGCACCGTCTTCGAATTGCAAACCGTGGATTGGCGAACAAAAAAGCCGATCGCGACTCGCGAGCTTGTCAGGCAGATGCAATTGTTGCAGAGCAAAGGCGTTCTTCACCTGGCGTATTACCCGGACGACGCCGAGAAAAGTAACCCGGATATCCCAAAATTGATTCCGACTTTCTCCGCGTCGAACTTTCCCGCAACCCAACCCTGAAGGAGGGTGAACAATCTATGATCCGTAGCTTGATGCTCGCCTACTCCTTCTACTATCCGCTCACCATGTCGCTATTCTGGATCGTCGGTGGCCTGGTTTATTACCTTCACTGGGAGCGTAAGACAGGTCGCCACGCGGATCCTCCCATCCTTAGCCATTGGCCCAGGGCAACGGTGGTTGTGCCCTGCCATAACGAAGGCGCGCAGGTGCGCGAGACCATCGCGTACGCCGCTGATCAGGATTATCCCGACTACGAGATCATCGCCATCGACGACGGCAGCTCCGACGATACCGGACGCATCCTGGATGAGCTTACCGGGGTGTACCCTCAGCTCCGGGTGCTGCACTTTCCCCACAATCAGGGCAAGGCCATGGGACTGCGCATGGCCGCGCTGGCCGCCAACAGCGACTTTCTCATCTGTATCGATGGAGACGCCCTGCTCGATCGTTATGCCACACGCTGGCTGATGTGGCACCTGACAACAGGATCACGAGTGGGCGCGGTGACCGGCAATCCTCGCATTCGGAATCGTTCGACCTTGCTGGGCCGTCTGCAGGTGGGCGAATTCTCGTCCATCATCGGCCTGATCAAACGCGCGCAGCGCATTTACGGCCGCATTTTCACCGTCTCCGGGGTCATCGCAGGTTTCCGCGTAGCCGCCTTACACGGGGTCGGTTATTGGAATACCGACATGGTTACAGAAGACATCGATGTAAGCTGGCGGTTGCAGATGGACTTTTGGGATATTCGTTACGAACCGAATGCGCTGTGCTGGATCCTGATGCCGGAAACCCTACGCGGTTTATGGAAGCAGCGTCTTCGATGGGCCCAGGGAGGGGTCGAGGTTGCGGGACGCTACATGAAGCGAATGTGGAGTTGGCGGCGGCGGCGCATGTGGTTGGTGTTGATCGAATTCTCGCTGAGCGTTCTATGGTCCTACGTAATGCTGGCAGTGCTGCTCTTGAGCCTTATCGGGCTGGTGGTCGCGTTGCCGCCGGCTTTGCGCATGCCGGGCCCGTTACCCGGATGGTACGGCGTGATCCTGAGCGCCCTCTGCATCGTGCAATTTATGGTGAGCATGGTGATCGATCGCCGCTATGAAGAACACATTGGCCGTCAATTCTTCTGGATTATCTGGTACCCACTGGTTTTCTGGATGATTGGGATGGTAACCACCGTGGTGGCTTTGCCCAAAGTGCTGGCGCAGGGAACCAGGACCCGGGCGATCTGGGAAAGTCCGGATCGGGGCATCCAATGATTCGCGCCCACTCTCCTCTCATTATTTCTCACCCGGAGCGGCAATCCGGCACCCAGCACGCACTCTTTAGCACGCTGACGGTGAGCATCTGGGCGCTATGGATTTATCTATGGCTGCCGCTGATCACGGGCATTCTGTGGATCGTGGGCATACGTTGGGCCTACATCCAGGTATTCAAAGGAGCCCGCGGCGTCAGCTTGTGGGTCATCGTATGGATACTGGGTGCAGTCATCGTAGCGGTTGCATATTGGTCGATCTACAACAGCGTTCGTTATGAGGGAAGAATGCAGAGACGGCACGCTAAGGCGGTATCCAAAACCATGATTGGGCAGAAGTTCGGTGTAACCGGGGATGCGCTGTATACATTAATGCATGAACGCCGTCTCAACCTCTATTTCAATGACCAGGAAGAGCTGATGCATGTCGATGCCCTCGCGAGCGCGACTGCGCAAGCCTTTCCCGCTACGAAGCCGGTGGGGATAAGATAAGTCCATCTCCGAGGTACGAATCTCGCGTGCTGACATCGATTCAAGGACGCTCGGTCACTGGAGCTGTGCTCGTAGCCCGATAAGTGTCAGTCCTGATTGCAGTATGCAGTGAAGTGCAGGCGCAAAGTTTGAGCCTGTGCCCGCTTCGACCAGAACCACCAGGGCGTTCTCTCCGTCTCGACCGGCAAACAAATGGGCTCAGACCGTTGATCCGACTGTAGGGGACCACCAGTATGCGAACTCAGCGCGTAATCGTGGGCATGAGCGAAGACAAGCCGCCGATATTCTTCATTCCAGGTTGCGCGCCAGAGGAGCAAGAGAGGGTTTATGCGTTCATGGCAAGAAGTTGCAACGTGCATGCGCCTGGCACAGGCCAACGGTTTAACGCGATCAGCCATCGCCACGATGGCGACGTGTGGTTTGCCACAGTAGGCAAGACGCCGAAAGGTCGGCGTCCAGTCTGGAAAGGCCGCAAGAAGACCGAAGAGACTCGGCTATGGCTTCCGGCCATCTATTCGCTGGGCCGACTTGCTGATCTCCATGCTGCCCTTGAAGAAGGCGCCATCGCCAATACTGATGCGCTGTGTAATCACATCCCCGATCAAGGAACTTTCACTGCGGATGTCCACACGGTCGCTGGCATCGATGTTGCCGCGTACCTTGCCCAGGACCACCACTTCACGGGCAGAGATATTCGCCGCCACTTGTGCATCGCGGCTAACGGTGACCCTGCCTCCAGATAGGCTGATTGCGCCCTCGACCTTCCCGTCGATGTACAACCAGTCGGAACATATCACTTCTCCCTTGATCTCCAGGCTTTTGGCAATCATGGCTGGACCAGCGGCTGTTGGCAGTGCGGGTGAGGTACGGGAAGGGCTCATAGCAGACGCTTCAATGCTTGCGGCAAGCGAAGGAGAGAGAAGTATTTTCTTCTCCCCGTAGTGGTCAATGCGTTTGTACTCAATCAGCACATCCTTCCTTCACATTTTTATCGGCGTATGCGTCCTATAATTTATGCTTTTCGTTAACTTGCCGGGTTCCCTGCGGCAGCCACGCGACGGCACAAAGGTTGAGCCTGCTTACCGGCGTGGAATACATCACACCTGATCCTGCCCGCCGCATTGCTCTCTACAGGTGCTGTAGTGTTGAGGATCGGAGCATCAAATTCAGTGGGATGGGTCAAGAGGACCCACACCTTTCGAGGATCGCTTCGTCAGTCGCCAAGGATCTCGCCTTACTTGAGCGCTGGGCTAAGGCCGAAGGGTTTCAGGTTTAGGGGGAGTGATGAAACGGTGACCTCGGCCTTAGAATGGTCGAGGACGGGTTTGGCCATTTTCGGTTCACCACCCCTGTCCTACTCGCTCCCGAAGGCCGCGTGGGCCTTTTTGACCAAGGGGGGAATTGGCTCGGATCGTCGCCCGGTCCCGACCGAGCCTAAAGATCGGCTTTCGGCGTCCGAACATCTTTTATGACTCGATATCATGGTGTGCGCTGCGAATCGTGTGGCCAATCGCTCTCGACCGGGACCGCCGATCTGAGCTTGCCAATCCCGCTGGTACCAGTTCACTGCCCGTATTGCCGCCAAGAGCGTTTCTACCTTGAACAGGACCGGATCGAGTTTGACACGGACAATGGATTGCCGTTGACCGATCCGGCCTGACTTCCGCTTGGCCTGTGGGATTGTTATAGGTCTTGGCGATTTCAATTGGCGAGACCAGGGTCACAGCGTGCATGGGTAGACTTACGGCGATGCCCCTGGAGGGACGGCCTCCGCAGCCTCCAAACTACGGATGACTGGCGCGCTCCACCGGATGCGCCGATAAGCCCGACATAAGGTCACAGACGTCTGTGGTCCGAGTACATCCATGACCGCAAGAAGGTGCGAAACGGCATGTCTATGGTGCAAGCCGCAATTGTCCGTGCCGTTTCGGGCTTGTATGACAGCCGCGGGATCCTCACTCTGGTGGGAGTCGTCCAGACGTCCGCACAGTTGGCTTACACGCGATCGGGATGCAGCTCCATTCAGGGCTTCTACGAAACCCAAGCGGATCCCGCAGGCGAATCAGCGGCCCTTCTTGTAAACCTCATTTCCTCTGCTTCAGGAAGATCTGAGGCCAGAACGAACGACGACCTAAGTTCACGGGAACAATGGCTCGCTCCATGCAGATGAAGGGGAATGTCTCGTTTTGCCACAACTCTGCGCGGCGCAAAAGTGGCCGAGGACTCCTAATGGCCGGATTTTTGCCGGGTATGCAGTGATGAGGGCGGGGCCGGGTGCGGCTCGCAGTCTCTTCGTGGTGGGCACGATCCTGGTGGCCGCTCACGTGACTCTGCTCGTGTTTGATCCGCGTGCGTTGTTCGCGTCCAACCTGCTCAATATTATGTATCCCCTTCTGGGGGTTACGGTGTGCCTGCTTGGCGCCTATCGCGAATCTCCAGAGACCAGGCCATTGTGGCTCTTATTCGGGTGCGGTTTGCTGGTCGCAGCGGTTGGTGAGCTTGGTTTGACTTACTACGACTTCGGCACGCACTTACACACTCAGACCCAGGCCATCAACTCCGACTTCTTCTTTTTTGCGTACGCA
>Ga0182024_10025784_pt1 | contig 10353 bp, 6 predicted proteins | sample P32metaG_FD_120480 | JGI IMG/M metagenome (GOLD analysis project Ga0182024, IMG submission 120480) | Permafrost microbial communities from Stordalen Mire, Sweden - P3-2 metaG (Illumina Assembly) | ecosystem: Environmental > Terrestrial > Soil > Wetlands > Permafrost | place: Sweden: Stordalen...
TCCAAATCTGAATGCCAACACTGCATTCGAAAACACCGAGCAGGTGGAAAACTACCAGTCGGGACAGGCTGAGTACCAGCACCAGTTCGCGGCCGGCTTCAACATGGACGCGAACTACACCTTCGCCAATTGCTTGACTGATGCACAAGGCGGCCAACAGATTGAATCCCTGGGCAATAGCCGGGCTCCCTGGGTGACCGGCTACCGCTACGACTACGACCGTTGCTCCAACATCGCTACGCACATTTTCCATCTGTCAGGTGAATATAACCTGCCCTTTGGAAGAGGCGCTCATTTTGCTTCCAATGCCAATGCGTTGGAGGATGCGATCATCGGCGGTTGGAAGCTCGATCCCATCTGGATTGCCGCCAGCGGCGTTCCGGCCAACGTCGGTTGCGGGGGAGCCAATGGTTACACCGGCGCCGGCGCGCCTAGCGCGACCTTCACCGGCCCGTGGTTCGATACGAATAAGACGGGCTTCGGCTGTGACGCGCCCAGCATACCTGGCCAGCATCTCTATGGGCCGGGACCGAACGACCATGCTCGTACTCGCATCACCGGCTACCTTAACTCCGGGGCGTGGACTGCGCCGGGACCTGTCCTCGCCAATGGCCAGTCCGACTGGTCTCCTCTGGGCGTGAGAGGCAACCAGATTTGGGGCCCCGGCTGGTACGACGTAGACCTTGCCATCCACAAGCAATTCAAGGTGTTTGAGGCCACAAAGCTGGAGATCGCCGCGCAAGTGCTCAACGCCTTCAATCACGTGCAGCTCAACAATCCCGGAACGGGCAGCTACACCAGCCCCAGTGGCGAGTCACTTACGGGTGGTTTCGGCACAATCACCAACGATCACTTGGCCAATGGTGAAGGCCGCATCTTCCAGTTCGTCGGGAAGTTCTTCTTCTAAGAGTTTCAGACACTGGAAATAAAACCTCAACGCAACAACGTCGCTCCAGTTTGCAGGCAAAGAAGGCATTCCGAATATAGTTGCGTATTCCGCATCGAAGGCGGCGCTCATCGGACTTACCAAGTCAATTGCGAAGGAGGTTGCTGGCGAGGGGATTTGCATCAATGCGGTGCCACCTGCAGTAATTCGCACCAAGATTCTGGAACAGCTTACACCAGAGCAGGTCGCTTATATGGTAGCGCGCATCCCGGTGAATCGCACCGTGCAACCAGAAGAAGTTGCGGCAATTGTTCACTTCCTTGCCAGCCGGGATTGTTCCTTCGTGACAGGCCAATGCTGCGACGTCAGCGGCGGCCGCTCGACGTATTAGGCAGAACAAGCAATCTGAGCGTTAATCGAACGTGACATCACAAACTCATTACGCTGTGAAAGCCAGTACATGAATCGTAGACAGTTTCTGGTTGCTTTGGGCAGCGCCTCTGCTGCACATGGCATTTCCAGCAGCAATTTGTCCGCACAGGAGGTCGTGGTGGCCCGCACGGCCGAGGTGTCGCTCAGAAATGGCAGCAGCAGACTGGATCTGGTTCCGGGTCCGGATGGCTACGGGCTAGCGCTGTTCACAACCATTAAGGAGAAAGTGGAGCGAGTTGCTAGCGCTCAGCATCCCGTGAGGGTGTTCTACGGCAAACGCACATCGGAAAGCATGGTCAATGCAGCGTTTTATCGAGCTGGCGAGACGAGAGATGGTGTGACAGCGAGCGCGGAGTTTACCGATAAAATGTCAAATCGGTGGGAGGTTACGTTTCGTGCCGGGCGTGTATCGAATGACGGATTCAAATGTTATTTTGACTATCGACTCACCCATGGGACAGGGGAAGACGTCTTCTTCGAGCACCCGGTCACGCCCGATATGCCGGCAAGCGGCGAGGGGGCGTACGTCCTGATGCCTGGACTGCTTTACGACGGCAACCGCCTTACCGAACCCGCTCCGCAACGAGCGATCCCGCAGCTTGCCGCCGCGCAAGACTTCCAGGTCGACACGCCGGTTTATACGCTGTCGATCCCTTTAACGGCGTTTCTCGAAAAGCGGACCGGCAAGACGCTTATGGTGCTGACAGAACCTGACACCGCGCTCGGCATAGCCGGCTTCAGTTGCGTCACCCGCGTCGACGATCATCGCGTCTCCGTGATGGCGCCAGTCTATCGCGAAAGCCGCTACCGCAACTATCGCTACGAGCCAGCGGCGCCGAAAGGTGCGGCCGTCGCTCAGGGCGCGAGCTTCACCGTTTCGGTCAGTTACTTTGCCATGCAGTGCGCGGATGTCCCCGGGCTCTTCGACGCGCTGCAGCCTGTGCGCGCAGAGGTGCGTCCGGGCTTCCAGCGAACCAACCGGCTGCCGCTCTCGGCCGCAGCGGCGCTGGTCGAAGACAACTTCAACACGCGCATGTGGGCCGGCGCCGCAGACGAGCAGTTTTACGTCAACGCGATGCTGCCCAATTACGACATCGCGACGAAGGGTGTGAGCGGGCTGATTCCGGGCTGGCAGCTCCAGGTGGGCTGGTGCGCGGGCGCCATCACCGGGTATGCCCTGCTGAAGATGGGCAGTGAGCAAAGCTGTCAACGCGCCCGCGCCATGTTCGACCGCATTGCCGCGGGCATCTCACCCTCCGGGCTCTTCTGGTCAATCTATGCCGACGGCAAATGGGACCAGCCGAAAAATAACGTTCCCGGCTGGCAGCACATGCGCATGTCTTCCGACGCGACGTTCTATTTCCTCAAGGCCATCGCGCTCGAGCGCGGCCGCGGAATCAAGCACCCAAATTGGGAGAAGGCGGCAATAAGCAATCTAGAAGGCTTCACACGCCTGTGGACTGAATACCACGACTTCGGCCATAAGGTCGATCTGGAATCGCTCACCATCGTGGAACCGGGAACGGCCGCGGGCGCGCTCTGCATCGGCGGGCTGGCGCTGGGCGCGCACATGCCGCGCGGCAAAGAGTACCTCGCCGCCGCACGTGAGGCGAGCAACGCTTTCTACGAGGGGTATGTGCAGGCCGGCTGGATCGTCGGAGGTCCGCTGGACATCCCCAATGCGCCCGACTCGGAGTCAGTAACGGCATTGCTCGAAAGCTACGTGACGATGTATGAGGTAACGAAGGATCGCCTGTATCTGAGATATGCACGGGATACTGCGCGACTCCTCTCCACCTGGATTGTGGCCTATAACGCAACCTTTCCGGAAGGGACATTTTGCCAGAAGGACGGCGTGCAAACTGTTGGCGGTGTGCTGGCTAACTCACAGAACCACCACATTGGTCCGTCGTTCTGCACCAATTCCGGCAGCGCGCTGCTTCGGCTGTACCGGTACACCGGCGACACATTGCCGTTGCGCCTACTGGAGGATGTGATTAGCGGTCTGCCGCAATACGTCAGCACCGGAAATGAGACATTCAATATGGCAGCGGGCATGGTGAGCGAACGGTTCAGCATGTCTGACGAGTTGGGGTCACGCGGAGAAATGGGTTGGGTATGTGCGAGTTGGCCGGAAACGTGCGTGCTGCTCAGCTACGGCGAAGTGCCGTCAGTGTTCGTGGACTTAAGCAGCGGCAGGTATGCGGTCTTCGACCAGATCGAGGCGACCTTCGACGCAAAAAGCCACTTGCTGCACCTCCTGAACCCCACCGCCAATCTGGCGAAGATGCGCGTGGAGAAAAGCCAAGGAAGGGATGTGAATCTGGTGCTCGCCGCTGGCGAGAGGAAGGTTGTTGCGCTTGCGACTGCGTAACGTGCTGGTATCACATGGCCAATATCCATTTCTATAGATCTCGTATCAGGCGAACAACGGTCGCAGGTTGGACGGGGACGAACACCCGCTGCCATCCCGCTCAGAGCCGCCGTAAGATCTCCCCGGATAACTTGTCAGAAACGAGAAATCACGGTGTGGATGCCGCTGTTTCAAGCTGTTGGGTCGTTTCCGCGACGCTAGGTTGTACAAGAGCAACTCACGCGCTCCCACCCGCCTCATTCGCCTGAAGGATGATCACTTGCAGTCCATCGATTTCGTTGAGGTCTGTCGTGCGTACTTGCGGGAATTGGAGTCCTTGCTCTAAAGTCTGCTCGGCCTGGGAATCTTCCGAATGCGACTGAGTTGGCGCTGGCCCTCCGGCGCTGAGGACCGTTTTGAAAAATGGATCACGCAGAGCCAACAGGAACAGGTGCTCGCAGGCGAAACCGGTCGAATCGGTCACCGCCCAATTCAGTGATTGAATTGCCTGATTTCACTTTCTCTCACTCAGCAAACGGAACAACTCGTTGTTGCTGCTGGCTAAGTTGTAAAGTCACCTTGGGGAAAACGGGGGCAAGTCAGCTAGGGAAGTAATTTTGCAACACAATCTTAGCAGCTGTGCAGGTTGGTGCGCACAGCGGGATTCAGGACCCAATTGGAGAAGACCAGTATGAATCGACGCCAGGCCATTAAGATGACCGCTCTCGCCAGTGGTGCGCTTGCCACGTTGCCGCTGACGAAGGCTCAAGCAAGCCTCGCTGCATCAATTCCCATGCAGGCCGGCGGTCCTACTGGCACGCGCGAGGTGGAATTGGCCAGACAAATCCTCGCCGATCCAACCTTGCATCAGGTGCACAGCATGGCCCAGGGGCTGTTGAAGAGTGGCATCAATGCGGGCACCGGCTATCAGACCACTTGGATTCGCGACATGAATACGTTCATCCAGGTTGCTCTTCTGGTCAACCCGCCGCAGCGTTTCCGCGACGCGCTCCTGATGTTCTTCAAGTTTCAGGGATCCAGCGGCGAGATCATCGATTGTTACGTCGCCCAGGAGCGCGACAAGATTAAACCCACCGACCGCACCAGTCCGCTTGCCTCCGGCTTTGTCGCTGGCAAGAACACCGTCGAAACCGACCAGGAGTCGTCCCTTGTGCAGGCGGTTTTCAAATACATCTCAGCCACACATGACCGAACCCTCCTCGATGAGCGTATCGCGGGCATTGCGGTCCACGAACGCATCGGCCAGGCGCTGGAATACGTTCTAAGCGAGCGCTTCGATCGCGAGCACGGCCTGGTCTGGGGCGGGACCACGATCGACTGGGGCGATGTGCAGCCCGAAACTCCCAGGGGCGTGCTATTGGATTCCAACTCGCATCATGCGCTGTCCATCTACGACAACGCCATGCTTCTCATCGCACTCAACGACCACCTCCAGCTCCTGGGCGATGACACGCAGGCAACACGGCATTGGAAAACCGTGCGCGACGATCTCAGAAGAAACATACGCAAATATCTTTGGGATGCGCAGCACCAGAAGTTCATTCCCCATGTCTATCTGGACGGGTCGCCATTTCCGAAGGATTTCAATGAGAATGGAATTTACTATCACGGCGGCACCGCCGTGGCCATCGAGGCCGGGCTTTTGACTCGGGCCGAGGTGGCCCACGCGCTGGAACGGATGGGGGAGGATGTGAGGTTGGCCGGAGCCTCCTCTATTGGACTCACGATCTATCCCCCTTATCCGCTGGGCTTCTTCAAAAACCCGCAATTGACCGTTCCTTACACTTATCAAAATGGAGGCGACTGGTGCTGGTTTGGTGGGCGCATGATCCAGCAACTGGTCAGGTACGGCTTCATCGAAGAGGCGTACCGCGCACTCCGCCCGATGGTGGACCGTGTCCAACGCGTGGGCGATTTTCATGAGTGGTGGACGCCCGACAACCAGCCGCGTGGTTCAGCTCAATTCCGCGGTTCGGCGGGGGTTCTGGGCCACGCCATCGAGATGCTGCAAGCCTGGGCAGCGCAAGCCAAGTCGTGACGGGTTGAAATGCAGACTGATGTGGTTGCTCATTCGAGCGGATGCGCCATGCCAATTCTTATGGAGCGTACAAATGGAATCAAAAGAACTTAGACAAGGGACGGACTTGGCTTTACTTTCCAGTCGCGATTTTCTTGCCGCGTCAGCGACGCAGGGTCGTGCTTACGTAAGGGCTAAAGAAGATCGAATACCCATTGATGTGATTCCTATCTGTCCTTGCGGTTCGCGCGAGTCGATGGCATCGCGAAGTTACGAATACGAGAACGTGAACTAACTGGGACGATTCGGGTTCGTGGCATGAAAAGGTCGCATGAAAAAGCTTTTGGCAAAATAGGGAACGGTGATCATGAAAAACACGATTGTGGCAGCTCTAGCTGTTTTCGCTTTTTCCACTTCGGTGCAAGCCAGAACCATCCACGTTGCTTTGAATGGCAACGATGCCAACCAGGGCACAAGAACGGCTCCGTTCCGTACCATTCAACATGCTGCCGATCTTGCGCAGCCTGGTGACGTGATCACTGTGCATGGAGGTATTTACCGCGAGCGCATCTCTCCTCCGCTCGGAGGCACATCGGAGGCAAAGTGCATCGTCTATCAGGCTGCGCCGGGGGAGAAGGTCGTGATCACTGGCGCGGAAGCGGTGAGGAACTGGGTAAATATTCAGGGAGACGTCTGGAGGGTGACGCTTCCCAACTCATTCTTCGGCCAGTTCAATCCTTACAACGATCTGATCCACGGCGATTGGTTCAATGCAATGGGACGCCAGCACCATACCGGAGCGGTCTATCTCGACGACAACTCGTTCGCCGAGGCAGCCACGCTTGACGATGTGATGAAGCCGGAGGGAAGCGACGCTCTCTGGTTTGGGCAAGTGAACCGCGACAATACGACAATCTGGGCACAGTTCAGGGGCGTCAATCCCAACCGGCAACGGGTGGAGATCAACGTACGTCAGACGGTTTTCTATCCGGAAAAGACGGGCATCGACTACATCACCGTGCGCGGATTCACGCTCGAGGATGCAGCTACACCGTGGGCGCCGCCCACGGCGGAGCAGATCGGCGTGATTGGGCCACATTGGAGCAAAGGCTGGATCATCGAGAACAACGTGATCCGCAACTCGATATGTTCGGGTATTTCGCTGGGCAAATACGGGGACAAGTGGGACAACACCTCGGCCAATACCGCTGAGGGCTACGTTGAGACCATTCAGCACGCCCTTGCCGATGGTTGGTCAAAGGAAAATATCGGTCACCACATTGTCCGCACCAACATCATCTACGACTGCGGGCAGGCGGGAATCGTCGGCAGCCTGGGGGCCGCGTTCAGTATCGTCACCGGTAACACTATCCACGATATACATGTGCGGAGATCGTTTGGCGGTGCGGAGATTGCGGGCGTCAAATTTCACGGGGCCGTCGACGTACAAATCTATCGCAACCACATCTACCGCGCACCTCTGGGCCTTTGGCTCGACTGGATGGCGCAGGGCACGCGCGTCTCACGGAATCTCTTTGATGACAACGATGCGGATACATTTGTCGAAGTGGATCACGGACCGTTCCTCTTTGACAACAACCTTTTTCTTTCGCCTGTTTCGTTGAGAGATAACTCGCAGGGTGGGGCGTACGCTCATAACCTGTTCGCTGGGACAATTAAGGTGTATCCCTTCGACAGCCGACAAACGCCGTTCCTGAAAGCGCATTCCACCGCAATTGAGGGATTTCACGATAACCCAAGGGGGGATGACCGCTTCTACAACAATCTGTTCGTGCAACATGCCGATTTAAGCGCCTATAACAACGCACCCTTGCCGATGTGGATAGACGGCAGCGTCTATCTCAATGGAGCGAGGCCCTCAAGGTTCGACAAAGACTCCGTCGTCGAGCCCGATTTCAATCCGCGGCTGCAACTGATTTCAAAGGACGGCGGTCTTTATCTCCAATTCAGGTTTGATGAGGCAAAGGTTAACGAACAGCCACGCCAATTCGTGACCAGTGCGCTACTGGGGAGGGCTGCGATTCCCGATCTGCTCTATGAGCAGCCTGACGGGGCGCCGATTCGCATTGACACCGATTACTTTGGAAAGGAGCGGAATGAAACAGATCCAACGCCAGGGCCGTTCGAGCACCCCGACCGAGAATTTCTAAGACTCAGGGTCTGGTGATTCTCGACGCCAAGCTGGAACCATACCGTTTTATACAGTCCTGCCTACGCCAATATGTTCGGAACGTCCTTGACCCTCTTTGTGCCATCCTCGACCCCCAGCACAAGAACGCAGCCAGTTCGACCGGCCTTTGAGTTTCCGCCACGCGCTCACTGCCAGGCTCGAGGACCTACGCATCGGACGAACGCTGGACTCACGGATAGTAGAAAGGAGAACCAATGGAGGCCCAACAGCCAAACAAAGATAAAAAACAGCTCAAAGCAAGCGCCAAGTGTGCCCACAATGTGGATTCTCGATCAATCTAAAGGATCCCGGATTGAGAGGGGGCGCAACAGGGCTCGTGACCTGTCCCAAATGCGGCTGGTCAGGGCCGATCACCATCGGAATCGTTGCGGGGGAGCCAGACGACTAGAACAGCAATGCCCCTCCGCCGTTGTCATGCATCCCGGCCGTTGTCATGCACAAAACGTCCCAGGGACCGAATTGGACGGAAAATGCGGACAACGCGGACGAGGCGGAAATCACACAAGCCGCCTATTTTCTGTGATTTGAGAATGGAATGAATGGGATACAGGAAGGCCTGGCGGAGAGAGGGGGATTCGAACCCCCGGTACAGCTTTTGACCGTACAACGGTTTAGCAAACCGCCGCCTTCAGCCACTCGGCCATCTCTCCGGTCTCAGTCAGGATTATACCGGAATCTTCGCGGATGCGGCCCGGTCTGCCGAACACCAGGCTACGCAGCTCTCCGCGCCGTCCTCGTCGATGTCCATTTAATGCGGTCCAGCCAGTACGGTACAGTCAGTACATTCACAGTCATGCGCTTTGTTCCCCATTCCGCCTCGCGCAAGCTCCGCTTTCTGCCCTTGGTTGCCGCCACCTACTTCATGGTCTCGGGCGGGCCCTACGGCATCGAAGACATTCTCGGCGGCGCCGGGTACGGGCGCGCCATCGTCATCCTGCTCACGTTGCCGCTGCTGTGGAGTTTGCCTACCTCCCTCATGATCGGCGAGCTCGCCGCGGCCATTCCTGCGGAAGGCGGCTTTTACGTCTGGGTGCGCCGCGCCCTTGGCCCCTTCTGGGGATACCAGGAAAGCTGGCTCTCGCTTACTGCCAGCGTCTTTGACATGGCGCTTTACCCCTCCATCTTTGTGCTCTACCTGGGCAAGTTCAACCCCGCGCTTACCGCGGGCCCGCGCGCGTATCTGTGGTCGTTGGGCGTGGTTGTTTTGTGCTGCGCGTGGAATCTGCGCGGCGCGCCCGACGTCGGCGACGACTCGGTCTGGCTCTTTGCGTTGCTGCTCGCGCCCTTTGCCATCTTCGTGGCGCTGGGTTTCTGGCACGGTTTGACCGCGCATCCCGTCATGCACTGGGGCCGCACCGCTCAAGAGCCCGGCGCTCCGCTCGGTCTCTCCACCGCCATTCTGGTCGCGCTCTGGAACTACATGGGGTGGGACAACGCCTCCACCATCGCGCGCGATGTTGAGAACCCCCAGCGCAACTATCCGCGCGCCATGATCGCCGCCGCCCTCCTCACCGCTCTCACCTACGTGCTTCCGCTGGCTGCCATGGCCTTTGCCGGACTCTCCCCTGAGGGCTTTACAACTGGCTCCTGGGCAGTTGCCGGCAGCGCTCTCGGCGGCCCGCTGCTGGGGTTGGCCATCGTAGCCGGTGGCGTCATCTGCGGCGTGGGCATGTTCAACGTTCTCATGATGAGCTACACGCGCCTGCCCATCGCCATGGCTGCCGACGGCCTGCTGCCACGCGCCTTCCTGCGCCGCAATCGTCGCGGCGCGCCCTGGGTCAGCGTGCTTGTATGCGGCGTGGGTTGGGCACTGGCTCTCAAGCTGCCATTCGAGCGCCTCATCTCCATTGACCTGATTCTCTATGGCTCCAGCCTGATCCTCGAGTTCGTCGCGCTCATCGTCCTGCGCCGGCGCGAGCCCGAGCTGCCGCGACCCTTCCGCGCCGGCAGCTTCAGCTTCGCCTGCCTGCTCGCCGTCGGTCCCACCGCGCTCATCGCTTACGCGCTCTATGCCTCGCGTTCTGAAACCCTTGGCGATCCCGGAACGCCGTTCGCCAACGTCTCTTCGCTGGTTTTCGCCGCCGCAGTGGCTCTGGTGGGGCCGCCGCTCTACGCGCTCACGATTGCCCTCGCACGCCGCAAGCCGGAGCAGACGGTGCATAGCGGACAGTGAACAGTGTGAAGTGTGAGTGTGAAGTGCGAGCGTGAGGGGAAAGTGCGCACTTCACACTCACACCCCACACTCACACTGTCTTTTCGCTTCCTGCCTTTTTCCCTTTGAACTGGTTCATCGCGTACGTGACCCGGTCGCGCGCGTAGCCGGCGTCGTGCCAGCCCTTCATTTCCACGCGTTTGCCCTCAAGATCTTTGTAGATCGAGAAGAAGTGCGTAATCTCTTTCAACAGGTGCGGATACATGTCGGTGTAATTCCA
>Ga0182024_10025785_pt1 | contig 10353 bp, 5 predicted proteins | sample P32metaG_FD_120480 | JGI IMG/M metagenome (GOLD analysis project Ga0182024, IMG submission 120480) | Permafrost microbial communities from Stordalen Mire, Sweden - P3-2 metaG (Illumina Assembly) | ecosystem: Environmental > Terrestrial > Soil > Wetlands > Permafrost | place: Sweden: Stordalen...
CACCTGCCCGTCATGCCCCTTAGCGAACATGTGCTGGCCGATTACCGCAGCATCAGGCTTTCGCTCAAAGCCTATCCCACGCAATTCCTGCGGCCCCGGTTCGAAGCGGAAGGTTTCACGCCTTGCGCCCGGGCGGGCGATCTTGCCGACGGCGCCTTTGCCCGCGTCGCCGGCGTGGTGCTGGTGCGCCAGCGCCCCGGCGAAGGCAAGGCCATCTTCATCACCCTGAGCGACGAAACCGGAATCTGCAATGTGGTGATGTGGGCACGGCAGTTCGAATGCTTCCGCAAGGAAGCGATGGGTGCACGCCTTTTGCTGGTGGAGGGAAAGATCCAGAAAAGCCCCGAAGGCGTGGTGCATCTGATGGCCGAGCGGCTGGTGGACCGTAGCGCCGATCTGCGTCTTCTGTCGGGCGAGAATCTGGCGCCGGGGGCGCCGCGCCCGCCGCGCGATGTGCGGGCGCTGCCGCCTTCACGGGATTTTCATTAACAACGCCCGCGTCAGTTTCGACAACAACCCGAGCGGATTTCATGGCATAGGACGGTGATGATGATCGCCCGCTTCCCCGCCATGCGCCTGTCCGACGCGCTGTTCAAGCTGGTGTTGATGGCGCTGGCGTTCGCCGCGGCCTCGCTGCTCCTGCGCGACGCCTTCGCCATCAGCGCGCATGTGCCGCTTGATCCCAATGAGGGCTGGAACGCCTACCTCGACCGCGCCGCCATCAGCGGCGGCCCGCTCTATCCGCAAGGACTGATGATCAACAATTATCCGCCCCTGTCTTTCTATATTGTAGGGACGCTTTCGACGATCACGGGCGATCCCATCGTGGCGGGCCGGCTGGTGTCCCTGATCGCATTCTTCGCCTTGGCCGGCGGGATCGTCGTCTGTTTGCGCGAGATGGGGGCCGATGTGCTGGCCTCGCTGTTCGGCTGCCTTTTCTTCGCCGCGGGCCTTTTGATCGCCAGCGATTATGTGGCGATGAACGATCCGCAGCTTCTGGGCCATGCGCTGCAACTGGCGGGGCTGTCGCTATTGCTGCAGTCGCGGCGCAATGTTTTCGCCACGGCCCTGCTGATGACGGCGGGGCTGTTCGTCAAACACAATCTTCTGGCGCTGCCGCTGGCGACATTGGCATGGTTGTGGTGGCATGACCGGTCCGACGGCGCGCGCTTTTCGATTGCGATGCTGATCTTCTGTTTTGCCGGGTTGGCGGTCACGCGATTCTTCCTGGACGCTAACCTCCTCACCGCGCTCGACTCGCCACGGCGCTGGGCGTTGGCGAATTTCCTCAACGGGACGAAGCATTTTTCCAGCTGGGCGGGCGTTGCCGTCATTGCCACCGCGCTGATCGTCTGGCGTCGGCCGCGGGACGAAGCGGTGAGCCTGGTGGCGCTTTATGCCGGCGCGGCGCTTTTGCTGGGCGGAATATTTTCCTTCGGCGACGGCGTGGACGCCAATATCTTCTTCGATGCGGCGATTGCGCTGGGCCTGAGCGCGGGTCTGGTGTTACTGCACCTGCCCGCGCGTTGGACGGGGATTGCGGCCCTTTTGCTGGCGGCGCCATTGGCGCTCTGCCTGTCGCGCACTTATTCCCGGGCGAATTTTCCCTATACCGAGGTCTTCGCCCGCGAAGTGCCGCGCGATATTGAGTTCCTCAGGCTGCACCCTGGGCCGGCGATCTGCGAGAACCTCACCTTGTGCTATTGGGCCGGCAAGGACGATCCGGTAGATGTGTTCAATCTTTCAGAGGCGTTCAAGACTCATTCGCGCAGCGACGCCGACCTGATCCGGATGATTGACAGCCGGCATTTCGGCAGCGTGGTGGTGGCCAGCATGAATGACTTCGCATTTGGGCCCAAGGTGAAGGCCGCGCTTCTGGCGCATTACCGCGTCAGCCGCGACGACGATAATGGAATCTTCCTGGAGCCCCGGCCTGCCGAACTTAAGGACGCGCCGGCAGCGCCTTGACGGTGCCGTGCCGTTCCTGCTTGCCCCAGCCGACAAAGGGGCCGCGCAGCGCGGTGGCGATGGAACGTACCACCACGTAATACATGATCTGGCGATAGCCGAAGCGCTGCAGCATCAGCCACCAGAGAAGATTCCAGTCTTCCTTCCGCTCCATCAGAAAGCCGATGACGGCGGCGAGCATGTCGACCAGGATGAACAGGCAATAATAGATTCCTACCGTGCGCAGATCGTTGCTCTGAAATTCCGCGCCGTGCTGGGAATAGTTGATCCACTGCCCCACCAGCTGCCAGACCAGCAGCAGGTCAGCCAATGGCGCCAGGGTGGTGAGCAGGATCTGGAACAGCCAGACCTGCGGCAGCGCCACCATTCCCAGCTGGGGAAATCTTGGATTGAAGGTGATGCGGCGGTATTTCCACAGGCATTGCAGCGTGCCGTAAGCCCAGCGGAAACGCTGCTTGGCCAGGCCCTTGACCGTGGCAGGCGCCTCCGTCCAGGCGATGGCGCTGGAATCGAACAGCACGCGATAGCCCGCGATCTGGATGCCGATGGTGAGGTCCTGATCCTCCGCCAGGGTGTCGAGCGGAAAGCCGCCCATTTGCGCCAGCGCCGCGCGCCGCCAGGCGCCCACCGCGCCGGGCACCACCGTGAGCGTGTCCAGCGCCGACAAAGCGCGCCGCTCCAGATTCTGCGCCACGATATATTCCAGCGCCTGCCAGCGGGTGATCATGTTGAGGCGATTGCCCACCTTGGCGTTGCCCGCCACCGCGCCGACATGCGGGTCATCGAACCAGCGCACCAGCCGGGAAATCGTGTCGGGGTTGAATTGGGTGTCGGCGTCCAGCGCCACCACGACATCGCCGCACGCATTGGCCAGGCCGATATTCAGCGCCGCCGCCTTGCCGCCATTGGGGATCGAGATCACCCCCACCCTGCGGTCGCGCATGAAATGCGAGCGCACGATATAGGCGGTGTGGTCCTTGGAGCCGTCATCAATCACCAGCACTTCCAGATTGCGGTAGCGGCTCGCCAAAATCCGCTCCACCGTGGTGACGATGACTTTTTCTTCGTTGAAGGCGGGGATCAGCACGGTCACGGCGGGACCGTCATCGCCGATCGCGGGCTCGTGCTTCCTGCGTAACCGGTTGGCGATCGCCAGCCCGCACAGCATTAAAAGCCGGCCCACGCCCAGAATAATGGCTGCGATGAAGCAATAATAGAGAAACTGGCCCAGATAGGAGAAGGTGAGGAACACCACCCGGTTGGCATAGAGCATCACGGTGAGCGGCTGGCGCGGCATGATCTGGTCGCGGGTGAAGCCGCCCAGCTCCGACACCGGAACGAAGCTGAAGCCTTGGGCGCGAAGCCGCTCGATCAGGACCGGCAGCAGCTTGACGGTCTGGGAGCGGTCGCCGCCGGAATCGTGCATCAGGATAATGTTGCCACGGGCATCGAGATTGGGATCGGCGACTTCCTTCTCCACCAGATTCATCATGTCGGGCACCGGCAACATCTTCCAGTCCAGCGTGTCCACATGGGTGCCTACCGTGATGTAGCCCAGCTTCTGCGCTTCCTCGATCGGCACGATCTCGTCGGCGTCGCTGGGTTCGGCGTCGCCCAAATAGGGCGGACGCAAAAGGCGCATCGAGCGGCCGGTGAGCGCCTGGAACAGAAGCTGGGTGGCGTTCAATTCCAGCCGCACCGCGGCGCGCGGCGTATCCGCCAGATTGGGATGGGTGTAGGTGTGATTGCCGACCTCATGGCCTTCGCGCAGGATTCGTTGCACCAGGCCGGGATGAGACTCCATATTCTCGCCAATCACGAAGAAGGTGGCCGGCACATGCTCGTCTTTCAAAATATCGAGAATCTGCGGCGTCCATTCGGGATCGGGCCCGTCATCGAAAGTGAGCGCCAGCTTCTTGCCCACCGCGCCCACGCGGCGGATCACGTAATTGGTGGGCAGGCTGGAATAGGTTTCGTCGGTGACATCGCCGCTGTCCTTGTCGAGCTGGAAATCACGCTTGCCGGTCACCGGCCCCGATTCCACGCGCAGGATTTCGCCTTCACCGTCGAAATCCACATCGTCATTGGTCGGAATGATATGAAGACTGGCCGGCGCGGGCGCGTTATAGGCCCGCCCCAGCAGCGGCAGGGTGGAAGGATCCTCTGTCCCCAGCCGCCACAGGGCATAGCCCGCGGGCTGGAACGGGTCGGCGGCATGCATCTGGTTAAACGCGGTCACCGCATCCAGGAACCAGAGCTGGTGCTTGGTGCCGTCGCCATCGTCATAGGTGAAGTGCGGATTGTTGCTGGCGCCATCGAACTGGATGTCGGCGCCGGAATCGCGCGCCTCGACCATCGCTTCGGCAAATTCCCTGAGTGTGGCCTGGGCTTCGCCCTGCATCCAGTCATAGCCGTAATTGCCAAGACCGATGATGGTGGAATCGGCGGGCAGGTCGCGCATGCGCTTGTCCAGCACGCTCTCGTACCAATCCTCGCCCGCGATCGCGCCGGGCGGCGCGGAATCGTCGGCTTCGTCATAGGCCATCAGGATAGTGTAATCGACGATGCCGGCATAAGCCTTGTACGGCCACTGATCATCGTCGAAGGGCGCGGCCTGGGCGATGATCCAGCCATGCGGCGCGAAGGCGGCGGACATCTCCGACAGGAATGTTGCCAGATTCTTGTGGTCGGCGCGTCCGACATTTTCGAAGTCGATGGTGACGCCCTGAAGCTTGTTGGCGGCGACGAAATCCACCACATTCTTCAACAGCGCCGCGCGGCGCACGGGATCGGCCATCAACCTTCCCAATTCCGGCCCGTACCAGCGCCCGTTGGTGGCGTTCTGCAGCATGGGCAGGATCGCCACGTCCGGCTTGCGGGTGCGGATGTAATTCAGCGAGGGCCGGTCCAGGTTGGGCGTGAAGACCAGGTTGGGACCCGACAATGTCAGCCAGCTGGGGATCACCCAGTCCAGGCGCGGCAGGGCGCGCTTGAGCGAGGAGAAGCTGGCGTCGGCCGAGGAGCCCCAATTGACATAAAAGCCAATCGCCAGCGCGCGGCCTGCCTGCGGCTTGAGCAAAGCGGGCACTTGCGGCGGCATGGCGGTACGAATACGGCGCAGGCGCTGGATTTCCAGCCTTCGGATGCGTGCTTCCGCCGCCAGCCTGGCCGCCGATTTCAACAGGCCCGGCGCTACCGCCTGTCGGACCAGCTGTGGCGGATTGATCGCCACCGGACGGCCGGGCAAATCCACATCCGGCGTGGCCGGCGTAATCAGAAGAGAGATGACAAAGCCGATGCCCAGAATCGTGCTGATGATGGCGGCGACCCAGCCCAGGGCCGAAATGCGTTGCGCACGTCGTCCCGTGACGTCGAAGAATACCGGTTTGTTCGCCATTAATAGATCTTGCAGCCGAATCGGAAGATTAGCCCGGTTCCCAATATAAGGGCGAGAAATGGCGAAATTCCGGCGGGAACCGCGTAATAAGCAAGAAGGCGTTATCCAGCCTGTGCTATGCGGTTACGGATCATCACAGTTCACGGGAAGGCTTTTTCAGTGGGTTATAATTGTTCGAAGTGTCCTGGTTACTGTTGCTCCTATCCCGTCATCCCGCTCACAAAGAACGATGTGACAAGGCTGGCGGAGCATTTCGACCTCGGCTTCAAGGAGGCGCGCCGGAAATTCACCAAGATCGATGGCGACGAGCTCTATGCCATGCGGCGTAAGGCGGACGAGCATTATGGCAGCATCTGCCGCTTCTTTGATACCGAGGCCAGGCGCTGCACCGTCTATAAAGCCCGCCCCGGCATCTGCCGCGACTATCCCGGCAGTAACAGCTGCGGCTATTACGACTTTCTGCGCCATGAACGCAGCACACAGGAAGATCCGGCCCATATCGCGTCCACATGGAATAAGTGAGCCCGGATAAGCGAAAGCTCTAGTGGAGCTTTCGCCCGCCGAACTGCCCGCGAAGCGGGCAAGGCAAAACGCGTTGACCTGGCAAGTTGTGACGGTAAATGGTGCGGTGCACCGTCTTTCGGGCCTTGGCCGCTCCAGCTTTTTTTGCTCTAACGGGAACCCATAAAAACGGGGATCAAGGGGGCTGTCTCATGGGAACTTTTGTCCAGCAATACAATCCGCTGCATAGCGAGGTCTTGTCGACCATCGTTGCGGCCTTTCCGATCGTGCTGCTGCTGGGACTGATCGCCACCGGCAAAATCAAGTCGCACTGGGCGGCGCTGCTGTCGGCGCTGTCAATGGTGATCGTCGCCATCTTCGTCTTCCAGATGCCGGCGGGCATGGCACTCAAGACCACCGGGCTGGGTTTCGTCGGCGGCTTCTTCCCGATCGGCTGGATCATCCTAAACGTTATCTTCCTCTACCGCCTCACGGTGGACAAAGGCTATTTCGCGGTCTTCCAATATTCGATGGGCCAGATCACACCCGACCGCCGGTTGCAACTGATCATCATCGCCTTCTGCTTCGGCGCCTTCTTCGAGGGCGCGGCCGGGTTCGGCACGCCGGTGGCGGTCTCCGCCGCCATGCTGATGGGTTTGGGCTTCTCGCCGCTGGCCGCTTCAGGCCTGTCGCTGCTGGCCGACACCGCAACGGTGGCTTTTGGCGCGTTGGGCGCGCCGATCATCGCGCTGCATGCCTCTACCGGCGGCGACACAGCCGGCGTTCCGATCATGGCACTCAGCCAGATCATCGGCCGGCAATCCTGCGTCTTCTCTTTGTTCATCCCCTTCGTCATGGTCTACATGTTCTGCGGCTGGAAGAAGATGATCGAAGTCTGGCCGGCGCTGGCGGTGGCGGCGCTGTGCTTCACCATTCCCGCCTATCTGATCTCGAACTATTCCAACCCCTATATCGTGGACGTGGTGGCGGGCGCCGCCGCGCTGGCGGGATTGGTGCTGTTCCTGCGCGTCTGGCAGCCCAAGGTCATTCTCACCGATCCAAGCCTGCGCATTCCGGACGACTCCCACAGCGATGTGAAGCCGCCGGAGCAGCTTAAAGTCGCGCCCACCAGCCGCGAGATGTTCAACGCCTGGGTGCCGTGGCTGATCCTGTGCGTCGTGGTCGCCTTCTGGGCCAGCGATTCTCTGAAGAATCTGGTCAATCCGCTTTTCTCGCCCAACATCGCCGTGCCGGGCGTGGACAAGATGATCATCCAGATGCCGCCGGCCTTCACCAAGCCGTTGCCGCTGCGGGTGGGCTTCCTGCCCTTCATCTTCCTCAGCTATGCCGGCACCGGTATCCTGGTGGCGGCGATCATCGCGGGCTTTGTGATGCGGTTTTCGCCGGTGGCGCTGGTGAAGCATTACCTCAAGACACTGTATGTGGTGCGGTATCCCATCCTCACCATCACCGCCATGCTGTCGTTGGCTTCGGTCACCAGCGCCTGCGGCGCCGACGGCACGCTGGGCCTGGCTTTCGCTCGCACCGGCTTCCTCTATCCCTTCTTCGGCACCATGCTGGGCTGGCTGGGGGTGGCGGCGACGGGATCGGACACGGCGGCCAACGCCCTGTTCGGTGGGTTGCAGATGGTCACCTCGCATCAGCTGGGAATCTCCCAGGTGCTGATGGCCGGCTCTAATTCCACCGGCGGGGTAATGGGCAAGATCATCTGCATCTCGTCCATCGTGGTGGCGGTAGCCGCGACCCGCTGGGAAGGCGGCGAGGCGCGCATCCTGCGCTTCGTCTTCTGGCCCTCGGTGATCCTGGGCTGCCTCGTGGGCGTGCTGGCGATGCTGCAGGCCTATGTCTGGCCCTTCACCCTCACCGTGCCGGGCATGTAAGACTCCGCCGGAACGCAGTGTCATAAAGGCCGGGCCAAAAGCCCGGCCTTTCTTTTTGACCCACTCCCGGGAGCGAACTACGCTCTCCTTCCCACCTTCATAAGAAGATCCCCATGACCGACACCGTCGCCACCCATGGCCTGAAAGTCGCCAAGGTCCTTTACGATTTCATCGAGAAGGAAGCCCTGCCCGGCACCAGCATCGCCAGCAATGCTTTCTGGAGCGGCTTTGCCAGGCTGACGCGCGATCTTGCGCCCAAGAACCGCGCGCTGCTGGCGCGGCGCGACCAGTTGCAGGAACAGATCGACGAGTGGCATATCGCCCGGCGCGGCAAGATTTTCGACAAGGCCGAATACGAAGCCTTCCTGCGCAACATCGGCTATCTGGAGCAGGACGGGCCGGATTTCGCCATCACCACGCCGGAGGTGGACCCGGAAGTGGCGATGCTGGCAGGCCCGCAACTGGTGGTGCCGCTGTCCAATGCGCGCTTTGCGCTCAACGCCGCCAATGCCCGCTGGGGCAGTCTGTATGACGCACTCTATGGCACCGATGCCATTGACCAGAGCGGTGATATGGCGCCGGGCAAGGGATATAATGAGAAGCGCGGCGCCGCGGTTATCGCCTTCGCCCGCACCTTTCTGGATCAGGCGGCGCCGCTCAAAGGCGCGTCACACAACGACGCCAAGGCTTACGCGATCAAGAACGCCGCACTTGCCATCACCCTTGCCAATGGCGCCGAGACCGGGCTGGCCACGCCGGAACAATTGGCGGGCTATCTGGGCGCGGAGAGCGCACCGTCATCCATATTGCTGAAAAATCACGGGTTGCATGTCGAGATCGTGATCGACCGCGCCTCGCCCATTGGAAAAAGCGACGCGGCGGGCGTGGCGGATGTGGTGCTGGAATCGGCACTCACCACCATCATGGATCTGGAGGATTCCATCGCCGCGGTGGATGCCGAGGACAAGGCCGCGACCTATCGCAACTGGCTGGGGCTGATGAAGGGCACACTCACCGCCACGTTTGAAAAGGGCGGAAAGATGATGGACCGGGCACTCAATCCCGACCGCGAATTCAAACAGCCGGGCGGCGGCACGACGATCCTGCCCGGCCGAAGCCTGCTCTTCATCCGCAATGTCGGCCATCTGATGACATCGAATGCCATCATCCTGGAAGACGGCAGCGAAATTCCCGAAGGCATTCTGGATGGCGTGATCACCAGCCTGATCGCGCTGCATGACCTGAAGAAGAACGGCGCGCGCATCAATAGCCACAAAAATTCCATCTATATCGTCAAGCCCAAGATGCATGGCCCCGCCGAAGTGGCTTTCGCAGGCGAGATTTTCGACCGGGTAGAAGACCTGTTGGGGGTAGCGCGCAACACCCTGAAAATGGGGGTGATGGACGAAGAGCGCCGCACCTCGGTCAATCTGAAAGAGTGCATTCGCGCCGCCAGTCCCCGCATCGTCTTCATCAACACCGGCTTTTTGGACCGCACCGGCGACGAGATGCACACCTCGATGCAGGCCGGTCCCATGATCCGCAAGGGCGAGATGAAGTCATCGGGCTGGCTGAAGGGCTATGAGGATCGCAATGTGGATATCGGCCTTGCTTGCGGCTTCCAGGGCAAAGCGCAGATCGGCAAGGGCATGTGGGCGATGCCCGATCGCATGGCCGACATGCTGAAGGCCAAGATCGCCCATCCCGAAGCAGGCGCCAACACCGCCTGGGTGCCGTCACCCACGGCCGCAACCCTGCATGCCATGCATTATCACAAGGTGGATGTGACGGAGCGGCAGAACGCGCTCAAGTCTCGCGCCAAGACTCCGGTGAGCGCCATTCTGGCGGTGCCGGTGGCCGACCGGCCCAATTGGTCCGACATGGAAGTGCGCGAGGAGCTGGACAATAATGTCCAGGGCATACTGGGTTATGTGGTGCGCTGGATCGACCAGGGCGTGGGCTGCTCCAAAGTGCCCGACATCCACAGTGTCGGCCTGATGGAAGACCGCGCCACCTTGCGCATCTCGAGCCAGCATGTCGCCAACTGGCTGCTGCATGGCGTCACCACCGAGGCCGAAGTGCGCGCCGCCTTCCAACGCATGGCCAAGATCGTGGATCACCAGAACAGCCAGGACCCGCTCTATCGGCCCATGGCGCCCGGCTATGACGGCGTTGCCTTCCGCGCCGCCAGCGACCTGGTGTTCAAGGGGCTGGGGCAACCCAATGGCTATACCGAGCCCCTGCTGCACGCCGCCCGGCGCAAGAAAAAAGCCGAGGGCTAGTTCGTTTTCAGCCCACGGTCCACCAGCATGGGGCCGATCTCGGGATCCTTGCCGTAAAAGCCACGGAACATCGGGCCGTAATCCATGGTGTGGCCGCGCGACAGGATCAGGTCGCGGAAGCGCTGGCCATTGGCGCGGGTGAGCCCGCCATGTTTTTCGAACCAGTCGTAACTGTCATCGGCCAGCATCACCGTCCATTGATAGGCGTAATAGCCGGCGGAATAGCCATTGGCCCAGATATGCAGGAAATAGCTGGAGCGGTAGCGCGGCGGCACATCGGGATAATCGGTATGGGTCGCCTTCA